>Ga0173480_10000738_pt1 | contig 11419 bp, 5 predicted proteins | sample NitcycUS209509C1_FD_122622 | JGI IMG/M metagenome (GOLD analysis project Ga0173480, IMG submission 122622) | Soil microbial communities from Arlington Agricultural Research Station in Wisconsin, USA - Nitrogen cycling UWRJ-S209-509C-1 (version... | ecosystem: Environmental > Terrestrial > Soil >... | reverse complement strand
TTCAGCGGAGCCTGGCTGATTCGTATGCGAGGCCCGGCCTACGCCTTCCCGCCGTACTCCATGTCGGAGTGTTGTTGTCGCTGATCTCCCTGGCACGCGTCTGCGCGTAGCGCGGCTCGTCGCCCCCTCTCTCTTTTTCAAACAAGTGAATGTCTGTAGGGCGGGGCCTTTCGGCCCCGCCGTGATGCCGGGGCTTAAGCCCCGGCCCACGAGAAGTGCACCCCGGCGGGTCCGAAAGGACCCGCCCTACAAGGAAATTGAAATGATCTCGAGATCGACTGTCAGAAGCTGGCGCGTGCGGAAGTGGATCCGCACGGCGGCTGCATTCGTGTTCCTCCTCACCGGCCTCGTGCCGGCGTACGCCCAGACGACTGCCGGCGGAAGCATCCGCGGCCGTATCGACGACGAGAGCGGTGGTGCGCTGGCCGGTGCCACCGTCGTTGCCACGAGCCCGAGTGTGGCCGGCGTGTTCAAGGTCGTGTCGGACGAAGCCGGCAACTACCGGTTTCCAGATCTGCCGCCTGCCGACAACTACAGCGTTTCCGTCGAGTCTCCCGGATTCTCCAAGCACGAGCGGAGTGGCCTGGTCGTGCGGGCCGGTCTCAACGTGCGCCTCGACGTCAGCCTCAAGATCGGAGAAGTGACCCTCACCGTCGAAGTGACGAAGGGTGAGACACCGCTGATCGACACCTTCAGCTCAGAGCAGGCGATCAACATCAGCGGTGAGCTGATTCGGAGCCTGCCGCTCACCGGCCGCCGCGAGTGGTCCGACACCCTGCAGCTGACCCCTGGGATTCTGAGCGCGTCGACCGACAACTACGGCGGCCAGGTGTACTTCGTCCGCGGCAGCGAGAACGAAAACCATGCGACGCTGATCGACGGCGCCGACATCGGATCGTTCAAGCAGAACTGGCCGTCCAACTACATCTCCATGAGCACCGAATCGCTTGGCGATATCCAGGTGAAGACCGGCGCCAACGATGCCTCGTCGCCGGCGGCGATGGGCATGGTGATCAACATGGCGACGCCCACGGGCGGCGACAGGTACAAGGGCGCGGCGTCGTTCCTGATTTCGCCGCTCAGCTGGAACGGGGAGAACAACCCCGGCGGGGTCAGCGCGATTTCTCAAGCCTACCAGCCGGACTTTTCGTTCAGCGGACCGCTCAAGCGTGGCAAGGCCTGGTTCTTCGTGTCCGGTCGCTATATCTACCGCAACGACGGCATCAGCCGGACCGAGCGGCAGTTGAACGACCTGCGGAAGGTCGTGCCCGACTTCGTGCCGTTCGACAACGAGGCGCGCGGCTTCATCTACGTCGCCAACAGCACCTTCCAGTTGAACGACAAGCACAAGCTGTTCGGCGTCATCCAGTACGACAGCCGACTTCAGGGCGGCAACGTCGAGACCCAGGCCGGCCCCTATGGGAATCAACAGTACGGCGGTGGTGCCTACTCTCTGCGACTGAGCTCGGTGTGGAACCAGAAGTTCAACACCCGGTTGCAGGTTTCGTACAACAACAAGGGACAGAACGACAATCTCGATCGCATCGGCGGTTTGTCCGAGGTGCTGCCGTCAGAGAACGTCTATCAACGGGTCCAGAACGCCGCGGGCGGAACACTCAACGGCAATACCCTGCTCGGCACGCTGAATGGTGCGGCCTCGCGCAGTCTCACGCCGGCGCAGAAGTACACCGTCAGCTTCGACGCCAACTACTACGTCAACAAGTGGGGGGCGCACGATCTCCAGGCTGGCACGTACCTCCAGCCCAACCTGGAGACCTGGTCCGATACCTACTACGCCAACAACGGCTTCACGACTCAGGACTCGGTGCTGCGCGACGAGAACAACCCGGCCCTCGGGTACGTGCCGTACCATCGACGTTACGTCGAGTTCGAACAGAACGGCATCCGAACCAGCCACATCGGCGCCGACGACTACGCCTTCTACATCCAGGACCGGTGGCAGCCGACCAGCCGCCTCTCGATCTCACCGGGTCTGCGCGTCGAGTGGATTGCCGGACAGGACAAGCTGTTCGACGTGGAGACGCAGGCGTCCTGGAACGTCGCGCCGCGCATCGGTGCGGCTTACGTCCTGACCGACGATGCGAAGCACGTGGTACGGGCAAGCTGGGGCCGGGTCACCGACATTCCGAATGCCTCGTACTTCGACAACGTAGGCAACAGCAGGACAGCGACGCGGGACGAGTACGACGTCAATCGGGACGGGGTGTTCGAGACCGTGGTGTTGACGCCGGCCAGCACGACGCTGTCCGTGAATCAGACCCGTGATCCAGACAAGCACCAGGGCTACGTTCAGGAGTGGATCGTCGGTTATCGCACCCAGCTGCCAGGGGCGGTGACGTTCGACGCCAGCTACATCGACCGGACCTACCGGGACCGGCCGGCGAGCGTCGAGATCAACCAGGTCTACGAGAACGGCGTCTGGCAGGGTCTCGTCGATCCGACGCAGAACAGCATCACGCTCTCGACCAACAACCGCTGGAACTGGCTCGTCTACCACGGCCTTGAGTTCACGGCGACGAAGCAGACGCGCGGCCTCAACTTCATCAGCACCTACACCAGGGTCTGGGACAAAGTTGACGGCACCTGGCAGCCGAACGACCCGGCGTCGTTCATCCAGCCGGACGCGTTTCCAAACGAGGGCGGCATCGGCACCGTGCGTGGCAGCGGCTCGAACGCCTACAGCAGCGACACGCGCAACCGTTCCTGGCAGAAGCATCAGATCCGCAACGGCGTGACCTGGCGTGCGCCGTGGGACCTGAACGTCTCGACCGTGGTGACACTGCAGTCGGGCATTCCGACCGGGCCGATCGTGACGACGATCGCGGCGCCCGATCTGAGCTACGGGCCGGCGACTCGGGTCATCAATGGCCGTACGGTCACCAACCCGCTGTCGACGACCACGCGCTTTGCCTATGCCACCCGAGCCGACGGTCAGCTGTGGACGCCGTGGCTGAAGACATGGAACGCCCGCGTGGGGCGGCAGTTCGCGCTCGGCGGTGGGTCGTCGGTGGACGTCGGTGTCGACGTCCTCAACATCACCAACTCCGGCGCGGGACAGCAGTTCCTCGGCGGCAACAACATCACCAGCGCCAACTTCGGCCAGCTGCAGAACATCCAGACGCCGCGGGCGGGGCAGCTCTCCGTACGGCTCGAGTTCTAACGGGCGACAGGCGCGCCGTAGGGCGGGTCCTCATGGACCCGCCGGGACCGTCAGTTCGACGCGCGACGCAGGCGCGATGTAGGGCGGGTCCTCTTGGACCCGCCGGGACCGTCAGTTCGACGCGCGACGCAGGCGCGATGTAGGGCGGGTCCTCTTGGACCCGCCTGGACGTAAGTTCGACGCGCTCCGTGCGCGACAGTTTTGGAGAATTACTATGACAAGACACTCAATCATCACAACCGCATCGCTGCTCGCGTTGCTGCTGGTAACCCCTGTCGACGTGCGCTCACAGGAGGCGACGGAATACGGTCCGGCCAAAGGGACACTGATCATCGTGGGCGGCGGCAACCTGCGCGACAGTGGCATTGCCGAGCGCTTCATCGAGGTCGCGGGTGGCAAGGACGCGAAGTTCGTCATCGTGCCGACCGCAGGCGGCAACAAGAACGCAGACGGCTCCCTGAAGGTGTATGACGAGGAGACGGTGCTGCGGTCGTGGAAGGCGCGAGGCCTCACCAACGTCCGCATGCTGCACACCGCTGACCCGAAGGTGGCCGACACGGCGGAGTTCGCGAAGCCGCTGCTCGACGCCAACGCCGTCTGGTTCGAAGGCGGTCGCCAGTGGAACATCTTCGACTCGTACGCCAATACGCGAACCTACACGGAGTTTCATCGCGTGCTCGAGCGCGGGGGTGTGATCGGCGGTACGTCGGCGGGCGCCTCGATCCAGGGCGACTTCCTCGTGCGGGGTGCGGTGCAGGGCAGCCAGCTCGTCGTCGCGCCCGAGCCCGAACACCACAAGGGATTCGCATTTCTTCGCCGCAGCGCCATCGATCAGCACATCAACGCCCGCAACCGCTGGGACGACATCGCCCCGCTGATCAAGGCTCGCCCCGAGCTGCTCGGGATTGGTCTCTCCGAGAGTACGGCGATCGTCGTGCGCGGCGATCAGTTCGAAGTGATTGGCGAGTGGAAAGTCGCGGTGCACGACAACACGCGTCTGTATCAGCCGTGGGAAAAGCCGTACTACGTGCTGTCGCCGGGCGATGTCTACGACATGAAGAAGCGTCGAATCGAGAAGCTGGGCACGGGCGTCGTGCCGCGTCGCGACGGTGAAGAAACCGGCCGCGAGCGCACGACGCGCGCCAGCGAGCCGGCCAGCACCGCGGTGGCGCGATGAAGACGCTCCTCCTGGGCGCGGCGTTGCTGCTGACAGCACCCGCGTTGGCGTCGGCGCAGCGGCCGGACACGCGCTTCTTCGAAGATCTCACCTTCGACGAGCTTCGCGATGCAATTCGCGCCGGTGCCAGAAACGTCATCATCCCGACAGGCGGCACTGAGGACGGTGGCGATCGCATTGTCACCGGACGGCCGACCGACGTCGCGACCTACGCGGCCGAGCGCATTGCACGCCGGCTGGGCAACACGTTCGTGGCGCCAGTCATTCCCTATTCGCCCGGTGGCGTCATCCCGCTCCGCGCCGAAGTGTTCGCCGAGCTGCTCGAGGCAGCAGCCACCAGCGTGAAGGGGAGCGGGTTCAAGAACATCTTCCTGCTCGGAGAGGCGGCCGGAAGCCAGCCGGTCTTGAAGGCGGTGGCCGAGAAGCTCGACGCCACCTGGAAGGCCGACGGCGTGCGCGTGGCGTACGTGGCCGACTACTACGTGGCGCAGCGTAGGGCGGGGCCTCTCGGCGCCGGCGGTTCCTCATCTGTGTCCGAGCTGCTGGCGATCAACTCCCAGCGCGTACGGATCGAGAAGCTCACCGGCGATGCGGGAGCCGGTTCGGCTCAACAGGGCCTCGCACACTTGAATGCCAAGGTCGATGCGGCTGTGGCGCAGGTGAGATCGGCCCTCGCGGAACCGGGGAAGCCGGGTCCCCTCGGGCCCGGCGCGTCAGGCCCCGCCGTCGCGGCGGCTTCCACCTTCGCCAAGGCTCCGGCGGACGAGTCAGCCGCGGCATCGTCCGTGACCGGGCCCCGCGTCCTGCCGACGCCCGATCCGCGCGCGACATCGTCATCGGGCCTGTTCATCGAAGACCTGACGTCGGCGGAGATTCGCGAGTCGATTGCCGCCGGCCGAACCGTGGTCATCGTTCCGACGGGGGGAACCGAGAAGAACGGGTTCCACATGGCGCTCGGCAAGCATAACTTTCACGTGCGAGCCGGCGCGGAGCTGATGGCCAGGAGGCTCGGCAACGCGCTCGTCGCGCCTGTGCTGCAGTACGTGCCGGAAGGACAGGCGACCGAGGCGTCGCCTGGGGTGCTGTCGTGCGCCCGCGACTGTTTCGAGCATGTGGTCGAGAGCATCGCGCGAAGCGTGCGGCAGCTCGGCTTCGCCGACGTACTGCTCATCGGTGACAACGGTGGCAATCAGACTCCATTGCGGACCGTCGCCGAGCGTTTGAACCGCGAGTGGGAGGGCTCGGGTGCCAGGGCGTTCGCGCTCACCGACTTCTACGACAAGGGCCACGAATACCAGGACGTCTGGTTCCTCAGCCAGTTCGGCTGGGACGAAGCCGTCGTCGGCAGCCATGCCGGCATCAAGGACACGTCGCAGCTGCTGTTCGTGAAGCCGCAAAGCGTGCGCACCGGTCGCATCGCGGACAGCTTCGCCAACCGGGGGGAGTCGAGCATCAGTGGCGATCCGACGAAGGCGACGGCGGAGTTCGGGCGCATCGGCATCGAATTCAAGGCCAACGGTGCGATGGCGCAGTACCGGCGCTTGAAGGCGCTGCTGAATGCCGGGGCTGAAGCCCCGGCCCACGAGCTACGCCGGGTCCAAGGGGACCCGGCCTACGCGTCCATGAAGCCCCGGCCTACGGCCCATATGACGATCGAATGACGACCCTGTCCGTCGCCGCGTCGCTCGAATCGGCGCCTGAGCGCAATGTTCGCAGAGGGCAGATCAAGACGCTGGTCGCGATCTGCGGCTGCGCTGTGCTGCTCCGCGCCGTCGTGCCGATTCCGGAAGGTCTCGACGCGAAGAGCTGGTCGCTGCTCACGTTGTTCCTCGCGGCACTCGCCGGCCTCATCCTGCAGCCAGTGCCGATCGGCGTGGTGTTTCTGTCGGCGCTCAGCGTAGGCCTGCTCGGCGGCGTGCTGACGCCCGCACAGGCGCTCGCCGGCTATTCCAGCAACATCCTCTGGCTGATCGTGATTGCCTTTCTGTTTGCGCGTGCGTTCGTGAAGACGAATCTCGGGCGGCGCATCGCGCTGCTCATCATCGGTCGCATCGGGACGAGCTCCCTGCGTCTTGGATACGCGCTGTCGCTGACCGATCTGGTGCTCGCGCCGGTCACCGCGTCCAACACCGCGCGGGCCGGCGCGATTGTGTTGCCGATTGCCGTCAGTCTCTCGCGCGAGTTCGACTCGCATCCGGGGCCAACGGCGTCACGCATCGGCACGTTCCTGCTGTTCACCGCGTATCAGGCGAACCTCGTCACATCTGCGCTGTTCCTGACTGCCATGGCGTCGAACCCGCTTGCCGTCGCGTTCGCAAGCCAGATTGCCGGCGTGCAGATCTCATGGACGACGTGGCTGGTCGCCGCTTCGCTGCCGGGAGCGATTTCGTTCCTCCTCGTGCCGTACGTGATTCACAAGTGGATGCCACCTGGCATTCAGCACACGCCAGAGGCACGGCGATACGCGACGTCACAGCTGGATGCCCTTGGACCGCCGAGCGCGCACGAGAAGATCCTTGCCGGCGTGTTCCTGGCGCTGGCTGTCGTCTGGGGCACGCAGCAGCTGCATGGCATCGACACCATGGTGGCCGGACTGGCCGCGCTGTGCATCCTGCTGCTCGGGAACGTCCTCTCTTGGGACGACGTGACGGGCGAGGCGCGCGCCTGGGATACGTTCATCTGGTGGGGCGCGATGATGTCGCTCGCCACCGCGCTCAATCAGAGCCTGGCCCCCAGCTGGTTTGCGGCGATCGCGGGGCACAGCCTTGCCGGATGGCCAGCGATGGCGGCGCTGTTGATGCTGGTTGTCGTCTATACCTACGTTCACTATGCGTTTGCGGGTCAGACGGCGCACGTCGTGGCGCTGTATGCACCATTCCTGACGGTGGCCGTGGCCGCGGGGGCGCCGCCGCTACTGGCAGCGCTGCTCTTCGGGTTCTTCTCGAATCTCAATTCGACACTCACGCAGTACAGCGACGGAGCGGCGCCAATCTTCTACGGATCGCGCTACATCGACCTGAAGGCCTGGTGGCGGGTGGGGTTCTATCTCTCTGTGCTGCATCTGCTCGTGTGGCTGGGTGCTGGGCTGCCATGGTATCGATTTCTGGGAATCTGGTGAGGGGTGTAGTTTCATGGAGCAGATGGTGACGCAGAGCGCAGTGACGCACCTCGAGTGCAGCAGAACGGGCACGAGGTATCCGGCAGGGCAGGTGCACAACACGAGTGCGGACGGATGGCCTCTGCTCGTTCGCTACGACCTCGAGCAACTGCGGGCGCGATGGGATCGCGACGCCCTTGCGGACGCACCGCAGTCGATGTGGCGTTACGCGCCGCTGCTGCCCGTGCGCCGTGCGGAGAACATTGTTTCGTTGAGTGAAGGGTGGACGCCGCTGCACCGGCTGAACAGATTCGGCGAGCGGGCAGAATGCGACAACCTCTGGCTGAAGGACGAAGGCGTCAACCCCACCGGTTCGTTCAAGGCGCGCGGGATTTCATGCGCCGTGTCGATGTGCCGTGAGCTCGGCATTCAGAAGCTCGCGATTCCGACGGCGGGCAATGCGGGAGGCGCCCTCGCGGCGTATGCAGCCGCGGCCGGCATCCCCGCGTCGATCTTCATGCCGCGCGACGTGCCGCTGGCGAACTATCTCGAAGCACGGGGATTCAGGGCGGACGTGACACTGGTGGACGGCCTCATCAGCGACTGCGGTCGTCTTGTGGCGGAAGGCAAGGCTACGCAGCACTGGTTCGACGTGTCCACGCTCAAGGAGCCCTATCGCATCGAAGGCAAGAAGACGATGGGGCTCGAGGCGGCGGAGCAGTTTGGCTGGGAACTGCCGGACGCGATCTTCTATCCGACCGGTGGTGGCGTCGGCATGATCGGCATGTGGAAGGCCTTCGCGGAGCTTGAACAGCTCGGGTGGATCGGCGCGAAACGTCCGAAGATGATCGCCGTCCAGGCTGAAGGCTGCCAGCCGATCGTCCGCGCCTTCGACACCGGCGCCGAGTTCAGCGAGTTCTGGAAGGACGCGGCGACCGTGGCCAGCGGTCTCCGCGTGCCGAAAGCTCTGGGCGACTTTCTCGTGCTTCAGGCAGTACGCGAGAGCGGCGGCACCGCGGTGGCCGTTTCGGAGGGCGACATGATGGCCGGCTGTGAGGAGCTCGCCGCCGATGAAGGATTGTTCGTCGCGCCCGAAGGAGGCGCGTGCATGGCCGCATTGCGACGGCTGCGGCGGTCAGGATTCCTCAAGAGTCACGAACGCATCCTGATTTACAACACCGGATCGGGCTACAAGTACCTCGAGGCGTGGGCGGGACGCTATGGTGCGACGCTGCCGACGCCAGGGGCGTTATTCACACGGTGACACAGCCTCGGCTACGGTAGCCGGAGGCCCTCAGACCTCTGGTACTTGACATCCACACGGCTCGCACGATATTTGTTGAGAGCTCGTGAGTTCGAAATCCTCGTTCACCGTCTGTTGTCGTTGCTGTTGCGCGTGCACCGCATGTGGGTGCGCGTGTATGCAGCCGACGGCCGGCAGGTGAGCGAGCCCTTCCCTTCTTTTCTCCTTTAGCTCCGTACTCCTCACCCAAGCCGCGCTGATCGGCTGATCTGCGTGCATTTTCGGCTTGATTTGCTGCGGGCGTAGCGCGCGCGGCCTGTCGGCGGTCGTCTCGATCGCCTTGGGGAGTGTTGATGTCTCGTATTGCGTTGTTACTCGTGGCGACGGCTCTCGTCGCCGTCACAGCATCGGTCAGCGGTGCGCAAAGCCAGGCGCCTGCGCCAGGTACGACCGCGATCACCGGTCTCGTCCGCGATTCCCTCGGTGGCCCGATTCCCGGCGCCAGCATCCGGGTCGTCAACGAGACGAGCGGTGCGGCGATTGAAGCGGTCAGCGATGACCGCGGCTCCTACCGGGTCGCACCGCTGACGCCCGGGTCCTACCGCGTCGAGGCCACGCTGCAAGGGTTCGAGACAGCGATTCGCCGTCTCGCCGTCCAAGCCGACCAGCCGGTCGCGGTGGATGTCACCCTCACGCCGTCCCGGGTGTCGCAGACCGTCGTCGTCACCGCGCGTCGAGTCGAGGAAGCGGCTCAGGATGTACCGATTCCCATTTCCGTCATCGACGGCGGGCTGATCGACAATGCCGGCGCCTTCAACGTCAACCGGCTGAAGGAAGTCCTGCCGACCGTCCAGTTCTACTCGACGAATCCGCGCAATTCGGCGATCAACATCCGTGGCCTGGGCGCGCCGTTCGGGCTGACCAACGACGGCATCGAACAGGGCGTCGGCCTGTACATAGACGGCGTCTACTTTGCGAGGCCGGCTGCCGCCACGCTCGACTTCCTCGACGTCGAGCGTATCGAGGTGCTGCGCGGCCCTCAGGGAACACTGTTCGGCAAGAACACGACCGCCGGCGCCATCAACGTCACGACGCGTCGTCCAAGCTTCACTCCGGAAACCGACTTCGAGCTCTCATACGGCAGCTTCGGCTTCGTGCAGGCGAAAGGCTCCGTCTCGGGTCCGTTCACGTCGAAGCTCGCGGGCAGGCTCTCATTCTCCGGCACTCAGCGTGACGGCATGGTCGACAACGTCGAGGCGCAGGACGACGTCAACGACCTCAACAACCTCGGTGTGCGCGGCCAGGTGCTGTACACGCCGTCGAGCGCGTTCGCCATTGCGTTTGCGGCCGATCACACGCGGCAGCGGCCCGAGGGATATACACAGGTGGTGGCCGGCGTGGCGCCCACGCTCCGGCCCGCGAACCGTCAGTACGCGCAGATTGCTGCCGATCTGGGCTACACGGCCCCAAGCCTCAATGCCTTCGATCGCGTGACCGATGTCGACTCTCCCTTGCGCTCCTATCAGGATATGGGCGGCACCTCGCTGAACATCGACTGGAACGTCGGAAAGGGACGGATAACGTCAACGACCGCGTGGCGCTATTGGGACTGGGACCCGTCGAGCGACCGCGACTTCATCGGCGTACCAGTCACGACCATTTCTGCCGCGCCGTCGAAGCAGCGCCAGCTGACGCAGGAGGTCCGCTATGCTGGCGCGCTTCACCGTCAGGTAAACGTGGTGGTGGGTGTGTTCGGCTTCCGTCAGAACATCGACTCGGATCCGGCATTCACGCAGGAACAGGGTTCGGCGGCGGCGCGCTTCCTGCTCGCACCGAGCGCCAACGCGGCGACGCCAGGGCTGCTCGATGGCTACGGGTACAACCAGTTCATGGAGTTCCGCAATACCAGTGCGGCGGTCTTCGGTCAGGTTGACTGGGCGATCACCAGCCGGCTGCGCGTCCTGCCGGGCCTGCGTTTCAATTACGACAAGAAGAAGGTCGATTTCGATCAGCAGGTCTATGGCGGACTGCAGACGAGCAACCCGGCGCTCATCGCGCTGCAGCGATCGGTCCTCGCTCCTCAGGCCTATACCGCAGACGTCGATGACACCAACCTCTCAGGCCAGTTGACGGCCGCCTACAAGGTGACCGATCACGTCAACGCCTACGGGACGTTTGCCACCAGCTTCAAGTCGGTCGGCCTCAATCTGAACGGCGTTCCAACGGACGCCGCCGATCAGCCGGTGCTCTCCGCCGCGACAGTCAGGCCGGAGGATCTGCGTCACTACGAAGTCGGCGTCAAGGTGACGCCGCACGAAGGCGCGACCGCCAACCTGAGTGTCTACGACACTGAGATCGAGGATTACCAGGCCCAGGTCGTCAACGCCGACGTGGGCGTGCTGCGCGGCTATCTGGCCAATGCGGAGAAGGTTCGCGTGCGCGGCGCGGAGCTCGATGCCAGCGCGCGATTCGGCCGCAATTTCACGGCGTATGGTGCGGCCGCGTACACCGACGGCAAGTATGTGTCGTTCCCGGACGCGCCGCCGCCGCTGGAAGACACGGGCGGTCCGCAGGTGAAGGATATTTCCGGGTCGGTCCTGCCCGGCATCTCCGATTTCGCGTTGTCGCTTGGTGGTGAGTACGCGGCGCCCACGACGCTGCTCAGCCAGTCTGGCTTGTTCTTCGCCGGCGCCGACGCCAGCTATCGCTCCTCGTTCTCCT
>Ga0173480_10000737_pt1 | contig 11422 bp, 9 predicted proteins | sample NitcycUS209509C1_FD_122622 | JGI IMG/M metagenome (GOLD analysis project Ga0173480, IMG submission 122622) | Soil microbial communities from Arlington Agricultural Research Station in Wisconsin, USA - Nitrogen cycling UWRJ-S209-509C-1 (version... | ecosystem: Environmental > Terrestrial > Soil >... | reverse complement strand
TCGTCTGGTAGCCGGAGGCCTTCATCGTCTGGTAGCCGGAGGCCTTCAGGCCTCCGGTCCGCAGTCCAGGCCGGTGGTGTCGATTCATCCAGACCGAACGACAGGCGACCGAATTCCGAGGCCGAGGGGCGCGACGGCGTCGGCTGTGGCACCTCGCCCTGGGTCTGCGCCGCGTGCAGAGACGTGGCAAATGTCAGCGCTGTTTCCGGCCACAGCGCCGGATTCGCTCCAGACAGCGTCGGCGCGAGCGCGCTCACCAGGGCATCGAAATCGACACCACTCACGCCGCGCAGTGGCGCCAGTGCGTCGCGCACGCTTCCACCGGTAAACCGGTAACCGACCAGCAGCTCGAACGTCATCGCCGACAGGGCGTAGATATCGTCGGCCCGGGTCGGCGCGTTCACGTCGACGCCGGCGGCGTGCATGGCCTGCGCGAGCCCGAAGCCGGCCACGCCGGTGCTCTGCGAAGCGAAGATGATGTCGCGGGGACTGAGCGCCCCGTGGTACACGCCGGCCGCGGCGGCGAAATCGAGTGCGCCTGCCAGGTGCGCCACCCGCAGCATCACCTCGGAGAGCGGCCGTGGCCCGTGGGCCCGAAGGAACTCGTCCACGGACGTGCCGGGCAGATAGGAGTGAACGAGATACGGCACACCGTGGTCGAGCCCGCAGGCGACCGGAGTGGCCACCGACTCGTGATCGAGCGGCCGCTCGCACAGTTGCTGCAGCGCGTGCAGCAGGCGCTCCTGCTGCTCCTGCGTGAATCGGCCGGTGAAAGTACGAATGACGACGACCTGATCTGTTTCGGGGTCGACGCCGAGATGAACCAGACCAAAACGGCCGTCACCCAGCGCGGCCGTCACGCGAAATCGGCCGAACGCCGGTGGGGGTTCGTCGAACAACGATCCTGTTCGGGTCAGTGTGGGAGCTCCTTCAGCGGTCGTTCGCGAGCGGGCAGGAGACGCTGGCGTTCCGCTGGATCGTAGCACGCAACTTGTTGCGCCACCAGCGTGTTAGGCCGCGGATGGCTCCCACGCTGCGGCTACCTTGACACTCCGAGCGACGCTCTGCGAGAGTACCCCCGGTGTTGCCTCACTCCGGTCTGTCCACCCTGCCGACCACTGCTCCGCTGCGCATCGATATTCGACGTTTTCCGTGGATCAGACGTCTGGCCGCCGATTACGCCTTCGACTACACGCGGCTCACGGACTTCTTCGCGGGCAACCCGGCTGAACCTGACGAATGGGCGGCCGCGATTGGCCGGGCGCAACGTCACCTGCGGCAGCGGAACCTCCTCACCGATATCCTCCAGGCACAACAGCGTGCACGAGGCGCTCCGGCCGAGGCTCTCGCGGCGACAGCCGTGCTACGCGACCCGCAGAGCGTCGCCATCGTCACCGGCCAGCAGGCCGGACTGTTCGGCGGACCGCTCTTCACCTTGCTGAAGGCGCTGACCGCGATGCGGCTGGCCGAGGAGGTCCGCACTCGATATCGGATTCCCGCCGTCGCGGTGTTCTGGATCGACGCCGAGGACCACGACTGGAGCGAGGTTCGGAGTTGCGGTCTGCTCGATGCCGAGCTCGCCTTTCGCGCCGCCGATGCCGGCACACCAGCCGGCGCGGACGTATCTCCCGTTGCGCGCGTGCAACTCGACGCGACGATCAGCGACGCCGTCGAGGCGCTGGCCGCGACGCTGCCGCCGACCGAATTCACCGCCGATCTGCTGGACGGCCTTCGCCGTGCGTACCAGCCGGGACTCGGCATGGCCGACGCCTTCGGTCGCTGGCTCGATGCGCTGCTCGGACCGCGCGGGCTGGTGGTGTACGACGCCTCCGATGCGGCGGCCAAGCCGCTGGCAGCGCAGGTCTTCGCCCGCGAGATCGAGTCGGCCGGAGAAACCTCGCGTCGCGCCCGCGAGGCAGGAGCCAGGCTGGAGGCACTCGGCTATCACGCGCAGGCAACACCGCAGGAAGGCAGCCTGGCGCTGTTCCACCTGAACGACAGTCGCGAGCCGATCCGGCAGGCCGGCAACGGTGCTTTCACGGTTGGCGACCGCACACTTCCTGGCAACGACCTGCTGACGCGTGTCCACCAGTCTCCGACGGAATTCAGCCCCAGCGTCCTGCTGCGGCCGATCGTGCAGGACACGATCTTCCCGACCGCCTGTTACGTCTCCGGTCCCAGCGAGCTTGCCTACCTCGGACAGCTGAAGCACGTCTACGAGCTGTTCGGCGTCCCGATGCCGCTCATCGCGCAGCGTGCCACCGCGACCATCGTCGACGCGAACACGATGCGGTTTCTGACCCGTCACGACTTTCCACTCGAATCGCTACGTGCCCGCGACGAGGCGGCGCTGAATGAGCTGCTGGGCCATCAGCTGCCACCGGACGTCGACCGCGAGCTCGAGCAGCTGCCCCACGTGATCGACGCGCATCTGGCCCGTCTGGCGACGGCCGTCACCAGCATCGACGCCACGCTCGAAGGCGCCACGCGGTCTACGCTCGGCAGGATGCAGGACGATGTGAAGAAGCTGCAGGCGAAGATTATTCAGGCGGCCAAGCGGAAGGACGAAACGTTACGGCGCCAGTTCCAGCACGCGCAGGCGCAGGCGTTTCCGGAGGGCGAGCCGCAGGAACGGGCGCTTGGGTTTGTGTATTTTCTCAACAAGTACGGACCGGCGCTGATCGACCGTTTGAGCGAGGTGCTGCCAGGCACCCATGGCACGCACCACGTCTTGAGCGTTTGAATGGGGTCAGATCTTGAATCCACACATTTTTCACGCTCTGCCCCCGCACCGCTCGTCCCACGGGGCAGAGCGTGAAAAATGTGTGGATTCAAGATCTGACCCCAGGTACGGACACTGATTGCCAGGACTTCCCAAGAAGCCGCCGCCGGAAGACCGGAAACGACGCCGAAAGGGTCGTCGCCGCTGGCTGCGATATCTGTTCGCCTTCGTCGGCGTGCTGCTGCTCGTCGCCGCAGCCGTCGGCTACTACACCTACGAATCGTTCGTCGAGCTGATTGACGCCCGGCTGCACGGCGAGCGCGAGCGCTCGCTGCCGCGGGTGTACGCGCGCCCCGTCGAGTTGCGACGCGGACAAGCGCTCTCCGAAGAGGACCTCGTCGTCCGCCTGAACGAACTGGGGTACGCGCAGCGCGGCGAGGTCGAACGGGCTGGCGAGTTTGCGGTGCTGCGCGACACGGTGGCCATCCGCCCGCGAAGCGGCGGGGCCCGGGGCAAGACGATCAACGTCAAGTTTGGCGCGCAAGGCAGCGGCCGCCGGGCGACGCCGGCTACCAACATCCGCGCGATCGAGATTGCTGGCGAGGGACCGCAGGATGCGGTCGAACTCGATACGCCACTGCTGACGGCGCTGATGACGACCAGCGCCAGGGAGAAGCGGCGTCACGTCCCGCTGGCGTCGATTCCGAAACACGCACGAGACGCCGTCCTCGCGATCGAGGATCAGAGCTTCTACTCGCACCCGGGCATCAATCCCTTTCCGCTGATCACGACGCTGATCGTCAACGGACTGGGACTCGGCGACCGTCGGGTCGGCTCCAGCACCATCACGCAGCAGCTGGCGCGCATGTTCTTCCTGTCGAACGAGTTCAATACCGAGCTGCAGCGCGGCGAGCGTTCGTACTGGCGCAAGGCCCGCGAAGGCGTCATGTCGCTGGTGCTCGAGCGCCGGGCCTCCAAGGACGAGATCCTCGAGCTCTATCTCAACGACGTCTACCTCGGTCAACGCGGGTCGTTTGCCATCCATGGCGTCGCCGAGGCGGCGCGCCTCTTCTTCGGCAAGGACGTCTCCAACATCACGATTGCGGAGGCGGCACTCATCGCCGGGGTCATTCAGAGCCCCGCGTCGCGCTCGCCGTTCAGCAATCCCAAGCGCTCGGTGGAACGTCGCAACCTTGTCATCAGGGCGATGGCAGATGAAGCGCTCATCACCGCCGATCAAGCGGCGCGTGCGGTACGCGAGCCGCTGCAGGTCGTGGCGCGCGCCGTGGACAACGAGGCGCCGTACTTCGTGGACATGGTTGGCCAGCAGGTGAACGAGCAGTTCCCGGGCGTCACTGCGCGTCCCGGCGCCACCGACGTCCATACGACGCTCGACATGAACCTGCAGCGCGGGGCGCTCGACGCGGTACGGCGGGGACTGGCCCGCGTCGATCAGCTCCTCGCCAGACGCAAGCGCACGAACGTGACGCAGGCGGCGCTCATCGCCGTCGATCCGAAAACCGGCGAAATCCTGGCGATGGTGGGCGGACGCTCGTACAACCAGTCGCAGTACAACCGCGCGATCGTGGCACATCGTCAGCCTGGGTCCGTCTTCAAGCCGTTCGTCTTCCTCGCCGCGTTCGAGACGGCGGCGGACGAAAAGCGAACCGACTTTACGCCTGCGTCGATCACCCTCGACGAGCCGATGGTGTTCGACGTCGACGGCGAGCCCTGGGAACCGCGCAACTACGACGACTACGACGGCGAGATCACCTGGCGCCGCGCGCTGGCGATGTCACGCAATCTCGGAACGATTCACGTTGGCGAAGCCGTGGGGTTCGACAAGGTAGCGGCGCTCTGGCGTCGGGTCGGCGTCGGCACGCCGCCGCGGGCCTACCCGTCTATTGCCCTGGGCGTGTTCGAACTGACGCCACTGGAAGTCGCGCAGGCATACACGCTCTTTCTGAACGACGGTGCCGTCCGCCCGCTGGTCGCCATCGACCGGATCGAGTCAGGCGGCAAGACACTCCGTCCTCAGAAGGCGAAGCCGAAGCAGGTGGCCCGGCCCGAAACGACCTATCTCGTCGTCGACATGATGAGAAGCGTGATCAATGAGGGGACCGGCGCCGGCGTCCGCGCACAGGGTTTCACCTACGACGCAGCGGGCAAGACCGGGACGACCAACGACCTGCGCGACGCCTGGTTCGTCGGCTTCACACCGGACCTGCTCACGGTCGTCTGGGTGGGCTACGACAACAATCAGCCGCTGTCGCTCAGTGGCAGCCAGGCCGCGCTGCCGATCTGGACGGACTTCATGAAGGCGGCCATGGCCGGGCATCCGAACCAGAAATTCCCCGAGCCGAAGGGCATCGTTTACGTCAACATCGACCGTGATACCGGCAAACTGGCCACGTCGGCGTGCCCGCGGACGATGACCGAAGCCTTCATCGCCGGCACGGAGCCCGCCGAGTACTGCCAGATCGATCATCATTCTCCGAGTGCCGGCGCCAAAGCCCCGGTCCAGGAGGAGCGCTGAATGCCGGGGCTGAAGCCCCGGCCCACGAGGAGCGCCCTGGGCCGCCGGAAGGCCGCCCCCCACATCGGTCCGACCCGCCCCGGATTCAGGGCCTATAATTTCTTCACATGAACCAGGAAGTGTTCTCGGCGCTGTCGGAGGCCCTCGAGCGAGGCGAAGAGGTGGCACTCGTGACCATCGTCGCCTCGACGGGATCGACGCCGCAGCGCGTCGGGGCCAAGATGCTCGTCTATTCCGACGGCCGAACCGTCGGGACCATTGGTGGCGGCTGCTACGAGAACGAAGCGTTCTGGAAGGCGCGCGAAGCCATCAAGGCGAGGAAGCCGCTGAACGTGAAGTTCGAGCTCACCGACGATATCGCCGAGGAAACCGGACTCATCTGCGGCGGGCAGATGGAGGTGTTCATCGAGCCGGTCGAGCCCTCACCCGACGTCTACATCTTCGGCGCCGGACACGTGGGCTACTTCCTCGGACGGATGGCGTTCGAGACCGGCTTCCGCGTCCATGTCATCGACGATCGTGAGAAGTTTGCGAGTACTGAGCGGTTCGGCGAAGGGGTCGACGTCGTTGTCGACGACATTCCGACGTGGCTGGACACGCACACTCTGCCGCCAACGGCGTACGCCGTCGTCGTGACGCGCGGACACAAACACGACATCGACGCCTTGCGCGCCCTGACCCGATCGCCTCTCCGGTACGTGGGATTGATTGGCAGCCGGGCCAAGGTGAGACGCATTTTCGATGCCCTGCGCGAGGAGGGCACCACGCCCGAGGCGCTCACAACCGTTCATGCCCCCATTGGCCTCGACATCGGCGCCATCACGCCGCAGGAGATTGCGGTGAGCATCCTGGCTGAGCTGATTGCCGTCAAACACGGCAAGATTGCCGAGTCGAACGTGGCCGCAGTGAGCATGCGCTGGGAGGGCGCCCTCAAGCGCTGACTTGCCCTGGCCGCGCTGGGCTATATAATTGTCATGGCGCTCTAAGCGTCTGACAGACAATGGGTTCTTCCGAACTATCCAACCGCTCGCGGCTTGTCCTGGACACGCTGATCAGTGCGTACATCGAGACTGGCGAGCCGGTCGCGTCTCAGGTCCTCGCACGCGACAGCGGGCTCGGCGTTTCGTCGGCGACGGTCAGGAACATCCTGGCTCAGCTGGAAGACGCGGGCTACGTCCATCAGCCGCATACATCCGCCGGCCGTGTGCCGACCGATCGCGGCTACCGGGTGTTCGTCAACCGGCTGCTCGAAGGACGCCGTCCGACGCGCCCGGCAAGCAACGTCGAACACCAGCTCCGTCAGCAAGCCGAACGCTCCCCGCTCATGGACGACGTGCTTGCCAGTGCCTCGCATCTGGTTTCCCGCGCCGCGCGCCATGTCGGCTTTGCGCTGGCCGGAAGCCTGAGCGCCGTGCTGCAGCGCATCGAGTTCGTCGCCCTGGGTGGCAGCCGAGTCCTGGTCGTGGTCGTCTCACGCGGCAATCAGGTCGTGCAGAAAGTCGTCGACGCGGGCGAAGAAGTGCGGCCTGACGATCTCGCCTTCGCGGCGAAGTACCTCAACACCGAGTTTGCCGGCGTGGAGCTCCTGCACGTGCGCGAGTCCGTGCTCGCCCGGCTTCAGAACGATCGCATTCTGTACGATCAGCTGATGGCGCGGGCGTTGCGCCTGGCGCAATCGACGCTCGAGCCACTGCCGCAGGAGCAGGCCTTCCACGTCGAGGGTCTGGCGTCCCTGCTCGCGGAGGGCGGCCCCGGCGGCGTGTCGCTGGACACGTTGCGGGCACTGCTGGAAATGATGGAAGAAAAGGAGCGGCTGGTTCGACTCCTCAACTGCTATATCGACGGGCCTGGCGTGACCGTCGTGATTGGCGCCGAGCACCGATCGCCGGATCTGCGCCCGTTCAGCCTCGTAGCCTCTACGGTCGTGGAGGGCGGTGCCACGCGCACTGTCGGGGTCATCGGGCCGATGCGGATGCATTACTCGCGCACCATCACCCTGGTGGACGGGGCCACGCAGGCGATCTCGAAGGTGCTGCGCGAACCGCACTGACGGCGTGCATCGGCCGTCACCCGTCCGGCGCATCGCGCCGGCCGCAAATCAGGAAGGCCTGCCGGTTGCAAGTCGACATCGGCAAGTGCATATCGAAGAACCATGGCTGACCACACCGTGAACGATCAGGAACTGCCGGAGACGGAGTCGTCCTCCGCCGCTGGCGACGTCGAGGAACTGCGTCGCGAACGCGACACACTGCAGGATCGCCTGCTCCGCACGGCGGCGGAGTTCGACAACTACCGCAAGCGCGTCGAGCGCGACCGGCGCGAGGTGTCCGACCTCGCGGTGGCCGACGCGGTGCAGGATCTGCTGCCGATCATCGACAATCTGGAGCGCGCCCTGCAGGCGGCTGCGGCCGAGAACGACCCTCTCCGTAAGGGGGTGGAGCTCATTCACCGCCAGATGATGGATGTGCTGCGCAAGCGCGGCGTGAAGACGATCGACGTGCTCGGCGCCGATTTCGATCCGAACATCCATCAGGCGGTGGCTCACGAGGACAGCGAGACCCATCGTGAAGGCGAAGTGATGGAGGAACTGCAGCGCGGCTATCGGCTGGGCGATCGCCTGCTGCGCGCAGCAATGGTGAAAGTGGCCAGGCGTCCGTGAGCAAGCGCGACTACTACGAGGTCCTTGGCGTCGTCCGCACGGCGTCCGAGCAGGAGATCAAGAGCGCCTACCGGAAGCTGGCGCTCAACTATCATCCCGATCGCAATCCGGGCGATCGCGCCGCCGAAGAGAAGTTCAAGGAGGCGGCCGAGGCCTACTCGGTACTCGCCGACGGCGACAAGCGGCACATGTACGACCGCTTCGGCCACGCCGGTCTCGGCGGCGCCGCCACGAGCGGCTTCGATCCCACCGTCTTCACCGGATTCGAAGACATCCTCGGCGGCCTGGGCGACATCTTCGGCTTCTCCGACGTCTTCGGCGGCGGCGGGCGGCGGCGTGGCGGTCCGCGCCGCGGGGCGGACCTGCGCTACGACCTCGAGATTTCGTTCGTCGAATCGGCGCGCGACGTCGAAACGTCGATTCAGATTCCCCGTCAGGAAGCCTGCGAGACGTGCGGCGGCACCGGTGCCGCCGAAGGGACGAAGCCGACCACATGCCCGCAGTGCCACGGGCGGGGGCAGTTGCAGTACCAGCAGGGCTTCTTCACCGTGGCGCGAACGTGCGGACAGTGCCGCGGCGCCGGGCAGATCGTCGCCAAGCCGTGCGCCACCTGCCGCGGCGCGGGCCGCATCCAGAAGGAGCGCAAGCTCACGGTTCGCATCCCGGCCGGCATTGCCACCGGCCAGCGGCTGCGCATCTCGGGCGAAGGGGAAGCCGGCAGCGGCGGTGGGCCTCGCGGCGATCTCTACGTCGTCATTCAGGTGCAGGAGCACCCGTTCTTTCAGCGCGACGGCAACGACCTGCACTGTGAGGTCCCGCTCAATTTCACGACGCTCGCGCTCGGCGGCGACGTCGAGGTGCCGACGCTCGACGGCCACGACACCTTCACCGTGCCGACGGGCACGCAGACCGGCACCACCTTCAGGATCCGGAGCAAAGGCATGCCGGACGTCAGCGGCCGCGGCCGTGGCGATCTGCTTGTCACCTTCAGGGTGACGACGCCGAAGAAGCTGTCCAAGGAACAGCGCAAGCTGCTCGAACAGCTCGATGCGACGTTGCCACGCGACAAGTTCGAACCGACTCCGGTGGACGAGCAGGCCGACCGCGGACTCTTCGATCGCGTCAAGGACATCTTCGGCTGAACATGCGCACCTGGCCCGCCGTTGACGTCCATCGTCTGAGCGAGCCGGACCTGCTGCAGGCGGCGCTGACGGACTTCGACGTGGCCGCGATCGACGAACGGACCGACGATTCCTGGCGCGTGTTCTTTCTCACTGCCGATGCGCGGGATCGCGCCGCGGAAGTGCTCCCACAGAGCTTCCCGGCGATGCAGTTCGAGGCGGTGGACGTTCCCGACGAGGACTGGGCCGCGCGCTCGCAGGCGGCGCTGCGGGCGGTTACGGTCGGCAACATCGTCGTCGCACCGCCCTGGGATGTGCCCACGTCCGATCAGCTGACGGCGATGACGCGGCGTGGCGCGAAGCCGCAGGTGATCGTCATTCAGCCGTCGATGGGGTTCGGCACAGGACACCACCCTACGACGCGACTCTGCCTGAGCGCGCTCCAGCAGTTCAACGTCAAAGGTGGCACGATCATCGACGTCGGCACTGGGTCCGGTGTGCTGGCGATCGCCGCCCACCGTCTTGGCGCCGCGCGCGTGATCGCCATTGACGACGATCCGGATGCGATTGCCGCGGCTTGCGAGAACGCCCAGCGCAACGGCGCCACCATCGACACCAGGGTCGCCGACCTGCGTCACATCGCACTCTCGAGATTCGATCTGGTGCTGGCGAATCTGACGGGCGGACTTCTCATGCAGAGTGCCGGGCGCCTGCAGGACCTGACGACGCCGCGCGGACCGATGATTCTCAGCGGCTTTACGCGCGAGGAGGAGCCGGCGGTGCTGGCGGCATTCCCGCGCCTGGTCACCGTGGACCGCGTCCAGGAAGACGAATGGGTATGCGTCACGCTGCAGCGCGAAACGGCGTTTCAGTAGCGCGGCTGGCGGTGGCCTGCGCTCTGGTGCTGCTCGGGACCAGCACCCCTGAGGCGCAGCGCGTCGGCTACCCGCAGGAAGAGTTCAGCGCCCGGCGGCAGCAGCTGGTCGCCACCCTCAAGCAAGGTGCGCTCGTCATGTTTGGCGCCACCCAGCCCACACCGGGACGCCGCTTCCGACAGGACAATGACTTCTACTACCTGACGGGCAACGAGTCGCTCAACGCGGCGCTGCTCATCGATGCGGCCACCGGGACCTCGCAACTGTTCCTGCCGGCGCAGGATGCCGTCGAGATCCGCTATGAAGGCGCGAACTGGCTGCAGGAGCCCGACGCGGCACGGCGGCGCGGCTTCGCTGCCATCAGACCCCTCAGCGAGCTCCACGACGCCCTGGCACGCCGCCGCAGCGTGGCCGGTCCAGGCGTGCTGTGGATGCGTCTTTCCGAGCGCGACGAGATCAACTCCGGCCGTTACGACGCCGCGCTGTCGCTGGCCCGTCGCCTGGCCAATCCGTTCGCTCAGCATCTGTCCGAAGACGCCGCGCGCATCAATGCGCTCCGGACCCAGTTTCCGTATCTCGAGCTCCGCGACGTGACTCCGCATCTCGACCGCATGCGGCTGATCAAGACCGGGCGTGAGATCGAGACGATGACCCGGAACGGGCGGATCAGTGCCGAGGCCATCGCCCGCGCCATTGGGGCCACCCGCCCCGGCCGTTACGAGTACGAGCTGGAGGCCGAAGCCTCGTACTGGCTGACCCTACATGGCCATCAGACGCCGGCCTATCCGGCCATCGTCGGCTCAGGTTCGATGGGCAACCGCTGGCATTACGACGATAACGGCCGTCAGATGCAGGCGGGTGAGCTGGTAGTGATGGACTACGGCGGCGCGCTCGACTACACCACCGTGGACATCACCCGCACCTGGCCGGTCTCGGGACGCTTCACCGATGCCCAGCTCAAGGCCTATCGAACGGTGCTGGCGGCGCAGGAAGCGATGATCGCCGCGATCCGGCCGGGCGTGACGCGGGCGGCGATCAGCAAGATCGGCGAAGACATCTATCGCCGCGACGGCTTCGATCCTGTGTATGCCTACATCGGACATTACGTCGGCATGTCGGTGCACGACGTGGGCGACTGGTCGCTTCCCTTCGAGGCGGGGATGGTGCTCGCCATCGAGCCGATCATCGATCTGCCGCAGCAGCAGCTGCACATCCGCATCGAAGACACGGTGCTGGTGACGCCAACGGGAACGACGGTGCTCACGGCGGGTGTGCCGAAAGACGTCGAGGGGATCACGCGGCTGGTAGGAAGTGCCAAGCCCTAGCCTAGGCACAACTGACAAAAAACCAATCGAAGACATAAGAGGACACAGAGGAGCAGAGATCGCAGAGGCTGCTGCGCAGGGCAGCGCTTCGCGCTGATGGATCGAGAGGCGGGTCAATCACAAGCGCCTCCGATCATGCTGGCGTTTGTGATTGACCCGCCTCTCGATCCATGCAGGCGGCCGC
>Ga0173480_10000736_pt1 | contig 11427 bp, 10 predicted proteins | sample NitcycUS209509C1_FD_122622 | JGI IMG/M metagenome (GOLD analysis project Ga0173480, IMG submission 122622) | Soil microbial communities from Arlington Agricultural Research Station in Wisconsin, USA - Nitrogen cycling UWRJ-S209-509C-1 (version... | ecosystem: Environmental > Terrestrial > Soil... | reverse complement strand
GAGGCAGCCGGTGACGATGAGACGGGTGCACCGGCCGTCTTTCTTATGCTCGGCCATCTCGAGGATGGTGTCGATCGACTCCTGCTTGGCCTTGTCGATGAAGGCGCAGGTGTTGACGATCAGCACGTCGGCCGATTCGGCATCACGCGTCAGCTCATGGCCCGACTGCTGCGCAAGCCCCAGCATTACCTCGGAGTCGACGAGGTTCTTGGGGCAGCCGAGCGAAATCATTCCAATCTTCATTCAATCTCTAGAAACGGGGCCACGGAGACACGGAGGCGCGGAGACGTTCGAAGCCAGGATAATCCTGAAGCTCCGTGTCTCCGTGACGTCGTGGCCTTTCAGGATAGGGATCTAAGGATACAGGCGATTCAATCTCGGCGGATAATCACCAGAAATGCCTCATTTCGACCATGTCGATGTCTCGTCGGCGCTCGCCGGAAAGGTGCCGACAGGAAGCCGGGTCACCGTTCGGGGATGGGTCCGCACCCGACGCGACTCCAAGGCCGGTCTGTCCTTCATTCACCTGCACGATGGCTCCGGCTTCGAGCCGATTCAGGTGGTGGCCTCGAGCGATCTGCCGAACTACGAAGGGGAAATCAGGAAGCTGACCTCGGGGTGCTCGGTCGTTGCCAGCGGGGTGCTGAGCGAGAGCCAGGGCAAAGGTCAGGCGGTCGAGCTGCAGGCAGACACGGTGACCGTGGTCGGCTGGGTGGACGATCCCGAGGCTTATCCGATTCAGCAGAAGCGCACCTCGTTCGAGTACCTGCGCGAGGTGGCTCATCTGCGGCCGCGGACGAACACGCTGGGAGCCGTCGCCCGGGTGAGGCACTGCCTCAGCATGGCGATTCACCGGTACTTTCACGAACACGGGTTCTTCTGGGTTCACACTCCGATCGTCACGGCGAGCGATGCCGAGGGGGCGGGGGCGATGTTCCGAGTGAGCACGCTCGATCTGGCGAATGTCGCGGCGGTGCCCCGTACGCCGGAGGGACGAACCGACTTCAGCCAGGACTTCTTCGGCAAGGAAGCCTTCCTGACCGTGAGCGGTCAGCTCAATGTCGAGACCTATTGCCTGGCGCTTTCCAAGGTTTATACGTTTGGTCCGACCTTTCGCGCAGAGAACAGCAACACCAGCCGTCATCTGGCGGAGTTCTGGATGGTGGAGCCCGAAATTGCCTTTGCCGATCTGGCCGCCAATGCCGATCTCGCGGAGACGTTCCTCAAGTACATCTTCACCGCGCTGTTGAACGAGCGCGGCGACGACATGAGGTTCTTTGCCGACCGCATCGACAAGGATTGTCTGACGCGGGTGGAGAAGTTCGTGGCATCGCCATTCGAACGCATCACCTACACCGAAGCGATTGCCGCGCTCGAACGGAGTGGCCGGACCTTCGAGTTCCCCGTGCACTGGGGCATGGACATGCAATCCGAGCACGAGCGCTGGCTCACTGAGGAGCATGTCAAGGCGCCGCTGGTGGTGATGAACTACCCGAAGGAGATCAAAGCGTTCTACATGCGCATGAACGACGACGACAAGACGGTCGCGGCCATGGACGTACTGGCCCCCGGCATCGGTGAGATCATCGGTGGCTCGCAGCGCGAGGAGCGCCTCGACTACCTCGATCGCCGGCTGGCCGAACTGCATCTCGACCCGAAGACGTACTGGTGGTATCGGGATTTGCGCCGCTACGGCACGGTGCCGCACGCCGGCTTCGGTCTCGGTCTCGAGCGCACGATCATCTACGCGACCGGCATGGCGAACATCCGTGACGTCATCCCGTTCCCGCGGACACCGGGCAGTGCGGCGTTCTGAGCAGGAGACAGGAGAAAGAAGATAGGAGATAGGGTGTACGCCGTGACTCGCCCACGCCCTGTCTCCGGCCTCCTTCCTCGTTCCTCCTAAAAAGAGACAAACGCCCGTTCCAGCCGTTCCCGCGCCCGCGCGGTGCGCCGCAGCACGTCGACCGGGTCGCTCTCGCCGGCGACCTCGAACATCAGCACGTCCTCGTAGCCGATCTTCTGCGTTTCCATGATCGCGGCGTCCCAGTTGATGCTGCCGGCGTACGGCACCAGGTGGTCATCGCGCGTGCCGCGATTGTCGTGGACGTGGGTGGTCCACAGGTGGCCTGACAGCGTCTCGATGGCCTCGCCGAGGTCGCCCATCAGGTGCGCATGGCCGTAGTCCAGGCAGATGCCGGCGTTCACCCCTTCGAGCTGTTCTTCGAGCATCGTCACCAGTGCCGACGCGCTCGACAACCGGTTGGGCATCACTTCGAGCGCCACGCGCACGCCATGCTCGGCGGCCGCGGCGCAGATGTCTTCGATGCTCCTCCGCGCGGCGTCGGGATGGTTATCGCCCGGCGCACTGTGCGCGTCGGGCGTTCCCACGTGCACGACGACATAGCGGAACGGCACGCGGGCGGCGACGGCGATGGCCGCGACCGTCTCCCTGACCGCGATCTGACGCCGCTCCTCCGCACTGGCGGCGTTCGAGAACGGGTTGAACCACTTGCCGCCCTTGATCGACTCGCAGATCGGTGCGTGCAGCGAGTGCAGCTCCAGCCGCGTGTCCGACAGCCATTCGGCAAGGTTGTCGAGACTCTGTTCGTCCTTGTAATCGAAGTGCGGATGGGTCGCGAAGAGTTCGACCAGTTCGAATCCGTGTGCGGCAATGTGGACCAGATGTTCGCGCGTCAGGCGTTCGTCGTGAAAAAGATGCGTCGACACTCCGAAACGGCGCTCGATCTCCACCCGTTCATCTTAGTCAAACCGACACCGAGGTACTCACAATTCGCGCCGGAAAATCGCATGGCCGAGATGGTTCGGCACACGCCGGCCGGCCGTCCCGGAGCAGGGAGACGATGTCGATTCCACACATGGACGTTGCGCGTGTGTCAGCGCAACTCGGTGACGTGCTCGGCGAGCAGCTCGTGGAGCCGGGCGAACCGCTCGTAGCGCTGAAGATTGGCGCGCACGTAGCTCAGGGTCCGCGGGATGTACTGGATATAAACCGTGTTGCCGCGATTGGTGGTCTGGAAGCCGAAGGTGCCGAGCGCCTTGATGTTCCGCTGCAGCGCCATAGTGTCGAAGCGGCGGCGGAACTCGCGCGCCTCCGCGTCGGCGGACGGCGCCGCGGCGCGCGCGCCGCGCAGGGCGAGGAAGTAGGCCAGCAACTCGTCCACCTGGGCCTCGGTGAAGTCGACGTAGGAGTCGCGCAGCAGTGACGCCAGATCGTAGGTGTCCGGGCCCATCCGCGCGTCCTGAAAGTCGATCATGTGCAGCCGCCCGTCGTGGAGCATCAGGTTGCGGCTGTGATAGTCGCGATGACAGAGCACGCGCGGTTCAGCGGCGAGCTCGCGCGCGAGGCCTGTGAGCTCGGACTCGAGTGCCTGCCGCGACGGGGCTGACAGCGCCACCCCCCGGTAGGCTTCGAGGAAATGCCGCATGAAAAACTGCAGCTCCCAGGTGAGCTTGTCCTCGTCGAACGCAATGCCGTACGGCACGTACGCAGACGACGCGAATTCGGCGCCACGTTGCTGCAGCGATGCGACCAGCGCCACCGCTTCGCGATAGAGCGCCGCATGCTCAGCCGGTGGTGCCGCGCCAAGGTGCGCCTGCAGTGTGACGTCGCCGAGGTCCTCCAGGGCGATGATGCCGAGGGCGTCAGAGTGCGCGATGATGCGCGGCGCCGGCAGCGCCATCTCGCTCAGCAATCCGGCGACGTTGACGAAGGGCAGGCGCGCAAACTCGATCGGTCCCGGATGTACCGCCAGCACCTGCGACGGCGCTCCCCGCAGCAGGATGCGGTAATACCGCCGATCGGACGCGTCGCCCGTCAGCGGCACCACGCTTGCGACCGCTGGCGTGAGATCCGTGTCGTTCAGAAAAGTGTCGATGCGTTCCCGCAGATCGGTGGAGGACATTCACGCTCCGTACGGTTTCAGGTCAGGAGACAGGAGGAGGGAGGAAGGAGGAAGAAGTTAGGAGACAGGGGGGTTGAGCTCGGAGTGCCCGTCTGCGACACTCTATCTCCTTCCTCCTATCTCCTTCCTCCTTCCTCCTTGCTCCTGTGTCCCTGTCTATCAGGCGTGGCTGCTTCGCGAGCCCCGCCCTGCGCTATCTCGTTAAAGGGCCCCAACGGCCAGCCCGTCGTATTCGCGTTCGCCAGGTTCGAGCGGACCGTCGCAGGTACGGAGGCTCACCCCGTGCCAGGACGTGTCTGCAGGCACACGCACGCAGTCGGTGACGACACACTCGCGCAGCACCGCTCCGGCTTCCACAGTCACATCGTCCCAGATGATGGAGTCCTGCACACGTGCGGAGGGATCGATGGCACTTCGGACGCCGACCAGCCGCTGCCCGCCCTCGCGCTCGGCAAACTGCAGCGACGTGGACAGATAGTCGCCCGGGGTACCGATGTCGAAGAATTCGGCGCTGCATCGGAAGGCACGGACGGCGCCCGCGCGCGTCGCGATCAGCGCCGGGTACAACGTGCGCACCGACTCGTACGGCACGTTGTCAGGTACCTCATTGAAGGCGTCCATCTCTGCCACCTGCACACCGATGACATGCCACGATGTCTGCGACGATCCTCGCGGCACGAAGCCGGTGATCACGGCGTTCTCGTCGACCAGCGCGCCGCCATACTTCATCGGCTCGGTGTTTGGCACGACGGCCATTGTGACGAGTGCACCGGTGGAGCGATGCGACTCGACGACGGCTGGAATGCTGACGTCCGTGAGGGTGTCGCCGTTGACGAGCAGGAAGGTCGAGGCGGATCCATTCGAGGCCGCGCGCAACAGCGGAATCGCCCGTCTGGGGCCGCCGGCGGAGCCGAGCACCGGGTTCTCCCACGAGTAGCGGATGCGCAGGCCGAGATCCGAACCGTCGCCCACGACGTGCGTGATCGACGAGGGGAGGTGGTGCAGGTTCAGCACGACGTCGGCAATGCCGGCTGCCGACAACTGGTGCAGGATACGGTTCACCAGCGGCGTACCGGCCACGGGAAGGACCGCCTTCGCGCGAACGAGCGAGAGCGGCCGAAGCCGCGTCGCCAGACCCGCCGTCAGCACCAGCGCTGGAATCATCGAACCGGGAAGACCATGTCGCCGGCCGACGACGCCGATGCGGGCCGCCTGGCGAGAAACAGGGCGCGATAGGATGCGAGGATGAAGTCGGCCGGTGTGCGTCCCATCAGCTGCGTGGCCGTCAGGATGGCCGGCTCGGAGCCTTCGAGCTCGACAAACGTGCCCACCGGGGTCTCGTCGACGGCCGCCACGACGTCGGGCAACGCGTATTCCTCGCGGAACTTCTCGTAGGTGAACCAGGATCGGTATCCCAGTCCTTCGAGGACGCGTTGAAGCGCCGACGGATCGTCCACCTTCGTTTCGTGCTCATCGCGGACCTTCATCGATCCCGGTGCCACGGGGCCCTTGAACGTAAGCACGCCGGCGCCATCCTCGAAGCGGATGCGCAGCGCACACCCGCGCTGGCGCAACTGCTGATCCGCGGTATCGAAGAGGACATCGTGCTGAAGCCGGCGGGAGCGAATGAGGGTGGCGCAAGCGGCGATGACCGCCGCTCGCGCCCGTTCCGGACTGTCGAAGGACAGCTTGACTTCGCGTTCGAGCATTCTCCGATGCGGCTATTCCTTTTGCATCGTCAGGAAACGCTCGCGCGGTGCTGAGGTTCCGTCCTGGCTGGGACAGAAGATGCGCAGCGTCGCCGTTTCACCTGACGGCACACGGTCCAACTCGCGTTTGGCATCCATCGCGGTCGCGACCGGCGTCGTGCCGACGCGTACGATGACGTCGAACTTCCGCAGGTTGGCCTCGGCGGCGGGTCCCTCGGGATCGACATCGCGCACGAGGGCGCCGCGAGTGTCCTTGAGCTGCATGCGACGGCTCAAGTCGGGGGTGAGATTGTCGAGCTCGATGCCGAATCCGCGGCTGGTCTCGCGCGAATCGGGTGGTTCGACCGGCTCCGGACTGCGCGCCAGCTGGTTCTCGGCGTCGTAATCGAGCTCATCGACCGTAATGTTCATCGTGCGCTCGGTCCCTTCGCGTACCACGCGGAGCGGCACCGTGCTGCCCGGCTTGGTCGCCGTGACCATCCCAATCAGATCCTCGCTCCGGTGCACCGCTTTGTTGTTGAACGAGAGGATGACGTCGCCCGGCTCGAGTCCGGCTCGTTCGGCCGCACTGTGGTCGATGATGGCTTCCACGCGCGCGCCCTCGCGGCTCTTCAGACGCATCGCTTTGACGTCGCCCGGCTTCACTTCGCCGACTTCGATGCCGATACGGCCGCGCGTGATCTTGCCGGTTCGCAGCTGGGGCAGGATGTCGCGAACCAGGTTGATCGGCATGGCGAACCCGATGCCGATGTTGCCCTGCCGCAGCTGGTCGGCGTAGATCGCCGTGTTGATGCCGATGACCTCGCCACGGAGGTTGAGCAGCGGGCCGCCCGAGTTGCCGGGGTTGATGGCGGCATCCGTCTGGATGACGCGGGCATTGCGGGTGCGCGATTCGTTGACGGCGAACTCACGGCCGATGCCACTCACCACGCCGACGCTCACGGTATGCGAGAAACCGAACGGATTGCCGATGGCCATCACCCAGTCGCCGGGCTGCATCTGTGACGAGTCGCCGAACTTGATCTCGGGGAGCAGATGATCGGGCTTGTCGGTGAGCTCGAGCAGCGCGCTGTCCGTCAGCGGATCCTGGCCGACGACGCGCGCGGCGTACTGCTGGTCTTCCTCGCCATACAGCGACACCATGATCTTGATGGCGCCTTCGACCACATGGTTGTTGGTGAGAATCAGCCCGGACTTGTCGATGATGAAGCCGGTGCCGGCCGACTCCACCTTCCGCTCGCGGGGCTGGCCGCGCTGAGGGCCTCGCGGCTGCTGCGGCTGCCCGAAGTCGAACAGGTCACCGAGGTCGCCTCCGCCTCCGCCACCGAACAGGTCATTGAGATCCTGCGTCCGTTGACGCGACTCGGTCGCGATGTTCACGACCGTCGGCGAGACGGCCTTGGCGATATTGCGGAACGTTGTCGCATCAACCGGCCCGCTGAGCGGGGCGCTGTTGGCCGCGGGGGCCGCCAGTGTCTGTGCCGATGAGTGGGACGACAGGTCGAGACGCGACGCCAGCACCATGCCGACGGTGACCGATGCGAGCACGAGCAGCAGCCCGTAAAACCAAGTGGATCTGCGAGTGGACATCCAAACCTCCAACCCTGACTTCCCGCCGAGATTGCCGAGCAGCGATCTTACGTGTACCAGCCGAATCTTGACGAATTCGTGACAATCGGACCGCCAGCTTTCGCCCCTCGGGGTGCGGCGGTCAAGACATTTCCCAGTGCGTTCTAGCTATCGAAGCGTGACGACCTCTGTCTGGCGCGGCCCTGTCACCAGCGCATCGTTCTCGGTACGAAAGACGTTGATTTCGGTCCGAACGCCGAACGTCTCGAAATAAAGCCCCGGCTCCACCGTAAAGCCGGTGCCGGGCAGCACCCGGCGATCGTCATGCGTCTCGTAATCGTCGAGATGCGTGCCGTTCCCATGCACGCTCTCCCCCAGACTGTGACCGGTGCGATGCAGGATGTGGTCGGCGAACCCGACGCGCTCCAGTACCGACCGGGCAGCCTGATCGACTTCCCACCCTCGCAGGTCGCCGCCGTCCCGTGCCGCATCCGTCACGACTCGCACGGCTGTATCTCTGGCATCGGCGATCGCCTGAAAGGCCCGTGCCACCTCGTCCGGGACCGCAGACGAGGTCATCCCCACCCAGGTAATGTCGGCGAACACGGCGCCTGGCGTCCTGCACTTGCCCCAGAGATCGAGCAGTAATACTTCGTCCGCCACGATCGGCCGCGACTGGATCGCGCCCGGAAGGTAGTGCGGATTGCCGGCGTTGCTGCCGATGGCGACCACCGGCGGAGAGTCGCTGACCAGACTTTCTTCCTCGAACCAGCGGACCATCTGCTGCTGGAGGGTGTATTCCGTGAGCGCGGTGCCCTGCTGGAGTGCCGCCGCGGCCGCCGCGAACGCGCGGTCCTTGATGCGGTACAGCGCCTCGGACGCCTGGCGGTGGCTGGCCAGTTGCTCGGGGCTCCAGGTGGCCTCGAACTGCTGAACCAGGTCGCCCGACGACACGACTTCCAGACCTCGCCCGCGCACCGCCTCCAGGGTCCCGGCATCCACCCGCGAGACGTACGGAATAGCCCCCCCGGCCGAATACTCCATGGCCACGCGAGCCAGACCGTGCAGGAGACGGGTGAGCCCCTCCTCCAGTTGGCCGCGGCCGGCATACACAATCTTGCTTCCGGGGAGCCCATCGAGGTTGTGCCGCTCGATGGCATGGACCAGTGCACGAGGTTGGCCCGTGGCCGGAATGAGAAAGAACCACCGCCGGGTGGTCATGTGGTGGCCGGTATCGAGTCCCGCCAGCCGCTGGGCGATAGGGTTCGACCCGTGAAAGTCGTACAGCAGCCATCCGTCCAGCCGCTCCGCCTGCAGCACCTGCTGCACGGCGGTGATGTCCAGCGCCATGACGCCCAGTATAGGGCTGACGCGGTAGCGGTGTAGAGGCGGGTCTGCAGACCCGCCTCTACGACCCCAGGCAGGCCACTATAATCGCGGCGTTGGACAGTTCCACCGGACTCCCGTCGCGCCTCGCGGCGGCGCTCGCCTATGCCGGATGGTGGATCACCGGCGGCCTGCTGTGGCTCGTCGAGCGGCGTGATCCGTACGTCCGCTTTCATGCCGCGCAGTCAATGCTGACGTTCGGTGTCGCGGCCATCGCGATTGCCGGTTTCGGCGGGCTGTCGCTCGTCGCGCTGCAATTCCTGCCGTCCGCGTTTTCGCTGTTCCTCGGCGCGGCCGGTGTTACCGCTGTTGGCGCGGTGCTGTTGTGGCTGGTGGCCGTGACCCAGGCGATCAGAGGCGTCCGATGGCGGATTCCGATGGTCGGCGTGATGGCCGAGCGACTGGCGGGATTGCGGCGTCCGCCGTAGCCTTGGCGAAGGCGGAAGTCCGGAGTTTCACATCTCCCCGTTCCAGTCCTCCGGTTCCGGGTTTGCCGACCGGAAGATCTCCAGGTGCCACTTGCCGCCACCCCAGGGCTCGATGACCTCAGTGGCCACCACGTCGACCAGGATTTCTGCGAACGTCCGTCCTTCGGGATCGCCCTCGAGGTGATACGCGGCGTCGTCCCACCCGAAGTTCGGATAGAGCACCATCGTCAGAAAGAGATCGTAGCCGTCGTCGACGACGATGATCTGTCCGCAGGGGCGCTTGATCGTCGAGTGATAGATCAGGTACTTCTCGGCGCTGTGCGCACGGATGTAGCGCTTGAGGGCGAACTCGCGCGCCACGATCTCCTCGACGGCGATCTTCTTTTCCCAGCAGTCGCGACAGTAACGCTCCTCGCCACGCGGTTCGGACACTTCCTTCGCGTTGCAGAGCGCGCACTTGGACTTGGCGACGTTCGATTTGCGGGGCATACGCTTCATTATCCTTCAGGGCCGGGCCTCGTGCGTGCAGGCCCGGGCCCCTTGGCTGCTGCGCCGGCTCCTCATTTCAGCGCTGACGCCACAGCGGCTCGACCAGCGGGTAGAATCCTGGGGTGACGCTTCCGGTGACCCGTGTATTCCTGGCGCGACATGGCGCTACCCAGCTGACCGCCGAGGGCCGCTTCTCCGGAAGCGTCGGGGTGGAACTGTCCGACGAAGGGCGGTGGCAGGCCGCGCAACTCGGTGAGCGACTGCGTCGCGAGGGGCTGGACGCGGCCTATGCCAGTCCGATGTCCCGTGCCACCGAGACCGCGCGCCTGTGCGGTGAAGTGTGCGGACTCGTTCCCGAGACGCGCGAGGGGCTGCGCGAGATCTCGCACGGCCACTGGGAAGGGCTGACGCGCGCGGAAGTGGAAGCGCGGTTTGCGGACGAGTACGCGGCATGGGAAGAGGATCCGTTCACGTACGCGCCTGCGGGCGGCGAATCGGGTGTGGCGGTCCTGGCTCGTGCGCTGCCGGCGCTTCGCGAGATCGTGACCACGCACACCGGAGGACGCGTTCTGGTGGTTTCGCACAAGGCGACGATCCGGCTGCTGCTCAGCAGCCTGCTCGGCATCGATGCGCGTGGCTACCGCGATCGTCTGGATCAGGCGCCGGCCTGCCTCAACGTGCTCGACTTCCGTGATCCGGTACGCGTCCGGCTGATCGGGTTCAACGACACCAACCATTACACGACGCAGGTGCGGCTGCCGCACGAGAGCCTGTCGAAATGGTGGGATACCAGCGCGGGGAAGCCGTAGGCCGGGTCCCCCTGGACCCGGCGAGGGTCGCTACCGGGTGAGCGTCTCCTGCTGCATCGCCGGCTTGTACATATCGCGTACGTAATCCTTCACCATGCGGCGGGCACTGAACTGCGGCAGGACAGTGCGAATCGATTCCTTGACGACGCGCAGCCATCGGCGGGGGATGCCGCTCGCGTCGCGATCGTAGAACGCCGGCACGAGCTGCTCCTCGAGCAGCGTATAGATGGCCTGGGCATCCGCCCAGTCCTTGGCGCCATGATCGTTCGGATCGGCATCGCCATCGATCAGCCAGCCGTTGCTGCCGGTGAAGCCTTCGGCCCACCAGCCGTCGCCGATCGACATGTGCGGCGTGCCGTTGATGGCCGCCTTCATCCCGCTCGTGCCACTGGCTTCGAGCGGCTTGCGCGGGTTGTTCATCCAGACGTCGCATCCCTGGACCAGGAAGTGCGCGACGTGCAGGTCATAGCCCTCGACGAAGGCGATGCGGCCGCCAAACTTCGGATCGAGGGCGCGGGTATAGATGCGCTGCAGATGATGTTTGCCGATGTCGTCGGCCGGGTGCGCTTTGCCGGCGAAGACAATCTGCACCTGCCGTCCGCGGGCGTTGAGAATGCGCGCCAGGCGATCGGGGTCGGAGAACACCAGTTCCGGCCGCTTGTATCCGGTAAACCGGCGGGCGAAGCCGATGGTCAGCGTGTTGTGGTCGAACATCGTACCGGCGGCGACAACTCGTGCCGCTGCGGCCGCGGCGCCTTCGGTCGTCCACCGATGCCGGGCGCGCTCGCGGATGAAATTGAAGAGATACTCGCGCAGCGACTGGCGAACCGCCCAGATCTCCTCGTCCGGAATCTCGAGCACCCGATCGGCCATCGACGGGTCGTCGTGACGCTCGTACCAGTCGGGACCCAGATGACGCGTCAGCACGCCGCCGATCTCGGATGACAGCCAGGTGGGTACGTGGACGCCATTGGTGATGGCGTTCACCGGCAGTTCGTCGAACGACTTGTCCGGCCAGATGGCGTGCCACATCCGCTTGGTCACATCGCGATGCAGCTGGCTGACGGCGTTGACCGCGCCACTCGTCCGCAATGCCAGGGCGGTCATGTTG
>Ga0173480_10000733_pt1 | contig 11434 bp, 9 predicted proteins | sample NitcycUS209509C1_FD_122622 | JGI IMG/M metagenome (GOLD analysis project Ga0173480, IMG submission 122622) | Soil microbial communities from Arlington Agricultural Research Station in Wisconsin, USA - Nitrogen cycling UWRJ-S209-509C-1 (version... | ecosystem: Environmental > Terrestrial > Soil >... | reverse complement strand
GCTGGTCGCCATGTGCGGCGACGGCTCCAACGACGCGCCGGCGCTTGCCCAGGCCGATGTCGGAGTCGCGATGAACACCGGCACCCAGGCGGCACGCGAGGCCGGCAACATGGTCGATCTGGAAAGCGATCCGACCAAGCTGATCGAAATCGTCATGATCGGCAAGCAACTGCTGATGAGCCGGGGGGCACTGACGACTTTCTCGATCGCCAACGACATTGCCAAATACTTCGCGATCATTCCAGCGATGTTCATCCTGGCATTTCCGCAGCTGGCCGTCCTGAACGTCATGCAGCTCTCCACGCCGGAATCGGCCATTCTCTCGGCCGTCATCTTCAACGCGCTGATCATCATCGCGCTGATTCCGCTGGCGCTGCGCGGCATCGCCTATCGACCACTCGGGGCCGCCGCCATCCTGCGACGGAATCTCCTCGTCTACGGCGCCGGTGGGATCGCTGTCCCCTTCATCGGCATCAAGGCCATCGATATGGCGCTGGTGATGCTCGGCCTGGCCTGACGATTCGAGTGTCCCTTGCACAGCAGCCCTTCGTGGTTGCCGTCCGTTTCACCACGAAGGCTTCGCAGACACGAAGAACACGAAGATTTTCAGTTTTCGTGACCGTCGTGAGTAGCTGCGCGGCAGCCCTTCGTGGCCGCCGCCTGGATTAGAGGTCAGCGAAGCGATAGCCAACCCACGGCTCGGTGAGGATGTACTTCGGAGACGAGGGGGAGGGCTCGATCTTCTTCCGCAGGGCGCCGACGAGCACGCGCAGGTGCTCCGGCTGATCGACGGCATGCGGTCCCCAGATTGCCTTCAGAATCACGCGATGCGTCAGCACACGCCCGGGACGCTGAGCCAGATAGAGCAGTAACTCGAACTCCTTGGGCGTCAGCCGCACCTCCTGACCGTCTTTCATCACGCGAAACCGCTCTCGATCGATCACCAGATCGCCTCGCACGAGCGGCTCCGTCAGCGCTGGCGGACCGTCTGTCCGTCGCAGCGCCGCACGAATCCGTGCGGTCAGTTCATCGGCACCGAACGGTTTCGTGACGTAGTCATCCGCGCCGGCGTCGAGGGCGCGCACTTTGTCGCCCTCGGCACCGCGAGCGGAGAGGATGATGATCGGCGTGCTCGAGTGCTCACGGATCGAGCGACAGACCTCCGCCCCATCCATGTCTGGCAGCCCGAGATCCAGAACAATGAGATCCGGCTTGTCGCGCTCCGCGGACTCCAAGGCCGCCCGGCCGCTCATCGCGGTCACGACGTCGTATCCGCGCGAACGCAGCAGCGGCGACATCGTCGCAAGAATGCTCGGCTCGTCGTCGACGACCAGAATTCTGGATGGCATGTCAGACGATCATCGGCACGGAGCGGCGTGCCGCCGGTACCACCATGGAGAATCGGGCGCCGCCCTCCGGAACGTTCTCCGCCCACACCCGCCCGCCGACGGCGTTCAGCAACCCGCGGGTGATCGCCAACCCCATACCCGTCCCCGCTGCGATGTGTCGGGCCACAGTCCCTCGGAAGAAGCGTTCGAAGAGGTGCTCCAGCTCATTGGCCGCCAGGCCAGGCCCGCGATCCTCGACGGACACGTGCAGTCCATCGTGCTCGACGGACGCGCGAACCAGGATCGGCTGCGTCGCCGCGGAGTAGCGCGCCGCGTTCTCGAGCAGGTGCGAGAGCGCCGCGGACGCAATGCGCGGATCGAGGTCGACCTGCGTCTCGCCGTCAGCCTCGACCTCGAACGGATGGCCCTCGAGCGCATGCCGGACCTGGGCGGCCGCCGCATCGACGATATCTGCCGGCGTCACCCACTGACGCGACACATCCATCGCCGACGCGTCGATACGGGCCATGTCGAGGATGTCCTGAAACAGACGATTGAGACGCTCCAATTCGACCACGGCGGCGCCCGCCTGCTCCTGGCGGTCCGACGGTTGCGACTCGTCGCGGAGATTCTCGACCGCGACACGGATTGCCGTCAGCGGTGTCTTCAGGTCGTGGCTCAGTGAGGCGAGAAGGGCGGCGCCCAGGTCGGCCTTCTGCCGGAGGCGTTCAGCCGCCTCGCGTTCGTGGAGAAACTGCGTCCGTTCGATGGCGATCGCGACGACACCGGCGACGGCGTCCAGCGTGCCGACATCCAATGGCGGAGCGTTCGCCACCAGCAGACCGACGGCTCGCGTGCCATGTCGCAGCGGCACGATCGAGAGACGGCCGCCGCCAGTTTCGATCGACGTCTGGCCACCGTACGCGCGCTGTCTGGCATCGAACTCCAGGGCGCCACGGGCCTTGGCCATCGCTCCGTTCAAGACATCACGATCGATGTCCACGTCGTCGCGACCTCCCTGGTGAATCCGCCACCCCTGTTCGTCCGGCAGGCAAATGGCCACTCCGGTCAGCTCGAACCGGCGGGCGACGTGGCGAGCCAATGCGTCGATCGCGCCGGTGGTTTCCGACGTGAGCAGTACATCGCGCGTGAGGTCGAACAGCCGGGTCACTTCATTGCGCCGCGCGACCGCTTCCCCCTCGCGCGCCTGAGCCGCGGCCGACAGATTACTGGCGATCACGGCGGTGATCAGGAAGGTCACCAGCGCCACCCAGTTTTGTGGCTCGGCGATGTTCAGGGTCCCGACCGGTGGCAGGAAATAGAAATTCAGACCGAGCGTCGCGGCGAGTGCCACGCTGATCGCAATCCACAACCGGCCGTACGTCGCGGTCAGCAGGACAACAAGCAGCAAGGCCAACGCCGCCGTCGTCGGGCTCAGGTCCGACACCAGACGCACCGCAACGACTGCCGTGGTCGCCAGCAGACCGCCGAGCAGAATCGCCAGGTCACGGAGCCGAGCCATCGCCGCCATACGTCATTGTGACACCGTGCGCTCAGCTGCCCGTCGACTCGAAGTCCTTACGGACTCTTTATGCCTTTCTTACGAGCGACCGCATTAGCGTGAGCACTGATGATCACGGACGTCTCGTTCGAGGCCGACGCGGTACCCCCCGAAGAGCTGAGCGGCGTCCTCGTGGACTATCTGACGCTGGAGCACCTGCGCGTCTTTCGCCGTCTCCTGGTTGAACGGTTCGCCATCCTCACCGCGATCGTCGCCCTTTCGGGCTTCCTGTGGCTGTCGACGATCGCCGCCTGCACGGCTGTCGGGATGTGCCTCACCCCACCGATCTGGGTATGGGCTCTCGAAATCAGATGCGAGCGTCGTCTGGCGAGAACGCTCGGCGCCATTCCGGGGCGGCGCACTGATCTGACAGCGCACGACCCCACCGAAGAGCCCTCGCAGAAAGTCATAAAAAGTTCGTAAGTACGGGGCTCCTCGGCGACTCCGTCGCGGGCGCGACACCCATAATGGAAGTCACTGCCAAATTCGCCGCGCGCGATACGGGGGACCCAGCGACGTGGCGCACCACGTCTGGGGCGAATCCGAGACGCTTTGACGCGTCGCCGGTAGAGGACTCCACCCTCGAGCCCGTCAGCTAACCCCGTCGGCACCTGGAGGTCTTCGTGTCCGTTCTGTCAGGCGCTGCCGATCCTGCTGCTCTCGTCTCGCACGCGCACCCGCGGCGCGCCCTGCCACTCACGCTCACGGCGCTCGGCGTTGTGTACGGCGACATCGGCACCAGCCCGCTCTATGCGCTGCGTGAGTGCTTCTTCAGCTCCCACTCGGTTCCGCCGACGCACGAGAACGTCCTGGGCGTGCTGTCGCTCATCATCTGGGCCCTCGTCCTGGTCATTTCCATCAAGTACGTCGCGATCGTCATGCGCGCCGACAACCAGGGCGAAGGCGGCGTGCTCGCACTCACCGCGCTGATTCCGAGCCGGGGCGGCGGCGCCGATGGCGTGCCGCGGCTCGCAGTGGGCCGGCCACTGCTCATCGCGCTCGGCCTGTTCGGCACTGCGCTCCTCTACGGGGACGGCATGATCACGCCGGCCATCACCGTCCTCGGCGCCGTCGAGGGTCTCGAGGTCGTCACACCACTCTTCCAACCCTACGTTGTGCCGGTCACGGTCGTGATTCTCGTGGCGCTGTTCATGATTCAGCGTTACGGCACCCATCGGGTCGGCGCGCTGTTCGGACCGGTCATGGTGGTATGGTTTGCAGTGCTTGCCGCGCTCGGTGTCGCGTGGATTGTTCAGGAGCCGGGCGTCCTCGCCGCCATCGATCCGCGACACGGCGCCACGTTCTTCCGCGCGAATGGGTTCACCGGCTTCGCCGTGCTCGGTGCCGTGTTCCTCGTGGTCACCGGCGGCGAGGCGCTCTACGCGGACATGGGCCACTTTGGCAAACATCCGATCCGGCTGGCCTGGTTCACCCTGGTCCTGCCGGCGCTGGTGTTGAACTACCTGGGCCAGGGCGCGCTGCTGCTCGAGGATCCGACCGTCAAACATCCGTTCTTTGAACTGGCGCCATCGTGGGCGCTGCTGCCGCTGGTGGCACTGGCCACAGCGGCCGCCGTCATCGCTTCACAGGCGCTCATCTCCGGGGCCTTCTCGATCACCAGACAGGCCATCCAGCTGGGTCTCGCGCCACGACTCGACGTGGAACACACCTCCGCGCGCGAGATGGGACAGATCTACGTACCCCAGGTGAACTGGGCACTGATGATGGCGACGGTGCTGATCGTCATCGGCTTCGGCTCGTCGACGGCGCTGGCCTCCGCGTACGGCATCGCCGTGACGCTGACCATGATCATTACGGTGCTGTTGCTGTACGTGGTGATGACCGAGCGATGGCGGTGGCCGACACCGGCTGCCGTTGCCGTGCTGGTGGTGTTTCTGACGATCGATCTCGCCTTCTTCGGCGCGAATGCGCTCAAGATCATGCAGGGCGGCTGGGTCACGCTGGCGGTCGCGCTCGCGATCTTCACGCTGATGACCACGTGGAAAACCGGAAGACGCCTGGTTGCCGAACGGCTGACGGCCCGCACGATTTCGCTCGACGCCTTCATCGCCACGATCGAGAGCACTCGTCCGGCGCGGGTACCTGGCACGGCCGTGTTCATGACCGCGCAACCAACCGGAACCCCACCGGCCCTCGCACACAATCTGCGCTACAACAAGGTGCTGCACGAGACAGTCGTCGTGCTGACGGTGGCCACGGCCCAACAGCCGCACGTGCCGCTGGACGAGCGGATTTCGGTGACGGCGCTCGGTCACAATCTGTTCAATGTGCGTGTGCAGTATGGATTCATGGAGGATCCAGACGTCCCTGAAGCGCTGACGCTCGCGCGAGCGCATGGATTACCGCTCGACATCGACGACCTGACCTACTTCCTCGGTCGGGAAACGATCATCGTGACGCGGCGCAAGGGGATGGCCGTCTGGCGGGAAAAACTGTTCGTGCTGATGGCGCGCAATGCGGTACGGGCCACAGCTTTCTTCAGGCTTCCACCGGAGCGGGTGGTGGAGCTGGGCGTGCAGGTTGAAATGTAGGGCTCGTAAGCGCACTCATCGACACCGTCGGAGGAGGAGCAGCCCTTCGTGGCCGCCGTGATCAGCCGGGGCCCAAACGCCACCACAACGAAGGCTCGCGGACGCGACGAGGCGCGAGTGAAGCCGGGCTTGCGGCCTCGTGGAAATCGCTTGATCGGCCACGCCCATGGCGACAATGCTATCGACGAACTGACCGTCGTCTGGCGCGGCCCGCGGCGCCATATCGCCTGGCTGCCTGACGAGCAGAACGAATACCACTGAGAGGAGAACCTCACATGAAATGGCCGCGTTTCGCGGTGACCGCCTCGATGGCGGCGGGTCTCGCCCTGGTGCTGCAGGCCGAGCAGGGTCCGGCACCGCCACCGGGCGGAGCGCCAGGGCAAGGCGGCGCCGGTGCGCGTCAAGGCGGCGGGCGCGCGGCTGGGAAGTACAACGTCGATGCGAACTGGGCTCGACTTCCGGCAGGGACGACCTGGAACGGCAACACGTCGTGGATCACGACCGACGGCAAGGGCCAGGTCATGGTGCTGGTGCGCACGGCCCCGTACTTTCGCGTGCTCACCCGTGATGGCGTCTTCGTCAGCGCCTTCGGCAACGACGGGCTGTTCGAGAGCGCCCACAGCGTGACCATCGATACACAGGGTGCGCTGTGGGTCACCGACTCTGCGGCGCACGTCGTGCACAAGCTCAGTCGGGACGGCCGCCTGCTGATGACGCTCGGCCGGAAGGGTGTCGCCGGCGACAACGCAGCGCGGGATCTGTTCAACCAGCCGAATCACGTCGCCATTGCGCCAAACGGCGACATCTACGTGTCCGACGGGTATGTCAATGCCCGCGTTGTCCACTTCTCCAAGGACGGACAATTCGTCCGCATCATCGGCGGCGTCAAGGGATCGCAGCCGGGACAGCTGCAGCTCCCGCACGGCGTGGCGCTGGATTCCAAAGGCCGCATCCTGGTCAACGACAGCGACAACCAGCGCGTGTCGGTCTTCGACAAGAACGGGACGTTCGTCGAGGCGTGGCCCTATCCGTCGCGCGGCGGGATCGCCGTGGCCGCCGACGATACGGTCTATATCAGCGACGTGAATGCCGGCATCGTCAACATCGTGAAGAACGGGACGCTGATCGACAGCGTGTCCGCGGAACGGGCGCATGGGATGGGCATCGATTCGGACGGCTCGATCTATGTCTCCGGCGCGTCGCGGATGACGGTAATGAAAATCACCAAGCGTCAGTAAACGAGATGGCGCTCCTCGAGCAGGTTGGCTGAAAAGGCCAGCAACCTGAATGCATTGACAGGCGAGGAGCCTGTCGAATCTGTGACGAGCGCCGATCGTTCCTATCGGGCTCTGTTCCGCGTGCCGCAGCTGCGGCGCGTGCTGCTCAGCATGCAGATTGCTCGCGTCGCCCAGTCGATGGTGGGTGTGACGCTCATCCTCTTCACGCTCGACCGCTACGCGTCCTCCACCTTCGCCGGGTTCGTGACCTTCGTCAGCATTTTTCCAGGTCTCGTGATCAGCCCGATCGCCGGCGTCCTGCTGGACCGCCACGGCCGCATCAGGCTGGTGCTCCTGGACTACGTGGTGGCGCTCGGCGCGATGCTCGCCATGGGTGTGCTGGCAGCGGCCGACGTCCTGCCGCGCTGGCTGCTGATCGTCATCGCCATTGTCTCGTCGTTGACGTCGATTCTTGGTCACGCCGGGCTGCGATCGCTTTTTCCGTTGATCGTTCCCGAGCCGCTCTGGGAGCGCGTCAACGCGATCGACTCCAACGGGTACGTCATCGCGACGATCGTCGGCCCGCCGATCGCCGCCACGCTGGTGGCGGTTGCGGGGGGGCCGATCGCACTCGTCGCCATCGGTATCGCCTTCGGGATTGCCGCCGCAGTCCTCGTCGGCGTAGCGGAACCGGTGGCCCGCACGGGCGCCGCGGGCGGCGTTCTTACCGAGGCCTGGGCCGGTCTCCGCTACACGTGGCAGAACCCCACGCTCCGAGGTCTCGGCTTCGCGATCACGCTCGCGAACCTCGCCCATGGCATGACGAGCATCGTCGTCCCGCTGATCGTGGTGACGCGGTTTGGCCTGTCGGAGGCGGTGGTCGGCCTCGTCTTCGCGGCGTCGGGACTCTCAGGCGTCGTGTCGGCGTTCGGCTTCGGCCGGATGAACACGCGTGGGCGCGAGTGGTCGCTGCTGGTCTGGCCGATGGTCGCGCTCGTTCCGGTCATGGCACTGCTGCTGGTCGCAGCCGGGCAAACCTCGATCGCCATCGGCGTGGCCGTGCTCGTCCTCGAGATGATTCTCGTCGGCCTGCTCGTCGGACCGATGGACATCGCCCTGTTCACGGTACGCCAGCGGCGAACCGACCCGGCGTGGATGGGGAGAGCGTTCGCTGTGTCGATGGCGTTCAACTACTTCGGGATGCCGGTGGGCGCGGCGCTCGCAGGGCTGCTCGCAGACCGGTCGCTCGCCGCAGCCATCCTCGTCCTGGGCGTCGGAGGATCACTGGCTGCGGCGCTGGCGGCAGCGTTCGTCGTCCCTCGTCAGGAGGACGCCGCGCGCGTGGAGTGATGTCGCTCCCACCGCGTGGGGCAGGTCGGCACATCGGGGCTGCTAACGTCTCTGAACCGCTCGCACTCCGGTCGTCGTCGCTTTAGGCGTCGGAGCTCGGCTTACCACTGGTTTCCGGCCGCCCCCAGTCGGCGGTGTCGGATTGCCGCCGGGCGCGGTCGGCTGGGGGGTTGGCGGTACGACGACCGGGGGCGCCACCACCGTGATCGTCACGGCTGCGGTGGTCGTCGTCACCGCGTTGCGATTATCCAAGGCTCGCGCAGTGATGGTGTAGGTGCCGACCGGCACGCTGCTCCACGTCGCCGTGAATGGCGCCTCGGTCGCAGTTGCGACCACAACGCCATCGGCGAGGAACTCCACACGTGTCACCGCCCCATCGCTGTCGGTGGCATTTGCTGCGAACGCGACCACCGCGGGAGCAGTGTAGTTTCCGCCTGCCGTCGGACTGGTGAGCGCGACCGCCGGCGCGATGTTCGGAGGCGCGACGCCCGCAGTGGTGAAGCTCCAGGTGGAACTGGTGGCCGTCAGATTGGCCATCGTCCGGCTGACGACCCGCCAGAAATAACGCGTGCCCGGGACGAGTGGGGGCGTGACCACCTCAATGTCGTAGGGCCCCAGCTCCTGATCGTTGACGATCTTGACCAGGTTGTTCAGGTTGGTGCCCAGGAACACATCGTACTTGTGCGCCCACGGCCCGGCGTGCCATTGCAGGTTGACGAGGACTGGCTGAGCCAGGGCGGCATCGGCCGGTGACGCCAGCAACGCGGGGTCCGGCGGCAGCGGCACGAACGGCTGCGTTTCCGGAGCGCCCCCGGTGTTGTTCCACTTTCGGTCGAAATGCGTGCGAGACCAGGCGTAGAACACCGGGTCGGTGTTGAACAGGTTGTGCTCGAGCTGGTAGTCGCTCGACGCACTGCTCCAATTGGACGAGCCGAACACTGTGACGCGTGAGCCGACCATGATCGACAGTTTTTCGTGCGTCAGGCCCGCATGGAGGCGGTGACGAACCTGAATGCCCGGCTGACCGTTGATGAGATTCTCCAGACCAGCCACGTAGAGGCGATCAACGTTCCATGAGTGCCAGAGGCGGTTCTCGTCACGGTATTGGTGAGGCTCTGTGATCAAGCGGAAGCCGACGCCCCGACGCACGTTCTCAATCAGCGCGTCGGTGTAGGCGCGGTCGGTAATGCGATAGATGATGGCATCGACGCGCTGTGGTTCGGCTTGAAACGTCGCGACCGACCGGTCGCGGAAGCTGTCGAAGGGCGGAAAGTTCAGCTGCGGGTCGATGGGCGTGATCGGATATGCGCGCTGGATCGTGGTCACGTTGGCATAGTTGGCCAGCATCCCCGTGTTCGACGTCCAGATGTCGTCGAACCTCGTTTTGAAGCTGTTGATGAGGTTCTCCTTCTCGGTGAAATAGATCACCTCATCCACGTAAGCCGAGTACGGCACTTCGTAAACGAACGCCTCGGCGGTGTGATTGCCGCCACTGAACTGGAGAGTGTTCTGCGATTGGAAAATCATCAGCTTCCAGTGGTTGATGCCGACGTCCACCTTTTCGCGCATCGGGATGCCGGCAGCCACGAGCGTATTGACGCAGTCGACACGGTTCCCCTCCGTAAGCTCCTCACTGTCGAAGATGATGCGGACTTTCACTCCACGCTGCCGCACGGCGCGCTCGAGTGCGGCCGAAATTCTCCCGTCCTCGAGGAACCAGAAGGCGAAATCTATTCGAGTCGTCTCTTTATCGATGAGCTGAATAAGCGGCGTCTGGCAGTCCTCGAATGCCGGATCGCAGATGCGTTCCAATGCATTCGCCGACGTGGGGAGCACCAACAGGAAGGCGACGACGACGAACGCGGCAATGCGGCTCACTCATCCTCCACGTGCGGGACAGATCCGCGCGGTAACGGGACACGACTCGGGGCGGCGAGTCGCATGCGAGGAAAGTGCCAGGGGCGAACTTATCAGCGTGCCTGACTGCGAGGCTCTGCCGTATCAGTGGAGCGCTCCGTCGATTCCTCATTGCACGGAGGAGGCGCGCCCGCCCGCGCCGTTTGCGGGGCGTCCGTCGACTCTGGCGCTGCTTTCTGCGTTGGATCGCAGGGAGCCAATGGCGCCTGCTGGCTGTCTTTTTTTGCGGGTTCGTCAGGTTCGACGACGCGGCGCGGCCTGACAGTCACCGTCCCAACGCTCCCACCAGCGGATGGCCCTTGAGGGGAATTGCGGTTAACGCTGCTGCCACGGCCACCGGACGTCCCCACACCAGCCGGTTCCCCGGGGGCTGGTCCAATGTTTCGTGAATTCGGGCTTGCCACGACGGTCGACGGCGCCGGGCGCGCGGTCGGCTGCCGTGTATTGCCGAGTAACGCGTCAAGCGGAGAAAAGAACGCAGGCATCGAGTCCGAGTCGCTCTCGTACCGCCACCACCCGATAAACAATGTGGAGAGGGCGAGCACAAAGAAGCAGATCCGCATCCGCTGCCGCCATCGATGTCGTTCCTGCCACATTTTCGTGCTCCGGCGTTACTGCTACAGCTCGGCGTTTACCTGTGCGCCTTCGCCTGTGCCTCGATACGGTAAACCGTCTTCACCAGCTTGGCGCCAGTGTTCGGGGTGGGATTTGTCAGGATGACGAGGCGGATGCCGTCACGCTCACGCCACAGGATCTCGGAGCCGTCAGGGGTATCGGGCGCGACCGGCGTGAGCAGGACGCGATCGAACGCCTCCTGCGAAATCCCATCTTCTTCGGCGCGTTGCTGAGCGTGACGACTCACCGCCACGTGTCCAAGGTTCGGAACATCCCGGTAAAAGTGGTTCATACGAGCCTGCCCGGCGCCTCCCCACCCGTGCCCACTGAATCACCTGCTAATGATCGCTCATCTTCGCCACGTCGCAAGCTCGTCGTCACTCGCCGACACGCCTGAAGCCCCGCTTCGCAGACAATAGGGGGATGGCTTCACCCCGATCGGCTTCGGCGGAAGGTTTCGCCGCGCTCAAACTCTCTCCTGCGCTCGTGGCGGCCGTCACTGCGCTCGGCTACGAGGAGCCTACGCCCGTACAGCGCGAGACCATCCCGTTGCTGCTGTCGGGACGCGACATGCTCGCCCAGGCCGCCACCGGCACCGGTAAGACAGCCGCCTTTGCGCTGCCGATGCTGCACCGGCTCTTCGAAGGCCCGGCGGCCGCGCGCCACCGCGCCCGTGGACTGATTCTCGTCCCTACACGCGAGCTGGCGATGCAGGTATCGGAGGCGATTCACCGGTATGCCCGCGGCTCGGGCATCGACGTCGTTCCTGTCTACGGCGGCGCACCGATGGGACAGCAGATACGCGCCCTCGAACGCGGCGCCGACATCGTAGTCGCCACGCCAGGCCGGGGGCACGATCACATCCGGCGAGGCTCGCTCGACCTCACGGCACTG
>Ga0173480_10000732_pt1 | contig 11437 bp, 8 predicted proteins | sample NitcycUS209509C1_FD_122622 | JGI IMG/M metagenome (GOLD analysis project Ga0173480, IMG submission 122622) | Soil microbial communities from Arlington Agricultural Research Station in Wisconsin, USA - Nitrogen cycling UWRJ-S209-509C-1 (version... | ecosystem: Environmental > Terrestrial > Soil >... | reverse complement strand
GCGCCGACGAAGGCCGGCGATGTAGGCGCGTGCCACGCGTCGGTAGATGTCGACGCTGAACATGAGCGTGACGTTGACGTTGATGCCCTCGGCGATGGCGTTCTCGATGGCCGGGATCCCGGCTTCGGTCGCGGGGATCTTGATGAACACGTTCGGTCGTTCGAGCCGGCCCCACAGCTCGCGCGCGCGGGCCAGCGTGGCCTCGGCATCCTGGGCGAGGTCGGGTTCGACCTCGATGCTCGCGAAGCCATCGGCTCCGTCCGAGGCGTCGTGCACGTCACGCAGCACGTCGGCCGCGTCGCCGACGTCGCCGACGGCGATCTCCTCGTAGATGTCACGCGCCCCGTCACCCGCCTCGATCTCGCGGCGGATGAGCTCGTCGTACTGCCCGGTCGCGACGGCCTTCGCGAAGATCGTCGGGTTGCTCGTGAGCCCGCGGATGCCATCGTTCACCATCTCGGCGAGCTTGCCGCTCTCGATCAGGTCCCGATCGATGAAGTCGATCCACGGGCTCTGGTCCTGCTCGGCATGGAGTCGCTGGAGCGCGTTCGTCATCTCAATTCCTCCTTGGTCGTCGCCGTAACTGCCGCGCCGACCAGCTCGCGTGCCGCCGCCGCGATGGCGGATGCGTCAATGCCGGCGGCAGCGAGCAACTCGGCCGGAGTTCCTGATCCCGGCATCTCCCGCACGGCCAGGCTCACGACGACGGGATGCGGCTGCTCCTGCGCGAGCGCCTCGAGCACCGCCGACGCGATGCCGCCCTCGGGCCAGTGATCCTCGACAGTGACGATGCGTCCGGTCTCGCGAGCCGCGGCGCGCAGCGTGTCGACGTCGATCGGCTTGAGGCTGTAGAGGTCGATCACCCGGGCGGCGATCCCGTCATCGGCGAGGGCATCGGCCGCCTTCATCGCCTCGTGGAGCGTGATCCCGGCGCCGACGATGGTGACCGCGTCGTCATCGCTCCGGCGCGCCACACGCGCGCCACCGATCGCGAACTCCTCCCCCGGTGGGTAGATGACCGGGGTCTTCTCGCGTGTCGTGCGCATGAAGACGATCCCGCTTCGGTCGGCCATCTGGGGGACGAGCGCCGCCGCCTGGTTCGCGTCGCTCGGGTAGAGGACCGTCGAGCCGTGGACCGCGCGGAATGCAGCGAGATCTTCAAGCGCCATCTGGGACGGTCCGTCCTCACCGATGCTCACGCCGGCGTGCGATCCGGCGATCGCGAGGCTGGCGCGGCTCACCGCCGCCATGCGGATGAAGTCGTAGGCGCGGCTGAGGAACGCGGCGAACGTCGCACCGAACGGCTTCCAGCCACGGACCTGGAATCCGACCGCGGTGGCGACGAGCTGCTGCTCGGCGATGTACGCCTGGACGAATCGATCCGGATGCGCGTCCGCGAACTCCTCGAGGTACGTGCTGTTGCCCACCTCGCCGTCGATGGCGACGACGTCGCCGCGCGACCGCCCGAGGGCAACGAGCGCATCAGCGAAGGCCTTGCGGGTGGCCTCCTTCGTTCCCGGCTCGTACGACGGCAATGTGAGGTCGGCGGTCGGGAACACGTGCGGTGTGCCGTCGAACGCAGGCTTCGCCACGTCGACATGGATGTCGCGAATCCCTCCCAGCTCGGCGATCGCCGCATCGGGGTCGTCGAGCGGCTTCCCGTGCTTCCCATTCTGGTTGGCGACGGCCTTCACGCCGTGCCCCTTTTCGGTGCGGGCGATGATCACGGCCGGCACGCCGCCGCCCTCGCCCTGGACGGCCTCCGCGAAGGCCTGATCGATGGCCGCGACATCGTGGCCGTCGATCTCGAGCGCCCGCCACCCGAAGGCCTCCGCGCGCCGCTTGTAGGCGTCGAGGTCCCAGCCGTGCATCGTCTCGCCGGTCTGGCCGAGCCGGTTGACGTCGATGATCGCCGTCAGGTTGTCGAGGCCGTGGAAGCCGGCGTGCTCGAACGCCTCCCACATCGAGCCCTCGGCCATCTCCGAGTCGCCGCAGAGGCACCAGACACGATACGGCAGGCGATCGAGGCGCTTGCCGGCGAGCGCGACTCCCACGGAGATCGGCAGACCCTGGCCGAGGGAGCCGGTGGCAACGTCCACCCAGGGCAGCACCGGGGTCGGATGGCCCTCGAGCCGCGAGCCGAAGCGGCGGAACGTCAGCATCTCGGCGTCGCTGACGGCGCCGGCGGCCTTGTACATCGCATACAGCAGGGGCGACGCGTGGCCCTTGCTGAAGATCAGGTGGTCATTGCGGGGGTCTTCGGGGCGGTCGAAGTCGTAGTGGAGGTACTTCGCCATGAGGACGGCCATGAGGTCCGCGGCCGACATCGAGGAGGTCGGGTGGCCGCTGCCGGCCGCGCTGCTCGAGCGGACGGAATCGACGCGCAGCTGCTGGCCGAGCTCACGCCACTCGTCGTGCTGGGGGTTCATGGTGAGGTGCTCCGCAAGTTATCTGCCGGTGAGCGTGGACCTCAATCATAGGACCCGCGAGCGGACATGAACGACGGGCGGCCCGGAGGCCGCCCGTCTCGGTGCTGTCGGTGGGAAGGGGACTAGTCGCGCATCATCCGGAAGCAGTCAGAGCAGTAGACCGGACGTGCGCCGCTCGGCCGGAAGGGAACCTGCGTCTCGTTGCCGCAGCGCGCGCACACGGCGTCGTGCATCTCGCGCGGGCCACGCGAGTAGCCATTGCCATAGCCGCCGCCGTTGCCGTAGCTGCTGGCGCCGCCACCGCCCCCGCCGCCGCCTGCTGCTCGCCGCTGGGCGCGACACGATGAGCAGCGCTTCGGAGCGGACGCGAAGCCCTTCTCCGCGAAGAACTCCTGCTCGGACGCGGAAAAGACGAAGTCGATTCCGCAGTCACTGCAGGTGATCACCTGATCGGTATAGGTCACGAAGACCCCTCCCAACTGTGAATGGATATCCTCGAATCGCGACCCGCACGACGCCGGGGCCCGGGATCTTGCCGCTGCCCCGGGCCCGGCACGTGGACGCGGTGAGGGGAGAGGAAGGGAGAGGCTGTGGCGCCGCTGTCGCGGCTTCGACGCGCGGAGTATTGCGCGAGGCACTCCGCTCCGCAAGTCATTCCTGCGCGAGTACGATCGGTGCATGCGAACGAGCCTCTTCGTGCTCGGCATCGTGCTCATCCTGGCCGGCCTCGTCTGGGTGGCCCAGGGACTGGGCCTGCCGTTCGCACCGCGGAGCTTCATGACCGCTGACCGCAGCTGGGTCCTCATCGGCGCGATCACGGCCTTCGCGGGGATCCTCGTCGTTGGCCGTGCGCGACGACGGGCCTAGTATCGGGGCATCAGCCGATGCGTACTCCGGAGTCGGCCATCGCGGCCAACGCGCGCTCACCGTCGCCCGGCTCGAGGTCGACGGCGGCGATCCCGTCTGAGACGACCTCAACCTCGTAACCGAGCCGTGCAGCGTCGATGGCCGTCGCCTTCACGCAGTAGTCCGTGGCGAGCCCGCAGACGACGACCCTCGCGATCCCCCTGTGGCGAAACAGGTCGTCGAGGCCGGTCGTCTGCTCGGTGCCGCTGACAGGGTCGCGCATTGTGAATCCGGAGTAGCCGTCCTCGCCGTTCGAGCCCTTCCGGATGATGGGCGCTCCGGGCGGGAGGACGAGATCGGGATGAATGTCCGCTCCCCAGGTCTCCATGACGCAGTGGACCGGCCAGACGCCGCCATCCTTTGCGAAATGCGGCGTCGACGGCGGATGCCAGTCCTGCGTTGCGACGACGAGACCGCCGGCGTTCGCGGCCTCCTCGATCGCGCGGTTGATGGCGGGCAGCGCGGCCTCCGCACCTCCGACGGCAAGCGAGCCGTCCGGATCGGCGAAGTCGTTCTGCACGTCGACCGCGACGAGCGCGGTCCGCGGGTCGAAGCGGGCCACGCCGTTCAGCCGGGAAAGATGCGGCGCAGCCGTCGGTACGCGCGTCCAGCGGGCGTCACGGGTGGCATGGCCGAACGCGGCCCGGTCCATGGCCTCACCGGCGGCGGCGCCATCGTGTCGGAGATGGGGCTCATCCCGCCGCCGGGAGGAGCCGGTGGCCATTCGTCGCCATCGCCCGATGCCTGCATCGCCTGGCGCCGGAGCGCGTCGAGCGCGCGGTCAAGCTCGGTGGAGCCCGGCAGCGGCGCTGGTCCTGCGGGCGTCGCGTCCGGTATCGGCGCCGACTCTTCCATTGCCGGCAGGGCCTCGATCGCTTCGGCCCTTGGTGGCTCCGTCGCCTCCTCAGCTGGGATCGCCGAGACCGATGCAAGCGAAGGCGGCTCGGGATGCGCCGTGACGGTGTCGTCGACCTCCGCTGGGAACCAGTCCGGCTCGTCGATCGTCGTCGTGTAGCGCTCGGCGTCCCAGTCGAGCGGGGCAGGCTCGGGAGCCACCTCTTCTTCGGCATCCGGCTCGAGCGCGGCGACCTCTTCCGTTGCCGGCGCCTCGGCAGGCTCCTGGGCAGCGGCGAATTCGTCGTCACGTCGCTCAACCGCAGGCTCCTCGCCGGACGAGGATTCGTCGCCTGTGAGCTCATCGACCGAACCGGCGAGAGGTGACGGCTCCTCGATGGTCTCCACGGTATCGGTCGCCTCCGGCGACCACGGCTCTGCTCGCGGCTCCGGCTCGTCCGCGTGCGCCACTTCGGGCTCGTCCACGTCGAGCCGTGCCCAGGCAGTGCTTTCGTAGCTCGGCGTCGCCTCGTACGCATCCTCCTCGAACGCCGGCGCATCAGCTTCGGTCGGGGCCGCTGGTCCTTCGACAACATCGGCGAACGTCGGCTCCGGTTCGAGCGTGGCGCTCGGCGGCGCGTCGGCCGTCGCGGCATGCTCGGCTGCGGCGGCCTGGACCGTATCCAGCGAGTCGGCCTGGGCCACTTCATCGGCCACCGGCACGGCATCGGCGGCTGGAACGTCGCGTGGCAGGGTGGCCTCGTCGGTCTGTCGCGTTCGGGCCGCCTCCAGACCACGCGGCAGCTCCGGAGGGCTCGGATCGTCGGCTCGCGCCAACGCTTCGGCGAAGCTCTCGGTGGCTCGCCGCGGTCCGCGCGACCGATGGCGATGCTCCTCCTCGCCACGTTCATCGGGCAGATCCGCCCCGGGAGCAACGGTCGGGGCGCTGTGGGCGGGTTCCGGCGCGGTCGGAATCACGGCGTGCTCGGCCGGGAACGATGGAGACGGCGACCACGAGCTCCCGCCTGGAAGGCGCAGGTCCATGCGGGCCTCGAGCAGATCAACGCGTGATCGCAGCGCCGCCACCTCGCCGCGCGACTCACCGAGCGCCAGGAGGGCCTGCCCGTAGCGCTCGGTGAGGTTGCGGAACTCGGTCAGCAGCTCGCGGAACGGTGAGAGCTCGCGCTCCGGCTCGGTGCCGTGCCCGTTCGGCCTGCTCGGGTCAGAGGCGTTCGGCGCTGGTCGGGGCTGGAGGAAAACGCGCATGCCGGTCTCGCCCTCTGGCGCGCCGGACAGGACGCCGCGCGCCAGGAGCTCCCAGATCCGCTCGGTCGGTACCCCGAGGACCGAGGCCGCCTCCGTGACCGAATAGCCTTCCATCAGGGCCGCTAGGGTAACGCCTCGCCTCAAGCATCGACCCGGCTATCATCGGCCCTCGTGACGACCTCCCTGCGCGTGCCGACGCTCGCCGGTCATGACTTCAGCCTGCCGGGCGAGCTCGAGGGCCTCGGAGAGCTCGCCTACAACCTCTGGTGGAGCTGGACCCCCCGAGCGCAGTCGCTCTTCGGACGCATCAACGTCAGCGCCTGGGCCCGCCACCGGAATCCGATCGCCGTGCTCCGCTACACCGATCGGGGACGCTGGGCCGAGCTGACCGCCGACGAGGACTTCATGGTCGATGCGAGCCGCGTCCTCGACGAGTTCACGCGGTACATGGCAAACGGCGCCGACTCCTGGTACGGCGCCTCACCGGAGCGCGAGCTGCCGGGCCCGATCGCGTACTTCTGCGCCGAGTTCGGCATCCACGAGTCTATGCAGATCTACTCGGGCGGCCTGGGCGTCCTCGCCGGCGACCACTGCAAGTCCGCGTCGGACGCCGCGCTGCCGTTCGTCGGCGTCGGACTCCTCTACCGCCGGGGCTACTTCCGCCAGCAGATCGACGCCGATGGTCACCAGGAGCACGCGCAGCCCGACCTCGACCCCTTCCAGCTGCCGATGCGCCGCGCCCGAGCCCGCGGCGGCGGACCGCTCGAAGTCACCATCGAGATCGCAGATCGCGACGTGCGGGCGGCGGTATGGGTCGCGCAGGTCGGCCGCGTGCCGATCCTCCTGCTCGACACCGACGTCGCCGAGAACGACAAGGCCGACCGGCCGATCACCCACATCCTCTACGTACGCGGACGGGAGATGCGGCTCTGCCAGGAGCTTGTCCTCGGGATCGGCGGGGTGCGAGCGCTGCGGGCGCTCGACATCGAGCCGGCGGTCTGGCACCTCAACGAGGGCCACTCCGCCTTCCTCCTCGTCGAACGGGCGCGGGAGCTCGTCGCCGCGGAGCCGAGCCTCGCTGCCGGTGAGGCGCTTCGTCGCGTCGGCCGTGACGCGGTCTTCACCATCCACACACCCGTGCCAGCGGGCAACGAAGTATTCAGCCGCCAGATCGTGGAGCCGGCTCTCAAGCCGTGGTTCACGGCCGTCCGCGCCGAGCCGGCGGAGCTTCTCGAGCTCGGACGAGGGCACACAGATGCCCCGGACGCCCCCTTCGACATGACCGCTTTCGTGCTGCGGCACGCGGCCGACGCAAACGCGGTCTCGAAGCTCCACGCGGTGACCGCGACCGAGACATGGGAGGCGCTGGCCGGGCATCCGATCCAGCCGATCACGAACGGCGTCCACGTTCCGACGTGGCTGGGCCGCCCCGTCCGACGCCTGGTGAAGGCGGCGATCGGGGTGGCGCTCGGGGCCGATCTCCCCGGACCGGGGCACCTCCAGGGCATCGCCCGGCTCGACGCCGAGGAGCTGTGGAGCGCCCATCGGCAGCAGAAACGCGAGATGGTCGCCTTTCTCGAGGGCCGCCTTGCCCGCCAGTTCGCGCGGCACGGCGAGTCACCCACCGCGCTGCGGGAGGTGCGCGGGATCCTCGATCCCGATGCGCTGACCATCGGCTTCGCGCGCCGCTTCGCGACCTACAAGCGCGCCGACCTCCTCTTCCGCGACGAGGAGCGGCTCGCCGCGATTCTCTCCTCGCAGGACCGCCCCGTGCAGGTCGTGATCGCCGGCAAGGCGCATCCCGCCGACCGACCCGGGCAGGGGGTCATCGAGCACATCTTCACCCTCTCACGGTCCGATCGGCTGCGTGGGCGCGTGTTCGTCGTCGAGGACTACGACATGCGCATCGCGCGCTTCCTCGTCGGCGGCGTCGACATCTGGCTCAACAACCCGCGCCGGCCGCTGGAGGCATCGGGCACGTCGGGGATGAAGGCCGCGATCAACGGCATCCCATCGGTTTCCATCCTCGACGGCTGGTGGGACGAGGGATACAACGGCGACAACGGGTGGGCGATCGGCGACCGGGAGCCGGACGGCGACGAGGCCGCACAGGACGCCGCCGACGCCGCCGAGCTCTATCGGCTCCTCGAACAAGAGATCGTGCCGCGCTTCTTCACACGGCGCGCGGACAATGTCCCCGAAGCGTGGGTCGAGACGATGCGTGCCGCCATCTCGGCCGCCCTCTGGGACTTCAGCACCGCCCGCATGCTGAGCGAATACGTCGACCGGCTCTACCTGCCGGCTGTCCGGCAGCCGGTCCGCGCCTGACTCCAAACCTGGCGACTACGGGAGATAGGCGCGCGGGTTCTCCCAGACTCCCTGGTCGTTGATGGCGAAGTGAACGTGGCACCCGGTGGAGTTGCCGGTCGTGCCCTCGTACCCAATGATCGAGTTGCTCGTCACGATCGTCCCGGGCGACACAACCACGCGCGCCTGCATGTGCCAATACCAGCTCTGGCGACCCCCTCCGTGATCGACGACGACTCCGAAGCCGGAATCCCACGGCATGAGAGGCTGGCCCGATGCCACGACGACGCCGGCGCCGGTCGCGTAGATCGGTGTGCCGCAGCCAGCCGTGAAGTCGATGCCCGCGTGGAAGTGCGGGTAGTAGGTGCCGCCATAGGTGTACGGCGGCTCGAGCACGAAGGTCGTCGGTCCCCATTCCTGCGTGACCCGGTAGCTGCGCTCCGGCCAGCGGAACCCGTACGACGAAGTGGCGTTCGCACGCGCGGCCGCCGCGGCGCGCGCCGCCTCCTCGGCCGCTCGCCGTCGCGCCTCCTCGATCGCGGCCTGCTGGGCCGCGGCCTGCGTGCGAAGCCGCGCGGCGAGATCCGCTGCCGCCCGCGCGGCCCGTTCGTTCTCCGCGATCTTGGCCTGGACGTCGCCCTGGGCGGCGAGTGAGTCGTTGAGCGCAGCCTCCTGCTGCTGGCGCTTCGTCTCCGCCGCGGCCTTTAGCGCGGCGAGCTGCGCCTCGAGCTGAGTCAGATCGTCGCGCCGCGCCTTGAGGGCCGTCTCCTGGTCGCGCGCGGTGGCGCGTGCCGCGTCGAGCTCGCGACGCCCGTCGCGCAGGGTCGCGCGCCGTGTCTCGAGCTCCTCGCGGATGGCGCGGATTTCCTCGGCGAGGACGGCGTCCTGGTCGGACACGGTCATGAGGTAGCCGACCTGCGTCGTCGCGTCATCGAGCGAGTCGGCGGAGAGGATGATCTCGAGGAGCGAGGTCTGGCTGCGCTCGTATGCCGCGCGAAGGTGGTCCTGCAGCAAGGCTTCCCGCTGGTCGAGCTCACCGCTGCGACGGTTGATCTCGGCGGCCAGCGCGATCAGCTCGTCATCAAGCTTCGCGATCTGGGCGCGGAGATCCTCGAGCTTCGCCTCGATCTCGGCGACCTCGACCTTGACCGCGGCGAGCAGGCCACTGACCCGCTCGAACTCGGCCGTGACCTGGGCCAGCTCGGCGCGGGCCGTGTCCAGCTGCGTATCGAGCGCGGCCGACCGTGTGCGCAGCTGGTCGAGCTCGGTGCGCTGCTTTCGCAGGGCGGCCGCCAGCGACTGCTGCGTCGACTGTGCGTCGGCGAGCTGATCGCGGGTCTTGGCCAGTTCGGCCTGGGGGTCAGCGGCAAGGGCCGAGCCGCTGGGTCGAGTTGTGACGACGTTCCACCCCACCGCCGCCAGGGACACGATGACGACGAAGAGGAAGGACCGCCGCCTCATCGAACGGTGATCCGAGTCTGCAATTTGCCCTTGTGCCCCTTAGCGGGAAAGGTCAGGGGCGGATGGTGCTCCGAGCCTACGCCGGTCGGAACGGGCCCAAAAGTACTACACCGTGTCCAGCTAGACCCGCTAAACGGGCCATGACTCAGGCGTCGTCGCGCTTCGAGAGCCTCCCCAAAACGAGGCCGATGGCGGCGGCCGCCCCTACCGCCAGCAGGCTCACGCCACGGCGTCGCGGAGCGGGCGCCGGTCCAGGGGGCAGATCGACGGGGACCGGCAGGAAGCGCGGGTCGGCCGTCGTGATCGCTCCGAGCTCGTGCTCGAGCGCGTTCGCACGGGCCACCTCCGCCCCGAGGAGAACGATGACCCCGGCGAAGTAGAGGAAGACGAGCAGCGTGATCGCTGCGGCGAACGGTCCGAAGGTGCTCTCGTAGTTGGCCACGCTCGTCGCATACCAGGTGAACCCGAAGCGCAGCACCGTCCAGAGTGCCGCGGCCACGAGCGCGCCGGGGAGCACCTCGCGCCATGTGACGGGGCGATTGGGCACGACGCGGTAGATCGCCCAGAACGCGAGGAAGATGAGGACGATCGGCGCGACGAGACCGATGAACCAGACGAGGAACCCGCCGCCCGCCTCGGCTCCGGCCACATCGGCAGCGGCGTCCTGGATGACGCCGGTCACGATCCCGATGATCAGCGACGCGGCCGCCAGCAGCCCCGTGAGCGCCATGAGCAACAGGCCGACGAGCTTGTCAAGGATGAAGGGGCGCGGCGTCGTGGCCTCGAACACCCGGCCGATGCCCCCGGAGATGGCCGAGAAGATCCCGAGCGCTCCCCACAGCAGGAACCCGAGGCTCAGGATGGTCAGCGTGCCTCGAGAATCGATCGCCGTATCGATGATTCCCCCGACGGTCTCGGCGTCGAGCGGCGTCGCGGCCGCGACCTGCTGGACGACGACGTCCCGCGCTTCGCCCTCGCCGAGGAAGAAGGATCCGACCACGACCGCGAGGACGAGGAGCTGGAAGAGGGACAGCACCGCGAAGTACGCCATGCTGCCGGCGTACTGCAGGCCCTCGTGGCCCAGGAAGCCGAGCGTCGCGCGCTTGCCGACGCGCGACCAGCGGTGACGCTGGATCCAGGTGTCGAGGCGAGCGAGGAGGCTGGGTGCACGGTTGGCCATTGGTCGCCGATCGTCGCACACGACATGCCGGGTTGAGGCGCTCGCTACCCTTGTGAGCGATGGCGCGCAGCGAAACGGAGGTCCTCGACCTCGACGGCGGCGAGGTGACGATCACGAATCCGGGCAAGGTGTTCTTCGCCGACGCCGGGATCACGAAGATGGACCTCGTCAGCTACTACCTCGCCGTTGCCGACGGGGCGATCCTCGGCGTCCGCGATCGGCCCATGGCGCTCAAGCGCTTCGTTGACGGGGCCGCCGGCGAGGCCTTCTTCCAGAAGCGAGCGCCGAAATCGGTGCCGCCGTTCATCCGCACCGTCGAGCTTTCCTTCCCATCCGGGCGCACCGCCGACGAGGTCGTCGTCGACAACGCAGCCGCGCTGGCGTGGGTCGTCAACCTTGGCTGCATCGACCTCAACCCCCACCCTGTCCGCGCGGGTGACCTCGCCCACCCCGACGAGCTGCGCGTGGACCTCGACCCGGGGCCGGGCGTCGGCTGGGATGACGTCCGTCGGGTCGCGCTCGTCGTGCGGGAGGTGCTCGCCGATCTCGGCTACACGGCGTGGCCGAAGACGTCGGGCTCGCGGGGAATACACATCTACATTCGCCTCGAGCCGCGGTGGGAGTTCTCCGAGGTCCGACGCGGGGCGCTTGCGATCGCGCGGGAGGTCGAGCGTCGCGCGCCGGCGATCGCGACGAGCAAGTGGTGGAAGGAGGAGCGGCACGGCGTCTTCCTCGACTACAACCAGAACGCGAAGGACCGAACGGTCGCATCGGTCTACTCGGTGCGCCCACGGCCGACCGCGACGGTGAGCGCGCCACTGACGTGGGACGAGGTCCCCGAGGCGGAGCTCGAGGACTTCACACTCCGCACAGTGCCGGAGCGCTACGCGCGACTCGGCGACGTCGGCGCGGGGATCGACGCGGAGGCATTCTCGCTCGAGCCGCTCCTCGAGCTCGTCGCGCGACACGAGGCGGAGGGCGAGGGCGACGCCCCCTGGCCGCCGAACTACGCGAAGCAGCCCGGCGAGCCGCCGCGCGTGCAGCCATCGCGGCG
>Ga0173480_10000731_pt1 | contig 11441 bp, 8 predicted proteins | sample NitcycUS209509C1_FD_122622 | JGI IMG/M metagenome (GOLD analysis project Ga0173480, IMG submission 122622) | Soil microbial communities from Arlington Agricultural Research Station in Wisconsin, USA - Nitrogen cycling UWRJ-S209-509C-1 (version... | ecosystem: Environmental > Terrestrial > Soil >... | reverse complement strand
GTCGTCGTCGCCCACCCAGACCTCGAACAGGTCACCGAGCAGGTACAAGGCTTCGGCGGAACGCGCCGGGCCCTCGAGAAACGCGAGGAACGCGTCGATGGCCCAGGGGGCCTCGCTATCGAGGTGGAGATCGGAGGCGAAAAGGGTGTGCGCCGGTGCGCTCACTTCGGCGGTGGCGCGGCGGCCGGCTGAGTTTCCTTGCCGGCCGGTGAGGCAGCCTTGCCGGCTTCTTCGGCTGGCGCGGGGCTCGTGCTGTCAGTGGGAGGCGTCGCGGAAGGAGTGGGAGCCGACGGAGTCGCAGCCGGCGTCGGCGTCACCGTCGTCTGCTCGGTGATGAGCTCGGCCTTCTGGATGACCACCGGTTCGAGCGGCGCGTCCTGCTTGAACGGTCCCATCGCGCCGGTCGGCGAGATGCTGATGCGGTCGATGACTTCCATGCCCTCGGTGATCTTGCCGAACACCGCATAACCCCAGCGCGTGGGCAGGGGATCGAGATCGGCGTTGTCGGCCACGTTCACGTAGATCTGGCAGTCGCCCGAGTGGGGGCCGCTGGCGCGCGCGAGACCGACGGTGCCGCGCAGATTCTTGAGGCCGTTGCCAGCTTCATTGGGAATCGCCTTCTGCGTGGGCTTGGCCTTGTAGTCGAGGCCGACGCCACCGCCCTGGATCACGAAGTTCGAGATCGTGCGGTGGAACAGCGTGTTCGTGTAGTAGCCCGACTTCACATAGAACAGGAAGTTCTCGACCGTCAGCGGCGCCCGGTCGCGCTGCATTTCGATGACGAAAGCGCCGAAGTTCGTGGTGACGCGCACGCGCTCCACGTTGGCAGCCAGCGCCGAGGATTGGAAAAGGAACGACAGGAACAGGCCAACGAGGGCGGACGCAAGGACAGGCTTTTTCATGCGGGAGATTCTACCGAAGCTGCGGTACGCCGTCGGTTTCCCTACAATCCCGCGGTGTCACACGGCCCCATTACCACCCGGTTCGCCCCGAGCCCGACCGGCGAACTGCACCTCGGAAACGCACGGACCGCGCTGTTCAGCTGGCTGTTCGCGCGGCACCACGGCGGTCGGTTCGTCCTGCGCATCGAGGACACCGACACCGAGCGCAGCCGCGAGTCCTACACCACGGCGCTCATCGAAGACCTGAAATGGATGGGGCTGCAGTGGGATTCCGGCCCCGGCCTGACCCAGCCCGGCGAGGAGTTTCACCAGTCGCGCCGTGGTCCCGTCTATGCGCGGCACTCGGCCACGCTCGATGCCCGCGGGCTCACGTACCCCTGCTACTGCACGCCGCTGGAACTCGACCTGTCGCGCAAGGCGCAGCTCGCCGCCGGTCGCCCGCCGCGTTATGCCGGTACCTGCCGGGAGCTCTCCGCCGAGGCGCGCGTGCGCAAGAGCGCCCAGGGCATCTCGCCGACGACGCGGTTCCGCGTGCCCACGGGTCGGCGCGTCGAGTTCAACGACATGGTGCACGGAGCCCAGAGCTTCGCCACCGATGACATCGGCGATTTCATCCTGCGGCGCGCCGACGGCAGCGCGGCGTTCTTCTTCAGCAATGCCATCGACGATGCGGAGATGGGCATCACGCACGTGCTGCGCGGTGAAGATCACCTGACCAACACGCCGCGGCAGCTCCTCGTGCTCGAGGCGCTCGGCCTGCGCGCGCCGACTTACGGACACCTGTCGCTGCTGGTCGGAGCCGACGGATCGCCGCTGTCCAAACGGCACGGCGCCACCAGCGTGCGCGAATTCCGCGAGCGCGGCTATCTACCCGCGGCGCTCGGCAACCACCTGTTCCGCCTCGGGCATTCGAGCAGCGAAAACGGCGTGCTCACGCTCGACGGCATGGCCAGGCACTTCATGGTGAAGCACCTGGGCCGCGCGCCGGCGCGCTTCGAGGAATCGCAACTCAACGTGTGGCAGCGGGATGTCGCGCACCACATGCCGCTCGAGGAGAGCGAGCGCTGGCTGGCGTCCGAGACGCCGGCCGATCTGGATCCGGAACAGCGGCGCGCGTTCATCGCCGCGATTCGTCCGAACATCGTGTTGCCGAAGGACGTCGCCCGTTGGCGCGAAGTCGTGTTCGGGCCGCCGCCGGCGCTCGACGAGAGTTCGCTTGCGCGAGTCCGTGAGGCCGGCGCTCCGTTCTTCCGTGCGGTGGCCGATGCCTCGCGCGCGAGCGGGGGAAAGTTCGATGCCATCGTCGCGGCCGCAAAAGCCACCGGCGCGGCAGGCCAGGCGCTCTGGAAACCGCTCCGCCTCGCACTCACGGGTGCAAGTGAAGGCCCCGAACTCGCGCCGCTTCTGCGCGCCATTCCCGCATCCGCCATAACCCAGCGCCTGAGTCGATTCGCCGAATGATCCGCATCCACAATTCCCTCACGGGCGAGAAACAGGAACTCAAGCCCGTCGAGCCCGGCCACGTGCGCATGTACAGCTGCGGCGTCACGGTCTACGACTACTTCCACGTGGGCAATGCCCGCATGCTCGTCGTATTCGACATGGTGAGCCGCTACCTGCGGCACCGTGGTCTGCGCGTGACCTACGTGCGCAACATCACCGACGTCGACGACAAGATCATCAACCGCGCGAAGGAATCCGGCGTCGACTGGCGCGCGTACGCGAAGAAGTTCGCGGACGCGATGCACGAAGACCTCGATCGTCTCGGTTGCCGGCGTCCCGAGAAGGAGCCGAAGGCGTCCGAATACATCGACGAGATGCTGACGATGATCGGCCAGCTCATCACGAACGGCTACGCGTACCAGGCCTCGAATGGAGACGTGATGTACGAGGTGCACAAGTTCGCGCCGTACGGAAAACTCTCGGGCAAGAAACTCGAAGACCTTCGCGCCGGTTCGCGCGTGGAAGTGGACACCGCGAAGCGCGATCCGCTCGACTTCGTGCTGTGGAAGTCGGCCAAGCCGGGCGAGCCCTCATGGCCGTCGCCGTGGGGAGAAGGGCGGCCGGGCTGGCACATCGAGTGCTCGGCCATGTCGACGAAGGAACTCGGCGAACACTTCGACATCCACGGCGGTGGACTCGACCTCAAGTTCCCCCATCACGAGAACGAGATCGCGCAGACCTGCGGTGCCACGCACGGCAGGTTCGCCGAGATATGGATGCACAACGGCTTCCTCAACATCGACAACGAGAAGATGTCGAAGTCGCTGGGCAACTTCTTCACCACGCGCGAAGTGCTGGCCAAGATCAAGCATCCGGAAGTGCTGCGCTTCTTCCTGCTCTCGAGCCATTACCGCGGGCCGATGAACTATTCACCGCCGCAGCTCGAGCAATCGGAAGCAGCGCTCACGCGCCTTTACCTCTCGTTGCGCGACATGCCGGTCTACGGTGGCGAGTTGCACGCGTCGACCGACGCCACGGCTGCCTTCACGGCGGCCATGGACGATGACTTCAACACGCCCGAAGCCATCGCGGTGCTGCAGGGTCTCGCGCGCGAGCTGAATACCGAACGCACGGCGAAAGGCGAAAGCGCCAGGGCCAAACAACTTGCGTCTGAGCTGCGCGCGCTCGGCGGCGCACTGGGATTTCTCGGCGAGGAGCCGGGCAAGTTCCTGCGCAGTGCGGCCGTGACGTCGGGCACGAACGAACCGTCCGGTGCCCCGAAGCTGCCGGGCCTCAGCGACGCGGAGATCGATGCGCAGATCGCGGCCCGCCTCGATGCGCGCAAGGCGAAGAACTGGGCGGAATCCGACCGCATCCGGGACGAGCTTTTCGCGGCCGGCGTCATCCTCGAGGACAAACCGGGCGGCGTGACGGTCTGGCGGCGCCGATAAGCCTTCGATTGACCCCTCGGGAGGCCCTCCGTATCATTCGCGCCCCCGTATGCCGGGGTGGAGAAGTCCCTGGCGGGATTTTGGTTACATCGGCTCGGGGCATGGCGCAGTCTGGTAGCGCATCTGCTTTGGGAGCAGAGGGTCGCAGGTTCGAATCCTGCTGCCCCGACCAACCGATGAGCGCCGGGCGCGTGTGCCAAGCGCGTGTAGGATAGTCTTCCGTTCTGACTGTGCGCCCGTAGCTCAGTTGGATAGAGCACCGGCCTTCTAAGCCGGTGGTCGCAGGTTCGACTCCTGCCGGGCGCGCCATTTGAACGGGAAGGTTTTTTTCGATGGTGGCCGTAGCTCAGCTGGTAGAGCCCCGGGTTGTGATCTCGGCTGTCGTGGGTTCGAGTCCCATCGGCCACCCCATTTTCCGTTACCTGCGCCTCTCGGTGCTTTTGATGAGCCTGCTCCTGGCAGGCCGTGCCGTCGCGGGCTCACCCGTGCCGCAGCTGTTCGTCGCGGGCGATTCGACCGCGTCGGAGTACAAACCCAATCCCAAGAACCAGCAGGGCTGGGGCGCGGTCCTGCAGCCGCTGTTCGACGAGTCGAAGCTTCGCGTCGTCGACGTGGCGCGAGGCGGCCGCAGCAGCCGCACGTTCATCACCGAGGGTCACTGGGACCGGATGCTCACGCAGGTGAACGCGGGTGACTTCGTGATCATCCAGTTCGGACATAACGACTCCGGCGCGCTCAATACGGAGCCGCCCGGCTCGACCAAGCCTTTGCGCGCACGCGGCACGATCATCGGCATCGGTGACGAATCCGAGGAGATCGACAACGTGGTCACGGGCCAGCACGAGACCGTGTACACGTATGGCTGGTACCTGCGGAAGATGATTGCCGACACGCGTGCGAAGGGCGCAACGCCGATCCTCGTGACGCTCACGAAGACCAACCACTTCGAGGACGGGCGCATCGAGTGCCCCAATGGTTCCTACCGGCGGTGGGCCTGGCAGACCGCGAGGGATGAAAAGGTCGCGTTCATGGATCTGTCGCGCGTCGCCGCCGATCGATACCAGCGACAAGGTCCCGAAGCGGTCACGGCGCAATTCATCGATGACACCGTGCATTCCAATCTCGCGGGAGCCGAGGCAAACGCGGCGGATGTGGTTTCACTGTTGCGTGCCGATCCCTCGCTGCCGTTCCGCAAGATGCTGTCGAAGCGTGGACGCGCCGTGCCCGCGGACCGCGGCGCGCCGAAAACTTCGGTCTGCGAGCCTCTGGTTCAGTAGAAACGGATGCGCGGCGCGGGCGGCATCGGCGCTGCCTCGTCGAGATAGAAAGACGGATGCGGCGGCTGGTTGTACGCCACGTTCTGCCACGCAATCGCGAGCCGATACTGCGGATCCTGCATGAGAGTCACGAGCCGGTGCTTCGTCGGTATCGTCGACGTGTAGATGCGCAGCTCTCGGTTGTCGCGCGTGCGCCAGATCACTTCTTCCCGCCAGTCGCCCCAAAGATCCGCGGAGAGCGCGGGCGTCGCTTTCGTGCCGTTGTTGGACGTGCATTGATGCGCGACGAGCAGCGGTTCGACGGTCTGCGTCTGCCAGTTCCATTTGCTGATGACGTTCTGGTCGAGCAGTTCCTGCAGCAGGTCGCCGTCCCAGTAGATCGAGAAATTGGTGGACAGTCCCGCGGGCCGGCCTTCATGGAACTTCTTGCCGTGCACATCGTACATCCCGTTCATGCCGGCACCCGCGGCCCAGGATTCGGCTCCCGGAAAACGCGGATCGATGTTGTACGCGACGCCGCGACCCGGGCCTTCGCCCTTGTCACCGCCGCTTTCATCCGCCTTCACCGACGGGATGGTGAACAGCGGTTTGCCCGTGCGCGCATCGCGCAGGCTCATGCCCTGCGCATCAAAACGTTCCTGGATGTCGAACACTTCGAGTCCCGGGTTCGCAGGATCGAGATCGCTGACGTGCAGCGCATCGCCGTGACCCCAGCCCGTGGAGTAAAGGCCTTTGCCGTCGTCATCGACCACCATGGCGCCGTAAACGATTTCGTCGTGGCCGTCGCCGTCGACATCGGCCACCGACAGGTTGTGGTTGCCCTGGCCGCGGTACGCACGGTTCTTCTCCGACGAATCACTGTCGAAGACCCAGCGGGACCTGAGCTTCGGTTTGCCATCTCGGCCCGCGCGGAAATCCCAGGCCGCGAGCACCGTGCGCGTGTAGTAGCCGCGCGCCATCACGATGCTCGGACGCTCGCCGTCGAGATACGCGACGCCCGCGAGGAATCGGTCGACGCGGTTGGCGTGATCGTCGCCCCAGATCTCCTTCTGCTGCCCGGGCGTCGGATTGTCGTTGCCCGGCGCGCGTTGCGGTAGATAGGTGGTCGTCGCCAGTGCCTTGCCGGTGAGGCCGTCGAAAACCGTGAGGTATTCGGGGCCGCTCATGATGAATCCGGCGAGGCTCCTGCCTTCGGCGCGCGGCGTGGTCACGGATCCCGGCTTCTCGCCGGCGGATTCGGGAGTGAGCCAGTTCGCGTTCGCGTCGCCAATGACGGTGCCGGCGCCATCCGTGGTGCCGTCCGCGGTCTTGCAGACGAACTCGGCGTGCCCATCGCCATCGAAGTCGTAAACCAGGAACTGTGTGTAGTGCGCGCCTTCGCGGACGTTGTGTCCGAGATTGATGGTCCACAGCAGGGTGCCATCGAGCTTGTAGGCCTGGAAGATCGGCGCGTCCGTGACGCCGGGTTGGGAATTGTCCTTGGCGACGCCGGTCTGGTGCAGCACGATCTCGTACTGTCCGTCACCGTCGAGATCGCCGACGGAGGCATCGTTCGGCGTGTAGCCCGTGGGTGTCTGCAGTGGAATCGAGTGATACGGTAACGGTGGCGCGCCGGCGGCGATGCGATACGGAGCGCTGCGGGGTTGTTCGACGCCGTCGACTACCGGTGCAACGAAGTAGCGAGTCTCCCGGTCGAGGCGGGCGCTCGAGTCGAGCAGCCAGGTGCCTTCAGTGAGTGGCTGCGCATTCAGTCGAACGGCGCCGGCCTGCGCTGCGGGCTGCGACGAGAATCGGCCAGCGTCCGAGGCAGTCGAGGGCCGGTCCATCTCGCGATACACATTGAATGCGACTCCCTCGGGATCGCTCGCGAGCAGCCGCCAGCTCAGGAACACCTTGCCGTCGCTCTGCTGGACCGCGACGAGTCCGCGGTCGAGCTTCTCCATGTAGCGCAGTTTTTCTTTTGCGCCGAGCGGCAACGCGAGAATCGCGAGCGCGAGCGCGCGCGGAATCCAGGAACGCAATCTCATGATTTTCCTTTTCCCCAGAGTTCTTCGTACTTCCATCCGGTGAGGTCCTCGACGACCGCACGGGCCTCCGGCGTAGGCTGCGAGCTGTCGTTGCGTCTGAAGCGTTCGATTTCGTCCATGAGCACGTCATGCGTGTCGCGGTTCAGCTTGAAGCGCAGCGAGACGACGAAACCGAACAACATGATCGCGAGCGGTCCAAACGCGAGGATGACGACCACTGTCGTCACCACGGATGACGGCTGATCCATCGTCTTCGGGATGAGTCCGGCGAGATTGAGAATCTGCGTCGCGACCAGGATCGCCGCCGACTGCATGACCTTGCGAATGAACGTCATGACGCCCGCGAACGCGCCTTCGCGACGCCGGCCGGTCACGATTTCGTCGACGTCCGGCATGTAGTTGTAGACGCTCCAGGGGATGTAGTTGAGCGCGCCGCGGCCGAGGCCCGCGATCACGACCACCGCGCAGTACCAATAGATCGCCGTCACGCCGGAGGCATACAGCGACAGCAGTCCGACGACGCCCGCTGCGAACAGCAGCAACGCGACCCGATATGAAGGCGCGGGATGGAAACGCAGGCAGGCCCAGATCGCGACGAACACGGAGAAGAGCTGCGCGATCGCCATCGCGGCCGAGATGTTGGAGGTCGTGGTCACCGTGCCGGCGAGCGCGAACGCGATGAAGTAGGGCAGCACGACGTTGAGGATGTCCTGGCTCACGTAGCCGCCGAGATACATGCCGAGGTGCAGGCGGAACGCGCGAATGCGCAGCGTCGCCTTGAGGTCGTCGAACAGCTGCGTCAGGTTGGAGAACGGCGATTTTTCGGGAGGTTTGTCGGCGCCTGGAATTTCCTCTCGCGGCCGCTCCCAGGTGAACAGATAGACGGCGATTGCCACGAGCACGAAGAACACGGCAAACGTGGCGCCGAGGTACAGGAATGTAGTCGGCGAGTCCTTGCCGCCGAGCCGCTCGACGATGAGTGCGGGCAGCCACAACGCGGCGATGTTGGCGATCTGCCCGCAGATGATGCGCGCACCCGCGAACTTGGCCTTGGTGGCGTAGTTGGGCGACATCTCCGCCGCGAGCGTCTCGTACGGGATGATCTCCATCGCGTACACGAGTTCGAAGAACACGTAGGTGACGAGGTAGTACCAGAACGTCTGGCCTTCGACCCACATGAGCGCGAACGAGGGCAGCAGCGGTATCGAGATCAGGATGAAGAAGCGCCGCCGGCCGAACTTCTTGCCGAGCCAGGTGTGGTGGAAGTGATCGGAGATGTAGCCGATCAGCGGCGAGAAGAACGCATCGAGAAGCCGGGCAGCCACGACGATGAGTCCCGCCTGCGCGACGGTGAGTCCGCAGTAGGTCGTGTAGAAGAACGTGACCCACAGGCCGATGATCGACATCGCGCCGGCGCCGAGGAAATCGTTGCTGCCGTACGCGATGTAATTGCCGAGTCGGACTTGCCTGGCTGCCATGGGTGCCCTTGTTTTTGGAATGCCTAGATGAAGGCGCGCTTGAACTCGCCCAAAGCGAGGATGGCCATGGCCTGGCCATAGGGCATCGACGTCAACGGGATCTTGCGATAGCCGTCCAGGTCGTTGAACACCGGTGTGCCGAAAGACACCTGCTTGAGCTCGCCGCTCTTGTCGATGTTGGCGAGCACGGCCTTCACGGCACGGACGCCGGCCTCCTCGAACTCCTCGCCGATGTAGCCCTTGCGCACGGACTTGAGGATGCCGTACGCGAAGCCGGCGGTGGCGGAGGCCTCGAGATAGGACTTCGGGTCATTGATGAGCGTGTGCCAGAGCCCGCTCGCGTCCTGGTGTTTCACGAGCGTGCGGATCTGCTGCAGGTGGGTCTCGAGCAGGAATTCCCGCAGACCGTCGCCTGCCGGCAGGTCGAGCAGTTCGATGAATTCCGGGATCGCGATCGTCACCCAGCAATTGCCGCGCGCCCAGAGTGCGTCGGCGAAGTTGTGGCGCCCGTCGAAGGTCCAGCCGTGGAACCACAACCCGGTCTTGCGATCGACGAGGTACTTGATGTGCAGCATGAACTGGCGGCGCGCTTCCTCGACGTAGTGCGGCCGCCCTAACAACTTGCCGATCTTGGCGAGCGGCAGCACGCTCATCATGAGCGTGTCGTCCCAGAGCTGCTCGCGGTTCTCGGAATTGAACACGATGTGCTGGAAGCCCATCTCCTCGGTGCGCGGCAGGCCGTCCATGAGCCACTCCGCCCATTCGTCGAGGTACGGCAGCCACGAACTGTCGGGGTTCTCTTCGTGGAGATAGGCGAGCGTGAGGAAAGGCGCGACCGTGTTGATGTTCTTCGTGGGCGTGCCCGCGGCGAAGCGATCGCGGAACCAGTTCAGCATGATTTCGCGGCAGCGCGCGTCGCGCGTCATCTGGTAGTACTTGTAGATGCCGTAAAGGCCCACGCCGTGCGTCCACTCCCAGTCGTTCCAGCCCTTCGTGTCGATGACGCGGCCGTCGGGCAGGCGAAGCAGGAATTCTCCCGAGGTGTCCTTGATCTCGACGAGATTGCGGATCAGCAGCCGGATTTGGCGGTCGATGTCGGCGGATTGAATGCCGTGGGCCAGATTGGGCACGTAGAGACTCCTGGAACTAACTAACCGAAAGGATCAATCGAGATGGAACATCGGGGTGAGCGGCCATTCCGTGGGCCGGCCATCCGGTTGCGTGTACATCAGGTCCTGCATGTACGTCCACCAGCGGCGCATCACCGGGTGACTGGGCAGGAGCTCCCGCATGTTGGTTTCCTTGAGCTTGAGCACCGCGAACAGGTGCATGTCCTCCTCGTCGAGGAAGATCGAGTAGTCGTAGATGCCGGCTTCTCGCAGCAGCTGCGCGAGTTCCGGCCAGATCTCGTCGTGACGCCGCTTGTACTCTTCGACGGTATCCGGCTTCAGCTTCATGCGGAATGCGTAATTCATTTGCTGGCCTCGCTCAGCACGATGATGGATTTCGGGGGTACGTCGATCTGCACGGCGCCGTCCTTGACGCGTGCGCCCTTGAACACCGCGGGTTTCACGGCGTCGGGTTTGTCGAAAGTGTTGTGAGCATCCATCGCCGCCGAGGTGAGGATCTCGCCCGTGAACGCTCGCGGCGACGCGCCGTCCACCTTGATCGTGAGGTGCGTCGTGTCGGAGAGATCCATGTTCGCGAGCGCGATGTGCACGCGCCCATCGGTTCCCCGCGCCGCCGACACCGACAACATCAGCGTGTCACCGGCGGTCTCGATCAGCGGCTTCGGAAGCGTGACCGGAAGCTGGGTTGCGCCGCGGAACGGCTTGTACATGTGGTACACGTGGTAGGTAGGCGTCACCAACATCCTGTCCTTGCTCGTGAGGATCATCGCCTGCAGCACGTTGACCATCTGCGCGATGTTGCTCATGCGCACGCGGTCGGCGTGGGCATGGAAGATGTTCAGCGTGACCGCGGCAACCATCGCGTCACGCAGCGTGTTCTGCTGATGGAGGAAACCGGGGTTGTCGCCGGGCTCCGTGTCGTACCACGTGCCCCATTCGTCGACGTACAGCCCCACGCGTTTCTCGGGGTCGTACTTGTCCATGATCTTGGAATGGTTGATGACGATCTCGCTCATGCGCAGCGAGCGGTTGACGGTGGCGTACCACTCCTTGTCGGTGAATCCCGTGGCCGCACCCTTGTGATCCCACTTGCCCGTCGGCAGCGTGTAGTAGTGGACGCTGATCGCGTCCATGTACTTCGCCGCCTCGCGCATCAGCACTTCGGTCCACTGCAGGCCGCTGCCATTCGAACCGCTCGCGATGCGTAGTGGTTTGTTGCCTTCCGGCGCTTTCAGGAACGTGACGTAGTGGCGATAGAGGTCGGCGTAGTACTCGGGGCGCATATTGCCGCCGCATCCCCAGGTCTCGTTGCCGACGGCGAAGTAGTTCACCTTCCACGGCTTGTCGCGACCGTTCTCTCGTCGCAACTGCGCGAGCGTCGAGTCTGTATCTGACGTCATGTACTCGAGCCAGTCCGCCATTTCCTGCGGCGTGCCCGTGCCCACGTTGCCGTTCACGTAGGTTTCGGCGCCGATGAGTTCCGCGAAGTCCATGAACTCGTGTGTGCCGAACGAGTTGTCTTCCACGACGCCGCCCCAGTTGGTGTTCACTTTTCGCGGGCGCTTGGAGCGATCTCCGATGCCGTCGCGCCAGTGGTACTCGTCGGCGAAGCAGCCGCCGGGCCAGCGCAACACGGGGACACCGAGTTCCTTGAGCGCGGCGACGACATCGTTGCGATAGCCGCGGGTGTTGGGGATCGAAGATTTTTCGCCGACCCAGATGCCTTCATAGAT
>Ga0173480_10000730_pt1 | contig 11461 bp, 8 predicted proteins | sample NitcycUS209509C1_FD_122622 | JGI IMG/M metagenome (GOLD analysis project Ga0173480, IMG submission 122622) | Soil microbial communities from Arlington Agricultural Research Station in Wisconsin, USA - Nitrogen cycling UWRJ-S209-509C-1 (version... | ecosystem: Environmental > Terrestrial > Soil >... | reverse complement strand
CGGTCCCGCAGCTGTGCAAGGAACAAGTGCTGCCAGCCGACTGAGCGATGCGAGTCGGGAACCGCCCGCAAGGCCAGCAGCCGTTCGAGCGTCCGAGCGGCCTGCCCAAGTCGACCCGAGATGACCTCGATCGCGGCGAGATTGTTGAGCGCGCCACTGAGCCCGGGCCGATCACCGGAGCGGTCGAGCAGCCGCGCAGCCTCACCGGCCAGTCCACGGGCGGCCACAACATTGCCTTGCCCTGCCTCGGCAAGGGCTATTCCGGTCAGCGCCATGGCGGAACCGCGCTGGTCCGGAATCGCGAATCTGAGGTCGGCCGATCGCCGGAAGCAACCGATGGCCGCGGCGCTGTCGCCGAGTACCCGATACAGATGTCCACGCTGGGCGAGCGTGAAGGCCTCGCCCGCCGGGTCGTTGAGCGACCGGAAGACGCGCACTGAACGGTCGAGCGCCTCGGCTGCGTCGCTGAACCTGCCAGCGGCCCGGGCGGCGTAGGCGAATGTACCCAACGCGTACGCCTCGGCCTGCGCCACTCCGACGCTGCGTCCGACGAGCTGCGTCTCCTCAAAGATCGGCGTAATAATCCCGTCGTACCGAGCGATGGAGAACGCGACCGTGCAGACCGAAAAGAATGGCGGCGCGTCGGCCGGCGCTTCAGCCAGCCAGCGGAATGCGGCCTCAAGACGGGAAAGCGCGACGTCGGGGTCGCCGCGGAACAGAGCCAGCAAAGCTCGCAGATGATCATGAGATGCCAGTACGGATGGCACGTTATGAAGATCTACTTCTGCCATGTCAAGGATTTGGTCGATGGTGTCCCACTCGCCGGCCAGCCATGCGAGCACACAATGAAGATGCGCCGCCTCGGCCCGTCTCACCGGATCCGTGTCATGGCGGCCGATCTCGGCAATCGAACGGCCAAGTGGCAGCGCCGCCATAATTCTGCCCAAGCGCGCCTCGAACACAGCGGTCGCAAACAGCGCACGTACGTGCACTGGGGAGACCTCCGGAGACGCCGCGAGGGCGCGGCGCAGCCACTGCAGCCCCTCGGCGTGCATGCCCGACGCCATCCATGAACGCCAGGCCGCGACGGCGGCGCGTAGCGCCCGCTCCGGCATGTGTTCCAGCGCGTTAGCCAATGCAATACGCAGGTTCTCCCGCTCGATCAAGAACCACTTGCTCGGCTCGCCGACTACGGGTTCCCCGCGGTCTGGATCCAGCGATTCAGCCCGACCGCAGTACCAAACAGCGTGACGGCTCTGCCAGTTCGCTGCTTCACCGGACTGCTCCAGTCGCTGTCCGGCGTACTGTCGCACGAACTCGTGCAGCCGATAGCGGGCAGTTGCTGCGTCGAGCGTCTCTGCGAGCACCAGCGACTTGTCCACGAGCCCCGCAAGCACATCGGGCAGCGGCTGTGTCAGGCCGCCAGACGCTATCTGCTCTGCGGCGTCCAGGGTGAATCCGCCCGCGAACACCGACAGCCGGGGAAACAGCTGGCGCTCATCAGCATCGAGGAGGTCAAAACTCCAGGCAACGGTCGCCGCCAGCGTCGCCTGCCGGTCCGGAGTTCCGCGAATGCGGGAACCGAGCGCGGTGAGCGCGTCGTCGAGCAGTGCTGCGATCTGTCCCGGCGAGAGGTATGCCGCGCGAGCTGCTGCGAGCTCGATGGCAAGCGGCATGCCGTCCAGACGATGGCAGATATGTGCAACCACCGGTGCGTTGTCGTCGGTGAGTCGGAAGGCCTGAGCCGCCGCCTGGGCGCGCGCGACGAAGAGCTGCACCGACTCATACTTGATCAACCGGCTGGCGTCGACGGAGTCAGATTGATCGGGTAGGCGAAGGGAAGGCACGCGCCATGCGATTTCGCCGGGCAGGTGGAGCGGCTCACGACTTGTGGTGAGGACCGAAATGCCTGGGCAGTCGTTCATGATCGCCCGTACCAATGCGGCCGCGCTATCGATCACATGCTCGCAGTTGTCCAAGACCAACACGAGTTCTCGGGAGGCGAGCTGGGCAGCAAGGGCGGCCACCGTTGGCCGGGAACCAGACAAAGTCAGCCCCAACGCCGATGCAGCCGTAGCCGGGACGAGAGCGGGATCTCGTACGCCGGAGAGGTCTACTGTCCAGAGTCCATCGGCGTAGGACGATGTCTTCCCAACTGCCCGCGCCACCTCGACCGCCAGCCGAGTCTTGCCGGCGCCGCCCGGCCCACAAAGCGTCACCAGGCGATTCCTGGCACAGAGCGCGACAAGCTCCTCGATCTCTCGCTGACGTCCTACGAATCGCGTCGCTGGACTTGGCAGGTAAATCTGTGCGCTAGCGCTCGCATCTGTCTGTCCGGTGAGTAGGCGGCGGTACAGAGTCGTGGTCTCCACGTCGGGTGTGGCGGCGTATTCGTGGTCCAGGCGGCTGCGTAACGACTCAAAGACCGCGACCGCGTCCCAGCGGCGTCCGGCGCCGTCGTAGGCCAGCATGAGGGCGCGATGAACCTCCTCGTCGGTGGCGCGAGCCTCCGCCACGAGCTCGAGAGCGCTGGCCGCTTCATACGCCTTGCCTTGCGCAATCAGACCGGCTGCCGCAGCAAGCACAGCCGTGCGCCACAGGGCCGCAATGTGATCTTGGTACCGACCCGCCCAGTCTTCGTAACGGTCCTCAGGCAGCAGTCCCTCAGCACACCGCGCGGCGACATCGAGCAGCAGGTCAGAGTCGTCCGCAGCCAGGGCCTTGTCGAGTGCTGCTTCGAGGTCTTGGACGTCGGTGCCCAAGGCGCACTCGGGGCAGAGAGTGACAACGCCGTCTCGCAGTCGAAGCACGTCAGCCGTCGCCCCGGCGACCGCCAGCGCACGACGCGCCGAATGCAGTGTCTGGTGCAGATTGTTGGTCGCCGCCGCAGCCCGGAGGTCTGGCCAAAGCGCCTCGACAACCGCATCGCGGTGCATGCGATGGCCCTCAGCAAGGGCCAGCAGTTTCAGCAGCGAGCGTGCCTTGCCGAGCCGCCAGACGCCAGCCGGAACGGCAACGCCGTCGACCTGGACGCCGAAGCCGCCCAGCAGCCTGACGCGAACCTGCTGTGGCGCCATGTGCTCAGTGTCCCCCTCCTGCATCAAGCAGCTAGTCTTGCGAGGTAAGGCCCCCAAGATCAACATGTCGCAACGAGCAGCCGCCTGGGATACTCGGCACCCATGACCGCCTTGGCGTTGAAGCTACTGCTTGCCCCGCTATTGGTGGTCGCTTCCTCACTCGCCGGGCGCCGTTGGGGTCCGCGACTGGCCGGAATTCTCGTCGTGCTGCCGATCGTCGCCGGCCCGATCTTGCTGATCTTGTATTTGGATCATGGCAGCCGCTTCGCCGCCGCTGCGGCCCGCGCCGCCACACTTGCAATCGTGCCGCTGGCGTTGTTCGTGTTGATCTTCGCCTATGTGTCGAGGAATCACGGTTGGCTCTTGACCTTGCTGGCCAGTTGGGTCGCGGTGCTTCTCGCGGATCTCGCTCTGGCTCAGATACATGTGCCAGCGTTAGGCGCGCTGCTTCTCGCCCTGCTGGCTCTGCACGGAGCCGGCGCAGTGCTGCGCCGACTGGGCCAACCGCCTGCGTCACTTGTCCCCACACCGTGGTGGGATCTCCCAGCGAGAGCGGTCGCAACTGCTCTTCTGGTTCTGCTGGTGACCGGTCTCGCGGAGATGCTAGGCCCTGCGCTGACGGGAGTGCTGGCGCCCTTTCCCATCGCATTGAGCGTGGTCTGCGCCTTCACGACAGCACAGGCAGGTCACGCCGGGATTCTTGCACTGCTGCACGGTATCGTCCCGGGCCTCGACGGGTTCGCGCTGTTCTGCTTTCTGGTTGCGATCTTGATCAACAGACTGAGCGCTCCGATGGCGTTTGGTATTGCGACTGCGGCGGCGGTGATCTTTGCGATCTTCCTTGCGGCGCGTGGCGCGGGCTCCAACTGATCCGCGCGGCTGACTCGTACACCAGTAGCGCAGCGCGTCACATCCCCAGCACGAGTGGCCGCGACTAGGGTCGAGCGCATGATCGTTCGACGCCTCCGGACGTCGTGGCGGCCCATCTTGATTGCGACTGCCCTGCTGACCGCGGGATGTCACGCCACACCACCTAGCAGTGGTGCTTCTCCCGTGGCGGTATCACCAGCGGCGCCGCCGATTACGCCATCTGCAGCGGAGACGTCAATCCTGCCTCACACTCCCGATGATCAGTCTGCGGACGATCCGATCAACCACGTGATCGCTATCTCAATCGATGGTCTCAACCCTCGGGCCATCGAAGAACTTGGGAAGTCCCGCACCCCAGCGTTTCACCGGCTTATGCGCGAAGGCGCCTGCACTTTGAACGCCCGTACCGTACGCGAGGAGACGAGCACAACACCCAATCACACGACGATGCTCACTGGCCGTCGAGTTGACGCCCGGCACGGCGGCCATGGGTACACAGAGAATTTCGACAATGGCAGCACCATCCATAAAGCCGCTGGGCACTATGTGGCCAGCGTGTTCGACGTGGTGCACGACCACGGCGGTTCGACGGCTTTCTTCGGCGCTAAGTCCAAGTTCAGGCTCTACAAACGGACCTGGAACACTTCCGGCGCTCCGGATCGAGTCGGGCGGAACGATGGCCGAGCCAAGATCGATAGATTCACCATTGATCGCAACAACACACGGCTGGTCTCCAAGTTCACCGTGGACCTGCGCCGCAACCCGCGAGACTTCACCTTTGCGCACCTCTCGCTACCTGATCGTGCTGGCCACGCCTCCGGTTTCATGGGCCCGCAGTACCTCGACGCTGTCACACGCACTGACCGGCTTGTCGGACGGATTCTCAACGCCGTCGCCGACCGACCTGACGTACGGCGCCACACTCTGGTCATCCTGACCGCCGACCACGGTGGCCGGGGCGGCGGGTCGCACTATCGGGCCAGCAAGCTGCAGAACTTCCGGATCCCTTTTATGGCCTGGGGCCCAGGCGTCACCGCCGGCCGCAACCTTTATAGCCTTAATCCCACTTTCCGCAGCCCCGGCAGTAGTCGCACCAGCTATCACGGAAAGCAACCCATTCGGAATGGTGATCTTGCCAACTTGGCTACCGATGCGCTTGACCTGCCTCGTGTTCCGGGCTCGGAGTTCGACAGTCCCCGCACCCTCAATCTTTTCGTTAACGGTCCAGTTAGCCGGCGACGTCACCCGCTTCTTGGTAGCCGATCGCTACGGACCGCGTACACGTCCCCAGATCGATCATCACTGGTTGGCAAGGCACCCAAGATCTTGATCATGGCGCCCGGCTCTAGCCAGGTGCGCCCGGCCCATCGGTGAGTCTCTACTCGCGAATGGCGGTAGCGATAGTCACCGAGAGCACTGATTCGCTCGATGCAGGCAATGGCGCGCGCCGCGGCGACCGGAATGTACTCGAAGGACAAGGCCGGAATGGCCTGGCTGAGGCCCATTAGCACCTCCTGCTCGAATCCTTCCACGTCGATCTTGCAGAATTGCGGTTCGCCATGCCGCGCAATGAGCTCATCAAGGGTGATCAACGGGACGCTAATGACTGAGTCCCACTGAACCCGTTGGAATCGTCGGTCCGACCGGACATCGCTTATCCAGGAATCGGCGAATGTCGAGACGGTTGGCGTACGGCTGCTCAGATGGAGATTCCCCTGGCCCATTTCTGCCGCTACTCCACTGGCCTCGATGGTGACCGTTGCGTCGCGCCCATAGAGCAGCCGCAACACCGCAACGAAGTCAGGCTGCGGCTCAACCGCTACTACACGAGCACCGATCCGGCGGAAAACGCGTACCCGATTGCCCACGTGGGCTCCAATGTCGAAAGCCAGATCGCCGGCCTGAAGGAACTGCCGGTAGAACGCCTCCATCCGGTGGCGACGCCAGACCGGGCCGTAATAGGTGATCACCGAACGAGTGATCCCGAGAGCGCGGCTGATCAAGGCTCGCGGTAGCACTGAGGCATCCTGGGACTCGTTTCCGCCTGCGTCTCGTTATCGCGGTCGCGTCCTGGAGGCTTGGCGTCACCACATGGCTGGACTGGATGGGCTTGAACCAGTCGATCCTGGTGAAGGGCATCGATGAGAGTCCGCGGTCCGCCAATACAAGTCCAGGTGTCACTCTTGGCACCAGTCTCGAGATAGCCCAGCCACCATGGCCGGTCAGGAGTGAATTCGACTAGCCAGGTCCACCACAGCTCGCTCGTGCGCAATCGTGGGGAACCCTTTCGGCTCGTAGAAAGTGGCATAGGCCTCGAAGACTGGTGGGATCTGAGGGCCTGCACCCGACCATCAAACAAGGTGCGGCACTCGTTTGTCGCTCGGATTTCAGATACTTGCCACGCCGCGCACCATGCGGTGGCGGGCGTTCTGATGGTTTCTCGCACGTCCACGTCATGACAGGCGCCATCGCTGGTTGGACCCACCAAGCCGATCGAGGCGACCCCATGACATGAACGGCTTATAGCTCGAACGGCCGATGACGCAGACCAACTCACGCCTCGGGACTACTGGGCTACACGTCGTAGTAGCGGCGTGGTCCGTAGTAGTAGCGCCTGCGACGCCGGAACAGCCCGGTGATCAAGAACACCCACATGAAGGCCCACACGAGCCAGGGAGCGCTCAGCACGACGGCCGCTACCACCGCGAAGATAACGATTAGCGGCGCCAGCCAGAGCATCGCTGACCATGCGAGATGAAGATCGGGCCGCTGATTGGAGTTGGACTGCACGTCGGGCTCCACGGTCCGCGGCAGATCGGCGAACAGCGGTTCGAGGTCCTCATTGAAGCGGGCCTTGAGGGCTTGATCCATACGCTCATCAAACTCCTCCGCTGTCAGCCGACCTGCAGCGAAGTGATCACCAAGAGTTGCGATCGCGCGGTCTCGCTCCGCATCGCCGATTCTCACGGGAACCCTATGGGTGGGCCGAGACTCCATCGGCCCGTACGGCATCGGCCACACCCACAGGGCGTTGCCCGGGGGAAGACCTACTCTGCCTGGGTAGTAACGAGTCATGAACCATTGTCCGGCGCAGAATCGTCTTCAGCAAGGATGGAGTACAGCTTCCGCCGGAACTCAACCAGGGCTTCGCGTCCCTTCGCCTGCTGCTCGGGCGTTCCAGTAGCCACGATTTGCCACACGGCACCCGCTACCTGGCCGATCAGCGGTTTGAATCCACCGTCATCCTCGCCACCCTCGCTCATGGACTCCCACGGAGCGGATACCTCGTCGGCGTGTTCGGTGACGTATGCGCGACCTTCGTCGGTCAAGGTGTACACGCGACGGCCAGCCTCGGTCTCAACCCGCACCAGGCCTTCGTCCTCGAGCTGCTGCAGTGTCGGATATATCGAGCCAGGACTCGGCTTCCAGACTCCGCCACTCCGGGTCGCAATTTCTTGAATGATCTGATAGCCATTCATCGGCTGCTCCGCCAGGACCGCAAGAATGGCTGCCCGGATATCGCCGCGACGTGCCTTCGGAGCGCGCCATGTTCGACCTGTGCCCCACCACGGCCCGAAACCTGGATCTCCGAAGCCTCGACTACCGGAGCCCGGACCCGCGAAGGGTCCCCATTGACCGAATGCCTGCGGACCGCCTGGGCCGCGGGATCCCGTCATCTTGGCCAACCAATCGCTCAACTCCCTGCCCCACGCTGGATTGCAGCGGCCGGCGAAGCGGAGCCACGGTGCGCCCATTGCGTACGCGCCACCCATGTCAACCATCCTCTCGTGACGTGTCTCATCGATACATCAACGATATATCGCGACAGGTCGGTCAACAAGAGTTTGACGGCTGGCTCACCAGCCCCGGCCCCACCATTCCCCGAGATGAGGACGCTCGGTGCCCAGTGTCGTGTCGTCACCATGACCTGGGTGCACCACGGTGTCATCATCGAAGCGGCCGAAGATTTTGGTTTCAAGATCATTCATCAGCGATCTGAAGTCCTCAGACGTATTGGTCTTGCCGGGCCCGCCAGGGAAAAGGCTGTCGCCGGTAAACAGATGGGTCCGGCCGGCGCCGGGATACGCGAGAGTGATCGAACCAGGAGTGTGCCCCACCAGCCCAATTACCTCCAACCACTCACTACCCAGCTGGATTTGATCGCCGTCCCAGACACCGTTCAAGGCTCGCACTTCAGTGCCTATCCTGATCGCCTCAAGATCAGGTTGGCCGCAGACCAGCTGGGCCCCGGTAGCAGCGGCGACCGACGGTAGGGCCTGCCAGTGATCGGCATGTCGGTGGGTGGTCACGATGGCGCCCAGCGGCTGATCTGCGATGATCTTGAGAAGTCGATCAGCGTCATTGGCAGCATCAATGAGTACGCTGCCACCACTGCTGTGTTGCAGCAGGTAGGCATTGTTGTCGACCGGTCCGACGCTGACCTTGATCACGCTCACTGAAGCGGAGAGCCGCAGAACCAGTGGCGGACCGCCGGGTTCCACATGGTTGATGCCAGGCATCAGAACGCCGGGAGTCGCAAGCCGGTGCCCCCGGTGATCGCGGAGGCGTCTTTCCTACCCAGCAGCCAGCCAAGGAGATTGGCGCTGCTGCCACTGACCGGCACGGGTTCCCCAACGCTGCCTACCGTGCTGGTCGGACCTGAGTCCGATGTCAGCTGCAGCCTCGGAAAGCCCTCGCGATCCCGCAACCGGAACGCAGACCACTCGAGCAGCCATTCCGCCGTCTGGCTGTCGATATCGGTGATCTCGTAACCAACGTCAAGATCAACGTGGTGGATCACCACCTCGAGGAGACGTGCCAGAGGCAGCAGCCGCGCGGGCACCTGCAGCCCTCGGCTCATCTCAACGACAACGTCCCAGGCGTCGTGGTCGAGTTCGTCGAACGCCGAGCTCAATCGTCCGGCGGAGGTATCCATGTCGATCTGGAGTTCGAGACCGGAGCGCCCAGCACCAGCCTCAATCTCAGCAGCACGATGCTCGGCCGAGGGATACATGTCCTGCCGTTCGCCGGTTCGCGCCCACTCGGTCAGGCGGCAGATGCCGTCGGCATGTCGAGCAATGTGCGTGGCCACATGGCCCCGCGTCCAGTCCGGCAGCCGGCTGGGCGCGCGCCATCGTTCGTCGGTGACCAAGATCGTGTCGCCCAGCAAACGCTGGGTGGCGGTCGTCACCAGTCCGCGCAGCGTCTCCAGCTGCGTTGCGGCGGGAGATGCGGCGGCAGTCATGCCCCATACCGTAGTGCCCGACCAATGTTCGGGGGAGGTCTCAACGCCATCACATTCTCTGGGACATTTTCTGGTATCTCCTGCCCTGGCACTATGACGGGCGGCCCGCTTCGCCGACTGCAGGAGCTCGCGGGCCGGCTACGTAGAGGACTCGCTACGTTCGCGAGCGACGAAGGAGGCGAATCCGGCTGGCGGTCCGTCATAGTGCAATTCGGTCAGCGCGGGCACATACGATGTGCTCCGTGACTGACCGTCTCGTCGTCCGGGGTGCGCGCGAGCACAATTTGCGGAACATCTCGCTGGATCTGCCGCGGGATGCTCTTATCGTCTTCACCGGACTATCGGGATCAGGCAAGTCGAGTCTGGCATTCGACACGATCTTTGCCGAGGGCCAGCGCCGTTACGTTGAGTCGCTCTCGGCGTACGCTCGGCAGTTCCTTGGTCAGATGGACAAGCCGGACGTGGATTTCATCGAAGGCCTGTCTCCCGCGGTGTCCATCGACCAGAAATCCACCAGCCGCAACCCACGTTCGACGGTAGGCACTATCACAGAGGTCTACGACTACCTGCGGCTGCTCTATGCCCGAGCCGGCCGGCCACACTGCCCAATCTGTGGTGAGCCGATCAGCCGGCAGTCGCCGCAGCAGATCGTCGACCGTTTGATGGCTATGGAGGAAGGAACCAGATTCCAGGTGCTCGCCCCGGTCGTCCGGGGCCGTAAGGGGGAGTACGTCGAGGTCTTCCGTGAGCTCGCAGCCGAAGGCTTCAGCCGCGCCCGCGTCGATGGGCAGGTCGCCCAGCTCACTGAGCCGCCGATCCTCGACAAGAAGTACAAGCACTCCATCGACGTCATTGTTGACCGGCTGACCGTAAAGCCAACGGTCAAGCACCGCTTGACCGACTCGGTGGAAACTGCGCTGAAGCTCGCCCAAGGCGTCGTGGCGATCGACTTCGTCGATCTTGACCCGAAGGATCCGCAGCGCGAGCGCACGTACTCCGAGAAGATGGCCTGTCCCAACAATCACGACATCGCCATCGACGAGCTCGAGCCGCGGCAGTTCTCCTTCAATGGGCCGTGGGGTGCCTGCCCGGCATGTTCCGGTCTGGGTACGCGAATGGAAGTCGACCCCGAGCTTGTGGTCCCCGATGACGACAAGAGTCTGTCCGAGGGCGCGATCGCTCCGTGGTCATCACAGCACGTGGCGGACTATTTCGGTCGACTCATTGACTCGCTAGCTGAGAGCGCCGGTTTCTCAACTACAGTCCCGTGGCGCCGGCTGCCGACCTCGGCGAAGAAGATGTTGCTCGAGGGTGTGCCTGGCTTGATCCATGTGCGCTATCGGAATCGGTACGGTCGGGAACGCAGTTACAACGCGAAATATGAAGGTGTTATCCCCTACATCGAGCGGCGCCACGCCGAAGCGGAGAGCGACACCTCGAGGGACCGGTTTGCGGGCTTTATGCGCGAGGTGCCCTGCCGGGTCTGCAAGGGTGCCCGGCTGAAGCCCACCTCGCTAGCTGTCACGGTCGGCGGCAAGAACATCGCAGAGCTGTCGGCCATGTCGATCGATGCGGCCGCTGTGTTTCTCGGTCAACTCGAGCTCACCGAGCGCGAGCGGCAGATTGCCGAGCGGGTGCTCAAAGAGATCAACGAACGCCTGAAGTTCTTGCTCGATGTTGGCTTGGATTACCTGTCGCTCAGCCGACCCACGGGCAGCCTCTCTGGCGGTGAGGCGCAGCGAATCCGTCTTGCGACTCAGATCGGCTCCGGCCTGGTCGGCGTCCTCTACGTGCTCGACGAGCCCAGTATCGGGCTGCACCAGCGGGACAACCGCCGGCTGATCGAAACCCTGCTGCGACTGCGAGATATCGGCAACACCTTGATCGTTGTGGAGCACGACGAGGAAACGATCAAGGCCGCGGACTGGGCAGTCGACATCGGTCCCGGTGCCGGTGAGCACGGCGGCCGAGTGGTGCATTCAGGCACTGTTGATGAACTGCTGAACAATCGTGAGTCGCTGACCGGCGCGTACCTGTCCCGACGGCGTTCGATTCCACTGCCGAGCTCGCGACGTCCGCGCCTGCCCGGCCGGGAGATCACCGTACACAAGGCGGCCGAGCACAATCTGCGCAATATCACTGTGTCATTTCCGCTGGCCCAGCTCATCGCAGTCACTGGAGTGTCTGGGTCCGGCAAGTCGACGCTTGTCAACCACATCCTCTACAACGCCCTGGCGAAGCGCATCTACAACGCTCGTGAGGTGCCCGG
>Ga0173480_10000729_pt1 | contig 11466 bp, 7 predicted proteins | sample NitcycUS209509C1_FD_122622 | JGI IMG/M metagenome (GOLD analysis project Ga0173480, IMG submission 122622) | Soil microbial communities from Arlington Agricultural Research Station in Wisconsin, USA - Nitrogen cycling UWRJ-S209-509C-1 (version... | ecosystem: Environmental > Terrestrial > Soil >... | reverse complement strand
GCTTCGCTTTATTTCGGGAGCGGTAATTATGATAAAGCCATCGATTATTTAAACAAGATCATTAATTGGAAGGTAGATTTAAGAAACGACCTTCAGTGTTATGCACGATTGCTTCATTTAATTGCACATTACGAATTGGGTAATTTTGAAATTTTGGAATACCTGGTGAAATCGGTTTACCGCTTTATGGCTAAAATGGAAAACTTAAGCCTTGTTGAAGAAGAAATTTTAAATTTCTTACGAAAGTCTTTACGCCTTACCAAGGCGAGGATTAAAGCAGAGTTTGAACAATTATTGGAAAAATTAAAAACTCTTGAACGCAACCGATTTGAAACCAGAGCCTTTATTTATTTGGATGTCATTTCATGGCTGGAAAGTAAACTCAGAAATGTGCCTGTGCAGGATATTATAAGAGAAAAATACCTGGCGAAGATTAAAATAAAAGAAAACGGGATTGAAGTGGCAAAGGTAGTAAGCACTACAAAACGTATCTAGCCTGAGCCTGCGTTTGTAAACAGACCGAAGGTTAACAAAAATTTGGCGGCTTGTAGGAGGGCCCAGGCTCAACAACAGTTATGGTTATTTTGGTTTGAACCCTTACCTTTGCCGTCTTAATTTGGGTATATTGGCCGTTTTGTCTCAAAATCAGCACCTTAAATATTGAGTTGAAATTCTTGTTGCAGCACAAGTGTGCGACGCAACAGGCGATGCTTTGAGTACTACTGCCGGTTACTAAAATAGTTTTAAAACCTACACTTTATAATATGGCTTTTAACAAGAGAGATAATCGCCCAAGACCAACATTTTCAAAAATTACAATCGGACTGGCTTCACCAGATAGTATACTTGAAAAAAGCTTCGGTGAAGTATTAAAGCCCGAGACAATCAACTACCGCACATACAAACCTGAACGTGACGGTTTGTTTTGCGAAAGAATTTTCGGCCCTGTTAAAGATTACGAATGTGCCTGTGGAAAATATAAACGTATTCGCTATAAAGGCATTGTTTGCGACCGTTGTGGGGTAGAAGTTACCGAAAAGAAGGTTCGTCGCGAACGTATGGGTCATATTAAACTGGTTGTGCCTGTAGTGCATATCTGGTATTTTAAAAGCTTACCTAATAAGATTGGTTATTTACTAGGAGTAAGCTCTAAGAAATTAGAGAGCATTGTTTACTATGAACGTTTTGTAGTAATTCAATCTGGTATCAGAGCTGATAAAGGTCAAAACCCTGGTGATTTATTAACAGAAGAAGAATACCTGGATATTTTGGATACACTTCCAAAAGACAACCAGTACCTGCCCGATGAAGATCCAAATAAGTTCATTGCAAAAATGGGTGCGGAAGCGGTGCATGATATGTTGCAAAGGATTGACCTGGACCAATTATCATTTGATTTGCGTAATGCTGCTGCTACAGAAACTTCTCAACAACGTAAGGCAGATGCCTTAAAACGTTTGAGCGTAGTAGAATCTTTACGTGATGCCAATACAAGAATCACTAACCGTCCTGAATGGATGGTTATGCAATACATCCCTGTTATTCCACCGGAACTTCGTCCATTAGTTCCTTTGGATGGTGGCCGTTTTGCTTCGTCTGATTTGAACGATCTATATCGTCGTGTAATAATTCGCAACAACCGTTTGAAACGTTTGTTAGAAATTAAAGCACCGGAAGTAATTCTGCGTAATGAAAAACGTATGTTGCAGGAAGCTGTTGACAGCTTGTTCGATAACAGTCGTAAATCAAATGCCGTAAAAGCAGAAGGTGGACGAGCGTTAAAATCTCTTTCTGATGTTTTGAAAGGAAAGCAAGGTCGTTTCCGTCAGAATCTTTTGGGTAAACGTGTTGACTATTCAGGTCGTTCTGTTATCGTGGTAGGACCAGAATTGAAATTGCATGAGTGCGGGTTACCAAAAGATATGGCCGCTGAATTGTTCAAGCCATTTATCATTCGTAAATTAATTGAAAGAGGTATTGTAAAAACAGTGAAGTCTGCAAGAAAACTTGTTGACAAAAAAGAAGCCATTGTTTGGGATATCCTCGAAAATATATTGAAAGGCCACCCGATCATGTTAAACCGTGCCCCAACATTGCACCGTTTATCAATCCAGGCCTTCCAGCCCAAATTAGTAGAAGGTAAAGCAATCCAATTGCATCCACTAGTGACCACAGCGTTCAACGCGGATTTTGATGGTGACCAAATGGCGGTACACGTGCCTTTGAGCAATGCTGCTGTATTGGAAGCCCAGTTGTTAATGCTTGCTTCACATAACATTTTGAATCCACAAAATGGTACACCAATAACTCTTCCTTCACAGGATATGGTATTGGGTCTGTATTATATTTCAAAAGGAAGAAAGTCTACTGATGATGTAAAAGTAAAAGGTGAAGGAAAAGCTTTCTATAGTGAAGAAGAAGTGATCATCGCATACAATGAAGGTGTTGTTGATCTTCATGCACACATACGTGTAAAAACAAATGTACGCGAAGGTGAAGAACTGGTTCATAAATTAATTGATACAACTGTTGGTCGTGTATTGTTTAATCAACACGTGCCAAGAGAAGTTGGATACATAAATGCATTGTTGACGAAGAAAAATCTTCGTGAAATTATTGGTGACATCATCACTATCACCAATATCCCAAAAACGGTTAAGTTTCTTGATGACATCAAAACACTTGGTTTCCGTATGGCCTTTGCCGGTGGTTTGTCCTTCTCTATTAATGATCTTATCATTCCTGATATTAAGCAAGAGTTGGTTGACAATGCCAAAGGTGAGGTTGAAGAAGTTTGGGAAAACTACAATATGGGATTGATCACAAATAACGAACGTTATAACCAGATTGTAGATATCTGGTCTCGTGTGGATACCCGTATTACTGAAACATTGATTCGTGAATTAGCTAGCGATAAGCAAGGGTTCAACTCAGTATTTATGATGTTGGATTCCGGTGCCCGTGGTTCCAAACAGCAGATTAAACAGTTAGCTGGTATCCGGGGGTTGATGGCAAAACCAAGAAAATCAGGCTCCAGTGGTTCTGAGATTATTGAGAACCCGATCCTTTCTAATTTTAAAGGTGGATTGAATGTATTGGATTACTTCATCTCTACGCACGGTGCCCGTAAAGGTTTGGCCGATACAGCCTTGAAAACTGCTGATGCCGGTTATTTAACCCGTCGTTTGGTGGATGTGGCGCAGGATGTAGTAATTACAGAAGAAGATTGCGGAACCTTGAGAGGTATTGCTACTTCTGCATTAAAAGATAATGAGGATATTATTGAACCATTGTCCGATCGTATTGCAGGTCGTACATCTGTACATGATGTTTATGATCCGTTAACAGAAAAACTTATTGTTGGCGTAGGAGAACAAATCACAGACGAAATAGCTGCACAGATTGAAGAGGCTGCTATTGAAATAGTGGAGATTCGCTCAGTATTGGCGTGTGAGGCTAAACGTGGTGTTTGCGTAAAATGTTATGGTAAAAACCTTGCAACCGGTTACTTAACTCAAAGAGGTGATGCAGTTGGTATTATTGCAGCGCAGTCTATCGGTGAGCCGGGAACGCAGTTAACTCTCCGTACTTTCCACGTGGGTGGTGTTGCTGGTTCTGCGTCAGTAGAATCTACTTTACCTGCAAAATTTGACGGTGTTGTACAATTCGATGGAATCCGTTCGGTAACAACTACCAATAACGAAGGCGAAAAGGTTCAGGTAGTAATTGGTCGTACCGGCGAGGTAAGGATCATGGATACAAAGAATGATCGTTTATTAATTACGAATAACGTTCCTTATGGTGCTACTTTAAATGTTAAGGATGGCCAGCAGGTGAAGAAAGGAGATGTGATCTGTACATGGGATCCATTCAATAACGTAATTATGGCCGAAATAAACGGTATCCTGAAATTTGAAAATGTTATTGAAGGCATCACTTATCGTGAAGAATCAGATGAACAAACCGGTCACCGTGAAAAAGTAGTAATTGAAACAAGAGATAAAACGAAAATTCCTTCAATCCTTATACAGGGTAAAGAAATAAAAACTTACAACTTACCAACCGGTAGCCATATTGTAGTAGATGAAGGAGAAGACATTAAAGCCGGCCAGGTAATTGTAAAAATTCCCCGTGTACTTGGTAAGTTAAGAGATATTACGGGTGGTCTTCCACGTGTAACGGAATTGTTTGAAGCACGTAATCCAAGTAATCCGGCTATTGTTTCTGAAATTGATGGCGTGGTAAGCATGGGTGCTGTAAAACGTGGTAACCGTGAAATTATCATCGAAGCAAAAGATGGTATAACACGTAAATACCTTGTACCATTAACTAGGCAGATTTTGGCGCAGGATGGTGACTTTACAAAAGCAGGCTCACCGCTTTCTGATGGCCAGGTTTCTCCACAAGATATTTTATCTATTCAAGGTCCTTTCGCTGTACAACAGTATGTTGTAAACGAAATCCAGGAAGTGTATCGTTTACAAGGTGTGCGAATTAATGATAAGCATATTGAAGTAATCGTGAGACAAATGATGCGCAAGGTTTCCATTGTTGATCCAGGCGATACCAAGTTCCTTGAGGAAGATTTGACCGATAAGTTTGAATTTGTAGAAGAGAACGACTACATCTTCGAAAAGAAGGTTGTAACTGAATCTGGCGAATCAACAAAAATGAGAGCAGGACAAATTGTAAGCTTGAGAGAATTGCGTGAAGAAAATTCTATTCTTCGTCGTAATGACAAAAAACTGGTAGAATATCGTGATGCTAAACCAGCTACATCGTCTCCAACACTCTTAGGTATTACGAAGGCCTCTTTGGGTACGCAAAGCTGGATATCTGCCGCATCCTTCCAGGAAACAACTAAAGTATTGTCTTCTGCAGCTATTCAAGGTAAGACAGATGAAATGCTTGGTCTGAAAGAAAATGTGATCACTGGTCATCCTATACCGGCAGGTACTGGTTTGCGTCTGTTTGATAATATGATTGTTGGTAGCAAGGAAGAATATGAATTATTGCAGACTACTAAAGAGGCAATGAATTTCGACGAAGAAGAATAGTAGATATCATACTAATATTAATTAAAAGACCCCGCAATTGCGGGGTCTTTTAATTAATTCTCATTTGGAATTCTTAAAAGCAAAAACATGTTACACGATATAATCAACTGAAAGGGATTTAATTCACAATATGAAATTAGCAGGCTGCGAAACCATGAAAGCAAACTTTGAATAGGATCTAACTAAACACCTCTATTCCTTCTTTTATCAAGCGCGGCCCAGATTGCAAGGGCAATAATAGCACCCACTGTTGCTATTAGAATGCTATATAAATTAAATCCATTCACACGCCCCCAGCCAAACAAAGTAGCGATCCAGCCACCTAAAACTGCGCCAATGATGCCAATGAAAATACTAAAAAAACATCCTTGAGGATCTTTACCAGGACGAATAGCTTTAGCTAATGCGCCTGCGATCAAGCCCAATATTATCCATGATAATGCACCCATGTTAATTTGTTTATGTACTATAATCAAATTGCATACCGCTGTTAATGTTTATCAAAAGGGCGGGCTGTTAAGAACGATTAATCCCTTTTGACCCTTACTTTGCACAAAAACATAGGTAATGAACCGTGGTCTCATCATTTTAAACATAGCTCTTTTAGTAGCAGTGGCCGTATTGTTTTACCTACATTTTACTCCTGCAAAATCAACAGGCGTAAAAACCGTTGCGAACAAACCTTCGGAAAAAAATAATACAGAATGTCGTATTGCCTATTTTGAGATGGACTCTATTGAAAATTCGTTTACCGTTGTAAAAGATGTAAAGAACGAACTAGGGCGAGAAGAAGATAGAATAAATAACGAAATGGCAAGTTTAGAAAAAAAGTATCGAGATAAAATTAATCAATATCAAAGCCAGGCTGCAACTATGACGCAAGTGCAATCGGAAATGGCTAATCGTGACGTTTTGCAAATGCAGGAAACTATAAAAGGGAAGAAACAGGAATTGGATTCAAGATACCAGGATTTATACATGAGAAAGATGCGGGATGTAAAGTTGAAAATTGAAGAGTTCTTAAAAGATTATAATAACCAAAAGGGATACTCTTACATCGTTGCTTATGAGCCAGGCTTATTTTATTTTAAAGACACAGCTTATAATATTACGCCTGACTTAATAAAAGGTTTGAATTCGAGATATGTAAAAAAGAAATAAGTTTAATCAGGCTAAATTATTAAAGTAAGAATCCCGCAGTATGCGGGATTTTTTATTGCCTGAAAGTATCAAAACAATGTTCGCTTGTTAGACTTGATCATGAATTAATGCGATAAATCTTACAAGTCTTTTTAATCCGGGTTTTGCTTATCTTGAAAAGCAAAACTAACCACCATGACAGAACAAATTTTGACCGCTAAGGAAGCAGTACAGGAAGATAAATCCTTCAAGCGTTCTCTTGGGTTATTAGATGCTACAATGATTGTGGCTGGGTCAATGATCGGTTCCGGAATATTTATTGTAAGTGCCGACATGTTGAAAGATCTTGGTTCTGCGGGTTGGTTAATTGCAGCATGGCTTATCACGGGTTTTATGACACTTACTGCCGCAATTAGCTATGGTGAATTAAGTGCCATGTTTCCTAAGGCCGGTGGTCAATATGTTTATTTGAGAGAAGCCTACAATCCTTTTATAGGCTTTTTATATGGATGGAGTTTTTTTGCAGTAATTCAAACAGGTACTATCGCCGCTGTTGCAGTAGCGTTTGGAAAATTTCTTGGTTATATACAGCCTTCGCTAGGCGATGGAAATATAGTAATGACTTTTTCGGAGAATTTCAGAATTTCTGCGGCCCAGTTAGTAGCAATCGTATTAATTGTATTACTAACCTATATCAATACAAGAGGTATTAAGAGCGGCAAGCTTATTCAAACAACATTTACTACAGCAAAATTGTTGGCATTATTCGGCTTGATCATATTTGGTTTTATTGCCGCAAAATCTGCAATATGGGATGCTAACTGGAGCAGTGCATGGGATATGAAACAACACATTACGCGTATTACACCAGGAACTACTGAAAACAGCTGGATGCCTTTAACCGGCATGGTGGCTCTTGGTGCAATAGCTGCGGCAATGGTAGGCAGTATATTTAGTTCCGATGCATGGAATAATATTACGTTTATTGCAGGCGAAGTAAAAAATCCCCAACGCAATATTGGTTTGAGTTTGTTTTTTGGTACGTTGATCGTGACCATCATTTATGTAATGGCAAACCTGATGTATTTAGCGGTGCTCCCTATTGAACAATTAGCTTTTGCAAAAGACAACCGTATTGCTTTGTCAGTATCCAATGAAATATTTGGTGCCAGTGGTGCTATTATCCTGGCATTATTGATTATGGTGTCCACCTTTGGATGTAATAATGGACTGATACTTTCCGGTGCAAGAGTTTATTATACCATGGCAAAAGATGGTTTGTTCTTTAAGCAAACAGGGACTTTAAATAAAAATTCAGTTCCTGAATATGCACTTTGGATTCAGTGCTTAGTGGCTTGTGCTTTATGCCTTAGTGGAAAATATGGCGACCTGCTGGATATGGTCTCGTTTGTGGTTGTATTATTTTATGTTTTAACCATTGCAGGAATTTTTATTTTAAGGAAAAAGAGACCAGACGCAGAAAGACCGTACAAAGCCTTTGGCTATCCCATACTTCCTGCTATTTATATTTTAATGGGTATAAGCTTTTGTTTATTACTTATTAAATACAAACCGCAATACACCTGGCCGGGGCTAATTATTGTGTTGATTGGAATCCCGCTTTATTTCGTTGCTGTGGGCCGCAAAAAAAAACCTGCTTAATTCATGGATTTACAGGAAGTATTTAAGAAAATAGCCTCTTTAAAAGTAGGTATCATTGGCGATGTAATGTTGGATAGCTATATGTGGGGAAGCGTAGAACGGATTTCACCGGAAGCTCCTGTACCTATTGTCTCACTTCAGAAAAAAGAACAACGTATTGGTGGCGCTGGAAATGTAGCGCTGAATATTCAATCTTTAAACGCTCGGGCCTTTGTAATAACTGTAACCGGTGACGATGATGATGCCAGGCAATTGAATACCCTTTTTTCTTCTCAAAAAATAAATACTGAATATTCATTTTCAAGTAAAGACAGAATAACTACTAATAAGACAAGGGTTATTAGCCGTAACCAACACATGATGAGGCTTGATGCGGAAATTACCAATGATTTAAGCAGGAAAGAAGAAGAAAAAATATTGCAACAGTTTGAAATTTTTATTGAAAAGGAAAAACCTCATGTAATTATTCTCGAAGATTATAACAAGGGAGTATTAACAGAAGCCGTAATTAGGAGTGTGATTTCTATCTGTCGAAAAATGGGCATTCTTACTGCCGTTGACCCTAAACGAAAAAACTTTTTTGCTTATAAACATGCAGATCTTTTTAAACCTAATTTAAAAGAAGCAAAAGAGGCATTAAATATTATTACCAGTTTTGTTGATGTTGCATTGCTTCAAAGCATACATGCACAACTTCATAACCTTTTACAGCATGAAGTATCATTTATCACACTTTCGGAAAAAGGAATTTTTTATCAGCAACAAAATGAGTCAGAAATTATTCCGTCTCATGTGCGTAATATCGCTGATGTTTCCGGGGCAGGCGATACAGTAATTGCTACTGCTGCTTTAGTGTATGCAGCTACAAAAGACATTCGTCTCACTGCAGAAATTTCCAATATTGCAGGTGGCTTGGTTTGCGAAGAGGTGGGCACAGTTGCAATTGATAGAGAAAAATTATTTCACGAATGCGAGTCCTTACTTGCCTGAGTAACCTCAACCACGGAAGAATTATATAATCTTCATATTAACAGGGTCCCACTTAATCACTTTTTTTTGAAAATAGCTATCATTGGCTGCCAGGCAAGGGGCAGCGGCCCGGAAACCAAAAACTCCATCTTCTATCACTGGTTTTTTTGTACGCACCGATTCGAAAAAGTTCATATGATGATCCAGGTTCTCACTATATCCGGCAGGAGCATTAAATGAAATGTCATCTAAAGATGGCGATTTTCTATCTTCCTCTGAATACTTCTTACTGTGTTCATTTTTAATCTCTTGTTGCATGGCAATGGGATAAGTTTCTAATGCATCCCAACCGCCATAACCCGGAGCTTTAGGCAGTTTATGGCGTCGTAAAACAAAACCGTTCCCGGTAAAATCAATTACTCCCTCAGTGCCATAAAACCTTGTTTTGCCTATTTCATTTTTTTCCCCGCTGGCCAGGTTTACTTTTAATAATACCTGGAAAGCGGGATGCCTATCAGTAGCCGTATACTGCATAACTCCTGTCATTACATCCGGCACATTTCTACCGTCCTTCCAATAACATAAATCACCCGTCGCAAAGATTTGGGATGGGCCGTAAGAGTCTGTAATAAAATGTATCCCGGATAACAGGTGAACAAATAAATCTCCGGCAACACCGGTTCCATACTCTTTATAATTTCGCCACCAAAAAAATTGGTTTGGATCAAAGGGTCTGTTTTTATTATCACGTAAATATTTTTTCCATGCTACAGTTTTTTCAGACGCATCTAAAGGCATGGTATATTGCCAGGCTCCTAATGCAGAATGACGGTCAAATGCCGCCTCTATACAATTAAGTTGCCCTATCTCGCCAGCCCTATATAGTTCTTTAGCTTTAGCAAAGACAATACTGCTTACTCTTTGACTGCCTATTTGCAAAATGCCATTTGTTTCTTTCTGCGCTTTAATCACATCGAGGCCCTGGTTTATTTTGTGAACCATTGGCTTTTCACAATACACAGCCTTCCCGAGTCGTAAAGCTTCTATCACAATTTTATCATGCCAGTTATCTGATGTGGATACAATTACAGCATCAATATCTTTTCTATTTAAAATTTCTTCATAGTTCTGCGTAGTAAATATTTCTGACCCGTATACCTCCTTAGTTCGTTCTAATCTTCCTTTATATAAATCGGCCGCTGCAACAAGTTCTATTCCTGGAATTTTTGCAGCAATACGGGCATTGTTTACACCCATAATTCCCATTCCGATACAACCAACGCGGATAGTATCATTAGCACTATATTTTCTGTTGTAAGGCAAAATGCGTTTTTCAATTTCTTCTTCGCTCACGTTTGCAAATGATGAAAGCGGTAAAGCAGCGGCTGCAGTACCAAGATTTTTTAAAAACTTCCGACGTGAAGACATATAAATATTTTAAGTTTCAGGCAATCGATAGTGCAAAAGGAAGTTAACATTATTGATTTTCAAAACAAAAATTTCTCTGGTTGAGATTGTAATAAATATGAGACTCGTAATAAATAAAAATGCCCCCGATAAACGGAGGCATTAAAAAGGAAGTATGTTATTTAGAAAGGAAGATCATCTGCTACTTCATCAACACTGGCAGGTGCTTCCTGGCGTGTTGTTGATGATTCATTTCCATAACTGCTGCCACCACTGTTGCTATCACCTTTACGGCCCAATAGCTGCACATCCCTAACTCTCATTGAAAGTGATGCGCCGGGAGTTCCATCATTCCTGGTAAAACTTCTTACCTCCGGAGTGCCTTCCACATACACTTGTTGCCCTTTTTGTAAATAAGGTGCAATTGCTGTACGATCTGTCCAGTAAGCACAATCTACCCAGGTAGTTTTTTCCTGGTTAGCCCCCTGGCTGTCCTTGTACTTTTCGGTGTGTGCAACAGTGAAGTTGATCACGTTCTTACCGTTAACTGTGTTTACTACACAGTCTTTCCCTAAATTTCCGATTACTTGCATTTTAATCATAGTGCTCAATTTTTATACTCTAATATACTTGTTCTTTAAAACATACAAAAATATTTTCATGCAATTGGGTGCCTATTTTTCCACACAATATCTTTTTTGAAATCTTGATAGAAGTTTGACTGCACCACTTTGGTTATACAATCCGAAGCTCGTTTTTTTTCTTTTCAGTAAGTAACTTTTCAGCAACGAAAAGATCAATCGGCCGGGTGATTTTGATATTACTTTCCTCGCCTTCAATCAACGAAATTTTCAAGCCAAAAGCTTCAACGACAGTTGCTTCATCAGTAAAGCGTTCTTTATAATCAATCTCGAACGCAGGCACTAAAATGCGGCTGTGAAAAGTTTGAGGAGTTTGTATAAATACAACTTTTGAACGTTCAAGAACTTCGTTGTCATTTTCTTTTTCGTTTAACAATCGAACGCTATCTTTTGACCGAAGTGCCGGTACAGCGCTGCCAGTTTTTAATGCATTTTCAAAACACCGGTGGATAAGATCAATAGTAACCAGGCAGCGTACGGCATCATGTACAAAAATAATCGATTCTTTATCAGCTAATGCCAATCCATTTTTTACGGAATGAAAACGTGTTTCACCTCCTGAGGTGATTTGAATTCGTGAATAATCGAAG
>Ga0173480_10000728_pt1 | contig 11468 bp, 10 predicted proteins | sample NitcycUS209509C1_FD_122622 | JGI IMG/M metagenome (GOLD analysis project Ga0173480, IMG submission 122622) | Soil microbial communities from Arlington Agricultural Research Station in Wisconsin, USA - Nitrogen cycling UWRJ-S209-509C-1 (version... | ecosystem: Environmental > Terrestrial > Soil... | reverse complement strand
GAAGGCACGGCCCCGCCGCCGGCCTCTCCAAGCCGTTGAATCGGATCCAATGATCGCCAGGACCGGTGCCTCCCGCCGGTCGAGCAGTTCTGACCCGAGCGGGCAGAAAGTCTCGTAAAAAAAGACTTCCCTTCGTCCGCTGAGTCCGGCAACTCGCTGCAGCTGAGCGGCATATGGCTTGCTCCAAAGTCCCGCCACGGGAGGACAGTGTCGCCATATGAGTCTGGTTCGGCTCCTTGGGTTTCGAACGCTCGCCTGCGGGTGCGTGATTGGCTGTTACCGGGAGTTGGCGACAGACCGTGAACTGCGCTACGTCGAGGAAAAGGGCGTCAAGTGCGATCTGCACAGTCATCGCCGCAATCACACGATTCTCTCGGAACGTCGTCCCGGCACCAACTCGCCCCCGTTGACGCGCGTGTCGTAGGCCGTAGCCGGGCCTGCTTCGCTCGAACCCGGCGAATCAAAAGACCGGCTTGCAGCTTGTAGCCTGAGCCCTGCGTGCCTGCATGGGTTCCCTTGAACCCATGCAAGAACGGAATGTATGCTGACGTCATGGACCTGCGTCAGCTCGAAATCATTCGCGCCATCGCCGACAGCGGCTCGTTCACGGCGGCGGGCGAAAAGCTGCATGTTTCGCAGTCCGCCATCAGCCGCCAGATCCTGCTGCTCGAGGATGAGCTCGGCGAACCGGTCTTCCATCGCATCGGACGTCGCATCCGCATCACCCCGGCCGGTGAGTCGCTGCTGCAACTGAGTCATCGGGTCTTTCAGGATCTGCACGACACGGTATCGGCCATCAGCGACGAGCGCGAATCGCTCAAGGGCACGATGCGCCTCGTCGGCGGGATGACGGTGTGTCTCTACGCATTCCCCGCCCTGCTCGCCGAAGTGCGCCGCATCCATCCGTCACTGGACCTCAAGATCACGGTTGGCAGCGCCGAGCGCTCCATTGCCATGCTGCGGTCCGGCGCCGGCGACCTTGGCCTGCTGACGCTTCCGGTCGAAGCCGGCGATCTCGTCTCGGTGCCGGTACTCGAAGAAGAACTGCTGCTCATCACCTACCCGGCGCACCCGCTCGCGCAGAAGAAGGAGATCACCGGTGCCGATCTCAACAAGCAGTCATTCATCCTCTTCGAAACCGGATCCATCACCCGGCGACTCGTCGCCGAGTTGTTCACCCGCGAGCACATCGAAGCCGACATCGTGATGGAAACGGAGAACGTCGAGATCATCAAGGCGATGGTGCGCCACGGACTCGGCATCAGCATCATTCCGTGGCAGGCCGCCGCCGCCGACGTCCGGACGAAGCAGCTGTTCTGCAGCCGCATCGCCGGCCATTCGCTGATGCGTCAGACCGGGTGGCTGTATCCGAAGATGAGCCGTCTGCCACGGACGGTCACCGAGGTGTTGCGGATATTCGATACGGTACGGCCGCGCCTTGATGCAGCGGCGCGGCCGGCGCTGTCGCGGTAGGCCTTACTTCGGCTGCGCCAGTGGCCGCAGCGAGTAGGACGTGCGATGGTTCACGCTGAGCCCGTCGCGGACTTTGACTTCGAGCTTGCGGTTGCGACGGAGTGGATCCGGATTGCTCGAATAGAAGCCGACGAGATAGTAGTCGCTCGTCTCCGAGTCGATGCGTTTGATGCCCTTGTCGAAGTCGTTCTGATTGACGATGGCAAAGCCGCCGGTCTCTTCGGCGAGAACGCGCAGGCTAACCTGCGTTTCACGGACGTAATCCTGAAAGTCCGTCGAGTTGACTTCCTCGGCCATGTCCTGCCCGGCGATCAGGCCGCGCGGGTCGATGGTGTAGAACGCCGCGTTGGCGCGACGTGCGGCCCTCGTCAGCGTCGTGAGCTCGGCCACCAGATCGGCTTCGTTCAGCGACGCCTGGCTTTCACGCGTAATCTGGAACGGATCGTAGGTCAGCGCTTCGGCGGTGGTGCCCAGGCGCTCCACCTCCTGCTCGAACCGCGTTTTCTCGAACGGATTGAAGTCGTATCCGCTGCTGATGTAGATGACGGCTTTGCGACGGTTCTGAATCTTCTCGAGATTCTTCACCAGGTCGTACGCCGTTTCGAAGGCCACGCGCGCGCGATGGCGCACCTCAATCGGCCCCTGCGATCCCCATGACCCGCGATTCAGGATCTCGGACGGCTTCAGCGCGTTGCCCGTGATGCGGGTAATCGCCGACTCGAGGATCTGCTTGTCGTAGGTGAGCTGCTGCGACACCGACGACGTCCCCGTCGTGACGATGCCGTACATGTCGCCATCGTGGATGAGCGACTTGAGCATTTTCTTCAGCAGCTCACGGGTCTTCGGCGTGACGCCGAAGTCCAGATGGTAGTCGTCGATGAACAGCAGGAAGACGCGTCCGGAGGCGTCGCTCGTCGGCCGGCTGGCCGGCACGTACACGCCTTCCTGCACTGCGAGCGACGGCGGCGCCTTCTGATTGTAGGTGCGGCCACCATGGCTCAGCACGAAGGAGACGATCTCCTGCTTCACGCCGTCTTCGTAGAGCTCGAAGTCCTGCGGCTTGAGATCGGCCGCGAACTGCCCTTTGGCATCACGGACAATCACGTCGAGCGACACAAGGTCGGAGTTCAGCCGGAACGTGGGCGTCTGCAGCGACTGTGGGATGGGAGGCACCACGGGGGCCGGGGGCGCCTGGGGCGCCTGGGCCATCAGTCCGCGTGACGTCACGATGACGCCGGAGGCCAGCACGAGCGTGAAGGCTCCTGCGAGCAAGTACTTAGCGGTGTTTCGCATAGGCGTCAGTATAGCTGGATCTTTGGGCATCGGCAGCAGTGGTGGAAGGCAGGCTGGCGCGTGGCACGCTCACAAACCGCGCCTGTTCAGACGACCATCCGAGATATCTGGCCGGCCACGGCTACCCCCGAATCGTCTGACTCCGATGCCAGCCGGGCCGCTTACGCTTGTGAGGTCCGCCTTAAGGCGGACCCCACGCCCCCGGGAAGCGACTACCCTACTGCGTGCGAGAGGAGTTCCAGTGGCCGACGAAGATGATCTCGATCAACTCGTATCGCAGCTGAATCTCACCGTCACCACCAGCCGGCGCAGCCCGGAGTTCGTGGAGACCGGCACCCTGAGCATCTGGTTGCGCGCAGTGCGCGAGGCCGATGGCAGCGACCTGCTGCTCGTCTCCGGCGCGCCGCCGAGCGTGCGCGCCACCGGGCGGATCATGGGGCTGACCCAGACGCCGCTCGAGCCGGAGGACGTCGAAGCCGCAGCCCTGCCGTTCGTGCCGCGACGTCTCGAAACGCGCTACCGCGAGGGCGAAGCGATTGACCTCGCCTTCTCGTTACCGGGCCTCGGCCGCTTCCGGATGAACCTGCATCGCGAGCGGGGTCACCCCGCAGCAGCCATCCGCGCCCTGCCGCTGCGCATTCCTCGCATCAGCGACCTGCATTTCACGCACGACGTCGAACGCCTCGCCCGACTGCCGCGCGGACTGGTGCTCATCGGCGGCCCTACCGGCTCGGGCAAGACCACCACGCTCGCCGCGTTCGTCGCCGACATCAGCAACAGGGATGCGCGACACATCATCACGGTCGAGGATCCCATCGAGTACGAACACCCCCACGGCCGCAGCATCGTCGAACAGATCGAGATCGGCATCGACGTCGCGGACTTTCCAACGGCTTTGCGTTCGGCGGTCCGTCAAGCGCCCGATGTGATCGTCGTCGGCGAGATGCGCGATCCCGAGACGATGCGTATCGCGCTCACGGCGGCGGAAACGGGCCACCTCGTGTTTGCCACGGTACACACGACCGATGTCGCGGCGGCGATCTCGCGGATCACCGACGGCTTCCCCACCGCGCGTCAGAACGGCGTGCGCCAGGAGCTCGCGATGGCACTCGCGGCGGTGCTGACGCAGACACTCGTTTCCGCACGGCAGGGAGGGCTGGTGCCGGTGGCCGAACTGCTGATGGTGGGCTACGGCGCGCGTCAGCACATACGCCGCAACGCGCTGCAGCACCTCAATCAGGAGATCACGATCACGCGCAAAGCCGGCTCCTTCACCTTCGAGGAATCGCTGGCCAAGCTGGTGCAGAGCGGCGCACTCGAGCGCGCCGACGCGCTGTTGCGCGCCCCGCACCCCGACGAGCTCGACCTGCTGCTCGGCGGCGCCAAAAGCTGATGAGCAGCTTGTTGATCACTCCCTCTTGAGGGAAGCAATCAGCTCGTCCACCTGCACGCAGGCAAAGGTGGTGGTCACGTCCCCGAGCGCATAGGGGACGATGAGCGAATCGTTGTGCAGCATGGCGCCACAGGTATAGACGACGTTCGGCACGTAGCCCACACGCTCATCTTCCGCCGGCACGATGATCGGTTCCGTCGACCGGGCGATGACCTGCGCCGGGTTCTCGAGATCGAGCAGCGTCGCGGCGATGGCATACTGCCGCATCGGACCGACCCCGTGCGTCAGCATCAACCAGCCCTCCGGGATTTCGACGGGCGACCCGCAATTGCCGATGATCGAGAATTCCCACCAATACTTCGGAGTCTCGGACTGACGTGCCTGGTTCCAGACAAGCACGTTGTCGGATTCCAGGATGTAGCGGTTCACGCCGTCCAGCCGCCCGGACATGACGTAGTTTCCATTGATCTGGCGCGGGAACAGGGCCATGCCCTTGTTCTTCACAAACTTGCCCGCCATGGTGTGGCTGGCGATGGTTTTCAGGTCGTTGGAGAGGAACAGCGACGGGAAGCCGGTGATGCCGTTGTAGGCGGTGTAGGTGCCGTAAATCGTGCCCGCGCCATCGTCTTCGGTAAACCGCACCAGGCGCATATCTTCGATCCCGCGGCTCTCCCTCTCCGAGATCGGAAAGATGACGACCTCGGAGGGATGGACGTCCCGCGGAATCGGGATGCGGTAGTTCGACCGGGCGAAGGTCAGCATGTTGCGCTGGGTCTGCTCGAATCCGGCCGGTGAGGGAGCGGAAGAACGGAGATCCGCCAGCACCTGGTTGAGCTCGCCGATGCTGAAGCTCTCGCCGAGCTTGTCCAGGACGATGCACTCGAACGGCCCGAGCGCCCCCAGGTCAGCCAGTGCATCTCGCAAGAAACCGGTGTCAAACTCGGCATCGGGTATGGGTTTGAGCGCCCGGACGCTTGGCGCGTTGTCCTCCATGGTGATGCGGTTGTCCGCGTCAATCACACCGACGCGGAAGACGATGGAGGAAAGGTGTCCTTCCCCGGTCGCCCGGAGGCTCATGAAGAAGCGTGTGCACCCCGGCCGCAGCCCCGTCTGGTTGATGGCAGGGACGATGGACGGGTTGAAGAGGGCCGCGCCCTCGACGGCATACTCCATCGTGAAATAGGCCCCGATGAGCATCCTGCGTTTGTCGTCCATGGCGGCATCCGGCGGCACAAGGGGGGCGACCCGCTCGAAGCTCTCCATCCAGATCTCGTCGATGTCGGGGTGGCGGACACCGTAGCGGCCCTTAAGGTCCGCCAGGATTTCCTGCGCCTCGGCCGCCGGCAAGGTGAGCACACGCTCGATGCGCCCCCGGTTCGCTTCTTCGCTGGCGGCGAAGAAGCGAGTGATCATTCGACTGGGATCCGGCTTGATCTGGTGCGGCAATCGATGGACATGAACAGGAAGGTGGGGCATGGCCATTTGTTCTGGAGCCATAGTGCACCTTTTGTTCACATGACCACAAAACATCGAATTTTCACGACGAGCTTCGCGAACGTCTATCGCCACCATGTCGCCAAAGGACGATAGGAAGCATGAACGGTCTCTCCGTGCCGGTTAACGGAAGACCCGTCATGCGATCCCTCTCGGTCAGTGATGCGTCGTTATCTCCGCGCCACCCCCAGCCGCGGCGTCCGATTCTGCGGATGGGCGGCGTCTTCATTGCTGCGCCACCCAGAGGAAGTTCCTGGCTGGACTCGTGCATCCATGAGTCGAGATCTGCCGCCTGCGACGCCCGGTCTTATTGGGCGACTTCGCGGCAAAATCGGTGGGAATCCCTCAGGTCTCCGGGAGCGGAAGCCTGAAGGCTTCCGCCTACCGGAGTACTATGGTCGCCATGTCGTCCCGAGTCCCGGATCCCGGATCCCGAGTCCCGAGTTTATGCAGCTCGCACTGATCGGCCTCGGTCGCATGGGCGGCAACATGGCCCGTCGTCTGACCGATGGCGGCCACGATGTTGTCGTATGGGATCGCGATCCGAAAGCCGTTGACACCGCCGCACGCGCGGGCGGCACCGGTGCGTCATCCCTGGACGACCTCGTGCAGAGGCTCTCACCACCCCGCGCGGTCTGGATCATGGTGCCTGCCGGGGAACCGACTGAAACGACCGTCAACGCACTGGCCGAGCGTCTGTCGTCCGGCGACACCATCATCGATGGCGGCAACAGCTACTTCAAAGACGACGTCCGTCGGGCGCAGGGCCTGCAGCCACGAGGCCTGCATTATGTTGACGTGGGAACGAGTGGCGGCGTGTGGGGCGTCGAACGAGGCTACTGTCTGATGATCGGTGGCGACGCCGCGGCCGTGGCGCGGCTGACGCCGGTCTTCCGCACCCTGGCGCCCGGCCCCGGCGCGGTCGTGCCGTCACCGGCGCTGCCGGCATCAACGACGGCGACAGAAGGGTTTCTGCACTGCGGTGCGGTCGGCGCCGGACACTTCGTCAAGATGATCCACAACGGCATCGAGTACGGCCTGATGCAGGCCTACGCGGAAGGGTTCGACATCATGCGGCATGCGGCCAGCGAATCACTGCCGCCGCAGCACCGCTACGATCTCGAGCTCGGCGCCATCGCGGAGCTGTGGCGTCGCGGCAGCGTGGTGAGCTCGTGGCTGCTGGATCTCGCGGCCATCGCGCTCAACCAGGATCCGAAGCTCGAACAGTTCGCCGGCACGGTCGCGGACTCCGGCGAAGGACGCTGGACGGTCGCCGCCGCGATTGAGGAGAACGTGCCGGCAGACGTCTTGACGACGGCTCTCTATGTTCGCTTCCGGTCGCGCCAGGACCATACCTTCGCAGAGAAGCTGCTCTCCGCGCTTCGCGCACAGTTCGGCGGTCATGTCGAGCGCCCCCGCTGAGGCCTGCATCTTCGTCATCTTCGGCGCCTCCGGCGATCTGACGCGCCGGAAGCTGCTGCCTGCGCTCTACAACCTCGCGGAGTCGGGCCACCTCTCGCCGTCGTTCGCGGTCGTCGGCGTCGCTCGTCATCAGATCGACGAGGCGACGTTTCGCAGCCAGATGCGCGAGCACGTGCTGAAGGCGGAACAGGAGCCGCTCGATGCGGACAAGTGGCAGCGCATCGAGCAACGCCTCCATTACATCTCCGGCGAGTTCACGGCGGATGATCTGTATGCGCGCCTGCGCACGACGCTGGAGCGCCTGCAGAAGCAGTACGACCTTCCGCCGAACTATCTGTTCTATCTCGCCACGCCGCCGGACATGTTTGGCACGGTCGGCCGGCACCTCGCGAGCGCAGGCCTCGCGAGCGAAGAGGATGGCTGGCGCCGGCTGATCATCGAGAAGCCGTTCGGCTACGACCTCGAAAGTGCGCGCGCACTGCAGTCCGAGCTTGCCGCCGGCTTTGGTGAATCGCAGCTCTATCGGATCGATCACTACCTCGGTAAGGAGACCGTTCAGAATATCCTCGCCTTCCGGTTTGCGAATGGCATCTTCGAGCCAATCTGGAACCGGCGCTACGTGGACCACGTGCAGATGACGGTGGCCGAAGAGGACGGCATCGGCAATCGCGGCGCCTATTACGACCGGTCGGGCGCCCTGCGCGACATGGTGCAGAACCACATGTTCCAGGCGATGACCCTGGTGGCGATGGAGCCGCCGATCTCCTTCGGCGCCGCCGACGTCCGCGACGAGAAAGTGAAGGTGCTGCACGCCGTCACGCCGCTGACATCCGACGACGTGAAGCGGCACACGGTGCGGGGGCAATACGACGGCTACGTGAAGGAAGCCAACGTCAGTCCCTCGTCGAGGACCGAGACGTTCGCCGCCATGCGATTGTTCATCGACAACTGGCGCTGGGCCGGCGTGCCCTTCTACCTGCGCACCGGCAAACGGATGCCGCGCCGCTCCACGCTGATTGCCGTCCAGTTCAAACGCGCACCCTTCGCGCTCTTCCGCCAGACGCCGGTGGAGTGTCTCGACCCCAATGTGCTGTGTCTCCGCATTCAGCCCGACGAAGGCATCTCGCTCTCGTTTCACGCCAAGCAGCCCGGACCGTTCGAGAAGCTCGGCACCGTGACCATGGACTTCAGTTACAGCGAGTACTTCAAGGTGGAGCCGACCACCGGTTACGAGACGCTCCTCTTCGACGCCATGGCCGGCGATCAGACGCTGTTCCACCGGATGGACATGGTCGAAGCCGGCTGGCAGATCGTGGACCCGGTGCTCAAGGCCTGGGCGGCCGATACCCGATCGCCGCTGCCCACCTACGAGGCCGGATCGTCGGGCCCCTCCGAAGCGGATCTGCTGATCGAACAGGGCGATCGCGAATGGCGATCATAAACGTCCAAGCGGACCCCGGTGAGCTCGCCGCGGCGACCGCCGAGCGCATCGCCAGCCTGCTCCGGGGCGCCTGCCAGCGTCATGGCACGGCGCGGATCTGCCTGACCGGCGGCCAGACGCCTCGCGACACCTACGACAGACTTGCACATCCCTCGTCCGATCAGGCGGGCGCCATCGACTGGAACCGCGTACATCTGTTCTGGGGAGACGAGCGCGTCGTGCCGCCGGACCACGAGGAGAGCAATTTCGCCATGGCCGACCGGGCACTGATCCTCCCGGCGGCGATTCCCTCACGCAACATCCATCGGATGCGGGGCGAACTGCCGGACGTCGAACAGGCGGCCCGCGACTACGAGCGCGTGCTCAGACGATTCGAGCGACCAGGCGTGCCACGATTCGACGTCATGCTGCTTGGCCTGGGAAGCGACGGGCACGTCGCGTCGCTCTTTCCAGGCGACCCACAGCTCGCGTCGCAGAACGCTCTGGATCCGCGCGACAGTCGGCCGGAATCTGACGAGAGCACCCGCCTGACTGCCGCCATCCGGGTGCCATCCCTGCAGGCCTGGAGAATCACGCTGACGCCGCGCGCACTGCTCGATGCCAGCGTGATTCTGGTGCTGACCGCCGGTGCGTCGAAAGCGAGCGCGGTGCACGCCGCGTTACGGCTTCCGGAGGACGTCGCCCGATGGCCGGTGCAACTCCTGCGACGGGCCGACGACCGGGTGGAGTGGTGGATGGACCGCGCCGCAGCGGCAGCCCTATAGCGCCCTTCGCGCATTGTCGAACGCGCGCTTGGACGCACGAGTGATGCTGGTCGTGGCCATGACCGTGGCGATGAGGCCGCCGACGAGCAATACGTAATACTCGGGGCCGCGCACCGGCGCGACGCCAGCCGCGATCTTGGCGACGTCACCGACAATCCGTCCGTAGTAGACGTACATCACAATCGTCGGCAACGTTCCCACCAGCGCGACGAGGAAATTGCGGTAGCGCACGCCGCTGAGCGCCAGCCCGTAGTTCAGCAGCACGAACGGCACGACGGGTGACAGGCGCAGCAGGAACATCACCCACAGGCCGTCGTCGGCCACGGCGCGACGCACCGCGGCCACCCGCGCGTCGCGATCCACCCATCGCATCAGACGCGAACGTGACAGAGGCGATGCCAGTCCGAACACCACTGACGAGCCGATCACCTTGCTGATCAGGACGAGCAGCGTTCCGCGCCACAAGCCGAAGATGGCGCCCGCGGCCACTGTCAGGAGGAAGGCTGGGGCCAGGACGATCGACGCGACGACATAGGCGACGATAAACAGCACCGGCGCCCACGGGCCCATGCTGCTGATCGTGACGAGCACCTGCGCGAACCACTCCATCAGGATTCGGTGGTGTCGTCTGCGGCTTCGATGGTGTCGTCCGGGGCTTCGGTGCTGTCGTTCGAGGAGCCGGTTTCTCCGGCAGGGAGCGGCCGGCGGTCGGCAGGCGAACGCCGCGCCCGACGCCGACGTCTCGCCATCACGCGCGACAGCCGTTCGAGCGCTTCGGCGGCCTGCTGCAGCCCGGCGGTGATCTGATCCGCGTCGGTCCACGAGGCAGGGTTGAGCCGCTCGGCCAGCGCCAGCAGCGCGTTCCGTCGCTCGGGATCGGCCGTGCGCAACGCCAATCGCTCGCAGATCAACGGATGCCACTTGAACAGAAAGACAATCTGTTCGTCCGGACTGCTGCCTTCAATCGCAGGCGGCACCTGCAGCCGTGGCACGGGTGGCGCCTGTAGGCCGGGGCCTTTCGGCCCCGGCGCATTCGCTGGCAGATTCGGTGACGCCGTACTGGCGGCAGGAGGCGCCTCCACCGCGGCCGCCGGTTCCGGAGTGTTTTGAGGAGCCGCCTCGCCCTCCTCCCGCCGCGGGCGTCGCCGGCGGAAGTCGGGTGCGGGTTCGATGACCTGCTGTGTCTCGCGCACCGCGTTCCAGTCGAACTGGATGTCGGGATGCTGCGCTTCGATCTGACGGAGCACGTCGCGGTCGAGCGGAAGTCGTCCGACACGGACACCGCCCGGCGTACGGAACATGTAAAGGACGCGCGAGCGCTGGCGGGCGCCCTCACGAAACCAATGCATCAGATAGGTGGTTTCGTAGCCACGCTTGTCGCGCATGACCCGAAGAAACGGCACGGAGGACCTATCTGCGCTTCTGCGCGCGCGACGAGCTCGAGGAGGCGGACTTGCTCTTCCGGGTGGCCGCAACCTTTGCGGCCGGACGGCGCGCCGCCGCCGCTTTCGGCTTTGCCGCCGCACGTGAGGTCGCAGCCGGCGCCCGGCGTGCCGCAGCCGCAGGTCGTCGAGCCGCGGCCGAACCATTGGTTCGGGTGCGCGTGGTTGGTGTCGGCCGCGGCGCAGCAGCCGCGGGCCGTGCTGGTGCCGCCGCCGCGCGGGTGGCCGCCGGCTTGGCAGCGCGGGGACGCGGTTCTGGCGCGGCCGCCGACGCCCGCGCCTCCTTGCCGTCGTCAGACTGCGCAGAACGCTGCACAAGTGTGAAACGAATCTGATCGCCGACCGACTGATACGCCCACATCTCGGCCACCGGAATTTCCATGTCGGTGCAGAAACGACGCGCCGTGTCGATCGACGAGGTCGGCAAATACAGGTGGAATGGGACGCGCAGGGCGGCAAACGCCTTCCACTGCGACATCGCCTCGAGGTGATTGACGGATTCGGCGCTCTCAACCTCGACTACGCCTGCGAGCTTGCGGTTCTTGTCCGCAGTCTGCAGCACGAGGTCGGGATACCAGGCCGACGCACCACTCCCCCCGACCGGCGCAGATTGCTCGTTGCCCGGGTTGATGGCGACTTCGAACTTTCTCTTGTATTTCGCCTGAAGCAGGCGAATCACCCTATCGTGCTCGAGCTGCTCGCGGACGGGCCGCACGAGGATTGGGCTCAAGACCACCTCCGACGCG
>Ga0173480_10000727_pt1 | contig 11472 bp, 9 predicted proteins | sample NitcycUS209509C1_FD_122622 | JGI IMG/M metagenome (GOLD analysis project Ga0173480, IMG submission 122622) | Soil microbial communities from Arlington Agricultural Research Station in Wisconsin, USA - Nitrogen cycling UWRJ-S209-509C-1 (version... | ecosystem: Environmental > Terrestrial > Soil >... | reverse complement strand
CAGGCCATGCCGGTCGCGAGCGCGACCGCGGCGCCACCCGAGGAGCCCGCCGCCGACCGCGACGTGTTCCAGGGATTGCGCGTCTTGCCGAAGACCTCGTTGAAGGTGTTGGCGCCGGCACCGAATTCCGGCGTGTTCGACATCGCGTAGACGATGCCGCCCTCGGCTTCGAGACGCTCCACCAGAACGTCGGATTTCTCCGGAATGTGATTGGCGAAGATCGGGGAGCCCTGCGTCGAGCGCACGCCCGCGACATTCACGAGGTCCTTGATCGGGATCGGCATGCCGGCAAGCTGGCCGCGCTCTTGGACCGGCCGCTGCATCAGCCGGTCTGCGTGCTGGCGCGCGCGCTCGAAGCAGCGGGTTGGCAGCGCGTTGACGGTGCCGTCCACCGCTGCGATGCGCTTTTCCAGCGCGTCGAGCAGGTCATGCGGCGTGACCTCGCCGCTCTTGAGGCGCGCCACGATGGTTACGGCATCCTGGCGGATCAACTCGTCGCTCATTTCGGATTTTCCCCGGAACTCGAAGGACTTGCAGTCGCTGGTTCTAGCCGCCGGCCCGCCCGCCGTCCACGCCACGCCCGCATGACAGAATTGCTTTACGCCTCGCTGGCAGAATCAGCGGCTTATCGCGAGGCTCCGCCCATGAAAATGTCCGAAACGCGCGCTCTGGCGAACGAGCGGGCGCTTGCCCGCCTGATGCGCGCGCTGCCGGAGAATTTCCCCGCGCCGGTGCTCAATCATGCGCTTAAGCGCCGCTGGACCCCGCCGACGCCTCGGCTTGCGGTCGACGGATATTGGCGCGCGCATCCCCTGCGTGCCGACCGACTGTCGCGGGCGCTGGCGCGCCGCAGCGGCACGCCGGGGGGCTGGACCTGGCGGCTGAAATCGGGCCGCGAGAAGGATCTGCCGGTCAGCTTCCGGGCTCCGCCCGCTCCGTACCGCGAGAAAGCCTTCGGGCGCGGACCGGGCTTTTGCTGCGTCTGCGGAGAACCGGTTTACCGGCTCGGGTGGCACGAAGACTTGTGGAATCGCGGACCGAACAAGAACGCCACATGGCACACGCACTGTGTCGTCTCATGGCGCCTATGGAACGCGCCGAGCGATTACGCGAAGCTGTTGCGCCGGCTGCAGCAACGGCGCTGCGCCGAGACGGGCGCGCGGCTGTGGAAGACCAGCGAAGTCGACCATCGCGTGCCGCTGTTTCGCGTGTGGCGCGAGCATCGCGACATGGAGTGGCCGTCGCTGCTCTCATTCTGGGGGTTGCCGAACCTGCAGGTGATCAACCGCGACGCCCACACGGCAAAATGCGCCGCCGAGGCGTCGACCCGGCGGCGCATCGTGGATGTCGTCACGGCCTGATCAGGCCGTCGCAAGCGACTCCCGGCGCAGGCCGATGAACTGCAGTTCGGCAAACACCGCAACGGCTGCCGCCTGAACGATGACGAACGCCGTGCCGAGTGCGGTCGGCGCCACGTAGTCGGTCAGCAAGAGACCGATGCTGCAGATCGTCCACACGACGTTGAGCGCGATGATCGTCTGCACGGCTGGGCGCGAGATCGCTTCCCGCGTGCCGACATAGGCGACGAGCGCAACGTAGGGCACAAGCAGCAGGCCGGCCTCGCGCATCAGCGCAACCGGAAGTCCGAGCAGGCCGTCGAGCAGGCCGGCGCCAACGATCAGCAAAAGCCCGGTCGCGCCGCTCGCGATCGCGTCGGCAAGCAGCGCATAGCGGAGGAAGTTTGGGCGGCTCATGAGGTACTCCTTTTGTTTGGCTGCACCGCCTCACGGTGCCTTCCCGCCAACTAGGCCTCCGCGTTCCGCGCGTCGATTAACTGCAAGGTAATGGAGACGGCGACGCTGCCGGATTATCTTGCGGCACATGGAAAACATCCGGCCGATCGGCGATCACCTGCGCGAATGGCGGCAGCGCCGCCGCCTCTCCCAGCTCGACCTCGCACTTGAGGCCGACATTTCGGCCAAGCACCTGAGTTTCCTTGAAACCGGCCGCGCGCAGCCATCCCGCGACATGGTGCTGCATCTGGCCGAACGTCTCGATGTTCCACTGCGCGAGCGCAACGTGCTGCTGCTTTCTGCCGGATACGCACCGGTTTTTGCCCAACGCGGCCTCGACGATCCCGCCTTGCGACAGCAACGCCACGCGGTCGATCTCGTCCTCAAGGGGCACGATCCCTATCCGGCGCTCGCGGTCGACCGGCACTGGACGCTCGTCGCGCACAATGCCGCCGTGCCGGCGCTCATCGCCTCAGCCGACCCAAGCCTGCTCGCCCCGCCCGTCAACGTGCTGCGCTTGAGCCTGCATCCGAAGGGCCTCGCGCCACGCATCGCCAACCTGCCCGAGTGGCGCGCGCATCTGCTGATGCGGCTGCGCCAGCAAATCGACGTCACGGCGGATGGCCAACTGATCAAGTTGCTGGATGAATTGTCCGGCTATCCTGCGCCGGGCGGCGGGAAAGTACCGCGCACGACGTTGAATGAGGATTACGCGGGGGTGGTCGTGCCGCTGCAATTCATGAGCGACGCTGGCATCCTGTCGTTCTTCTCAACAACCACGATCTTCGGCACGCCGCTCGACGTGACACTATCCGAGCTGGCGATCGAGTCCTTCTTCCCGGCCGATGCCGCGACCGCCGAAAAGCTGCGCGTCACCCCGGTCTAAAACGTCCCGACCGAGCTGTTGTACATCGATGGGTTTTCCTTGGCGCCTCTCTCGCTCCACACCGCGCGCATTGGCTTCGGGGATTGCGCCTGCAGATTGTCCGGATCGGTTCCGAACGCGTTATCCAGCCAGGACTTGCAACGGCCGATGCTCATGGCGGCGATGTTTTCTTCGATTTCGCCATCTGTGGCCATACCGACCTCTGCGGACGAAAGCTTCGGCACATACTCCGAAAGACAATCGAACACGATGCGTTGCGCGCGATAGCGTTCGGCATATCCGTTCTCGCTGCGGCGCATCGCGGTCTCGTAAGGCCTGATAACCCGGAGTGCACCACGCATGATCATGAGATCGGCCTTTTCGCGAAGGCGGCCTTCCAGCATTCCGTGGATTTGATAGAGCCGCTCCAGGAAGAGGTTCGAGCTGCGGTTCGACGCCAACAGCTCCGACGTTTCGAAGATGCGCCGGTAGAGGGATTCGCCAGCCTTCTGGATAAGCGCGTCGAGCGACGACATCGGAGCGTTTCCGCGAATGTTGCCCTTAAACAGGCGCGGGAGCTCTACTTGCACGAGATCCAGGATCATCGTGCGCAGGCGCTCGGAGGTCCAGCTTTCGCCCGCAAACCGCGCGAAGGTTTCCAGCTTCGCGTTCTTCAGCGCCTTGTCGAGCGACTGCTCGATCGCACTGACGGTGACATCGCCCGCATCATCATTCTTGGCTTCTTTCTGTTCTTTGACGAAGCGGTCGACAATCGCCTCGATCTTACTTGCGTAGTCACGCTCGGCCTCTTTCGACGTCGTCGTGGTGACTTCGAACAGATCCTTGGTCGACCCCGCGGTGGGGGCGAGCGCGGTTTTGACGACTTTGTCGTTGAGGACTTCCATCTGCTGCGTACTGGAGGGTGCTCCCTTTGAGACCGTGACTTTTTCGTTCTTGCCCGGACGCGAGTCTCGCGACTCCTCGGCCTCCTCACTGCCGCCGCGCCGGTGGTGGCGGCGACCGTAACGGCAGCACCGGTACCCCCCGAAGCTAACCCCGAATCCGCCGATGCTGATTCCGAATGCGTAGGCCGGCTGCACGGGGGTCATGCCGATAAGCGCGCCCAATCCTCCAGCCGCTGCAAGCATTCCCAGTTTTGTCGAAAAGCGCATGGCTCTCTCCGTGCCGATCCGATTTTTCGTCCCTGTTCTATGCTCTCGTTCCAGATTCCATTCGTCAGCGGTACCGTCGTCCGCGTCCGCGCCGTTCCTTCTTCTTGTTGGGTGGAGCGTTCTCCCCCTTGGCGGTCCTGATCTTCTGGTCGACCAGCGCCGCAAAGGACTCTTGCTTCTTCTTCGCTTGATTGAAGATGTCGATCAGCGTGCGGCGCAACACATCGTTATCGGTGCAAAGCGTATTCGCCCGCTCGAGATTGCGGAACTGGAATTCCGTCGGCGATTCAGCTCTGCCCCAGTCCCACACCCAGACCGTTCCCTTGCGAGTCCAGGTCGCCGGCCAGATATCCTTTTTTCTACGCCGGCTGTACTTCGGCTCCCCCACATGGCAGGTGAGAAGTACTTCGAGCCTGCGAATTCGGACTTTCCCCTCCGCGTCGGTAGCGCCGTAGTACCGCTCGAGCCGCTCGATTTCATCGGGGGTCAGCAGCCGCCGGTTTTCGGGATATCGCGGATCCTTCACCAATTCGATCAGCAAATGCGCCGCCTGGATCTCGGGCAGTTGCTCGCCGTTACTTTGGCTATCCTTCTCGCTCAGAAGGGCAAGTTCCATGGCCCGATAGGCGTACTGCATAGACTTCCGCACATTCTTCGGCTTGCCGCGCTCGCCCGGCGTCGCTTTCTCCTCATCCCGGTAAATCTGGGCAAGACCGAGCGCCGCCATGGCCTCGGCCTGCACCACGGCCTTCTCCAGAAGGTCGATCGCTTCGGAGGACCCGTATTGAGGCTTCGCGAGCGCAGAGCCGCGCCGCAGCCGCTCCGCAAACATCACTTGTGCGAGCGGATCGCCCGCGTAAGCGGCCAGCCGCCAGTAGCGTTCGGCGATCTCGGGCTGCGGACTCGAGATGCCGTCGCCGTCCTGCAGGAGTTCGGCGAGCCACCGCAGCGCAGTCCTGTGGCGTATCTCAGACAGCCGTCCGAACCACAATAGCGAAAGCGTCGGGTCGGGCTTGACCGCGTTGACGCTTTGCTTGCCCTTGCTGTCGCGGTCGTCCTGGCCGACGAAATAGAAATAGCCAAGGTAGAGTTTTGCGCGCGACGAGCCTTGGTTCGCTGCCGTGATGAACCACTCCATTCCACGGCGCGGGTTCGACACCCCCTCGCCCCGGACCAACGCCAATCCAAGGTCGACCATCGCCGACACGTAACCTGCATCAGCCGCCTTCGAGAACCATTCGGCCGCCGCCACCAGGTCACGCCGCACGCCCTGGCCGTCGCGAAGGTGCACGGCGTAATTGTACATCGCGAGCGGATGGCCCTGCTCTGCCCCGCGACCGAAGAGCTTGATCGGCGTCTCGTCTTCATCCTCGCTTTCCGCGACGTCGCCCGCTTCGAAAAGGACGGCGAGGTCATTCAGGGCACTGACATAACCCGCCTTCCAGGCCCCTCTGTAATCGTCACGCGCGAGTTCCAACGCGCTCGTCCGTATCTGAGAACTGACGCCTGGCTTCAGTCCGAGCGCATGACGGGCGCGTGCCCGGTTGTACAGGTAACGCGCAACGCGCCGCTCGCTCTTGTTGTAATCGGCCGTGCAGGCCTTGATTGCCTCCTCGGCGTCGACCTTTAGCTTTTCGAACGGCACGCCGAGAATCTCAGGCGGCTTTGAAGGATCGGTATCTGCGGCGGCCAGCTCATCGCATTTGCTGATCTTATCGGGTGTTACTCCCGCCGTTGATTTTTCCTCCTTCGACTCACCCTTCTTGATGCGCGCGATTTCCTTGTGGGCCAGTTCAATTGTTCTGCACCCGAGATGGCGCTCGGTGTGCCGGTTCAGAAGATAGACAAGCCCCTTCTGATCATCGGCCCGACTTGCGATCGCAAGCCGGTTCATGAGATCGGCGAGTTCGTCCTGCTCTTTCTTGGAGAGCCCTCTGAAAACGGCGGCAAGCTTCTTCGGATCATAGACGCCCGTCGGGTCCTTGGCGTCGGCAAGCTCGCCGATCTTCCTCCAGTCGGCCTCTGCACTGTCGCACGCGCCCTGATCGGGTTTGTCGTCCGCAGTCAGCGCGAGGCGAATATATTCGCGCTGCGCCTCAGGCACGCTGGGACAACCCGGGAAGCGCTTGATGTGGCGATCGAGTTGGTCGCGCTTGCGGCCATCCCTGATGATTCGTTTCCAGTCCTCGTCGCTGCCGTCGCAATTGCCTCCCGCCAGTTGGAAGCGATCAGCGCCGATCGAGCCGATAAGCCGGATCTGATCAGGATATTTTGCGCTACGCGGCACCGAGAATTCCGGCTCCTGCTGCCTGCCGTAATCCAGTGCCGTTGCACGCACGACAAGCTTCACGCGGTTTGCCAGTCCACGGATCGTCTGCCCCGGCCGCGGCAATTCGGTTCGCAGCACTTCCGTGAACAGGGAGTTTCGGCCGATGTCCGAGAATCCCTCGACAGCCTGCTCGCCGAACTGCGCAGCGTAGAGCACCATGAACTTGTCGGGTGGCTGCTCATCCGTGAGGAGCCGGCTGCCCGACTCGGCGCTGCGCCGGACGGTCACGCGTTGCTGTTCGATCTGGTCGGGTTCGGTACGAGCCAGCGAACGGCAAGCATCGAGAATCATCAGGACATTGCCGGGGTTCTTTTCGGCAAGCCTTGTCTCGATCTCCTTGGTCGAGACGCCGCTCTTTGGAATCTCGTCCGTTTGATAGCTGTCGAGATAGCGCGCGCTGCGGACGCGTACGAGGTCCGAATTGCGGCGGTCCTCCTCGCTCATCTGGCCGCGGGTGTAGGTGAACGGGCTCTTGAGGTCGGTGAAGAGCAGATAATTCCTGCGCTGAGCTTCGATGCCGAAACCGTGGCCGGAGAAATAGAAAATTACGAAGTCACCGGGCTCCACGGTTTTCAGAAACGCGTCGAACTCCTTGTCGAACGCCACCTTGTTCTTGATATCAGTGACGACCTTGATGTTCTTCTTGTCGAAGCCGACATCTTCAAGGTCCTTTGCCAGGTCCTTGGCATCGTTGACGGTCCGGTCGAGCCGATTGATGTAGCCATCGGTATATTTCTGGTTCCCGATCAGGAACGCGCGACGCGTCTGCGCTTCGGACTGCGACGGCAAGCCGACTGCGAAAAACAGGAGCGCGCATAGCAGGTTGAGAGGCGATCTGATGCCCACCGTAGAACCCCAGCCCGTCCAATGCGCCCCGAATGGAACTCTTGTCTAAAATATGGCGGCAATATGCCGCAACGTCACGTGCGCTGCAAGCAACCTACGTACGAAAGTTGTCGATGGGCTACAGCTTGAGTTCCCGGGCAACTCGAAAGCCGATCTGGGCCCGACGCTCGGTCGGCATCTCCCAGGAGCGGGCCGCGGAACGAACGTCCTTCGGCTCATCCGCCCACGAGCCGCCGCGCAGCACGCGCCGGGAGCAATCTCCGCCTGTGCGCGCTGTGCCATCAGCCGAAAGCCCGACCAGATTTTCCTGCCAGCAATCCTCGACCCATTCGCTGACGTTGCCGTGCACGTTGAGCAGCCCGAACGGATTGGCCTCGCCTGAATCGATCAGAACGGTGCGCCGCCGTGCGAGAGTCTTGAGGCTGCCAAGATATGCGAGCCGGGAATCGTAGTTCACCCGGTCGCCGTTGATTTCGCTTCCGAACCAGAACGGCGTCGATGGACAGACCTTCGCGCATCCGCGCGCAGCATATTCCCATTCGGCCTCGGACAGCAGGCGGTACTTCCCGCCGGTCTTGCGCGAAAGCCAGCCCACGTAAGCCTTCGCCTGATTCCAGGAAATGTTGATGACCGGCTGCTTTCCATAGCCCCAGCCATAGTCGCCCGGCAGGCCCGGCTGGCATCCACTTTCATTCACGCAGGCGATATATTCCTCAAACGATATCTCGGAGCGGCCGACCGCCAGCGGCAGGCGGAACACGACCGGCTGTTGGGGCCCCTCGGTGTCGCTGCGGCCGCTTTCGTCCTTCGGAGAGCCAATCAGGTTGCTGCCGGGCGGCACGACCGCCATGACGGGGCAGATGTCGCATTCCTGGAAGAACGTCTTGCCCGGAACCGCAGTCTCGACCGTTGGCGCAGTCTTCTGAATCGTGATCTCCGCCGAGGGCGTTACCGGAAGGTTGACCAGGCGCGCCTTCCTTCTGTCCTCTTCTTCCTTCGCGGCTTGTTGTTTCTTCTTCTCTTCCTCCTCCTTTGCAGCCTGCTGTTTCTTTTTCTCCTCTTCCTGCTTTGCCGCTTCGGCCGCTCGCTTGTCCCGCTCTTCCTTTTCCTTGCTGCGCCGCTCCTGCTCGCGGGCCGTTGCCAGAACTTCTTGCTCCTTTCTGACCTGCTCCTCGTAAGCCAGACGCCTTGCCTCGATCTGCTGCCACGCGACCATACCGCCGCCGACGAGAAGCAGAAGAACGACCGCCGCCGCGCCAATCAGCATCGGCGAGATGCCGCTTTTCTTGGCCGGCTGCGCCGGGGGCGGAGGTGCGGCCGGTCGCTCGCCCCCTTGAGCGCTTGCAACCATCTGCTCGATCGTCTCGACGAGCCGGTTGCCCAAGGCCTTGCGCTCCACCCATTGGGCGCTGGCGAGATAGTACTTGATGCCCTCCGCGGGTTCCGAGGCATCGATCTTGACGGGGTACATCGCCTTCTTGTTTTGCTCCGCGAGCTCAATCTCGCGCAGCACATGGTTGCTCTCGTTGGTGCTGCGGGAAAACAGAAGCACGAATCCGCCGCAGTTCGCGATCGCACGCACGATCTCGCGTTGGTAGCTCGCTCCGATTGGAATATCGCGCGGCGCAATCCAGCACTTGAGAATGCCGCGGCTCTCGATTTCGTTGACAAGTGCGACGGCGGCTTCGGCGTCGGCCGAAGAATGGCTGATGAAAAGGTCGTACTTCATGGCCCGATTGCGCGCTAAACCGCGCCATCCCCCATTGCCAAGCCGGGCGCGGTCCCCGAGACGGCGCGCGACACCGCGCAAATATCACAATACCCGGAAGCGGTTCGCAACTGGCTTGCCCTTCGTACCGAAGAGCACGGCCAATAGAGCACGCCGCGACAGTCCACATCGCATTGGCCGATTTGAATTTTCCATTGGACTTGGGCCTCCTTTCACCCCCATAGCGTTGCCCGTTCGAACAGGAGCACGCGCCATGCCGCTCACCAATCTGCAGACCCGCGCGGTCGAGACCCTGGTCCACCCGTACACCAATCAGGCGACATTCCGGGACACCGGCCCTCTGGTGCTGGAGCGCGGCAAGGGCGTCTATGTCTACGACACCGAGGGCAAGCCCTATCTCGAAGGGATGGCCGGGCTGTGGTGCACGGCGCTTGGCTACGACAATGAGGAGTTGGTCGAGGCCGCGGCTGCACAGATGCGCAAGCTCCCCTTCGCGCACCTGTTCACCGCGAAGAGTCACGATCCGGGTATCGAGCTCGCCGAAAAACTGAAGGAGATCGCGCCGGTCCCGATCTCGAAGGTGTTCTTCTGCAATTCCGGTTCCGAGGCGAACGACAGCCAGATGAAGATGATCTGGTACATGAACAATGCGCTCGGCCGGCCGAACAAGAAGAAGATCATCAGCCGCGTGAAGGCCTATCATGGCGTGACGATCGCGTCCGCCTCGCTCACGGGGCTCCCGAACAATCACATCGATTTCGACCTGCCGATCGCGCGCGTGCTGCATACGAGCTGCCCGCATCATTATCGTTTCGCCAAGGATGGCGAGAGCGAGGAGGATTTCGCAACGCGTTGCGCTGTCGAATTGGAAGAGCTCATCCTCAAGGAAGGCCCCGATACGGTCGCGGCGTTCATCGCGGAGCCGGTGATGGGCGCGGGCGGCGTGATCGTTCCGCCGAAAACTTATTTCCCCAAGATCATGGCGGTATGCGCCAAGTACGACGTGTTCATGATCTCCGACGAAGTGATCTGCGGCTTTGGAAGGCTTGGCACGGCGTTTGGCTGCACCACCCTGAACTACAAGCCGAACTCGATCTCGATCGCCAAGGCTCTGTCGTCAGCCTATCTGCCGATCGGAGGCGTGATGATCCCCGAGGAGATGTATCAGGCGCTGATCCGCGCACGCGAAGGGGAGGGACGCGTGTCGCTGAACGAGGCGATCCGTAGGGCAGTCGGCGCTTGGATCGCGCGACGGGAAGCCAAGCGGACGCGTCCGAAACCGAAAGGGAGGGAACGATGAGGTACTCCAGTTGATGTTCACGTACGTCAACCCAACGTGAAGGAGGGATCGTCGTGAAGATCGGGAGCGGAGACAGGAATCCGCCGTGGGTACATCTGGTGGGTTGCTTGATGCTTCTCGTGGTGCTCTGCGTGGCGCTGGTGCAGATCGTGAAGTCGCTGCTCGGCGCGCGGTGAACGCACAGGAGGGAACGATGAAAGGACCGAAGAAGCCACTCAGGAGACCGCCCGGCATGGGGACGATCTACCAGCGGGGCGGAGTGTGGTGGGTCCGCGTGCCGGGGGAGAAGCCTCAGTCCGCTCGGACCCGGGACAAGAAAGAGGCGGAAGACCTCCTCGCGAAGATGGTCGGAGTCCAGGCAATCGGTGGTCTCGTTCCAGATCGTGGTCGGGCATCCTACGAGGAGCTGGAGACGATGTTCATCACCGACCTCCGGGCGAACGGGCGACGGAGCGCCGAGAACGTCGAGAAGTACCGTCTCCCGCATCTCCGGCTCTACTTCGGTGGGATGAAGGCGCGGGATATCACCTACGACGTGGTGAACGGTTACGTCGCGCGACGGCTCGCAACGGCGGCGCGGGCGACGGTCTCGCAGGAGGTGAAGCACCTGAAGAGGATGTTCGCGCTCGCGCATCGGGCGGAGAAGGTCGATCGAGTCCCGGCGTTCCCCACGGTCGCGATCGGAGACAACGCCCGGAAAGGATTCGTGGAGCCGGACGTGATGGAGCGGGTGATCGCCAACCTACCGGATCACGCGAGGGGACCGGCGCGGTTCGCGTACCTGACGGGATGGAGGATCGGGGAAGTGCTCGGACTCCAGTGGAAGAACGTAGATCACGGGGCGGGACACGTGAGGTTGGACGGGTCGCAGACGAAGAGCGGGAAGCCGAGGACGTTCCCGTTCGCGGCGATTCCTCCGCTCGTGGAACTCATTCGAGAGCAGCGCGCGAAGGTGAGCGAAGAGGAGCGGGAGCGCGGGGCGATCATCCCGCAGGTGTTCCCGTACAACGGCGACGATCTGGGGTCGTTCCGTGGGGCGTGGCGGAACGCGGTGAAGGCGGCGGGAGTGCCGGGTCTGACGCGTCACGATCTACGCCGGAGCGCGGCGCGGAACCTTCGGAGGGCGGGAGTGCCGGAGGGCGTCATCATGAAGCTCTGCGGCTGGAGCACGCGTTCGATGTTCGACCGGTACAACATCGTGGACGACCGGGACCTGATCGACGGCGTGGAGCGGCTGAGCGAGTTCCTCGACGCGAAGGCTCAGGCGGCGGCGGTGCGCTCTTGACCGGGAATCAAGCGGCAGGGAGTGTAACTACCTGTAACAGCGCGGACCGTGAATCGATCTTCCGGTTCGTGACGAGGGAGTGGTCGAGGAGGGGTTCAACGGGTTCGCTGATTCACGCTTCGCGACGTTTCGTTCCGATTCAGACGTTGCCGT
>Ga0173480_10000726_pt1 | contig 11480 bp, 11 predicted proteins | sample NitcycUS209509C1_FD_122622 | JGI IMG/M metagenome (GOLD analysis project Ga0173480, IMG submission 122622) | Soil microbial communities from Arlington Agricultural Research Station in Wisconsin, USA - Nitrogen cycling UWRJ-S209-509C-1 (version... | ecosystem: Environmental > Terrestrial > Soil... | reverse complement strand
GCCTCATCAAGGAAGCGGGCATAGTTGTAAGTAGGCACAACAACGGACACACTGGGTTTGGTTGTCATATTTATATTTAGATATCTAAAAGTTACTATTTTAATGGCCATAGTAAACTGTCTTTTACCGTTTTTTTACCCAACCTCTGGAGCAGATAGAAAGACCTTTGCGCTTGCGGTCTTCCACTGCAGCCATGCCATTGTCGTGTCTTTTGAGGTAACTATATACCTGTTAGACCAAACGTTATTAAAAAATTAAATTACATTAGTATAAACTTTTTTATGCGTAGAAAAATTTCTGAAAAGAAACTAGCTATTGGTTTAATGTTATTAGTGGTAGGCGGTATACTGCTAACTAATACTACACTGATAGACGGGCCTGTACGTGTATCTGAAAAACGAATATTATTTTCTTTACTTGCAGTGTCTTCAATTATTTTATCTATATCCTTCATTCGCAAAAGCATTCAAAAAGTATAAAGGCTATTTCTTCTTACCAATTTTCGGATTCTCGCCGTGTCTCCGTGCCGGGCTTAGCGCCACTGCAGGACACGGCGCACTAATTATGACTCGTCCTAAAAAAAGTTTACAGGTTAATAGATAAATCCTGCAATAGGTTTACAGGATAACTTTGATTAAAACTATTTAGTTTCTTGTAATAATTCTTCCAGAGCCGATTAACATTAATCTTACATTGTTTGTGTACTTGATCAGGCGTATGATTGTTGAGGCTCATGTGTGGTCGCTGCTCATTGTACAATTTAATGGCTTTATTTAATTCTCTTTTTGCTTCTTGAATATTTTGTATTTGATAATGGCTTAGGTATTCATCTTTAAGTATTCCATTCACCCGTTCGGCGATTGCATTTTCCAGGGGATCTCCATCTTCGGTCATGCTTATTCTAATGCTGTAATCCTGCAATAGGTTTACATACCTACTGCTACAATATTGTATGCCCCTGTCACTATGGTGAATAAGCTGCAAAGGCCTGGCAGCCCCACCAAGGGCTGACAAGGCCATTTGCAGCGCTTTAATGCTTTCTACTGCTTCCATTGTTTCAGCTACATTGTAACCAACTATTTTTCGGGAATATGCATCTGTTACCAAACTAATATACAAGTGCTGAGAGGCATTAATTTTCCAGTATGTAATGTCGCTTACCCATATATGATTGATGGCGGATGGAATAATATCCTTGATCAGGTTTTGATATTTACGTAGCCAGTGAGAAGAATAAGTGGTTTGTATTCTTCGCTTCTTTTTTCTCACCAGTAAATTATTAGCTGCCAGCAAGTCAAACAGCGCATCCCTGCCTATTTTAATACCATGCTCCAGCAAAAAGGGCTCTAACAATAAATACAATTTCCTTCCACCCATTTGATTGTGCAATTGACGGATACGCCTGACTTCTTTTAATACCAGCAGATGTGATGTTTGCTGATCTTCCTTTTGCCATGTATGCTGATAAAATGCCTGGCGGGTAACACCAAATAATCTGCAAATCCGGCTTAGGCCTTTGTCCGGGTACTTGCATTTCATTTCATGGATCACTTGGTATTGGGCTTTTTTCTGATGGGTATTTTGAGCTCCTGTTCGGCAATCTCAATCATTCTTCGGTAACCTTCAGCAAGCAATCTGGCATCTTCAAGTTCTTTTTGCAGCAGTTTGATCTGTTTCTGTTCTTCCGGGAGTTCTTTTTCTTTGTTTGTTTTTTTTGTCAATGAAGCGTGAGTTTGAAGATCAATATAGGCCGCATGAGTGCGGCGATTTTGGCCTTGCAAATATCCTAATTTTCGCAACCAGTCATGTACAAGACTATGGCAACTTAAATCATATTTACGTACTAACTCAGCAAGTTTGATCCCATCCTCAATGTGGTCTTTGCAAACACGATGACGAAATTCAAGACTGTAAAGCCTCCTTGAAATGAATTGATTTTGTATGTCCATTTTTACACTCCTTTGTGTAAACCTATTCTAGGACAAGACATTATAACTTACGCCGTGTCTGTAGCTAAACACAAATCCAAAACGAGACACGGCTAGAACCTAAAACCCATCTGCACCATACAGCCCGTATTTGCGAATTGTTCATCACTTAAGCCGCATATTACATCCTCACCAAACAAGGACATCATAGCCATTAGTTTTTTACTTTTACCCCGTGCCGGTTATCAACATACAAAATCTCACCAAATACTACGGCGTTTCCAGGGGAATCGAGAATGTCAATTTCTCTGTAGGGAAGGGCGAGGTCTTCGGATTTATTGGCCCTAATGGCGCCGGTAAATCAACCACCATACGTACCCTCCTCGGCCTGATCTATCCTACCTCAGGTAGTGCAACCATTTTCGGGCTGGACATTCTGAAGGACTCGAAAACTATAAAAAAATCCATTGGTTACCTGCCCAGCGACGTTAATTACTATGCCGGCATGACGGCCTCGGAGTTGTTGCGTTATTCAGCATCGTTCTATGGAATTAAGACGGGCAGCTATTATACCCATTTAATTGAGGTTTTTGGTGTTGATGTTACAAAAAAATTCGAAGACCTCTCAATGGGTAATAAAAAGAAAGTGGGCATTATTCAGGCGCTCCTTCATCAGCCTAAACTGCTCATTCTTGATGAACCTACCAGCGGACTTGACCCGCTTATGCAGGCAAAATTGTTTGAAGTTTTAAAAGAAGAAAATGCAAAAGGCACCACGGTGTTCTTTTCGTCGCACGTATTAAGCGATGTACAGAAAATGTGCCGGCGGGTAGCCATTATCCGTGAGGGGGGCATTGTAGCAGTGGAGAATATTCAAACCTTACGCAGCAAACACCTGAAGAAGTGCAGGATTGATTTATCCGAAATGCCGCATGTTAATCAGTTTGCACTTGGGGGAATCAATGAATTGAAAATAAATAATAACGCCGTTGAGTTTATGTATGCCGGTGAGATGCGGGCACTCATTCAGCACCTCGGCACGCTGAATATTACCAATCTTAGCATTGAAGAGCCTTCCCTTGAAGAAATATTTATGCATTACTACAATTAACGGATGAACAGGTCTATCTACTTTAAAGAACTTAAACTTAACCGCAAATCATTTATCCTTTGGACTTCCATCCTGGTTTTTATATGCATTCTGCTCACGGCATTGTATCCCCAGGTGGCTGGCGATATGAAGGCACTGCTTAGCACGAAAATGGTTTCAGAAAACATGCAGGAGTTTTTTGGTATGCGCATGGATTTATGGACTAACGTGCTGAATTATTTTTCTACCTATTACGGCTTTCACGTAATAATATTATCGGGCATTTTTTCGATTGTGGTAGGGTCCACCATCATTGCCAGGGAAGAAGGTGACGGTACTGCCGATTTTTTACTTACCCGCCCATTAACACGCCATCAAATAGTATTGTCCAAATTATCTGCTTACCTCACCTTGCTTATAGCGCTTCATATTATATTATCTGCTCTGATCCTGGTCATGTTTACCTGGGTGCAAAACGAAAATGGCTACAATATGAAAAGTTTTTGGGTGATGGAAATCTATGGCTTCATGCTCAATTTGTTCTTTGGCCTTATGGGAATGTTCTTATCAGTTCTTATTAAACGGGGAAGATCATTTGTGGGGCCCGGTGTCGGTATCGTTCTGGGTTCATACACTTTCGAGGCCATTTCCCGGATTGATGATTCGGTAAAATGGCTGGGGTATATCAGCCCTTTTTATTTTGTTGATTTTAAAGTGTATGAAACGGATTATGGTTTTACCTGGTGGATGGTCCTATTCTTATTGGTATCATCCGCCGCATTTACTTACGCCACCTTTAAGGTGTACAGCCGAAAAGATATTTATGCCTGAGGCGAGGCAAAATGGAAAGCTATTCTGCAAAACAGAATGTAACTCTCTCTGCTATTCCTACAGCCCTTCCTTCAAAAGGGGTAAGGGGTGATTGCAGGCTATCAGGTTATTTCTTTTTAACAATAAAAACAGCAGGCAAGGCTCTTTGTGTTTTATCAGATGGCTTAATCGTTTCTTTTCCATTTACCAACAGACAACTGCTACCGCCGCCGTCAAGATTTAAAGCTTCAATGCAGCCGAGGTCTTTTAAAATTTGTGCTTCCTGTGTAAGTGTTGCACCCCCTGCGTTGGGATTGCGGCCTTCAACAACTAAAATGATCAATTTATTATCTTTTGTATAACCCATTGCAGTGCGTGGATGTTTGTCATTGATGGCGTTACCGGCAAATTTTACCTCCTCATTGTTGGTGATTTTTATTTCTCCATTTTGAAGTAAAACAGGTCCTCCGCCAATTGCAGTTTTCATTTTCCATTTTTCAAAACCTTTGTGTTGCGGTACCGAAGTTTGTTGAACTAAATATGCAAATTGCGGATTTTGAATTGAGTCCTTCAATGAGTTAATTGGAAATTGCGAACCAAAAGAATGCCGGTAAGAAGAATCGGTGATTAGCCATGCAATGTCAGCGGTTCTTTGTTTTGAAATCCCTATTGCGCTATTGAAACTATGGCGATAAGTGAAGGTATCTTTTCCTCTTCCATCAATTGTACTTCTATTATAGGAAACCAGCTTTCCATCTTTAACAACCACATTCAAATTCTGGTTTGTTTCAAAAGAAAAGAAAGTGCCGTTAACAACAACAATGGGCTTTTCATTCCTTTCATAAAACTGTGCCGGAGTTAATCTTCTTTTGAAAGTTGTGTCTGTAGTAAAGTCTAATTTTTTATCCTTTAAATCTGCTATCAAATAAAATGCTTTGAATTTGCCTGTGTCAATTGCATCATCAGTAAAATAAACATGAACAGTTTTCGACAATGGCTTGTAAAGAGAATCTACATTCTGCCATTTGATTTGTGCGAACGAAGGGTAGCTGCTTAAAACGAAAAGGGAAAGAAAAAAGCACAAGTGTATTTTCTTTAGGCAAGTCATCAAATAAAAATATTGGAAAATTCCGGTTCATAACTACGCCAGGGAATAAATACTCCCCGGTGGCGGAACAAGAGCCAGGCAATCTACGTTTATTTAGTCCTGATGTAGACTGGACAAAAAGATTCAGAAAGGTTTGGAGGTTACTCCATCCTGGGCAACTCACTATCTGTTCCATTCAAATTCAGCATTAGCTTATTTACTTTGCCACCTTCTTCTTTAAATGTGATCTTTGCATTTATTTCCTTTAGCACAAATTGGGTGTCCGAAACAGGGAACATTTCAAGTTTTCCCTGCCCGGTAGCCTGGGCAAACAGCTTATCTTTTTCTCTAGATATAGTAACTACCATGTCGTTTATAAATTTGTAATTGCCCGAATACTTATCCAACAACACTGGGTTTATTGTTACAATTACTTCTTCTTTCATTTTTTTTACATTCAACTCTTGACCATTTTGCCTGAATATGGCGTGGCTTATTACCCCGCTGTCATTTTTAATAAATTTTATTTTTGCGTCAACTACTTTCCAGAAAAATTCGTTTTGAGTGGAAGGAAAGATTTCAAATTTTCCCTGCCCTGACAGCTGCGCAAATAATTTATTGCCCTCCAAGGTAATTTGCATCACCGCACTGTTCATAAAATCGTAACGGCCGGTGTAAACTTTTAAGCTATCAACGGGTACAACAGTTGCAATAAGGGAAGTTTGCTTTTCCATTTCGTTCCATGCAAACGCTTCCGCAATTTTATTTGGATCAAAAGACACCTCCGGGTTCATGCTGTTGGAAAACATAACAATGCTTAGTTTTTGTTTTGGATAATATACCAGTTGAGATACAAATCCATGCAACCCGCCACTATGTTGAATATTATCCAGTCCCCTGTATTTTGCCGTCATAATCCCATAACCATAATTCATAGCGGGTTTGTTCCCATTGTTTAAAACAACTGTTGTAAGAGCTGCTTTTAAACTGCTTTCTCGAAGCACTTTACCAGAATGCAAAGCGTTATTCCATATATCAAGGTCGTGCAATGTGGAGTATAAAGCTCCTGCGGCCCCGGCCCACGACATATCCCAATTTAGCGCATCATCATATTTTCCGTTATTGTTTCCGTAGCCGTGAGCCTCATTTTCAAGCTTTATTCCAGCGTAATGCACACCGGTATTTTTCATTTTGAGTGGATCAAAAAAATTTTGTTTCAGGTATTCGCCATAAGGCTTTCCAGATACCTTGCCAACGATATATCCCAATAAAAAATAGCCCGAGTTGTTATAGGCATAATTTTCACCCGGACTAAAGTCGTATGGATCGTTTTTGAAATACTGGATAAGGCTGTCTTCTGAAATAGTTTTAGTTACCCTATTTAAAAAATCAGGTTTGCCGGTATAACTGTGAATGCCCGAGGTGTGGGTTAATAAATGATGGATTGTTACTTCATCGCCCCGTGGAAAATCAGGAATATATTTTGAAAGCTTATCATTCACACTTAGCAAATTATTCTCCTGTAATTTTAATATTGCTGCCGCGGTGAACTGTTTAGTAACAGAACCTATCCTGAACTTAGTGTCAGGAGTAACAATTTTTTTCCCCTTTATATCTGCATACCCAAAACCTTTCTCATACAACACTTTGCCCTCTTTACTTACCAATATTGCAATACCAGGAGCTTCCTTATTTTTCAAAGAAGCGTAGTAACTGTCCACAAGGATTTCTGCTGATGGAACAATACTTTCCTTAGCTCCATTCTTTATCAATAGCTGAATAACGTCTTCTCTTCCGGAGACTTTTGCAGCAATTAATGGCATTATACCTGAAGCATTATTCACATTTACATCCGCGCCGTTTTTAATTAGAAAATTTATTTTTTCTATGTTGCCACTATTAGCAGCTATGACCAATTCATTTGCCAATACAGTTTTATCCAGCAACCGTGCTATGAAGCCCCAACCTTGCTGCATATCCTGAACCTTAAGCAATATCTGGTTGCTCCCTTTAACTAGTTGGAGTGGTATAATATCATCATCTTTATTAACTCCCCTGGGAACCCAGTTCTCATGTACCAGCTTTCCGTTAAGCCAAATTTTTATACCGTCGTCGCTTCCTATGCCTAAGGTTACAATCTCTGGTTTTTGAGCTTTGATCTCTGCTAACGCATAAGCGTATACGTAGTCCCTTTCTTTTTCATCAAAAACTTTATCAAGCATTACCGCATCTTCGCCAGAAGAAAACATTTTCCATTGCAAAATGTTTTTTTTGATCTGCAAGGGAGCGGCAGGTTGTCCATTAACGATTTTGACAGACGATAGAACATTTTCTTTAAATACTTTTTCTTGTATTGGCAGATCTGGATTAAGAGAGTCCTCGCTGACAAATACCGGTCCGGCAATGAGCCAGCTTTTCATAAATTTTCCAGTCTCTGAGGAATTGTAGGAGGCCTTATCGTAACCCCTTATTGTAGTAGCATTAATTTGCGCAAACACGGAACCCTGAAGGTCATAGACAAAAAATAAAAAAGCGAGTACAACTATCCGTTTCAATATTAGATGGGAGCGATGAGGTTTCATCTAATGAAGATAAAACTATAAGAGGAAGGAGGCGTTAAATGTGCACTATTGACTAACGGCTTTCCAGGATTTTTGCTGCCCAATCGTTGAGGATTTTGAGTAGAACCGTCAGAGAACAAGACTCCTGCCTGAATCAAATAGTTTTCAGAATCCTTTCTTAGTGGGATTTACCAATGGTTTTTGTGACTTAAATAAAAATCAATTAGGAATTAGCCATCATTCCAACAACCTTTGAGTACCAAAACGCTCATCTTGAGAAAACTAATTATTGCCTTGTTGGTCTTTATGTCTTTTTTCATCAACTCCTGCAAGAAATCCTCCCAATTCACACAATTATGCGACAAATAGAAAATAGTTTCTTATTTATTTTGACTTTCTTTTTTTCTTTAGTTTGTTTTGCGCAAAAGAATAAATATGTGGAAGTAGATAACGCACTGCAAAAACTTGCTCAGTCAAAAAAATTTAACGGCAGCGTACTGGTTGCCAGGGGCGGAAAGATCTTATATCAGAAAAATATCGGTTTGGCCGATATAGAACACCAGGTACCGATCAATACGTCAACCAAATTCGAATTAGCATCTATTACTAAAACTTTTACGGCGCTGCTTATACTGCAGCTAGCGGATAGAGGTAAGGTTAAACTAGATGGGAAGGTTTCAGATTACATTCCTGAATTTACAAGAAGCGATTCTGGAGAAATAACCATCCAACATTTACTTTCCCATACATCAGGTCTCCAGGATTTTGTTGGGCTAAACTGTCCTTTTGCACAATGGACTGAAAAAGAATTTTTAGATGGATTGTCGAAAACACCGCTCAGTTTTAAAGCGGGTACAAAATTCAGATATTCATCTTCAACCTATATACTTCTACGCTACATCATAGAACGGGTGAGCGGCTTTTCTTATGAAAAAAATTTGCAGGAGCATATATTACGTGTGGCCGGAATGAATAACTCAGGTGTTATTCATAATAATAAAATTGTTGTGAATAGGGCCATGGGTTATGTGACTACGGACAACGAGTATCAAAACGCTATGCCTGTTTCTAATCATGATATATTCCTGGGAGCAGCATCAATTTATTCAACCGCGCAGGATTTGCTTAGGTTTGACCAGGCTTTGTATGGCAACCAGTTGCTTGGACCAAAGTTAAAACAGCAAATGTTTACCATGGTGCAGCCACCTTATGGATACGGTTGGTTTGTAAGTGAGAGTGCTTCAAAAGGAAAAATCATTTCTCATGGCGGAGATATTTTTGGTTTTACTTCATTAATTGAAAGGCGGCTAAAGAATAAAACATTAATTGTTATTTTAGGTAACCTTCAATCAATAGACCGTGAAAAAATAGTGAGTATTCTTGATGAAGCATTAAAATAATGGCGATGACTTTCCGTATTCTCTGGCGAGTACAGCCTGTAAAATCTGGGGCAACTGCCATTATTGCCCGTAGCGTTGAAACACACCAAGGCCAGCAGAATAAACATTTCTGGCACATGGGGCTGGATGTGAACCCCGCATAGGTACATTTGCACCAGCAATAATAAATGAAGGATATAAAAGAAAAACTAAGCGAGTTGTTCCATCGTATTCCGCGACGGCATACTGCAGACAATATAAAAGAAATGTGCAGCATATTGGAGGCATATGAAGATGTGTTAAAAACTATAGAAACCGATGATCGTTACGAAAAGCAGATAGCCCCTTTCTTTGAGGTGCTGGACCCAATAAGGGCAACCATTAAAAGGTCGAATGATAATAAAGCTTCTAAAAAAACAAAAGACGTACTATTTGATGAGGCTTCAGGAGCACTTAAAGACAGCATGGAAGAAGCTATGCAATTGTAAAAGGGTAGTAGGAAGTTTTAGTGCAAACCCCTAAGCCAGGAGGAGAGACAGTCTGCAACATCAAATAAAATCCATGTCGATGGAGTATAAACAAATCCAAAAACGAGACTGGGCAAGAACTTAAAATGGAAAAAGTTTTAGGGTTAATTTTAATAGTAGCTGTAGTATTAATTATTTATGGATACTGGGGAGCATTCAAAGCAATTATTGCGCAGTTGAAAAAGTAGAATTGCCTTCGGCAGATTCCTGCCTACCAGCAGGCAGGTCTCACCGAGGCGCTTCGAAATGACAAGTGAGAGTCACCCAGCACTATCGTGGAAGCACGATATTCAACTTAAACTTCTTTTGCTTTAATTCTTTTGGTGTCAGGTCAGCATTGGATAATAGCGGTTCAGGAACAAGGCCTTTTTCAATGGATTTTTTTGCAGCCGCTTTTTCATGAGGTTTAAATTTATCTTCCAAAGCAACAGGGAATGTGCTGTCCTTTATAGCCTCCTCAGCCTCTTTAGCATCTTTGATACTTTTAATTTTTTTTATCTCGTTTATCCCATCAGGAATCTTCACTTTTTTAACTCCAGGCCAGGTGAATTTTAAACCGGTTTCATTTTCTAAAAAGCTCACATTTACCTGGAATACTTTTTTAAATTTAAAATCATCAAACAATCCTTCGCCTTCCGGTAATAATGAAGGCGGGGCTTCTATCAAATCATCTTCAACCAGTTTTTTCTCATGGCTCATCATAAAGGCGGTAGAAAAAATGCCTTTAGCGGTGGGAAACACAATGACTTTAAAAAAAAGTATGGGTATCCTAAACGACGTGTCTTCAACATATTTTGGATCATTGTCTTTTAACATAGGGCCCGTAAATACGCAAATGCGTTTGTTACTTTTAATAGTAGCAGCTTCAGTAATAATGTAAGTTTCCAATCCCTTCCAGATGCCGGTGTTTAATTTTTCAGCTTGAGGTCCGCTGTTTGTAAAATGAAAAGTCTGGTAAGCCTTTAATTGCCCGTTTTCTCCACGGCCCATTTCATTATTAGAAGCCATATGACCGATCTCAAATTCTGTTATGTCCTTACGTAAATCATAAAAAGGAAAGTCAAGCTGCTGTTCTTTTTTCATTCTTGGATCGGTACGGAATTTTGGCCTGCCCGCGGCATTGGCGTCCTCTTTACCATCAATATTATACGCGGAGAAAAAAGGTAATTTTCGCCTGGTATTAAAAAACACACTCATGCCGGTATAATTCAATATCCCTTTGTTATTGCCTTCTACAGCAGGCAATAATTTTTTGAGCTTGGCAGAAAGTGTTTTTTCAGCATTAATATTTGAGCTATTATTTATAAAACCGGAATCATATCCTGAACACTGTAACAAATTTTCCTTTGCAAAGGCAAGCTCAGACAGAGTGGGCATGGTAGTAAATTTGGGTGGTGAGTTTGTTTGAGGCTTATTAAATTTAAAAGAATTCCTGGTTGCGCAAAAAATATATTGAAGTTTGCAGCCATTCGCAGCTATTTTCCCCCTGGTCCTTGCCGGGTGTTCCACATCGTTGGCACCGTTGCTTGATAAAACATTATTAGACATCACCTGGCTAAAATATAAATCACTAGCAGATTTAGATAATCTTCCCGATCCTGATGTATTGACAGAAGAGATAGCGGAAATTTGGAGAGTGCGTTGCGGAGTTTCAGGGAGGTAATCAGGCAGTTGAAGGGGTAGGGGAGCAAACATCGCAAACCTTAAGCCTAAGTAGAGGACTGTCATTGGCAGACAGCATGGAAGCAAAGTGTCAAAAAAACAAAAGCATGGTTTGATAAATACCAACCTAAATTGGCATCTGAAGGAGCAGTTCCTCGGCACGAAGCGGCGAATCAGTAGTGTTCTTCTGCAAAAAACAAAGAAAGAAAAACAACCAACAAATAGATTTAAACTTCAGCCAATGGATGAGTTAATTCAACCAATTCTATCAAACACCCCACACCCCCCCTCATCATGTTCTTACTCTTTCGCAATTTCTTGATTTATTGTATGATGCAAAGGTTCTTCGATTCCTTCCGGTAGACCTACATAAAAGTTATATTCGTCCACAACATGCAAAGTGTTGGAAATATCCCACCCTGCATTTTGCAGTCGG
>Ga0173480_10000725_pt1 | contig 11491 bp, 9 predicted proteins | sample NitcycUS209509C1_FD_122622 | JGI IMG/M metagenome (GOLD analysis project Ga0173480, IMG submission 122622) | Soil microbial communities from Arlington Agricultural Research Station in Wisconsin, USA - Nitrogen cycling UWRJ-S209-509C-1 (version... | ecosystem: Environmental > Terrestrial > Soil >... | reverse complement strand
CGCGATGCTCTTTTCGGAGATCGGCACCGCGTTCTACGAGCGTCTCGGGTTCACGCCGGTACCGCTGGACGAAGTGCGCTTGCAGGTCACTCTCAAGGGTGGATCGCCAGCCATGCTTGTTCGTGCCGGACACGAGAGCGACCTGCCCGCTTTGTGCGCGCTGCACGACGTTCGCTGCGCCGGCAGCCGGTTTGCGCTGCGCCGTGACGTGTCTCATATCCAGTTCATGCTCGCGAGGAAGCGCCTGCTGGCAGGACTTGGCCCTGTTGGCACGCGAAACGTCGAGTTTCACGTGGCCGAGGAAGGCGCATCCGCAGTTGCCTACGCGCTGCTCTCAGTGGACGCCAACGGATGGACGCTCGTCGAAGCTGGCGATCGTGATCCAGCTGGGGCGCGGCTTGGCGCCATGCTGCAGGTGCTGCTCGCCCGCGAACCGTCCGTGCCGCCACCGCCGATTCGTGCCTGGTGGCCGCGAGCGTTTCAGGTGCCGCCGCAGCTCGCGATCGTTGAACGGCGCGATGCCGTCGACGTGCTCATGATGCGCGCCCTCAGCGAGGTGTCGCTGCCCGCATCGGCCGAGGACGTGTTCTATTGGCGGAGCGATTTTTTCTAAGCCATCAGCGCTGAACCAGCGGCAGATCGAGCGTCTTTTTTTCGCTGTCGCGCAGCTCGAAGCGCACCGCGGCCGATCGCATCTTCGCCAGAAACGCCGGATCCTGCGCCTCCTCGGATTCGAGGTACGACACCGCGACCGCGCGGTATTCCGAATCGGCCAGCAGGCCCGAGACGACGAAGCGTCCCTCCTCGTCAGCTCGACCAACCGACACCAGCCGAGCCGGGTACCGCCACTTCGATTCATCGTCGGGAAACACGACCACCGTCGCCTGCCGCTGTCGTGCGCGCGACGTCACCTGCCCCCTCAGCTCACCGACGCGGTTTGTGACCACGACACGCACTGTCGCTGATGCCGGGACATTGGAAAAGTCGAACGCCCCGCTGGTGATGTCCTGGCCGCCGACCTCGATGCTTCGGACCATCCACCCCGACGGCAGATTCTCGATCTTGATCACGTGCACGCTGATGATGCCGGGAATGGAGAACTCGGCAGCCATCGGCATCTCCAATCGGGTCATCCCGCCCATCGTCCGTTCGGGCGATTCGACGGTAATGACCGGGCGGAACGTCGTGGGCAGCGGCGTATTCGAATCTGAGACGAACACGCCTCGCAACGTCCGCGCGCGCGTCGTCGTCACGACGAGGTCGTCGAGACCTGACGGGCCGACGCTGATCATCAGGACACCATGTTCGGCGCTCGTTGCATCCCCGGTGGAGATCTCGGCGTCGACCACGTATTCCCCTGGTGGGATGTTCCTGACGGTGAACCGGCCGTTGGCATCGGCGCCCGCCAAGCCCTGTGTCATCGAGCCGGTCATCACACCGCCACGAGGCGTCACGTGAACGATAGGTCGATCGGCGGGAAGCCCGCTCGCATTGATGACCCGTCCGGACACGGTTACGCCCTTCACCGGTGTCGGAGTCACGACTGATACTCCCGGCTGCTCCTGTCCTGCGGTGAGCTCGATGGTCTGAGCCGCCTCGATATCGTGAGTACCCGGATAGTAGAAGGCGATCTCGTCCATCATGAATTCGGGAGCCCTCACCAGCATCCCGGCGATCTCGGTGCCGATTCTGGGGCGTGCGGCCACCGCCCCGACGTAATAGGAGCCCGGAGGAAGACCATAGAGCCGGAAGCTGCCGGTGTCGTCCGTCAGGTCGGGCACTCCGGCGGACGTCAGCTGTCGCCGTCCCCTGATGGTGCGGACACGCAGCGCCATCACCTGCATTTCGCTCAACGGATCGCCGGCGGCGTCGACCACGCGGCCGGAAATGGCTCCGGCGCGGCTGAGCACGACATCGGCGCTGATCCGCTGGCCGTTGGCAATCGCGATCGGTCGATCCTGATCGAGAGGCGATGTCTGTGCCGAGGACTGCGAAACGAAGCCCGCTTTCGACGCCCTCAGCGTCCATTGTCCCGGCGTCACGTCGCGGATTTCGTATTGGCCGCTGACGTCGGTGGTCGCCACGCGGTGGTCGCGGCCATCGGTGTTGTTCAGGCGGACTTCCGCTGAGCGAACGGGCACGCCGTTGCTGTCCACGACCCGGCCGCGGACACTCGCTGTGGCCGTGACGACCTTCTGACCAGTGGGTGGTGGTGGTGGCGGTGTCGCCGCCCGCGTCTGTCCGGCGGCAGTGATCGGCAGCATTGCCGTGAGAATGACGACGAGTATGCGTGATGCCTTTAGCCGGCAGTCCGCCTGAAGGCGCACCCCACACGTTGAAGGGACCCCACACGTTGGCGAGACCCCCAATGTTGTCGGGACCCCACGCATTGGCCCCGGCCCACCAGTCCCGAATCCCGAGCCCCGAGTCCCGGGTCTGTCTTTCATCACTGCAATCGCTCCGTCACTGTCAGGCCGACACTGGCGGGTGTGCCGACGGTCACCGAGACGACTGTCGCCCTGTCGCGAAGAGGCCCCAGCGCGTCGGCATCCAGCAGTTCATCGTCCAGGAAGTCGTCGAGTGCGACAGCACGATACTCCCCGGGCGGCAATCCATCGATGCTGAATTGCCCCTTGGCATCGGTACGGCTCCACCGCACGAATCGCGACGGGACCGACCATCGAGCGGGATCTGGCGGGAAGACGAGCACGGCCACATCCGCGATTGGTAATTCTCTTGCCGTGACCGATCCGCGCACGATGCCCAGTTGATTGGTGACGACGATGCGTGTCTCGGCCTCGACGCCGGCCCGCAGCTCGAACGTCTCGTCAGTGACATTCGTGCCGTTGATCTCGACCCGCGAGACCGTCCAGCCTCTAGGTAACTCTGTGACCCAGATTCGCGACGGCCCCGTGAAGCCACTCAACTCGAACGTGCGATCCGGTGCGACGGTGCCGCCGACACGCTGGCCGATGTCTCCCATCGGAAGCGCCCACACACTCGCCTGAAGCTGACGCGGCAGTGTTGTTCCAGGAGCCGCGACAATCGTGCCGGTAAGGACCGAGGCGGGCCTCGTCGAGACAGAGACCTCAGCGTCGAACGCATCTATCGTCACGGGAACGACCGCGACCTCGGCGCCCCGGCGATTCTCACGATCGACGCGGGCCGTCAGCGCGTACTTGCCTGGGGCGATGTTGAGAATCCCGAATCGTCCGCCTCCTTGCGTGAGTCCGAAGTTGCCATAGGGTCGTCCGATGACGACGCCATCGGTCGGATCGATCAGCTCCACGGCGGCCTCGTCCACCCCCCTGCCTGAGGCGTCGACCACGGTACCGGAGACCCGAACAGCCCTTGCCGCCGACATCGAAAAGTTCATCGCGCTGCGCTCCTCGCCGGTACGGAGCTTGACGCGTGCCGCCTCGGTCAGCGCCGTCGCGCCGGGATAGAACGTCGGCAGCGCATTCGTCGGCCCGCTTGATTGCTCCGGGCTTCCCACGCGCAGCCTCGCGGACACGAAATACTGGCCGCGCGCCAGTGAGTGCAGCCGATAGGCACCGAGGTCGTCGGTCTGATCCCGCGCCACAACGTCCAGACGGCGCTGCCCGTCCACGACTCGTGCCCGCAGTGCCTCCACCGCAATTCCGGCGACCGGGTCTCCGAGCTCGTCGACGATGTAGCCGGTAATCGCACTGCCCGGAATCATCGCCGCGTCGAACTCCGTGTTCTGCGCGGGAGAAATGCGGATGGCCTTTGCCGATTGCTGCGGCGTGCGCTGTCCCGACTTCAGCCGCAGGTAACCGGCTTTCGACATCGTCAACGTCCAGAGACCGGCTGGCAGGTCCGCCATCTGAAAGCGGCCTTCAGCGTCGGAGACCGCCATCCTCGCCTCGGGGCCGCTGGTCGGATCGGCGCGCACGTCGACCCGTGCCAGAGGTGCCCCGTCACCGGACCGGACGATGCGGCCGGTGAGCGATCCGGTGGACTGCGTTTGTTCGCGGGAGAGGACTGGATCGCGAGGAGCGGTCGCGGTCTGGCCAAGCACGGCCGGACCCGGGGCGAGGGCGAGTACCGCCGCACCAACCAGCCACGCGAACCAGAGACCGTGTCGTCTCATCGCTGTCGTGGGATTAGACCCTATTTCGCGCGCGAGGGTTGTTCCCCACTCATGACCGACGCATTACCGGCGCACGTCCTTCAGCATCTGACTGACAGCCAGGCGTCCGCTCGCCCCGGTCGCAAAGCCAGCCGGGTGTGTGCCGGCGCCGCAGAGATAGAGCCCGTCGAGCGGCATTCGATACGTCCCGGAGTCTATGGTCGGACGGAGGCCCGCCAACTGGTCGGGCGCCAGCTCGCCGTGAAAGATGTGGCCGCCCCACATGCCTGGCTCCCGTGCGAGGTCCGCCGGCGTGAGCACCTGCGCGGCGACGACGGACGATCGAACGCCCGGTGCGAAGCGCTCGAGTGCGCGCATCGTCCGGTCCAGCAGGAGGTCGCGCCGCTCGTTCCACCCTTCAGAGCGCAGCCGCTCCGGAGCGTTGTGGACGTAGACAGACGCCACATGGCACCCTTGCGGGGCCAGCGTCGGATCGAGGACCGAGGGGATTGAGACATCGAGCCATGGCTGCTCCGACATCTCCCCGTACTTGATGTGATCAAACGCACGTTCGAGATCGTCGAGCCCTTCGCCGCAATGAATTCTTCCTGTCAGGACATCTTCAGACAGCGTGCGACCGTCGGCCGCCGTGCCGAACGAAAACCGAGGAAGCTCGTTGAGCGCCAGGTTGACCTTGGCGAGTGTTCCCGCCGAACGGTAGTTGCGGATGCGCTGATGGAAATCGGCTGGAAGCGCCTGTTCCTCGATGAGTGAGAGGAAGGTGGTCTTGGGATCCAGTGCCGAGAAGACCACGTCGCCGGCAACCTCGCGACCGTTGGCGACCACGCCGGTGACGCGGCCGGCCCGTGTGAGGATTCGTTCGACGTTCGTTGCCGTCTGAATCTCTGCGCCAGCGGCCTTTGCAGCGGCGGCCATCGCCTGAGTGCAGGCGCCTGGGCCGCCGCGAGCGATCAGCGCCCGTCCACCGGCAAGGTGTCGGTGTGCCAGTCGAAGGATCAGCGCAAGCGTTCCGCCGGCCGAACGCGGTGCCAGCATCGACCCCGAGAGGCCGCCGGCGGCCACCATGGCGCGCACGCGATCGCTCTCGAACCACTCGTGCGTGAAGTCGTAGAGAGGCATGGGCAGCCATCGCAGGAGATCCTGGGCGGCGCGTCTGCCGAGAGCGCGAAAGCGACGCCCGGCTTTCAGCAGCTCCCAGATGTCGCTCATGCCGGGACGCGTGATCCGTGCCGGCGGTGCGGTCAGCAGTGGCGCGAGCACGTCGGCCACTCGCGTCATCGTGTCGCAGTACCGTGGCCAGGCTTCGGCGTCCCTGCGACTGATGCCGCCGAGTTCGGCTGCCGTCCTGGCGGCGTCGGTATAGATGACGATCGGTTGCCCCGACACCGAGAGTGCGAGCGTCTCGACATTGGTGGGCAGCCATTGCAGACCATGTGAGTGCAGCTGCATCTCGCGCACGATCCGCTCGTGGACGAGCAGTTCGTGCGTGAAGACCGGCGCGCGAAAGCCGGGGTGGATCTCACGCGTGATCGCGCCGCCGCCGATGTCGTCCGCGGCCTCCAGCACGATGGGCTTCACGCCGGCCTTGGCGAGATAGAAGGCCGCCACCAGCCCGTTGTGCCCGGCGCCGATTACTAAAGGGCGCATATCCCGACCGACTTCCGAGCCCCGAGTCCCGAATCCCGAGTCCCGCTCATTTGCCGCTCTCCAGTATCGTCCTCGCCGCATTCCTCCCCGGCGCCCCCATGATTCCACCGCCGGGATGGGTTGCCGATCCACACATGTAGAGGTTCTTGATCGGCGTGCGGTAACGAGCCCAGCCTGGCACTGGCCGCAGGAAGAAGAGCTGCTCCAGCGTCAGCTCTCCTTGAAAGATGTTGCCTTCCGACAGCGACCACTCGCGCTCGAGGTCGAGCGGCGTCAGTACCTGTCGGCCGCGGATGATGCCTCTGATGTTCGGCGCGTATTCGGCGATGGTATCGATGACCGTGTCGCCAAACGCCTCGCGCTGTTCATCCCACGAGCCCTCCGCCAGGTGATACGGCGCGTACTGCACGAAGCACGACATCACGTGCTTACCCGGTGGAGCGACCGTTGGATCGGAGAGCGACGGAATGACCATGTCGATATACGGCCGACGGGAGAAGCGTCCGTACTTGGCGTCGTCGTAGGCCCGTTCCATGTAGTCCATGCCGGGCGAGATCGAGATGGCGCCGTGCAGATGGCGGCCCGGGCCCGGAAGGCTCGTGAAGTCGGGCAGGGCGTCCAGTGCCAGATTCACCTTGCCGGATGAGCCGCGAAACTTGTAGCGACGCACAGCAGTGACGAAGTCGTCAGGGAGGACAGACGAGTCGAGCAGGTGCAGGAACGTGAGCCGCGGATCGATGCTCGACGCCACGACGTCGGCGGCGATCTCGTCGCCGTTGGCGAGGACGACGCCCGTGGTCTGTTGATGGCGAACGCGAATCGCCGACACCGTCGTGTCCGTCCGAATCTCCACGCCGCGCTCCCGCGCGGCGGCCGCGATGGCGTTGGAGATAGCTCCGGTCCCCCCCTGTGCCAATCCCCACGACCGGAAGACGCCGTCGATTTCGCCCATGTAGTGGTGCAGGAGCACATAGGCCGTGCCCGGCGAGCGGATGCCAAGGAAGGTGCCGATGATGCCGGACGCGGACATCGTCGCCTTGAGCACGTCGGTCTCGAACCACTGGTCCAGAAAGTCCGCCGCGCTCATCGTCATCAGCTGGATCTGGTTGTAGCGATCCTCGAGCGACAGTGCCTGAAACTGCTTCAACAGGAAGGCGAGCTGCCTGAGAGCCCTCGGGTGGAGCGACAGCGGGTCGGCTGGCGTCAAGCCGAGAATGGGACGCACGAAGCGGCCCATGTCCACCATGGCACGGCCATACTTCTCGTAGGCATCGGCATCGGCGCGCGAGTGTCGGGCGATGGCGCGATAGGTTTGCGCGTGGTCGTCGACACGCCAGAGATGGTTGCCGTCCGGCATGGGCGTAAACGTGCCGTCGAGCGGAAGGATGCGGAGGCCGTGCCGCGGCAGGTCCAGCTCTCGAATGATCTCCGGCCGCAGCAGCGACACCACATAAGAGCAGACTGAGAAGTGAAACCCCTTGAAGACTTCTTCAGTGACCGCCGCTCCGCCCACCACCTGGCGGCGTTCGAGGACCAGTACACGGCGTCCCGCCGCGGCGAGGTATGCCGCCGCCGTCAGGCCGTTGTGGCCGCCGCCGATGATCACGACGTCGTACTTCACGGAGCGATCTTAGCGGACCCTCGAACCCTCGAACCCTCGAACCCTCGACCCTCGAACCCTCGAACCCTCGAACCCTTTGCTCCTATAATCGCGGCTTGCTTTCCTTGCCAAGGAGCCGTGGATGATTCCGGAGCGCTACGCCCCAGCTGTCTATTCGATATTTCGTGCCGTGGTTGGATTCCTGTTCCTGTGTCACGGCCTGCAGAAGTTCGGCTTGTTCGGTGGTCTCGACGGCAAGGGCGCCGCGGCCCCGCTCGCCAGCCAGTTCGGCGCGGCCGCGATTATCGAAACTGTGTGCGGTACCCTCGTGCTGCTGGGGCTATTCACGCGTCCGGCCGCGTTCATCGCCAGCGGCATGATGGCTGTGGCCTTTTTCCAAGTGCACTACCCGCAGACGCCGCTGCCGCTCTTGAACATGGGCGAACCGGCGGTGCTGTTCTGCTTCGCGTTTCTGTACATCGCCTCGAGGGGTGGTGGTCCGGCGAGTCTCGACGCCATGATGCGCGGTTCGAAGAAGCGCCGATAGACCTACTCCATCGCGCGCGCGGCCAGCCGGCGGCAGATGGCTTCCATGCCGGCGCGCACCTGGTCGTCGCGCAGGTATGGGGCAGGCCCGACACGCAGAATGTCGCCGCGCGCATCCACCGACACCGATTCCGAGCGCAGTAACGGTACGACACCAGCCGCGCGCGGCGAGCGAAGGGCGAGAAAGCCGCCCCGCCGCTCGTCCGGTACGGATTCCACGACAGCCGCTCGCGGATCCAGATCGAACTGCTCGAACGTGCGTTTCAGCATTCCCACCTGGTGCCGGCTCAGCGCCCGCAACCGATCGGGAGTCAGCTGCTGTTCCTGATGAAAAGCAAAGACGGCTGCCGCACGATAGTGTGACGTCGCATCGTACGTCGCGCCGGCAAAGGCCGCTGCTCCCGCCTCGTAACTCACCGCGCCGCCGGATGGGGCGTTGACGTTCGACAGTTCCGCAAACCAGCCAGTCAGGAGCGGTCGCAGCCTGCAGCCATCGGGAACGCGCAGGAAGCAGTTGCCCTCTCCGAGCTGGCAATACTTGTAGCCGCCGCCGGTCACGAAGGCTGTCTCGAGGCCGAGTGTGGCGAGGTCGAAGGGGACGATATTCAGGTGGTGATAGGCGTCCACCAGGAAATGCGCTCCGACCCGTTCGCACGCTCGTGCGATCAGGTGCAGCCGCGGCACCATTTCGGCCGTGTCGAAGAAAACCGAGGATGTGATCGCGCACGCAACGTCGTCGGTCACGGCCGCGGCGAGCCGCTCGGCGAGCGTCTCAACAGGGTGCGCCGGCGTCTCGACGACGGCGACACCTTCTTCGGCGAGCCGTTTCAGCTGGCGGTTGAGCGAGCGGAACTCGCGGTCGGTCGTGACGATGCGCGGGCGCTGACGCAGCGGCAGCGCCGACAGCCAGCGCGTGACCAGCTCGTGCGTGTTGGTGCCAAGCGCGATACGGTCCGGAATGTCGCCAACGAGCCGTCCGAACCCTTCCTTGACCCGCTCCGCCTGCTCGAGACAGTGCGACCACTTGTCGTCAACGTACTCGGCCGCCTCGAGCCAGGCCCGTTGTTGGGCCTCGAAGCCGACATCAGGCCAGGCCTGGTGCGAATGGCCGGTGAGCAGGATGCGCTCACCGACGCGGAAGCGTGAGTAGTGACCGGCGAGCGCAGATGGATCGATCATTCGCAATGTAGGCCGGCTTCCCCGGCTCGCCGCAGCAGGAGGGCGACGTCGAGAGCCCCGGCGGCAAGTCAGCAGGCTGGCGCCACGAGGCTGCTTAGCTTTGAACATTTCCTGAAGAGGATCAACCGGGCGCTGTGGTACGCTCCTGCCCCATTGACGGGAAGCCGAAGCTTGTCCGCCGTGGCTTCAGCGAAGGTGGAAGGCTTCCCGCTACCACTACCTCCGCAGCCTGGTCAGGGGAGGACGAGCGTGTTCCAGACATCCATTCGCCGCGGTTATCGGGTCGCCATCCTGATTCTGACGCTGTCGCCCACGATGGCCGCCGCACAAGTGCGCATCGTGCAGACGAACTCGGGCGCAGACACGATTCACCTGATCGACCCGGCCAACAACAGCATTGCCGGCGAGATCAAAGGAGTGCCGATCAATCATGGCGCTGCCGCGTCGCCGGACGGACGCACGCTTTACTTCAGCAGTGAAGCGGAGCGGGTCCTCGCGGTCGTCGACGCGCGCACGCTCGCCATCACGAAAAAGGTTGCGCTGACCGGCCGTCCCAACAACATCTCGATCGCGGGTGACGGAAGCCGCGTCTACGTCGGCATCGTGTCCGAACCCGGTGCGGTGGACGTCATCGACGCCAAGACGCTCGAGCGTGTGAAGAGCATTCCGACGCGCGGCGGCATTCACAACGTGTACGTCACCCCGGACGGGAAGCACGTGGTGGCCGGTTCGATCGCCGGACGCAACATGATGGTGATCGACGCGCGAACCGACGAGCCGCTCTGGTCGCTGTTCGACGAGGGCGTGCGCCCGATGGCGTTCGAAACGGATCGCGATGGGTCGACCAAGCGCATGTTCGTCCAGCTCTCCGACCTCCATGGCTTTGCCATTGTCGATTTCAAGGCGCGCAAGGAGGTCGGCAGGGTGACGCTGCCGGAGATTCCGGTGGAGCAGCGTGACGCCGGTCCGTTCAACGCCTCGCCGTCGCATGGCATCGGCGTCACTCCTGATGGCACGTCGCTGTGGGTGCTCAGCCGGCCGAACGGCAAGGTGTACGCGTACTCGCTGCCCGACCTGAAGCTGCTCGGTGGTGTGGACGTCGGCAAGCGGCCGGACTGGCTGACCTTTACGCCCGACAGCAAACGGGTCTACGTGGCGACGGAACCGGCCGACTCCGTCACGGTCATCGACGTGCCGACGCGCAAGGAGGTGACGCGCGTCAAGGTGGGTCGCGGGCCGAAGCGGAATATCACCATCGTAATGAAGTGACACGAATCAGCGTTGCCTGTGCCATCACGCTCGTTCTGACGCCGCTTCTGCTCGGCAGGACTACGGCCGTGGCGCAGACGCCCGGACAGCAGGAGCTTCCGGACGCCGCCGGAAAGAAGATCCTGGTCGCCTCGTGCACGTCCTGCCATGAACTGACCGAGGTCACGAAGTTCCGCGGCTATTACACCCGTGCCGACTGGAACGACATCGTCGTGACGATGGTGAAGTACGGGGCCACGGTCAAGGAGCAGGATGTTCCCGTGCTGGTGGACTATCTTTACTCCACGCTCGGCAAGAAGAACTGAGCGGGCTGATGCCCCCCCCGCCTCTTAATGCCCAATGCCCAATCCTCAATGCTCAATGTTCAGACTCGGAAGATTGGGCGTGAGCATTCGGCATTGAGCATCGTGCTTTGAGGTTGCTGGCACTTTCGGCAACCTGTTAGAGCTCGTCCATCCCGACCAGGCCGTGTTTCACCGCGTAGGCGACCATCTGTGCGCGATTCTCGAGCGACAGCTTGTCGAGGATGCGTGCCACGTGCGTCTTCACCGTCTCCTCCGAGATGAAGAGCGCGGCCGCCGCGTCGCGGTTGGTCCGGCCGAACGCCACCTGCCGCAGGACGTCGATTTCGCGCGGTGAAAGGTCGCCCACCAGTCCTGCCGATGTCCTCGGACGTGCTGCTCCGGCATCGACGAATGTTCCGCCGCGCGCCACGGCGCGAATGCCTTTCAGCAGCAATTCCGGATCGGCATCCTTGCGCACGTATCCGGTGGCGCCGGCTCGCAGCACCGCTTCCATACGCGCCTCGTCCACTGAGGCCGTCAGGGCGATGACGCGCGTGGTCGGGCAGATCTCGAGTGCGCGCCGTGTCGTCTCCACACCGTCGATCCCTCCAGGCATCAGCAGATCGACGACAACGATGTCCGGTGTCCACGCGGGCAGCATCTCGAGCAGCTCCTCGCCGTTGTCGGCGATCCCGACGACGCGGACGCCGGGAAACGATTCCAGGAAACGCCGCAGTCCGGCAGTGACGACGCGGTGATCGTCAACCAGGGCGATCGAGATGTCAGTCATCGCAGGCGAACCAGTGGCCAGACCTGGGTGGCGGCGAAGGCCGTCCCGGCAATCACGACCGG
>Ga0173480_10000724_pt1 | contig 11497 bp, 8 predicted proteins | sample NitcycUS209509C1_FD_122622 | JGI IMG/M metagenome (GOLD analysis project Ga0173480, IMG submission 122622) | Soil microbial communities from Arlington Agricultural Research Station in Wisconsin, USA - Nitrogen cycling UWRJ-S209-509C-1 (version... | ecosystem: Environmental > Terrestrial > Soil >... | reverse complement strand
CGTTCGCCATCATCCTGGCCGTCTTCTTGGCAGGCCTGGGTCTCGGCAGCGCGCTCGCGGCCTACTACCTCCGGCGCGGCCGCAACGCCGTGCGCGGGCTCGGCTGGACCCAGATCCTGCTCGTCCCCACCTTGTTCTTGTCGGGGCTCGTGATTGGACGCTACCTGCCCTTCGCGTCGCCGCCTTCGCTCACGCCGGTGAACGCGCTTCACGGGCTGCACGTCGTGCGCGCGATCGTCGTCATCCTGCCGTCGGCGGTGCTCTGGGGCATGAGCTTTCCGCTCGCGCTGGCCGCGGCAGGCAGCGACGGCGCGGACACCGGTCGCTCGAGCGCGTACGTCTATGCCGCGAACACCATCGGGGCGATCGTGGGTGCTCTCGCCTATAGCTTCTGGATCATCCCGAGCTACGGCTCGAGCTGGGCGGAGAAGCTACTCGCCATCTTCGCCGGTATCTCGGCAGCGACGGTGATGGTCGGTGTGGCGAAGGCCCAACGGCGCCCCACCAAGGCGGCCGACGCGCCGCTGCTCCATCCGGCCTGGGCGCTCGGTATCGGCGTGCTCGGCGCCGCGCTCATGCCGAGCTTTCCCCCGATCTTCTTGGCGCACGGCCGCTACATCTGGTGGGTCGATCCGAAGGATCGCTTCCCGTACGTGAGCGAGGGCGCGGCCTCCACCGTCGCCGTGCACGTCGCGCCGGACGGCTACCGCAACTTTCACGTCTCGGGGCGCGTCGAGGCCACGAACAACCCTTCGGATCTGCGCACGGAGCGCTTGATCGGCCACCTCTCGGGCCTGCCGCACCGGCATCCGGAATCGGTGCTCGTCGTCGGCATGGGCGGCGGCATTTCGGCCGGGGCGCTCTCGCTCTATCCCGAGGTGAAGCGCATCGTCATCTGCGAGATCGAGCCGCGCGTCGTCGGCGCCACGCGCCTCTTCGGGGACGAGAACTACCACGTGCTCGACAATCCGAAGGTCGAGGTCGTGTTCGACGACGCTCGCCATTTCCTCGCGACCACGCGCGAGAAGTTCGACGTCATCACCTCCGACCCGATCCACCCCTGGGTCCGCGGCAATTCGATCCTGTTCTCCAAGGAGTACTACAACATCGTGCGCGAGCGGCTGAAGCCGGGCGGCCTCGCGACGCAATGGGTGCCGCTCTACGAGACGAGCGAGCTTGCGATCAAGATCCAGATGCGCACGTTCATGTCTGCGTTTCCGAACGGCGTGGTCTTCAACACCAACGTGAGCGGCAAGGGCTACGACGTGGTCCTCGTCGGCGGAGAGCAGCCGCTCAGCATCGACCTCGACGACATGGATCGCCGCATCTCCTCGAATCCGGTGCTGTACCAATCGCTCGCGCAGGTGAAGATCCACAACGCCGTCGAGCTGATGGCCGTCTACGGCACGGCCGGCTCCGACATGCAAAAGTGGCTCGCGGGCGTGCCCGTCAATCGCGATTTCAGCCTCAAGCTCGAGTACATCTCGGGTCTCGCGCTCAACGCCGGCGAGGCGGATCCGATCTACGCGCACATGGTCGAGGGCCACACCTTCCCGAAGGTCGTCGGCAACCCGGCGCACGTCGCCGACCTCCGGCGGCGCTTGATGGGTGCGGGCCGCTAGCGCAATCCCTGGAATTTCTCGGGCCTCCGCGGAGCGCGCGAGCGACCCGGACTTCGGGTATTCTCGAGCTCATGGTGAACGGGACTTGGTGGAGATGGGCCCTTGTCGCGCTGCTCGTGCCATTGGCCGGTTGCAGCACCGATGGTGACGACGACGAGCAGACGGGGCCGGTCTGCCCAACGACGGACGCGATGACCGTAACGCTGACGAACGTGTCGCCTGCGGCCGGAGGGAGCGTCACCAACTCGATGATCGTCCACACGTTCCAAACCGTGGATCTCGACGCCAGGCTGCCGTCGCTCCAGCTCGCAACCCTGCCGACGCACACGGCAGGCGCCATTCCGCAGTCGGTCGCGCCGACCGTGACGCAGGTCGCCCGTCCCGGCGGGAGCGGCACGGATTTCCTCTACAGCTTCACCGTCACGTGGCCGACCGCACCGGGCCACGTCGCGCTCGCCGAGCCCGCGCTCTACGTGGACCCCACCACCAACTGCAAGTTCCAGTTTCCCTCGCCACTCTTCGACTACGACGTCACGCCGTGAGCGACGCTAAGGCGCGTCCGAGCTCTAGCCGCCGCAGCCCGTGAACTGGATCTCGTCGACCGAGATGTCGAACGCGGCACCCTTCTCCTTCACCTGAAATTGGACACCGTAGAGGTGCGAGGGGTCGATCCCTCCGTCCTTCGGTCCCCAATCTTCCTGCTTCATCGAAACGAAGGGCAGCGTGTATTGCTCCCACTGATCGGTGAGCTCGAGATCCCAGCCGTGATCGTTGAAGCACTGATGGCAAAGCTTGCCGTCGGGGTCGGTCTGGGAGTCGGGGATCTTCACGCGCACGTGCGCGGTCGAGCCGGGGTTCTTTTTGGCCCAGAAAGCGATACCGCCGTAGCGGCTCGCATCGTAGGCGCCCTTCGGATCGACGAAGTTCATGCCCATACCGGCGTACACGATGTCCGCGCTGCCGACGCTGCCCTTCATGCGCGCGTGGTGCTCTGTTCCCTTGGCGCCGCCGTCGCTCATCTCGAAGGTGCCGCCGAGCGCACCGGAGACCGGCCAGATATCGGAGCCGCCGTTCTCCTTCGTGTCGAGGAACGTGTACCAGTAGCCGCCGCGCCCCGCGATGAAGTTGGTCTTGTTGAGTGATTCCCCGTCGCTGATCATGCCCGTCGCGGGTGGACAGGCGCGACCGTCCGTGCGCGATTGCGTCGCGGGGTCGCGGGGATCGACCTTCTCGCGACACGCGCCGAGGGAGCCGGCGAGCGCACCCACGAGGGCGAGCGCGGTGGAGGAACGCACCAGGGAGCTTCGGAAGTGCATCGCCCCTCCATGTCCGGCGGAGCGCGACTCGATCGGAAAATCGAGCGCGAGGTGGGTTCATTCATGCAGCTACGGCCCAACGTACAGGTGACAGTTGTTGCACGGACCGCCGTGCTCGGGGCCGTTGTCGCACGACTCCCCGTGAAGAGCGTCGATGCTGCCGTCGCCGCAGTACCCCGCGGGCTGACAGGCTTCCGTGCAGCCGTCCGCTGACCCGTACTCCGTGGCATTCGGCCAGGCGTCGCACGGTTCGTCACCGTTCGCGACGCCGTCGCCGCAGTACGCCGCGTAGGTGCAATCGGCGTTGCAGCCGCCGTAGTGCCCATCGTTGGCGAGAGAGCCGTCATCGCAATCTTCCGGCACCGCGACGACTCCGTCACCGCACACCGCATCGACCGGTCGCTCCACACGGCACGAGCGCGAGCACCCGTCGCCGCTCACACGATTGCGATCGTCGCACTCCTCCCCGCCAACCAGCATCGAATCGCCGCAATAAGGCCGGCACGGCACGCCCGGCGCGGGACACATCCATCCCCACTCGACGGCGCAATCGCTGCTGCACCCATCTCCGGCGAGCGTGTTGCCGTCGTCGCAGCGCTCCCGCCCCAGAATGAGGCCGCGCGAGCGGTGGCACAGCAGGCGCGCTCATTCCTACGCCTCCACCGATGAGCCCGTGTGGCAACGACGCACGCGACGCACGCGACGCACGCGAGCATGAGCGCGCCGAGCGCACCGCGCACACCGAGCGTCCACACGCGATCGTGCCTACCCGCACCATGCATCGGCGCGAAGCGTACTCGCATCTTCGAGCCGACGCCCGAATGCGCGACTACGCCGCGATGCCCGGCAGCGGCGACTTCGAGGGCAGCGCCGGATCGCCGAAGCCCTTGTAGTTCGTCACGCCCATCGCCTCGCACAGGTTCAGGAGGATGCGCTCGTGGCGCTCGCCCGACTTGATGTAGCGGCCTTGGGCCGACGTCTTGAGGTAGCCGCCGGCACCGCTCGCGAGCACGAAGCGCATCGACTTCTGATCGTGATTCACGGCGTCACCCATGTCGCGGCACCAGGCGACGAGCGTCGTGTCGAACAGCGTCTTCGACGCGTCCTCCGGATCCTGGAAGGATTTGAGCTGATTGACGAGCGAGACGAACTCCCCGGCCAAGTACGCCTCGAACGCGATCAGGTTCTTGAAGTTGGAGGAGGCGCCGCTGTGGATGAAGCCGCCGTGCTGGTCGTCGTAGGGCAGGCCCGCAGCGTTCACCTTGAGGAACTGATCGTTGCCGTACTGAATCGAGGCGACCCGCGTGATGTCGCAGGCGAAGGCGCTCGCGATGATGCTCTGGTGCACCTTGTTCATGGCGAGCGCGTCGGCGTCGCCCGAATGGGTGTAGGTGCTGTCGGCGCCCGGTGCGGTCGGCTTCATGCAGGCGGCGCCGGTCGCCATGGTCTGCGTGAGCTTGTTCTCGAGCTGCCGGATCGAGTCGAGGTGCGCGTCGAGCTTGGCGCCCTCGGCGCTGCCGAGCGTGCCCTTGAGGCTCGTTGCCTCCGCGGAAACGAGGTCGAGGATGCTCTTCCTGCGCTTGAGCAGCCCGTCGGCGGATTGTCCCATCGGAAGCGCCCCACCGAACACGGTCGTATAGGCCGACTGCGGCGAGCTGATCGTCGACAGCATGTTCCCGCCGTTCGCCGAGCCGCCATAGAACATGGTCATGCCGCCGTTGGCGTTGGTTGCACCGCCGAGGATCAGCGATCCGATCGGTCGGTTGATGCCCTGAGCGACGAGCTGGCTCGCGATGAACTGATCGACCGAGATCTTGAGCGCGCCGTTGTAGTAGCCGTACCCCATGCCGGTGATACCGTCGGGCGCGCCATGGCCGTCGTTCGGGTTGCCGCTCGGCATGCCCTCGACGAGCACGACGCTGTCCTTGATGGCGTCGAGCGGCTTGGTCATCGCGCTCCACGACGTGATCGACTCGCCCGAGATGCCGGTCGGCGTCCACGCGGGCGGATGCGTGCCCATCGTGCAGAAGAGAATCAGCCGCTTCACGGGGCTGCCGGCCGCCTGCGCTTCTTTGCGCATGCCGGAGCTCAGGAACGGCGCGAGCAGCAGCCCGGCGCCGGCGCTACCGAGGAGTTTTCTGCGACTGAGCGTGCTCATCGTCCGGTCTCCTACTGATCCTTCACGCGCGCCGTGAAGTTCGGGGCGTGGATGATGGCCTTGAGCACGTCTTTCAGGGCGAAGCCGTTGCCCGACGCCTCCTGATAGATCGCGTCGTACGTGCAGGCGTCCTGTGCCCACGAGCTCGAGCCGTACGCGAAGTACGTCCAGTAGCGGAGCATGCAGCGCTGTACGTCGTCGCTCTCGGAGAGGTACTCGCCGAGGCTGCCCGGGCCGCTCAACCCCACGAGATCGGGACTCTCGCCGGAGGGCGTGCTGAAGAGCTTCACCGAGTCGTCGATCGGGAGGCCGTTCTCCGTTTCGCGGAAGCGGCCGAAGGCGTCGTAGTGCTCGAAGCCGAAGCCCGTCCAGTCCATGAGCTTGTGGCAGTTGTAGCAACCACCCAGCGAATGCGACTCCTCGAAGCGCTGGCGGGTCGTCTGCGTCATCGCCGACGGCTTGAATGTCGTGTCGACGTCGGGCGGCGGAGGCGAGACCTCCTGGCACAGGATGCGCGTGCGCACGAGGTGCCCGCGCTGCGTCGGCGAGGACGTGTCGGGCCGTGCGTAGCCGTTCAGGATCGCGCCGGTGGCGAGCAGGCCGCCGTCACGGCCCGAGCCGGTAAGCGACACGCTCTTGAAATCCGTGCCGAGCCCCGACGAAGCGACGCCGTAGAAGTCGGCGAGCTCCTTGTTCAAGAACGTGTGGTCGCTCGCGAGCAGCGTGCCGATGGTGCCCGTACCGTTGAACGCCTCCGTGATCAGGCTCTGCGCCTCCATCGCCATGGCGTCGCGCAGCGCTGCCGTCATCGTGAAGACGGTGTCGTCCTTGGCCGTCGTGTACAGCCTTCCGAGGCCGAGCCAGCCGTTCATGAAGCCCATCACGGCGTCCGCGCTGCTGGAGGCGAGCAGACGGTCCGTCTGCTGATCGACCATCGCATCGAGCGTGAGGCTCCCGGCGGCGACCGAGTCCGCGGCGGCGAGCAGTGTCTCGTCCGGCGTGCTGCTGGTGAGCAGGTAGCTGAGCTCCGTCGCGACCTCGTACGGCGTGAGCGTGTACGTTCCGCCGGACTCCTTACCGAGCTCGCTCCGGTAGAGGAAGGTGGGTGACTGGAGCATCGCCACCATCACGGCTTGCGCGGCGTTCGAGAAATCCTTCTCGGCCGTGAAGAGCGCGCTGTACCCGGCGATGCGCGCGTCGTCGTCGGCGAGCTTCGTACGGAAGGCGCGGCGCCCGAAGCCCTGGATGAACTTCTTCGCGCACGAAGCGTCGACCGACGTGCAGCTCGCGAACTGGCCGAGCTGATTGTTCTGAGCGGCCCAGACGGCCACCGCTTCCGCGCTGTCCATGAGCTGCGAGGCGTTGAGCCCCTGCACGACGAGCGCGTTCGCATCGACCGAGAAGCCCAAGACGAGCGGGTCGGAGAACACGCTACCGACCGGCGCGCCCCCGCTCGTGTCGTTGAAGATGGCGCGAATGCTCGCCTCGTACTCCTCGGCGCTGAGGCGCCAGAGCTTGCGCGGACCGGGAGCATTGGACGTGCACTCCTGTGGCTCCGCGAGGGCTTCGGGGGGCGCCATCAAGCTACCGCCCGCGCTGCCGGCGTTGCCGCCGTTCGCGCCGCTCGAGCCACCGCTGCCCGCGCTGCCCGCGTCGCCGCTGCCGCCGCCACCCGAGCCGTTGCCCGAGCTGCCCGCGTTGCCGGCGGTACTGCCACCGCCACCCTTGCCCGTGTTGGACCCGGCCTTGCCCGACGCGCCGCCGTTGCTGACGTTCGCGGCGCTACCGCCGCTGCCCGTCGTGCCGCTTCCGGCACCGGTCCCACCCGTCTCGCCACCGATCCCCGGTGCCTTGCCCGCAGAGCAGCCGAGCGCCGACGCGAACGCGACTACCGCAAGAGCACGAGGCATCGACGATGAGCGCAAGAGCATGGGTTCTCGAAGAGCTGAGGCTGGTTCCTCCCGAAGCAGTTCGTCAGCTCGGTACGATCACCCAAAAGTACAGCACGCCCCAGTTTCGTCAATCCGTTGGGTGACACGCCGCACGCAGGTTTGTACGCGCGAAAACTACATGGCGCGCAGCCCGGAAGAAACTTTGGACGGAACAAGAAAACTCGAAATTCTTTCGTGTGCACCGAGGTGGGACGCGCTCTCACAATCTCCGCTACGTACCGCGCGTTCCTTACCCTCTGCACATCGCTCGGCGCGTTCGGTGAATTCGGAGCCCGAACGATGTTTCCAAGCGCGACGAATAGATGCCCCCCGCGTAGATGCGGCAAAGCGCGGCCCGCGTGCTCGGCCTCCGGCCTCCGCGCACGGGTGCCCCCTTACGCGGGCGTTGCCCGCGTGGAGGCACGACGGCGCCGGGCGTGATGGGCGGCGCGGCGCGGCGGCGCGTCAGGCAGGGACGAACCTTTCAGCGTTGCCGACGAGCGAGTCGCCGCGAGCGTCGTCGAGTCGATCTTTGCTTCGGCAAGACGACGATTTCGCTTGACCGAATCGATGGCGAATCGCGTGGCCGTTGGGCGTTCGCAAACGAACCTGGCCGTTCCGACGCACCGTCGCCGCGCGGTGAGTCTTTTGCGTCCGTCGACGGTTCGACTGCCATCGGTCGCGTCGATCGCGTCGCAGCGAGCCAATGCGGAGCTCAAAAATACGGGGTGTGCCGTAGCGCATGCATTCGAGCACAAGTACGGCCCTCTCGATCGCGTCAGCACGGTCGATCGCCCTCTCAGTCGAGCACCTCTCGGATGCCGACCTCCTAACCGGGACGCGCAGGATTGTCGGTCGCTCGAATCAGCTACTCGCCGAGCTTCTCGCCCACCTCGCCGAGGTCGAAGCGCGCGGCATTCACCGCAGCAGAGCCTGCTCGAGCCTCTATGCGTACTGCATCTACGAGCTCCGATTCTCGGAAGACGAGGCATTTCGGCGAGTCGCCGCGGCGCGACTCGTCCGGCGTTTTTCGGCGTTGCTCGACGCGCTGGCCTCGGGCGAGCTTCATCTCACGGGCCTCCTGCTGCTCGGTCCGCATCTTACCGAGCAGAATCTCGTGGAGGTGCTCGCACGCGCCAAGCATCGCACCAAGCGTGAGCTCACCAAGCTCGTGCGGATTCTGGACCCCTTGCCGGTGGTGCCCGCGCGCATCGAACCGCTCGGCCCCGCGCCCGCGCGGCTCGTGCCGAGCGCACCAACTTGGGAGGAGTTCATGCAGGCGGCTTGTCCGGTGCGCGAGCTTGCGGAGGGGGATCGACCGCGCGCTTGGGTGGCTACCGAGAACGATCTCGCCCACACGGAAGGCGGCCGGGAGCAAGCGGACGCGGGCACGAGTGTTTCGACGGAATCGGCAGTCGAGGGGCCACGCTTTGCGGGACCTGAACGCTACAAGGTGCAATTCACCGCGACCGACGAATACGTGAGGCTCGTCGAAGAGGCGAAGGCGTTGCTCTCTCACGCCGTGCCGAACGCGACGCTCGACGACCTTCAGCTCCGCGCGATGCGGGTCTTCGTTGCCGAGCTCAAGAAGCGAAAGTACGCCGCGAACGTGCCGGCGATGCCGGCTTCCACCCCTCGGGAAGAGCACCCTCGCTCGCCCGAGGGACGCGAGCACCCGCGCCAGCGCGGGTACACGCGGCATATTCCCGCGTCGGTCCGACGTGCCGTAGCGACGCGCGACGAGGAGCGCTGCACCTACGTGGACAACGCGGGCCGGCGTTGCGCCGAAACACGTTGCCTGGAGTTTCACCACCTCACGCCCTTCGCTCGTGGCGGCGAGCACACGCCTTCGAACCTTGCCCTGCGCTGTAGAGCCCACAACGCTATGGCAGCCGAAGACGATTTCGGGCGCGAGCGCATGGAACGAAAGAAAACCGCCACCCACGAGCCGTTCAACAGGCAAGGCTAACCTCCTACGGACGCCAGTGAGCACCCATCACGCCCGACGCCGTCGTGCCTCCACGCGGGCAACGCCCGCGTCAGGGGGCACCCGCGCGCGGAGGCCGAAGGCCGAGCACGCGGGCCGCACCTCGCCGCACCCGAGCGAGGGGCAACTGCGTTTGCCTCCACCGCCGCGGAGCCCCAACGCGCGCTGCCGCTCCGCCGCGCTCCCACCGCGATGGTCGGTTCGGTCTATCTCCCCACGCGAGCGGAGCGAGCCCGCCGGTAGGCGGGCGGGGGGAGCGGTCGCGAAGCGAGCCGCGGGGGGCAAGGCCCCCCTGTAAGTAACCTCGGTCAGTACCCCGACTCGACCCGCTCGATCGTCTCGATCACCGGCTCGTGCGTGGCTTGCGCGCGCTCGGTGGCTGCGGAGAGGGCGTCGCGCAACTGAAAGAGCGACTCGGGTTCGTGCACGGAAAGCATGATGCCGTCGTGGCGGTCAGTGATGACGGCGCGCTCCTCCGGCGTCAGGCGATCGGCCTTGCTGTAGACGCGAATTCGCGGCCGATCGACGAGGCCGAGCTCGGCGAGCACGAGCTCGGTCGTCTCGAGGTGCTCGGGGTGCTCGGGATTCGAGGCATCCACGAGCTCGAGCAGGAGATCGGAGCCGACGGCCTCCTCGAACGTGGCGCGAAATGCGGCGAAGAGCGCTTTCGGCATGTGCCGGATCAAGCCCACGGTGTCGCTCAGGATGAGGACGCGCCCGGACGGCAGGCGCAGGCGGCGAGAGCGCGGATCGAGCGTCGCGAAGAGCTTGTCCTCGGCGAGCACCTCGGCCCGGGTGAGGGCGTTCAAGAGCGTGCTCTTGCCGGCGTTCGTGTAGCCGACGATGGCGATGCGCGTGAGGCCGCTGTGGTCGCGGCGCTGTTTTCGCACGCCGCGCTGCTTGGCGATCTGCGTGAGCTCGCGCTCGAGGCGCTGGATGCGCTCGCGCGCACGGCGGTGCCCGAGCTCGAGCTTCGTTTCGCCGGGCCCGCGCCCGCCAATCCCGCCCGTGAGGCGGCTCAGCGCATCGTCTTTCTGCCCGAGGCGCGGCAAACTGTACTTGAGCTGCGCGAGCTCGACCTGGAGCTTGCCGTCGCGACTCTCCGCCCGCTGCGCGAAGATGTCGAGGATGAGCTGCGTGCGATCGAGCACCTTGAGATCGGTGCGCTCGGCGATCCCGTGCGCTTGCGCCGGCGTGAGGTCCGCGTCGAAGATCAACGTCTCGACGTCGAGCTCGATGGCGCGCATCACGACCTCGGCGAGCTTGCCCGAACCGAGCACGAGCTTCGGATCCAACTGGTCGCGCAACTGAACCACGCGATCGGCCACCGCCACTCCCGCCGTCTCGGCGAGCGCCGCGAGCTCCCCAAGGCGTGCTTCGGCGTTCGCCATCGCTCCGCGCCGGCTCTTCTCCCCGACGTGGATCAGGATGGCGAGCCCGTCCTTGGCCTTGACGGCGCGGGCGCGCGAGTGCCGCGCAAATTCGGCCTCGAGCGAGCCGATCAGTGCCCCGAAATCGGGCTGCGACTGGCCGTGCGGAACGGGTCCGACCGTTTCGAAGGGCGCCGCGCGGCCCGGGCCCGGCGGCACGTTGTAGGCGTAGGTGAAGCGCGTGGGCTCGCCCTCGCGATCGAGCAGCACGCCCGCGACGAGATCGAGCCTGAGGCGCGTGAGATCGACGATGTCGTCGTGCGTGAGCGGCTCGTTGTAAAGGTGCGTGTGGACGAGGCGCAGCGCGCGGAAGCGCCCCTCGGCCGCGCGCAGGCGCCCGATGTCGGGCAGCATGAGACCGGTCGCGCTCCCGACCACGACGAAGTCGATGCTTCCCGAGCGGTGCACGAGCGCGCCCACCTGACGCCCCGTCTCGCGCGACGCCTCCGCGAGCGAACGAATCAGCTCGGGCGTGGCGATGCGGTCGAGGGGCACGCGCCGCCGGTACACGCGCTCGAGCGCTTTGAGCGCGCTCGGCGGCAGGCCCGCCGTGTTGCCGTAGATCTCAGGCATGCGCGAAGAGCACGCGGGACGAGCTCGAGGTTTCGACCATCACCGCGCCTAGCGTAGCGCCGAGGGGCTCAGTAGGCGACGTTGAGGCCGAGCGCCGGCTCCACGGCGAAATCTGGGCCCTGCTTGCGCCCAATGAGCCCGTAGGCGCGGGCCTCGAGCGAGAAGAGCAAGTATTCGCTCTTCAGGAGCTCGAGCCCGAGCACGCCGCCGAGCGGGAAGAGGCTCTGGTGCGGCGCATGTGCGTAGCCGGTACGAAATCCGAAGTACGGGTTCAGCGCGCGCCGTTTCCCTCCGCCGAGGTAGTCCGAGTACAACGCCGTTCCGAGCGTGAGCGCGTAGAAATCGACGCTCGTGCCCCGCGCCTCCGTGAGATCGTTCAAGAGATCGAGATCGAGGTCGAACGCGCGCGTAAACTGGAGCGAGATGCCTCCGCCGCCGAACGTCTTTTTGCCGATGCCCGTCGAAGTCGCAGGCACGTCG
>Ga0173480_10000722_pt1 | contig 11508 bp, 11 predicted proteins | sample NitcycUS209509C1_FD_122622 | JGI IMG/M metagenome (GOLD analysis project Ga0173480, IMG submission 122622) | Soil microbial communities from Arlington Agricultural Research Station in Wisconsin, USA - Nitrogen cycling UWRJ-S209-509C-1 (version... | ecosystem: Environmental > Terrestrial > Soil... | reverse complement strand
CGTGCAGGAAGGCCAGAGCTTCGCCGCGGCGATGCGGGAGCGCGGCGTCTTCCCCGACGTCGCCGTGAAGATGATCGAGGTCGGTGAATCCACCGGTGCTCTCCAGGAAATGCTCAACAGCCTCGCCGACTTCTACGACGAGGAGGTCGAAACCGACGTCGAGCGTTTCATCAAGCTGATCGAACCGGCGCTGCTGGTCGTGATGGGCATCGTCATCGCGGCCGTCGTCCTGGCCCTCTACATGCCCCTCTTCGAGCTGAGCTCGCTGGCGGGCGGCTAGTCGATGGCAACCACCACCGATCCCGGCCTCGCGACCCGCGACGACGCCTCCGATGAGGTGACGCGCGCGCGCAAGCTCGCCGAGCGCTACCGGCTCGAGTTCATCGACATGGACGAGTTCCGGATCAACCAGGAACTCTTCCGCGCCATCCCCGCCGACTTGATGCTGCGCTACGGCTTCGTGCCGTGCCGCAAGGACGGCAACGCCCTCGTCATCGTCGTCTCCGATCCGACCGACCTCCCGATGATCGACGAGGTCAGCGTCGTGTTGAAGATGCCGATCAAGGTCACGGTCGGCGCCCCTTCAGCGATTCAGTCGATCCTCAAGAAGAGCGAGAGCTCGCAGCGCGTCCTCGACAGCGCCAGCGAGGGGCCGCAGCTGCAGGTCCTCAAAGAGGACAAGAACGACGACGAGAGCATCACCGTCGAGCGCCTGACGAGCGACATCAGCCCGATCATCCGGCTCGTCGACTCGACGATCTACACCGCCATCCAGCGGCGGGGCAGCGACATCCACATCGAGACGGGCGAAGACGCGGTGCACATCAAGTACCGCATCGACGGCGTGCTGCAGCCGGCAATGCAGCCGATCGCCAAGCAGCACCACAGCGCCATCATCTCGCGCATCAAGGTGATGGCCGAGCTCGACATCGCCGAGAAGCGCGTGCCGCAGGACGGCCGCTTCAAGGTGCGTCTGCCCGGCAAGACCATCGACTTCCGCGTCTCGATCATGCCGAGCGTGCACGGCGAGGACGCCGTGATCCGCATTCTCGACAAGGAGTCGATCAGCGAGCAGTTCACCGAGCTGAAGCTCGACATCCTCGGCTTCCCGGAGGAGGAACTGAAGCGCTTCCGCAAGTACATCCGCGAGCCGTACGGGATGGTGCTGGTGACCGGGCCCACCGGCTCGGGCAAGACGACCACGCTCTATGCGGCGCTGGCCGAGATCAAGTCGGTCGAGGACAAGATCGTCACGATCGAAGACCCGGTCGAGTACCAACTGAAGGGCATCACCCAGATTCCGATCAACGAGAAGAAGGGGCTCACGTTCGCGCGCGGCCTGCGGTCGATCCTGCGCCACGACCCCGACAAGATCATGGTGGGCGAGATTCGCGACCCCGAGACGGCGCAGATCGCCATCCAGTCGGCGCTCACCGGCCACCTGGTGTTCACGACCGTGCACGCCAACAACGTGGTGGACGTGCTCGGACGGTTCCTCAACATGGGCGTCGAGCCGTACCAGTTCGTGTCGGCCCTCAACTGCGTGATGGCCCAGCGCCTGGTGCGTCTCACCTGTTCGCACTGCCGCCGGCCGGTCCGGATCGACCCGAAACTGCTCGAGGAATCGGGGATGGACCCCTCGCTGGCGCAATCGCACCAGTTTTTCGAAGGCGCCGGCTGCATCGAGTGCGGCGGCAGCGGCTTCAAGGGCCGGACGGCGATCTGCGAACTGCTCGACCTGTCCGACCGGATCCGCGAAATGATTCTGGCCCGCAGGCCCGCGTCCGAGGTGAAAAAGGCGGCCCACGAAGAGGGCATGCGCTTCCTCCGCGAGTCTGCCATCGAGAAAGTCCTCAGGGGTATGACGACCTTGCGGGAAATCAACAAGGTCACGTTCGTGGAGTAGCGCGCCGATATACCGGTAAACCGATGAGCATTTTGACCTCCTGGCTCGCGAGCCCGCCGCCCGACGCTGCGCTCGAGCTGGCGCCCGACGCGGTGTCGGGGGCCGTGGTCTCGGCGCGGGGTAGCGATGCCACCGTGCAAAGCTTCGCCGTCGAGCCGCTGCCGGCCGGCGCCCTGGTGCCGTCCCTCACGGGGCAGAACCTCCCGGATCGTCCCGCGGTCATCAGCGCCATTCGAGCGGTGGTGGACCGCATCGGCCGTCCCCGCAAGGTGGCGCTGGTGGTGCCGGACCTGATCACGCGCGTCTCGCTGGTGCGATTCGATCAGGTGCCGAGCTCGCGGGAAGACCTCGATCAGCTCATCCGTTGGCAGGTCAAGAAGTCGGCGCCGTTTCCGATCGAGGATGCCAGCCTCAGCTGGACGCCGGGAGCCCAATCGATCGACGGCGGCTACGAGTTCGTGGTGGCGCTGGCCAAGCGCGACACCATCCGGGAATACGAAGAGGCGTGTGAAAGCGCCGGGCTGCACGCCGGCCTGGTCGACCTGTCGACCTTCAGCGTCGTGAACTGCTATCTGGCGGGCGGACGCGTCCCGACCGGCGACTGGCTGCTGATCCAGATGCGGCCGGATTACACGTCGATTGCCATCATGCGTGGCGGGGACGTCATCTTCTTCCGAAACAAGGGCGAGGGGGAGGGCGACACGCTGGCCGATCTGGTTCACCAGTCGACGATGTACTACCAGGACCGCCTGTCCGGGCAGGGCTTCACGCGCGTGCTGGTCGGCGGCACCGGGCGCCCCGGCGGCGACCTGGAGATGGCGCGGCGCGGCCTCGAGGACCGCCTCGGCGTGCCCGTCGAGACCATCGACCCCACCCGGGTGGCGGCGTTCACGGATCGCATCACCGTCACGCGCGACGTGATGGCGCGTTTGGCGCCGCTCGTCGGGATGATGTTGCGCACGCGCCAGGAACCGGTGACGGTCTGATGCTCCGCACCAATCTCTCCACCCGCCCGTTCTACAACGTCCGCGCCGTCCGCGCCCTGCTCGGTCTGGCCGCGCTGCTCGTGGCCGGCTTCACGCTGTTCAACGCGGTGCAGTTGATTCGCCTCTCGGCCACACAGCGGACGCTCAGCGCCGACGCCGTGCGGGCCGAAACCGAGGCGGCCCGGCTGCGTGCCGACGCGGTGCGCCTGCGCGGCCAGATCGATCCGCGTGAACTGGCGTTGGTGTCGGCCGATGCGCGCGAAGCCAACGCCATCATCGACCGCCGCGCCTTCTCGTGGACGGAACTGTTCGCCCAGTTCGAGGAATCGCTGCCGCCGGACGTCCGCATCACCGCAGTGCAGCCGCGCCGCGAACAGAACGGCACGTTTGCCGTGAACATCGGCGTCCAGGCGCGTCGCGTCGAAGACGTCGAGGCGTTCATCGAGGCGCTCGAAGCGCAGACCCCGTTCCGCGACGTCCTGCCAGTGGAAGAGCAGACCGGCGACGACGGGCTGATCGAGGCCGTGCTCGACGGTCACTATGCGCCTGAGCGCCCGGGTACAGCGGCCGTCCAGGATGCCGCGGCCACCGCGGCCGGAAAGCGGGCGGCACGATGAGCGCTCCGCACACGGTCCTCGCGCGCCGGGTCATGGCAGAGAACCGCAAGCCACTGATCTGGCTCGGGGCCGGCCTCCTGCTGAACGTGCTCCTCTATGCCTTCGGCGTCTACCCGTTGTCGCAGCGCGTGGCCAATGTAACCGAGCGCAACCAGACCGCGGCGCGGGCGCTAACGGCCGCTCGCCTCGAGCACGGCCAGGCGGCGGGCGCGGTCACCAGCAAGGAGAGCGCGGTCACCGAGCTCGCGACCTTCTACACGGACGTGTTGCCGAAAGATCTGGCCGCGGCACGGCGGCTCACGCATCTGCGGCTGGCGCAGATGGCCCGCACGCACAACCTGCGCTACGGGCGCGCCTCGTCGGAGCCGGTCGTCAACAAGGACAGCAAGCTGGTGCAGCTGCGCACCGAGCTGAACCTCGGCGGCAGCTACACGGGCGTGCGCGCCTTCCTGCACAGCATCGAGACGGCGCCGGAATTCGTCGTGATCGACAACGTCGCCCTGACCGAAAGCAATGACGCCGGCGACCGCGTCGAACTGGCGCTCGCCCTGTCCACCTATTACCGGAGCGCCGGCCGATGACCGGCCTGCTCAGGCGCGAGGTCCTGATTCCGGTGCTCGTCGTGCTCCTCGGGGGCGGCGCCTATATCACGCAGCCGTGGGCGAACGACCCGGCTCCCGCCCGGCGCGCGGCGCCGGCGGCCGCGGGTCAGGCCGCACCGAGCGGCGAACCGGTGGCCGACATCCGGCTCGATCTGCTCACGGCGGGAGGCGGCGATGCCCCCAGCGTGTCACGCAATCCCTTCCGCTTCCAGGAGCGCGTGGTGCCGGTCGCAGCGGCGGCACCACGGCCAGTGGCCCGCCCCCCCGAGTTCGTGGCGCCGCCGGTGCCCACCGGCCCGCCGCCGCCGCCACCGATTACCCTGCGCTTCATCGGTCTGATTGAAGCGCCGCCGCAGACCGGCCGCGTGGCGCTGCTCAGCGACGGTCGCGGCGGCCTGATGTACGGGCGGGAGGGCGACACCGTGGACGGACGCTACCGCATGCTGCGCGTGGGCACCGATTCCATCGAGATGGCGTACGTGGACGGTCGCGGGCGCCAGACGATTCGACTGTCAGGACAATGATGCAATCACACACACGTTGCGCACGGGCGATCGCCATCGTGCTGCTGGCCGTGATCACGGCGGGTTGCGGGGCGAGCCGCGCCTACAGCGCGGGTGAATCCGCGGCGCTCGCCGGCGACTGGGACGCCGCGGTCGAGCAGTTCCGTCGCGCCGTCCAGCAGGACCCGAAGAAGGCCGAGTACACCATCGCGCTCGAGCGCGCCATGATTTCCGCCTCGCAGCGCCATCTCGATCAGGCGCGCATCTTCGAGGCCCGCGGCATGCTCGACGAGGCGCTGCGCGAATACCGCCGCGCCAGCGAATACGATCCGCCGAACCGCCAGGTGGCCGCCAAGGTCACCGAGATGGAGCGCAAGATCCGTGACCAGGCCGAGGCGGCGCAGCCCAAGACGAATCTGGCCCAGTTGAAGGAAAACGCCCGTCAGGCCGGGCCGCCGCCGCTCTTCAACCTCACGCAGGTGCTTCCGGGTATCCGCTTCACCAACGCCAGCCTGCGCGACATCCTCGGGTCGATCGGCATGTCCGCCGGCATCAACGTGACGTTCGACAACACCTTCCAGGACCGGCAGTACTCGGTCCAGATGGACAACTCCACGCTCGAAGAAGCGCTGTCGCAGATCACGGCCGCGAATCAGCTGTTCTACAAAGTCGCGACGCCGCGCAGCATCATGGTCATCCCCGACAACGTCCAGAAGCGCGGGCAGTACGAAGAGCAGGTGATCCGCACCTTCTTCATCTCCCACTCCGACGCCACCGAGATCGCACAGCTCGTCAACACCGTGATCCGCGTCGGCGGCGGTCAGGTGGCGCCGTCGGTGGTGGCCAACAAGACCGCGAACACGATCACCGTCCGGGCTACGACCAACGTCATGGCGATCATCGAGCGGCTGGTCGAGGTGAACGACAACCCGCGCGCCGAAATCATGGTCGACGTCCAGATTCTCGAGGTCAACAAGTCGCGGACCAAGCAGTTCGGGCTCGACCTCGGCGACTACACGATTACGACGGTCTTCTCGCCCGAGCAGGATCCCCGCGGGGGCTCGGTCACCGGCGGGGGCACGACCACGGGCAACGGGCAGAACGCCGGGACCGGCACCGTGCTCGGGACACGCCCCTTCAACGTCAACAGCGTGTCGCGCGGCATCAACACCGCCGACTTCTATGCGGCCGTACCGGCGGCGGCGATTCGCTTCCTCGAGACCGACACGGAGACGCGCCTCATCGCCAAGCCGCAGCTCCGGGGCGCCGAGGGGCAGAAGCTCACGCTCAATCTCGGCGAGGAGGTCCCGGTGCCGAGCACCACCTTCACGCCGGTGGCGCAAGGCGGCGCCGCGTTCAACCCGCTGACGTCGTTCACCTATCGTCCGGTGGGCGTCAACGTCGAAATCACGCCGCGTGTCACCTACGAAGGCGACATCTCGCTGGAGCTGCTCATCGAGAACAGCTCGCTCGGCGACGGCCTCACGGTCGCGGGGCAGAGCCTGCCGTCGTTCAACTCGCGCAAGGTCCAGACCAAGCTCCGGCTCCGCGACGGCGAGTCGAACCTGCTCGCCGGCCTGCTGCAGGAGGAAGAGCGGCGATCGCTGCGCGGCTTTCCCGGGATTCTGCGGCTTCCGATCATCAAGCAGCTGTTTTCGTCGAACGACAACACGATCGGCCAGACCGACATCGTGATGCTGCTGACGCCGCGCATCGTGCGCACGCACGAGTTGTCGCAGGCCGACGTCAACCCGATCTACGTCGGCACGCAGCAGAACCTCGGACTCGTGGGTGCGCCGCCGATCATCGTGCAGCAGCCGGCTACGCCGGCCGTTGCCGCCGCGCCTCCGGCAGGCACGGCCGCGCCGTCCCCGGCCGCGCCGTCCCCGGCCGCGCCGTCCCCGACCGGGGCCGGACAGGCCGCGGCCGTGCCGTCGCCAACTGCTGCGCCCACCCCTTCGGTGCCCACCCCGGCCGCACCGGCGGTGAACAACCCCGCGGCCACACCGGCTCCCACGCCCGGAGTTCCCGGCGCTTCGGGCGGCGGTCAAATCGTGGTTTCACCGCCCTCTGCCGAATTCCGGGTCGGCGGCGGTCCCTACACCTTGCCGATCTCGGTCACGGGCGCGTCGCGCCTGTCGTCGATGTCGCTGACGATTACCTACAACCCGGCGGTGGTCCGCGTGCGAACCGTGCAGGAGGGGAGCTTCATGCGCTCGGGCGGCGTGCAGGCCACCTTCAGCAACCGTGCGGACGCGGGCGCGGGTCGCGTGGACATCGCCATCGTGCGCCCGGGTGACACCACCGGCGTGGCCGGCACGGGGCTCCTGGCGGCGCTCGTTCTCGACGCGGTGGGCGCAGGTCCCGCCAACATCCAGGTGACGGGCACTGGTGCGGCACCGGGTGGCGGACCGATTTCACTGCAGTTCGCGCCGGTCACCCCGGTGACGGCGAAGTAGGAACGGGATGCACGAGCTTCTCTCGCGTGTGCGCGGCCGGCGGGCCGGTGCCTCGAGCGCGGGCTACAGCTTCATCGAGCTGCTGATCGTCGTCAGCATCCTGTTCGTATTGGCGTCGGCGGCCATGCCGCTGGCGCACGTCGCCTCACAGCGGCAGCGCGAGTCGGAACTGCGTCGGGACCTGCGCGAGATGCGCACCGCCATCGACCGCTTCAAGGATGCCGTGGACCAGGGGCTCATCCCGTCGACGGAATTGACACCGGGCAGCGAGGGCTATCCGGCCACGCTGCAGAAGCTGGTGGACGGCGTGTCCGCCGCCGGCGACGCCTCGGGACGCAAGCTGAAGTTCCTGCGCCGGGTGCCCATCGATCCGATGACGGGCAAGCCCGAGTGGGGGATGCGCGCCTACCAGGACAAGGCCGACAGCACCACCTGGGGCGGCCAGAACGTGTTCGACGTGTACTCGAAGAGCGAGGGCGAAGCCCTCGATGGCACGAAATTCAGGGACTGGTAGATGAACGAGCAGCAGGCCACACCGGCGCGCGCGCCGCAGGCGTCGGGCTTCACCCTGATGGAGATGATGATCGTCATGGTCCTCATCGTCATCCTCGCGGGGATCGGCCTGACGATGTACGGCAACACCGTGCAACGCGCCAAGGAAGCGACGCTCAAGGAAGACCTGTTCCGGATGCGCGACGCGATCGATCAGTACTACGCCGACAAGAACAAGTACCCGGCCAACCTCGAGGCGCTCGTGAGCGAGAAGTATCTGCGGGCCGTCCCCGACGATCCGTTCACCGGAACGGCCGACACCTGGCAGACCACGGCGTCGGAGCCGGATCCGGGCAATCCGTCGTTGGAATCGGGGATCTCGAACGTGAAGAGCGGGTCCGAACAGACCGGACTGGACGGCAGCCGCTACGCCGATTGGTAATGAGCATGCTTACAGGCAATCAACGACTCACACCGGCCGCCGGAGCCCTGGCTCTCGGCCTGGCCGGCCTTCTCACCATGGCCTGCGACACGGTCCCCCTGACCGCGCCCAGCGAGTCCACTGTCACGCTGACGGCCTCGGCGCTGGTGCTGCCAACCGGCGGCAGCACGCAGATCAGCGCCACGGTGTTCGAACCCGGCGGCACGCCGGTCCAGAACGGCACTTCGGTGCGGTTCACGACGACGCTCGGCCGCGTAGACCCAGTGGACGTGCAGACGCGGAACGGCGTCGCCACCGCGATGTTCCTCGCCGGCGACGTGTCGGGGCTCGCTGACGTGCGCGCCACGTCTGGCCCCGCCGGCGGGGCGACGTCGGGCACCGGCACCACCACAACCGCTTCCAATCAAGTGCAGATCGCCGTCGGCGCCGCGGCCGTGGACGCTGTCATCGTCCGCTCCAGCGCCGGATCCGTGCCCGCCACGGGCGGGTCGGTGGACGTCATCGCGATCGTCAATGGCACGGGATCCAGGGCCCTGCCGGGCGTGGCCGTGTCGTTCAGCACCACGGCGGGAACGCTCTCGTCCTCGCGTGAAGTGACCGACGGCAACGGCGAGGCCAAGACCAGACTGACGACCGACGCCAACGCGACAGTGACCGCGGCAGCGGGCACGAAGACCGGCACCGTCGCCATCCAGGCGCTCAACCCGGTGCCGACGCCGACCGTGAGCCTGACCGCGACAGGCGGCACCGCGACACCGATCGCGCAGTTGTGGACGTTCACTGCCACGGTCGCCAATAACACTGCCGTAGGCTCACCGGTTTCAGTGGAGTGGACCTTCGGCGACGGGGCATCGCAGCAGGGAACCAGCACGACGGCCTCGCACGTCTACACACAGGAACTGAAGGTGTTCTTCGTCACAGTGACGGTCCGGTTCGCGAACGGCAGCTCGGTCTCCGCCCAGACCGAGGTCCTGACAGCGGACTTCCCGTTGTAGACCGGGGCCAGTCCACATGTGCATGCGCACCATCGCCGCCGCTCTTCGCCGGTCCCGCCGCGGGACCTCGCAGGACGGCTATGCGATGGCGGCGCTGCTCGTCGCCATGAGCGTCATGGCGGTGATGATGACCGTGGCGCTGCCGGTGTGGAACACCGCCGCCAAGCGGGAGAAGGAAGCCGAACTCGTCTTCCGTGGCGAGCAGTACGCGCGCGCGATTGCACTCTATCAGCGCAAGTTCGCCAACGCCCTGCCGCCGAGCGTAGACGTGCTTCTCAACGACCGCTACCTCCGGAAGAAGTACAAGGATCCGATCACCGGCAAAGACTTTCAGCTCCTGTCGGGTGCATCCGTACAGGCCAACGCCGGTGTACCTGGCGGTCAGGTGCCGGGGCGCGCCACCCCGGGGATGGGTACCACGCCCGGGCCGCAGACGGGGCAGGGTCGCGGGGCAACCGGCGGCAGCAGCACGTTCGGCAGCGGCGCCAACAGCACCGGCACCACGGGCCGCGGCGCGTCCGGCACCGCACCTGGGGTTCGGGCTGGGTTCGGGCTGGGTGCGGGCGTCGGCTTCGGCGCCGGCGGGACGGTCCCCGGCGGCATCATGGGCGTCACGAGCACCAGCACCGAGAAATCGATGCGTCTCTACAACGGCCGCGGCGCCTACAACGAATGGACGTTCGTGGCGGTGCAGCGGAACCTCGCGGCCGGAGGCGGCGCTGAGGGCGCGGCTACGCCGGGTGGCCGCGGCGGCCGCGCCGGACAGGGCGGCGGCCGCGGCACGCAGACACCCGGACCGCAGCGTGGCTCCGGTCCGAATCGGCCCGGCGGTTCTGGGTTCGGCTCGTCAGGCAGCGGCGCCGGAACCACACCGCGTCCGGTACCCGGCGGCTTCGACCGCTGAGCACACTCCCTCCGTGATCCCGCGCAACTAGCGCGGCAGCCGCACCTCGCCCATCACGGCGTCGTGCAGCGCCGGACGCACCTGCTGGATGCGATCGTTGTCGCGTGTCGGGTGCACCCGGTTGGTCAGCAGCACGACGTAGACGCCGGTCGGGGGATCGAGCCACAGCGAGGTGCCAGTGAACCCGGTGTGGCCGAACGCCGCTGCCGACATGCGCGTTCCGCACGACGAGGTGGGCCGCATCGTGTCCCAGGCAAGGGCGCGCGAGCTGCCTGGGATCCCCTCGCGGCGCGCGACGAAGCGCCGCAGCGACGTCGCGGAGAACGCGCCGGTACGGCCGTCGAGCACCTGCAACACGTGGCGCGCGAAAGCCCCGACGGCTGGCGCCGTCCCGAACAGTCCGGCGTGACCGGCGACGCCGCCGAGGGCCGAGGCGTTCTCGTCGTGCACCTCGCCTACGAGCAGCCGCTGCCGCCACGGATCCTGCTCGGTCGGGGCGATGCGCGATCGCCAGCGTTCCGGCGGCAGGAACTGCAGTTCCTCGCCGGTGGCCATCTGCGCCCACATCGCGTCGAACCGCTGCTGCAGCGCGACGCCGCGTCCGAGCACGATGCCGAGCAGGATGAAGCCGAGATCGCTGTAAACCGACTGAGAGCGCGGCACGTAGGCGAGCGGGGTCGCGCAGATCCCGGCCTCGAAGGCGTCCTCGCCGTGAAGCGTGGAATAGAACGGGCGATAGGCGGGGAAGCCGGCACAATGAGCCAGCAGATCCTCGACCGTGATCGACGCCATGGCCGGGTTGCGGCATCCCGGCAGCAGCCGCGGCAGCACGTCGTCGAGTGCAATCGACCCGCGCTCGATCTCGCGCATCAACAGCGCGCCCGTGGACAGCACCTTGGTGAGCGAAGCCAGGTCGTACACCGTGTCGTCGCGCACTGCCGGCGCGCCCGCATCGTAGCTGAGGCTGCCGGCGGTGAAGCGCCACAGCACGTCGCGATCGGTGCCGACTTCGATGACCGCGCCGGGAAACGCGCGCTCCGCGATCGCGCGCTCCAGGAGGTATCGCGCGGCGTCGAAACGCGCCATTCCGGCTATACGCGAGGCGTCCGGGGGAGCCGCCGTGGCCGCGCCGGCGCGACCGCCGGAGAGCCCGACTCGTCGACCATGGCGGCTTCGGCGTGCCCCTGCAGCATGCCGCGCAGGCGCGGTTCGATGTCTTCGCCGATGGCCTCGCGCATCGAGTCGTGGGCTTTGCGCAACCGCCCCTGGGCTCGATTGAGCGGGAGCCCGGTCTTCTGCATGACGATCGCCGCCTTCACGTTCCACTTCGCCCTGGCGAGCAGGCGATCGGCTTCCTCGTAGTCGAGTCCGGTGACGATGTTGACGATTCGCCGGGCCCGGTCCTTCAGCTTCTCTGACCCGGTCTGCACGTCCACCATCAAATTGCCGTAGGTCTTGCCGATGAGCACCATCGCACCCGTGGTGAGCGTGTTGAGCACCAGCTTGGTGGCGGTGCCGGCCTTGAGCCGGGTGGAGCCGGCGATGACCTCGGCGCCGACACCCGGCGCGATCGTCAGGTCCACGAACGTCTGCAGCTCGGTT
>Ga0173480_10000721_pt1 | contig 11508 bp, 1 predicted proteins | sample NitcycUS209509C1_FD_122622 | JGI IMG/M metagenome (GOLD analysis project Ga0173480, IMG submission 122622) | Soil microbial communities from Arlington Agricultural Research Station in Wisconsin, USA - Nitrogen cycling UWRJ-S209-509C-1 (version... | ecosystem: Environmental > Terrestrial > Soil >... | reverse complement strand
CGAAGCCATCGGCGCCACACCGGCCGCCAGCGAAGCCGCGGGCGTGGCACGACCGTTGTCACGCGACGCCATGCAGCGCCTGCGCGAGGCCGGACTTCCGTCGCAAGTCAACGTCGACGCCAACGGCAGCATCGATGCGCGCTCGAGGTCGGTGGTGCAGAGTGATCGCGTGGTCGCTCCACAGCCCGCGATGGGAGTCAATCGCGTGGTGGAGGTGTTCGGCAAGAACGAGAATCTGTTTTCCGGAAGCGAGCTCATGCGCGGCAACATTTTCAGCTGCAACCGGACCACAAATCTCAAAGAGTTTCGTTTCTATCTGAACCCGTATGCATCCGGCGAGATCTGGTTTGTGGTGTATACGGCCTCGACCAAAACCGGCCTGTACGAAATCGTGGGTGCTTCCATCCTGTCATCGTCGGGGACCGGTCCCGGCTGGTACAGCTCGGGTGACATCAACGTGCACATGATCAAGAACAGCTACTACATGATGGCGGCCACGTTCATCGACAACACCGGCTACTACCTGCAGAAGAACATCACGCCTTATCCGATTCCGACGACGTTCGGCTCGCTGCTCGCCGGGGCGGGCTACACGTACGCGCCCTACGCCGTGTTTCCGCCCTTCGGTTATCAGTTGATTCCCGCGACGGCGTACGGGCAGCCGGTGGCGTACTACCAGACGGTGGTGACCGACGGCGTGATTCCGTGGCTCTCGGCCAGCGGCGAGACCGGGAGTGTGACGCGCAACCAGTCCACCGACGTCCAGGTGATGTTCGATGCCACCGGCCTTTCCGCGGGCGATCACCTGGCGAATGTTCGCGTCACCAGCAACGATCCGGCCACCCCGGAAGTGATCGTGCCCGTCACACTGCACGTGAACAACGCCGCCGACATCGTGCCGCCATCAGGACCGGTGGATATCGGCGAATGCTTCATCGGCGCGTCGGCCGCCGACACCGTGGTGGTCACCAACCGGGGAACCACGGCGCTCAGCGTGAACGGTATTCTGACAAACAATCCGCTTTTCACCGTGAAGCCCACGTCGCTCTTCCTCGATGCGGGCGAGTTCGCACCCGTCGTCATCACGTTCAAGCCGAAGACGGAGGGAACGCAGACGGCGACATTCACCATCAACAGCAGCGATCCCGACGAGCCCTCGCTGGCCCTGCGTGTGAATGGCGCCGGCCGCCGGCCGCCGGGCATATCGATACCGTCGCAGGTTCTTTCCGAAACCATTGTGCCGGGTGACTCACGGGCGCACACATTCACGATCGTGAACACGGGTGACGGCCCGCTTGCGTACGAGCTGGCGTTTTCGAAACCGAAACCGGCTGCGCCTCCGGGAAGAAAGATTGTTCCCGATTACGGCAAGCCGCCGACCCGTGTCGCCGGAACCCATGATGGAACCTGGTACGCCGGAGAGCGCGGCGGCAGCCGGACCCGCGCGCTCGTGCACAGAACCGCACCCGCCGATGCCAACGGCCTCAAGATTCTTTCGCTCCGCACCGGCGATGCATTCGAAATTCTGGACTACCTCTTCAGCTTTCCCGACATCGCTGTGATCGATGAGTTCGACGCGTATGTCAATGTCCCCACGCTCGAGGATCTGCTTCCGTACGATGTGGTGCTCCTGATCCATGCCGGTGTGTACGCGGACGCAACCGCTGTGGGCGACGCGCTTGCCGATTACGTCGACGCGGGCGGCTCCGTCATCATGACGCTGGCGACATTCATCGAAGGCTACGCCATGGAAGGGCGCTTCGCCGCGCAGCATTACTCACCGTTCAATATCGGCACCGGCCCGGAGGGAAGCGCGCTCCTCGGTGACTTCGACGCCGATCACCCCATCATGGCGGGCGTGAGTGTTGCGCTCGGCGATGTGCTCGGCAACACCACCGTCGCGCCCGGTGCGCACTGGGTGGCCGACTGGAACAACGGCTTCCCGTTCATCGCGACGACGAAGGGCGGGCAGATCGTGGCCATGAACGTGTTCTTCGGCGACGGGCAATACTGGGACGGCGACATCCCGCTCATCCTGCACAACGCGCTGCACTGGGTGACCGGCATACGCTGGTTGCACGCGCAGCCCGCGAGTGGCGTGGTGGGTCCGCACCAGACGGTGACGACAAAGATCCTCTTCGATACGCGGGAGATCGGGCCCGGCCATTACACGGCGCTCCTGCGCGTTACGCACAACGATCCCACCGCGAGCGCGGTGGAGATTCCGGTGTCGCTCAACGTCGATTCCACACAGGTGGCCAGCGGTGCGGGCGGACTTCCCCTGCCCGATCGCTATGCGCTCGAGCCCAACCGTCCCAATCCGTTCAATCCGGCGACGACGATCGCTTACGATCTTCGCAGCGCTGGTCGCAGCCGCCTTGTCATTTATGATGTGAGCGGCGCGCAGGTGCGAACACTCGTCGACGCGACCCAGCCCGCGGGGCGCTACAGCATCACCTGGGACGGCCGCGACGAGAGCGGCGCTCCGGTCGCGAGCGGCATCTACTTCTGCCGACTGACCTCCGGAACCTTCAGCGCTACCCAGAAGATGGTTCTTCTGAAGTAGCCGCCGGCGCCCGGAACCATCTACCTGATTGTTAAGACCTCGCTGGACACTGACCCCTGAACAGCGCTAGACTGCGGGTGGAGAACCGCCGAATGCCAGCCACCAGGAGGGTCCCCGGGGTGCAGAGATTTCGGCTCGCCCATAGTCTCCCTGAACATTCCCGCCATACCGCCGCATCGCCGGCGGTATCACGACCTCACGTCGGTTTTCTTCGCGTTCACGTTCCGATTTCGCATGAACATGGATTGACCACAATCAACCGTCACGGCTGCCCCGATGCGTGCCCGAACCGGCGTGCTCGCTAGCTGCCCGATTCGGACCTTGAAGGAGTCTCGACATGAAGCGCTTTCTCCTTCGTAGTATCGTCCGCACTTTCTCCGCCCTGATTCTTTTCCACGCGGCGGATATTCAGGCGCAATCTCGCGTCACGTACGTTCCCAGACAGGTCATCATCAAGCTCGACGCTTCGACGTCTCCGGCCGAAGCCGCCGCGCTGCGTTCGAGCCTGGGGGCCACCGTGAAGCAGCGCTACACCTCCATCGGCGCGGAACTGTGGGAGATCAATGCGATGACGGTGGGTGGCGCGGTGGACAAGTTCAAAACCGATCCGCACGTCGACTACATCGAGCCAAACTACATCCTCAAGGCGAACGCCCTGTTTCCCAATGACCCGCGTCTGGGCGAGATGTGGGGACTCAACAACACCGGGCAGAACGGGGGCACGCCGGATGCGGATATCGATGCGCCCGAGGCGTGGTCACTGGGCACGGGCGGCACCGTCGTGGTGGGTGACATCGATACCGGCATGGACATGGATCACGTCGATCTCGCTGCCAACCTCTATACGAATCCCGGCGAAATTGCCGGTAACCACCTTGACGACGACAACAATGGTTTCGTCGACGACGTCCACGGCTGGGACTTCGTGAACAATGACAACAATCCCGATGACGACAACGGGCATGGGACCCACACCGCGGGCACCATTGCTGCTGTCGGCAACAACGGCATCGGCGTCAGCGGGGTGTGCTGGTCGGCGCGCATCATGCCGCTCAAGTTTCTCGATGCGGGCGGCTCGGGTTCGACGGGCAATGCGATTCTTGCGGTGCAGTACGCCACCCGGATGGGCGCGCGCCTGACCAACAACAGCTGGGGGGGCGGCGGGTTTTCGCAAGGCTTGCGGGACGCCATCGCCGACGCCGGCAACCACGGGATTCTATTTGTTGCCTCAGCCGGAAACGCCAGCAGCAACAACGATCTCTTTCCGGCTTATCCCGCGAGCTACGATCTCCCCAACATTATTGCCGTCGCGAGCACGGATCGTCTCGACCAGCGCAGCGGTTTCTCCAACTTCGGCCTGGTGAGCGTCGATCTCGGTGCACCCGGCTCGGACATCCTCAGCACGGTTCCCAACAACGGGTACGCCCTGCTGTCGGGAACATCCATGGCGGGACCGCACGTGTCGGGGGCGGCTGCACTGGTGTGGTCGGTTGCGCCCGCCATGACGGGCACGGAAGTGCGAGACCTCATTCTGAGTACCGTGGACCCGCTGCCCGCGCTGGCGGGCAAAGTCGCCACCGGCGGACGCCTCAACCTTTATGGTCTGCTGAGCAGTCTCGACGATGTGGCACCTGCGCGCGTCGCCGATCTCGCCGTCCAGTCCACCGGCTCTACGAGCGCGCGGCTCACGTGGACCGCCACCGGCGACGATGGCTCGACCGGCACCGCCACGCTGTATGACGTTCGCTACTCGAAGAACGGAATTTACTGGAGCAATTTCAACGCCGCACCGGAGGCACCTGGAGCTCCGCACCCGCAGAGCGCGGGAAAGCTCGAGTCGTTCGAGATCACCGGTCTCGATTACAACACCAAATACTTCTTTGCACTTGTCGTCGAGGATGAGAATCGGAACCGTTCGTCTCTGTCGAATCTTCCGACGGGGACGACACTGGGCGCGCCGCACCTCGAGTATTCGCCGGGATCGTTCAACGCGAGTCTGCAAACCGGCGGGAGCGACACGCAGCACCTGATGATCCGGAACAGTGCGCTCGGCACGCTGGATTTTGCCGTTGGTACCGCGCCTTCGTGGATACGCGTGGTGCCTCCATCCGGGCGCGTGAACGCGGGACAGAGCGTACAGCTCGATGTCGTTTTTGACGCGACGCATCTCATCGGCGGGCCCTACGCATCCAACATCGTGCTCACAAGCAACGACGTCACGCAGCCGGCGGTGCCGCTGCCGGTCACGTTGCAGGTCACGAGTGCCGCGGACATTTCGGTCGCACCCGTCTCAGTTGACTTCGGCACCAACTACACCGGCCAGTGCGCCGCGGATACGGTCGTGGTGACCAACATCGGAGCAGCCACGCTGCTTGTGGGCAGCCTTACCACGACGAGCCCCTTTGGCACGACCGCGACTCCGTTCGCGCTCAATCCCGGCGAGAGTCGCACGCTGCAGGTCCAGTTCTGTCCGGTGGCGGTCGGAAACGCATCCGCCATGCTCGCGATTGCGAGCAACGATCCGGATCACCCGGTGCTCAATGTTCCGCTGCAGGGAGTGGCGCAGGATCCCCCGGTCATTTCCGTGTCACCGTCGTCCCTCTCCGCCGACCTCTTCACGGGAGCGACCCAGGATCAGACGCTCACCGTTTCCAACCAGGGCGGAAGCAATCTCGATTTCGAGATTTCATTCGAGGATCTGTCGCCGGACGCACTGAAGACGAGCGTGTTTGGTGCCGCCCGCGGAGACAACGACGTGCGCGCCACCGGAAGACCGCTTTCGAGCGCCGAGCTCAAGCGCATCAAGACGGCCATCCCGCACAACGTGGCGGTGGACAAGCATGGAGAGATTGATCGCGGCAAGCCGTCGAAACCGGGCCCGCATCGAGCAATGACTCTCGAGCGCGTGCTCGGCGCCAATCTCGAAGAAGTGTTTGGGAGCACCCAGAATCAGTTGACTGCCGGCTTTCGCAGCCGCGGCAACCTGTTCACCTGCACGACCTCGACAATACTTGTCGAGCAGCGCTTTTTCATGAACCCGTTCGCGGCGACCGAGATGTGGTTCCTGGTCTACGAAGGGCTGGCGCAGGTGGGATCGTACGATCTCGTGAGCGCGTCAAACGTGACGCCTGCCGGGCCGGGCGAAGGCTGGTACAGCTCGGGCGAAATCGACGTGCCGATGGAAGAGGGGCGCTACTACCTCATCGTCGCGTCGTTCGACCAGACCTCCGACTATTTCAACGAGCTGGACATGATTCCATATCCCATCCCGGCCTCCTTCGGTGAGCTCACCGCCGGCGCCGGCTGGACCTGGGCGCCCGCCACCGAGTTTCCACCTTTCCCGGTGCAGGATGTGCCCGGTGACGCTTTCGGGGCGAGCGCAGCGTACTACCAGACGCTGGTGACCAAACGCGGTGTGCACTGGCTCACCGTTGATCCTGAGACGGCAACGGTTCCCGCCGCGGGATCGACCGGCGTCAAAGTCACCTTCGATGCGGTTGGCCTCTTCGGCGGCAATTACGACGCGAACATTCACATCGCCAGCAACGATCCGGTTCGTCCCGACGTGGTGGTGAACACGCACCTTCATGTCACGGGTGCAGCCGACATCGCGGTATCAAAGACGTTGCTCGACTACGGTCCGCAATTCATCGGGGCGGCAATCAGGGACACACTGGTGGTTTCAAACCCGGGCACCGACGTGCTCACGGTGAACAGCATCGTGTCCAGCCACCCGGACTATGTGCCGGATATCGGAAACTTCGTGCTCGCGCCCAAAACCAGCCGGGATGTCGTGGTGACGTTCTCACCCACGACCACGGGCTCGATTGCGGGCACACTCACCATCAACAGCGACGATCCCGACGAGGCGGTGCTGACTGTCGGCCTTGCGGGCCAGGGTGTATCACCGCCGGTGATTTCAGTCTCTCCGCCATCTCTGAGCGAAAATCTGTTCACGGGAGGACAGGCCAGTCACACGCTGACGATCGCGAACTCGGGCCTGAGTAATCTGAGCTTCAAGCTCGCGGTGGAAGACATGGGCGGCCCGTCCGCGCGGGCTAAAATCGATCCCGGGCAGGCGCCGCCGGGCGGGAACTCGCAGGACATCACACCGGCTTCGCATGCGAAGCGCACACCAGGCCGCGAATATTCGAACCACCATGGCGGGTCGCGCAAGCAGCGCCTGACATCATCGGGAATGCCGACGCGGCTCAGCACATCCGGTCTCAAGGTGCTGCTGATCCACACCGATTTTGTGGATGAAATCCGCAATCTTCTGCTCGGGTTCGAAGACCTGGAGGTTGTCGACCTCTTCGATGGCGGGTTCGGCACACCGACACTCGCCATGCTCGAAAACTATGATGCCGTCGTCACGATCAACAACGTCGCGTACGCGTCTCCCGACTCCATGGGTAACGTGCTCGCCGATTACGTGGACCAGGGCGGCAGCGTCGTCATGACGGTGGCGACATTTGTGAACGGATGGGACATTCGCGGTCGCTTTGCGAGCGGCGGTTATTTCCCGTTCACGCTGGGCACCGGCCCGAATTCATTCCAGACGTTGGGGAACTTCGACCCGAGCCACCCCATCATGCGGGATGTGCAGAGCGCAGGCGCCGACATCCCGGCCATCACCACGCTTGCTCCCGGCGCAGAATGGGTCGCGAGCTGGCAAGACGGCACTCCATTCGTCGCGACCAAGGGCGATCATGTGGTGGGCGTGAACGTGTTCCTCGTAGATGGCGGTTTCTGGATCGGTGACATACCGATCGTTCTGCACAACGCGGTGCTCTGGGCATCCGGTGCGCGTTGGCTCGAGCTGTCACCGCGTGAGGGTGTGGTGCCTTCCAACGGCCATCTCGATGTCACGGTCGGATTCGACGCCGCCGATCTCTTTGGCGGCAATTATGCGGCTGCCATCCACGTCGAGAACAACGATCCTCTGCATCCTGACGTCGCCGTGCCGGCAACCCTGCATGTCACGGGCGCCCCCGACATCGATGTCTCGAAGACAACGCTCGCTTACGGGCCGCAATTCATAGGCGCCGCTATTCCGGATACCGTCGTGGTAACCAACCGGGGCACCGATCTGCTCGTCGTGAGCGACATCGCGTCAAGCCGTCCGGAGTACACGGTGGATACCGCCAGTTTTTCGCTCGCGCCGCGCGCGAAACGAAGCATCGCCGTGACCTTCGCGCCTCTCTCCACCGGAGCCATTGACGGCACGCTCACAATTACGAGCAATGACGCGGACGAGAACCTGGTCACGCTGTCGCTGCACGGCTCCGGCGTCGTGCCTCCGGTGATATCCGTCACTCCGTCGTCCTTCTCGGACGATCTTGTAACCGGCGAAACGTCAGCGCACACCATGACCATCTCGAACACGGGCGCGAGCCCGCTCGAGTTTGCGATCAAGCGTGTGAAGGTGGATGTGCCTGCCGCCGTCGGCGTCAATTCGCGACGCTCCGTGTCGCCTCCCGGCCGTCCTTCGATGGTCGCTGGAAACCGTCCCTTGCGATCCGACAGCGATTTGTCCACGGCACCGCACGCGCGGGTGGCGCTCGAGCCGCGACCTGCGGTGGAAGCGTCCCCGGCGGTTCTCGTGATTCAGGACTACTCGTCCTGGGGTCTCGACATGCGTGATTTCATCCAGTCCCAGTTTGGAATCACCGCGACACTCATCGGGTCCGCGCAAATCGCAGCGACGGATTTCACCAACTACGACATCGTGATCACCTGTGGCGATCAGGACGGTTTTTATTACCAGAGAGTCTCCGCCAGCGTGTCCAAGTTCGAGGCATTCGTGACGCAGGGCGGTGTCGTGCAATACCAGCTGGCCACACAGGGAGATGACGTTTCCATTGTGGGCGGCGTCCATGTCAACCCGGCTTACGACGAGTTCAACCTTGTCACCGACCCTGCCCATCCCATCGTCCAGGGGCTTCCACCGCTGCTCCAGGGCAGCTACGCCAATCACACGGCCATCAAAAATCTTGCGCCGGGCACGGATGTAATCACGACCATGCAAAGCGGCGGGCTCCCGACGACAATCGAATACAAGTACGGAGCGGGCACCGTGATCGCGACCGGCATGACGTGGGAGTATCTATACCAATACGGTTACGAGGCGGGCCAAATGTTGCCCAACGCCTTTGCGTACTCCCTGTCACTCCAGGGCGTCGTCTGGCTTTCGGCGCAACCTGCGCAGGGCGTGATTTCCCCGGGCCAGTCGCTCGATGTGGCGGTCGGCGTCGATGCCGCGGGACTCAACGGCGGCAATTACGGAGCCGAGCTGCAGGTGTTGAACAACGATCCCTTGCACCCGAAGGTAAGCATCCCGGTGAGTCTGCACGTGACCGGCGCACCCGACATCTCGGTGACCGAAACGCAGCTTTCATTCGGGCAGTTGTATTCCGGGCAGAGCGCGACGCGCACGGTGCACGTACAGAACACGGGAACCGATGTGCTGGTGGTGGGTGCCGTGTCGAGCAACAATGCCGCCTTCGCGCCCGACGTCAGCAGTTTCTCGCTGTCACCACAACAAACCAGGGACGTCGTGGTGACCTTCAGCCCGCCGGCACCGGGGCCGTACAACGGCTCGCTGTCCATTACGAGCAATGACCCCGACGAGAGTCCGGTGCTGGTTGCGCTTTCAGGTTCGGCGGTACCGCCGCCCGTTATTTCGCTGACGCCTGTGTCGCTGGAGGCCACGCTGAACTCGGGTGAGATCAACAGCCAGGCACTCACCATTCAGAACACAGGCGGCTCCCCTCTCACGTGGGAGGCCACCGCGCAGGATGCACCGCCTCCTGCGGCGGCCGCGGTTGTTTCGGGCGGAGTCGGCGCCGCTTTGACGGTCGCCGGAACCGACAGGAAGCAGTCGACACCGCTCCAGGCCCCGGCGGTGGCCCTCGCCGCCCGCGCAGGGGCAATGGCGCCTTCGTGGCTGGGCGTGGTTCCCGCATCGGGAACACTTGCCGCCGGTAACAGCGCTCAGCTGAGCGCGAACGTCAACGCGATCGGGCTTTCGGGCGGGAACTACTACGGATCCCTGTTGTTCGCGAGCAACGACCCGGCGCACGCCAATGTTTCGATTCCTGTGCATCTGCACGTGATCGGCATTCCGGACATCTCACTGACGCCGTCCAACTTCATTTATTTTGGAGACGTCACCGTGGGGCAGAGTCACAATGAGATCCTCGCGGTGTCGAACATCGGAACCGACGATATCGTGGTGAGCGACATTGCATCGACACATGCCGACTTCACGCCGTCGATCACGAGCTTCACATTGACGCCGGGAGCGACGCGCAATGTCAGCATCAGCTACCATCCGCTGGCGGCGGGCACGTCGTTTGGAACGCTCAGCGTAACGAGCAACGACCCGGACCAGGGCGTTGCGACGCTGCCGATTATCGGACAGGGAACCTTGCCGCCCGTCATTACCGTGACTCCGACCTCGTTCAGCGATCATCTCGCGACAGGTGCCCAGACCACTCACATCGTGACCATATCCAATCAGGGCGCAGGACCGCTGCACTTCAACATTCGCGCGAAGGACACATCGATCGGCTCTGCGCTCGTCGCGCAACCCGCCGCGGCAACGCCTCCGGCCGCGCAGGGGCACGGCGGACCGGATCCGTTCGGCTATCACTGGCACGACAGCAGTGATCCCCACGGTCCTGTCTTCAACTGGATCAACGCAGCCGGAGGCACCACGGTTGACTTTGACAGCGGAGTGCCGCTGGGATTCACCTTTAACTATTACGGAAGCGATTACACAACCATCCTTGCGAACACCAGGGGATGGCTGAGCTTCAATGGCTCCGGGTTCGGGTATCCTGTCAGGGTGCCGCAGGTCGATACGTTTGCGGGAGCGATTGCCCCGTACGCGGCCGACCTGAACTACGCCGCGGTCTACGTGCGCTACCTCACCATCGGAGCGGAGCCCACGCGCAAGTTCATCATCGAGTACAACGGCGTCCCTCTCCCCAACGGTGGCGCCGCGACCTTCGAGGTGATTCTCTCGGAAGGCTCCAATTCGATTCGTTTCCAGTACCTGGCTGCAACTGCGGGTCCGATGGCCATCGGAATCGAGAGTCCCGATCAGACCATGGGACTCGGTAATGGCGGGGCGGGAAGCCTCTACATCGACCCCGCGCTCGTGAAGAACGACTACGCCGTCGAATTCAGCGCCGGGGTGAGCTGGCTCCTGGCGGCGCCGCTGACGGGGACCGTTCCCGCCGGCCAGAGTCTGGACCTGACAGTCACCGTGAATGCCGCCACACTGGGGGCCGGCAGTTACACGGGCGAGCTCGACATCCTGAACAACGATCCCAATCATCCGAGTGTGCCGGTGGCTTTCAGCCTCGAAGTGGATTCCACGTTGACCTTGAGCGGCGTGCGCCCGGATGTCGTTCCGACGCAATATGGGCTCGCGCCCAACCGGCCGAATCCGTTCAATCCGGTCACGACGATTTCATACGACCTGGTTCAAAGCGGCCGTGTGAAGCTCACGATCTACGACGTGAACGGACGGCTGGTGAAAGAGCTGGTCAGCGCGAGTCAGCCCGCCGGTCGCTATGACGTGGTATGGGACGGCCACGACAACCGTGGCGAGCCCGTGGCAAGCGGCGTGTATTTCTACCGCCTTGTCGCCGGGCAATTCGTGCAGACACGGAAGATGGTCTTGTTGAAGTAGAATAGAAGGAACGGTTGCATTGCTTCTTTGCCCAGGAGGGTGACATGCGAGCGCCTTTTGCGGCCATTCGGGCCATTCATCTACGAGTCGCGTTGTCAATCGCGGCGCTGTTGTTGGTGTCGAGCAGTGTGCATGCACAGTCTCTTTTTGGGTGCAACAACGCCGGAGATCTGTTCATTCTCAACACGGTCACCGGAGCGGGCACGCATTTCTGCAACCTCCCGACCTATCCCGATCCGGG
>Ga0173480_10000719_pt1 | contig 11531 bp, 10 predicted proteins | sample NitcycUS209509C1_FD_122622 | JGI IMG/M metagenome (GOLD analysis project Ga0173480, IMG submission 122622) | Soil microbial communities from Arlington Agricultural Research Station in Wisconsin, USA - Nitrogen cycling UWRJ-S209-509C-1 (version... | ecosystem: Environmental > Terrestrial > Soil... | reverse complement strand
TGACCACCGCGTTGCCGTCCGGCGTGAACGCGACGCCGTTGACGTTCTGCGTGTGCCCCTCGAGCACGCGCGGATCGCCACCCCCAAGCGGCCACAGCCGCACCGTCTGATCCCATGCGGCGGAGGCGAGGGTCGCGCCATCCGGCGAGACCGCGAGCGCGACGATCGGCGCCGTATGTCCGGTCAGCACCCTATCCGGCTGCGCTTTGCCCTCGCTCCAGATCGCGATGCGACCGTCGGCGCCCGCCGTGACGGCGCGGCCGTCCGCCAAGAGCGCCACGGCATTCACCGCGTCATCGTGGAAGCGCAGCACCTGATCGGCCGCGTTACGCGTGAGCGACCAGCGTATCGCCGAGCTGTCGAAGCTGCCCGACAGCGCCGCCGTGCCGTCCGCCGAGACCGCGACCGCCCGCACCGGCCCGCCATGGCCGCGCAATTGCGCCAGTGCGGGCGAGACGATCAGAAGAAGGCCAATGAGAAGGGCAGGAAAGCGGGTTCTTTCTACAGTCATCGCCCCCAGCATACGCAAATCGTGCCCTTCCGCCACGAAGCGGCAGCCATCGCTGTCATGCAACGCAATCGGGCCTGGCGCGTTGTTCCATCAACTTCGACAGGAGGAACTCATGAGCAGAGTGGCTTTTTGCAGCCTGACGGCGCTCGCGTTGATCTCATCGGTCGCTTTGGCTCAAACACCCTCGATGGGGCAGGAACAGCAGAAAGCCCCGCAGGATAAGCCGCTGGGCAAGACCTCCGCGCCCGACAGTACGATACCGCCTACGGGCGAGGCGCAGCCGAAAGCGCCGATCGCCGATCAGTCGAAGCCTGCGGCCGTCGGCCCCGCGCAAGCGAATACGGCCTCGAACGTCTCGAACACGCGCGAGGGCCCGCCCGGCGCCACCGGGCAGACGATGCCGTCCACGATCTCGGCTGACAACGCCAAGCTCGACAAGCTCCCGACCACCGCCCTGCAGTTTCCGCTGACCGAGGAGCAGAAGAAGCTGATCGCGAAGAGCGTGGCTTCGGCGCCGAAAACGACCGGTGCCAACCTCGCGAATGTCCATGTGGCGGATTTCCTGCCAACGGCCACGCCGGTTCAGGATTTCTCCCCTGAGATCGCGAGCGGAATCCCGGCGGCCAAGCAGTACAAGTTAGTAAAGCTGGACAAGCGCGTGCTCGTCGTCGATCCCACTATCGGCACGGTCGTGGGAGAGATCGCGGAATAGCGCCCGACCCGGGCAAAGTGCGAACCTGCCGCCCTGAGGCGGTATGCGGATCGGCGCTTACTGCCGCACGCCTCACAGCGTTTTCAGATATTCCAGCAATGCCTTTTTCTCCGCATCTGGAAGGCTGGTGCCGAACTCGTGACCGCACCGGCTGTTGCCGGAATTGAGATCGCTGCAGTCGGTTGTCTCGAGCGTATAATTTCCGAACTGGGTCTGATCGACAGCGAGGCCGACGTTGACCGTGTCGTAGTTCGAGCCGACCTTGAAGGCCTTCACCCGCTGCGCCGCAGGTTTGAGCAGCTCGGCGAGCGTCGGTACAGAGCCGTTGTGCAAATAGGGCGCCGTAGCCCAAATCCCCTGCATCACGCGCGACTCATAGGCGTTCGCCGGGGGCGGAGCGGCCTTTGCAAGCTTGGGAAGCCCCTCGACGAGTTGCGGCGCGCCTGGCACATTGAACGCGCCTTTCAGATCGCGCAAACGCGGCGGCAACTTGAACAGATTTTGCTGGAGCGCAATCGCCGGCCCCCCGCCGGGCGCGACTGGAACAAGGCCGGCCTTGGGCGCTGCCGTCAACAACCCGCCGCCACTGACATAGTATTCGGCAATCGTCCCCAGTACCGACGTGGCAAGGATGTTGAACGCGAGGTCCGTCTCCTTCAGCGGGTCCGTGATGAAGGGGATATAAGCGCCCTGCAGCACGCCCGATTTCGCGGTCCATTTGAGGACGTCGTGTTCGCGGGTATCGGTACCGACGTTTTGCACCGGCGTCTTCCAGGTCTGCTGGTCAAGGAACCGCACTTCCCCCGGAGTGATCCCGTGGCAACCGACGCAGCCACCCTGGTTGGCTGGCCGGTTGAAGATCGCCTCCCCCTGCTTGGCGAGATTTTGATCAACCGCGAACGGCCACTTCGGCGGACCGATCATCTTGATCAGATCTTCGAGACGATTGAGCCCATCGAAATTCGCGGAGTTCGAGAGGAAATTGACAAAGAAGCCGTTATTGGTCGGCGCGAAATGCGCGAACACGCCGATCACCTCGCCGAGGTTGCGTGAGAGCCCAAGGATATCGTTGCCGTTATCGGCAAAGCCCGGCCACTGTGTCTTATCCTGGATCGCCGCATTCCATAGGAAGGGATAGCGCGCCGGCGCGTCCGCACGCTTGATGTTATCCGCGATGATCTGGCTTGGCGGCGGTCCGAGATCGAGCCCGGTCAGCCGATTGAAGATCATGCCGACGGCGTCGAGCCGCGCCGGTCCCCACGGCTTCGTCGGGAGGCCGCGCGTAACGATCGTGTGAAAGCGCAGATACCAGGCGTTGAGATCCTGACGTAGCTCGACGACATCGTCCGGATCCGGATTCGGAGAATTGAGAACAGCCTGCGCAAAGGGATTGAACGTCGCGTCGCTCGCGAGCACCTGCCCGACCGCGGCATCCAGATCCATCAGGAGCGTCTGAAAGTCGACGATCGCCGGCCCGCCGTCGATGCGATAGGTCTTGCCCTCCGCAACGATCTGGCGCGTGTGACAGGCCGAGCAGGTCATCCCGACCATGCGGCTACCAACGGGTCCCGACACCGTGAAGCCAACTGGCAGCCCGGTGTTGGTGACCGGATTCGGCAGATAGCCGTAGCGCGCAAGACTATCCCCCAGGAACGCTTGCCCGTTCGGTTGCTTCAGTGCCGCCAGCCAGCGCAGCGGGATCATCTGCGAGCCCTGATCCCGCGTGTAAAAGTCGAAACGCGTCAAATCCGACCAGTTCGATCCCTGATCAACAAAAATGGGCGTATTCTGTGCGAAGGCTGGCTGAAGGGAGAAAAGCGCGAGAGCAAACAAGAAAGACCTGGTTCGCATCCAATTCCTCCATCAGGCAATCTGCAGGATATATCACCTATGGTTGTCTAAGTGCGCGGGTTTATCAAGGGCAAACGAAGGTACGGCGACACTTTTGTTCAAACAAACTGCAGCGAGATGCTTCCGAGCGTGCCGAAATCAGCGCGTACCGTGTCGCCCTTCTGCGCCCAGATCACGCGCGTGAAAGAGCCGGCGAGCACCAGGTGCCCCTTCTCCAGCGCGACGCCGTGCTGACCGAGCTTGTTGGCAAGCCACGCGACGCCCATCGCAGGGTGACCGAGCACGCCGGCGGCAACGCCGGTCTCTTCAACTTCAGAGTTGCGCATCATGATTCCGCCGACCCAGCGCAGGTCGATGTCCATCGGGCCAACCGGCCGCCCGCCGGTCACGATGCCTGCGGCCGCGCCATTGTCCGAGATCGTGTCGAAAATCTTGCGCGGGTTGATGAGGCGCGCATCGACGATCTCGATCGCCGGAACGACGTACTCCGTCGCGCGCAACACGTCGGTGAGGCCGACGCCCGGCCCCTTCAGTTCCTTGCCGAGAATGAAAGCAAGTTCCACCTCGACGCGCGGCGCGCAGTAGTTCTCGTGCGGCACCTTGGCCCCGTCAGCCACCATCATCGAGTCGAACAGATATCCGTAGTCGGGCTCGTCGATCTGCGATGACTGCTGCATCGCCTTCGAGGTCAGGCCCACTTTGTGGCCGATCAGCTTTTCGCCGGCGGCCCCGCGACGCTTCGCGCAGATCGTCGAGATTGCGTAGGCATCCTCGAATGTGATGCCCGGGAACGTGACGGAAAGCTGCGTCGCCTGCTTTCGGGTTTTGGCCGCCTCCATCAGGATGTCGGCGGCTTTCTTGCGGTCGGCTTCGGAAAGCATGGGTCCTCACCCGTTGTCTATTCGGCCGCGATCGATGCGGTGGCGCGGTTCTCGATCAGGTGCGAGATCGCATTCGCATAGTACCGCAGCATGATCTCTTCCGCGGGGTTGGCGCGATAAAGCCCGTTTTCTTCCAGGATGAAGTGGCGCAGCAGCAGCATGCGCAATCCGACTTCGATCGCGTAGTCCTGGTCGGCGCGAGGAATGTGGATATGGGCGCCGCCGGCGATCAATCGGCGAATCAGGATTTCGACCTCGCCCTTCAATTCGAGAGCCGAGAGTGGCTTGGGCGCACCGAGGATGACGGTCGCGACCAGAGAAACAGGCAGCGCCGGCACGACCTCTCCGACCTTGCGCATCAGCATCTGCCCCAGTTGCTCGACTTCGGCAAAGCGGCGATTTTCGTTCAGCGTGCGGAAGTCGATGCCGTGCTCGGTGCAGTATCGCCGCAAGGAGACCGGCCGTCCGAAGCTGACGCAGGCGTATCCGTAGCGGTAGAGCCGCCCTTGCCAGCGAAGCTTCATTCTGTTTGCAATGAAACCGAGCAGCACGGCCGGCGAGAACTTGAAGCGCGGCTTCTCGCCCTCCGGCGTCACCACGGCGACCTGGATGCGGTCCTCGAGCACGCTATCGTAGTTGAGCCCTACGGGTACGAACACGGCGTCGCGCGGGCCGTGCGGGTCGAAGCCCGAGACCATGTAACTAAGCAGGCCGAGCTTGGGCGTGCGCAGCTTGCCGTCGCGGGTCAAACCGCCTTCCGGAAACATCGCCTGCGTGAGCCCGCCGGCGATCGCGAGATGCACATAGCGCGCCAGCACCTTGCGATAGAGAGGCTCGCGTGAGTCGCGGCGCACGAAATAGCCGCCCATGGTGCGAATCAGGTTCTGCAGCAGCCATACCCGCGCCCACTCGCCGACCGCATAGGAGAGCGCGGACGCGCTCGACGCCATGTAGGTGACCAGCACGTAGTCCATGTTGGAGCGGTGATTGATGACGAAGATCACCGCCGCGTCGGGATCGACAGCCTGCATCGCCTGCTCGTCGAGATAGCCGAGGCGCACGCGGTAAAGGAACGTCGAGAGCCAGCGCGCCAGCCGGATGCCAACGCCGAAATACGCATAGGCCGAGAACGACGGCACGATCTCCTGCGCGTAGTCGCGCGCCCTCGCCTGCGCGGCCTCGCGCGAGACCCTGTTCTCGGACGCATAGGCCTCGATCGCGCGCAGCACCTCCGGGTCGAAGATGAGCTGGTCGACCAGCGCCTGGCGTTTGGCCAGCTTGAGCGGCTGGATGCGCAGCTTGAGCCGAGTGTTGAGATCGTCGATCGCACGATTGAGACGGCGGCGCATGAGGTGGCGCACCGCCGGCACGATGATACGCTCGAACGCCGCCCAGATTGCCAGCGCGCCGATGATCAGCGCGAGCCACAGCGGCAGCGTGACGGTCGAACTCATCGCGCGGCGGGCTGGCGCGGGTGCACGTAGCCTTTGAAAATATCAAAGCCCTTCCAGGCAGGCTCGACCGGGTCACGACCGGGCTGCGGCACATAGACCGAGGGCTCGGCAAGCTGCATCTTCGGAATGTAGCGCGGGCAGTTCGGAAAGATCGCGCGCGCCGTCACGCGAACGATCATCTGCGCACCGACCGTCTGGGCAAGCAGCGGGTCGTCGCGCGATACTGTCGCCGAGCCGTTGATGCGCAGCCGGCGCGGCCGCTCGTGCAGGTCGATGAACAGCAATCCGACATTCGGATTGACCAGCACGTTGCCGAGGCTCTTGAACATGCCGTTGCCATCATAGTCCGGAAACGCGAGCTCGGAGTCCGCCGTCACCCGCACGAAGCCGGGCGAGCCGCCCTTGAACGAACAGTCGGGGCGTCCTTCGGCGTCCGCGGTTGACATGAAGAAGTAGATCGCGCTCTCGATGAACGCCTTGTCGTCCGCGGTGAATGCCGCGCGGGTGAGCTTTTCTTCGAGGCGGTCCGAGATACGGCGGCTATCGAACTGATCCTGAAGCTGCCGATTTCCCTCGTGATACATGACGGTCATGGCGTCTCCCCCTAATTTATCTCGACGTCAGCTGGTCGAAGGCGCGCAGCGATTCCACGCCTCGATGGGACCGGCTGAAGCTTCAGTCGGCCCTACGCGCAGGTGCACGAGATATTCTCCCATCAGGGTCATGAATACTGTCTCGCCCGCGCGGGGTTCGGTTACCGGCACCTGATACGAAAAATAATGGCGATCATAGTTGCCCTGCAGGTGATTGCCGGCTGGCGTGGTGATGGCCGGCCCGCGAATGCTGAAACGGCGCCCATCCGGATGGCACCAGTTGCCATCGATCGCGTCGGCCGTTGCAGGAATCGCTCCTGTCAGCACCAGGAATGCGGCGAGAACACCACGGCGCATGCGAAGCCTCCGTGAAAGAGCGCCTTCCATTGTGCGGCTCTGATCGCAACCCGGCAAGCCGTCAGGGAGCGCCCGTCTCCTCCGCAATGCGCTTGCGGCCGCTCATGTAGGCGCGGCCGTCGTTCACGGCATCGACCGCGATGAGCTTGCCATTCCGGCGATACTCGACCGAGAAGCGGGCAGATCCAACATCGCCCACGGTCGTCGCGTCGTCGTAGCCGTCGCTCAGCCCGGCCATCTGCAGCTTCAGCTCATACTGATCCGACCAGAACCATGGCACTGGATCGTAGACCTGCGGCTTGCCCAGCAGTGCTGCGGCAACCGCCTTGGCCTGATCGATCGCGTTCTGCACGCATTCGAGCCGCAGCTTGCGGCCGTATCGCCTGCTCGGGAAGCGGGTGCAGTCGCCCGCGGCCCAGATCGAGGAATCGCCGGTCTGGCCGTGCGCATCGACGACGATGCCGTCCTCGCAGGGCAGGGCCGCGGCGGCCGCAAGATCGTCGTTCGGCCGCGCGCCGACCGCGAGCAATACGAGATCCGCAGGCAGCTCGGTGCCGTCCGCGAGCTTGACCTGCGACACTTTCGCCCCGCCTTCGATGGCGGCGAGCCGCGCGCCGAGGCGAATATTGACACCCCGATTGCGGTGAAAGTCCTGCATGAACTGCGAGATCACCGGCGAGGTCACGCGCTTCATCACGCGCTCCTCGGCTTCGAGCACCGTAACCTCCCTGCCCTCGCTGCGTGCCACCGCCGCCACCTCGAGCCCGATATACCCCCCGCCGACAATCACGATGTGCCTTGCGGCATCCATCGGGCCGCGTAGCGCGCGCACGTCGTCGATCTTGCGCAGCGAAAACACGCCATCGAGCCGCGCGCCAGGCAGCGGCAGGTCGCGTGCGCGCGTGCCCGTGGAGAGAAAGAGCGTCTCGTAGGGGGCGTGCCCGTCGGCAAAGGTGATCCGTCTGGCCGTGCGGTCGATGGAGAGGACCGGAACGCCAAAATCGGCAACAACCCCCTGCTCGCCCCAGAACTTCTCCGGCCGGAAGTAGAGCGTGTCGGCGGGCGGGCGCTCCGTGAGAAACTTCTTCGACAACGGCGGGCGCTGGTACGGCGCATAGGGCTCGTCGCCGATCATGCGGATCGGATCCTTGAAGCCGCCTTGGCGCAGGCTCAAGACGAGCTGCGCCGCCGCCTGCCCTGCCCCGACGATCACGATCATGCGGCTTCCCGCGTGCAAACATCGATTTCGGAATGCAGCGTGCGGTGCACCGGGCACTTGTCCGCGATCTCCATCAACTTGGCGCGCTGCTCCGTCGATAAATCGCCTTCCAGCGTGATCTCGCGGTCGATGCGATCGATCTTGCCCTCCTTGGTCTCGCAGCTCTCGCAGTCGACCGCATGGATCTTGTCGTGCGTCAGGTGCACGGCGACGCGCTTGAGCGGCAGCTTCTTGGCGTCGGCGTAGAGCCGGATGGTCATCGACGTGCAGGCACCAAGCCCGGCAAGCAGATATTCGTATGGGCTCGGGCCAGAGCCATTGCCGCCGACAGACGTCGGCTCATCGGCGCGATAACGATGTTTTCCGGCAACGACCGATTGCTCGAATTTGCCATTGCGTGTTTCGGCAACGAGCACGCCTTCGATCGGCATCTCGTCGGGCTCGGGTAGCATATCGAGATAGCGTTCGGACCAAGCCGCGATCACATCGGCGACATACACGGCGTCGGCGCGCTTGCTGATCAGATGATCGGCGCCACTCAGCGAAATGAAGCTCTTGGGATGTTTCGCGGCGGTGAAGATCGCGCTCGCATTCTCGATCCCGACGAGATCATCGGTCGGCGAGTGGAGTACCAGCAAGGCCTTGCGCAGGTTTGCGAGGCAGTCATGGAGCTTGCGCTCCGCCACATCGTCCAGGAACTCCTTGCGGACGCGGAAGGAACGTCCGGCGAGCGCGACTTCAACCTCGCCTTTCGCATGGATCTCGGAAATCTGATCCTTGAACAGGCCGGTGACGTGCGCCGGGTCGGCTGGTGCCGCAATCGTGACGACCGCCCGCGCCTCCGGGCAATTCTGGGCGGCCGCGAGCACCGCGGCCCCGCCAAGGCTGTGGCCAATCAGCAGTCCGGGCCCACGATAGATCTCGCGCAAGTGCTTCGCGGCGGCGACCAGATCGGCGACATTCGATGAGAATGTCGTATTCGCGAACTCGCCCTCGCTCGCGCCGAGACCGGTGAAATCGAAGCGCAGCACCGCAATACCGCGTGCGGTCAAGCCGTCGGCGATGCGCTTGGCCGCCAGCACATCCTTGCCGCAGGTGAAGCAGTGCGCGAACAGCGCATAGGCTTTGGGATCACCTGCCGGCCGGTCCAACACCGCGGCGAGTTTCTCGCCGCGCGCATTCGGAAACTCAAACCGTTCGGACGGCATGGTCATTCTCCCCACGCGAGCCACGGGTAAGCCCTACGCAGATTGCGCACGATTGCACCAATGATGTTGGAGTAGTCGTCGGTCCAGATGCGCTGCTCCGGGTCGATGGCAAGCTCGTCCCAGTCCTTGTCGTCGAGCAATTGACCGAAATCGGATTCCTCGCGCGCATTGATCACGACGTTCGATGTGAAGACATAACGGGTGTCGTCCTCACCCTCGCGCGCAGCACGGTTGTTGTGCCGGCTGACCAGCCCGTTCGCATGCGCGATGCCGGCAACGACGGAGGCAAGCTCCATGTGGCGATTTGAGATGTGCAGCATCACAATGCCTCGGGGAGCAAGTCGCGACAGGTAGATCGCCATCGCCTCACGGGTCACCAGGTGGATCGGAATAGCATCCGAAGTGAACGCATCAAGCACGATGAGATCGTACTGATCCGGGCTTTCGGCGAGCGTGAGGCGTGCGTCGCCGAGCACCACCGGAACGTTGGGCGCACATTGGTCGATATAGCGGAAGCGATTCGGGTCACGCGCGAGCTTTTCGACGCTCGCATCGATCTCATAGAACTTGAAGCTGTCACCCGGCTCCGCGAAGCATGCGAATGTCCCGGTGCCAAGTCCAACGACGGCGACCTTGATCGGGCCGCCGATCCGCGCACGCACCGCCTTCACGGTGACGCCCATCGGCGAGTTCGGATGATAGTAGGTGATCAGCGGCGGCTGCCCCGTCATTGGCTCGCCGTTGTCGTCGAGCAGCCGTTCCGCACCGTGGATCGTGGTGCCGTGCATGAAAACCCGGAAGTATCCATCCGAGGTCTCGGTGATCTTGTGCACCCCGAAGAAACTGCGCATCGTCTCGCGCACTTCGGTGTCCGGCCGGTAGGCGCTCCCAATGATGAACACGACCGCAATCACGGCTGCGAATGGCAGCGGCTCGCGCGATACGAGGCCCGCAACGACCAGAAGAGCACCGACAACCCAGTAGAATGTGGTCTGATCGGTCACGTAGCGGTCGGTCACGCCGGGGAACGCCGCAATCGCGACGATTGCGATCGCTGCAAGCCACAGGAGTTGGGTGCGCCAATTGGTCGGCAGTTCGAGTCCTGGCCGGCAGAGGATCGCGAGCACGACCAGCAGCGGATATTCGAGAACCCAGGAGAAAACGTTCGGGGCGATCAGCCCTGAAAAGATGCCGCCGATCACGCCCCCTGCCGACATCCACATGTAGAACGCCGTGAGATGCTGCGCCGCCGGACGGCTGCGGCTCAACTCTCCATGACAAACCATCGTGATGACAAAGAAGGCGACCACATTGAGCGCGAGCAATCCCAGGACGTATTGCCGGATTTCGAGCACGATGAGACCGGCCAGCGCGACGATGAACAGCGGCTCGATTCCGACCATCCAGTCGTGCGGCAGATGCGGCCGCTTCGAAAACACGATGACGAAGGTCAGCAGGTAAAGCGCGAGTGGGATGACCCACATGAACGGCGCTGCCGCGATGTCCGTCGAGATGTGCGCCGTGACTGAGACGAGCAACGCGGAGGGTACGGCGGCGAGCATGACCCAGCGAGCCACATCGCGCCATGCGGGCGGCGGCTCGGCGCTCGCTGCGACGGTCAACGTCTCGTCGCGTGGCGCACGCAGCATCAGCCAGCCGCAGTAGCCAATGAGCACGATCAAGATGATAAACAGCACCGCCCAGCCGCCTCTTTGCTGGCCAAGCGTGCTCAGCGGCTCCAGCACAAAGGGATAAGAGAGGAGCGCGAGAAAGCTGCCGATATTGCTTGCCGCATAAAGGAAATAGGGATTGGCGGCGCTCGGATGATCGGTGCGGGCGAACCACGCCTGCACCAGTGGCCCGTTCGCCGAAAGTGCAAAGAACGGCAGCCCGATCGACACGGCAAACAGGCCGAGCAGCCACAGCGCGGCAGTCGCGTCGGCCGGCGGTCGTCCCCACCACGAGGCGATCGCGAGCGGCAGGAACAGCGTCGCCGCGCACATCACCACGACATGCACAATGACGGACCGCTTGCCGGGAATGAATTTCGTCAGCGCGTGTGCATAGGCGTAGCCGCCGAGCAGCACGGCCTGAAAGAACACCATCGCGACCGACCAGACCGCGGGCGTGCCGCCGAGTCTCGGCAGCACCATCTTGGTGAACATCGGCTGCACGGCGAACAAGAGCGCGGCCGAGAGGAAGATCGCGGCCGCAAACACGCGAAGAAGAATTTTGGGTCTGGCCCGCATCGACGATGCGTGCCTAGTGCCCGACGGGCATTCCGCCCAATGCTTCGACAGTAAACTCGACGTCGACCTTCCCGGCTTTTTCGAAGGTGAGCGAGCCTTTCACCTTGTCGCCTTTCGCGAGCGGCCGTGACAGGTTCATCATCATGATGTGATACGAGCCGGGCTTAAGCTCCACAGTGGCGCCAGGCGGAATTTCGAGCCCATCCTTGAGCTCGCGCATCTTCATCACGCCGCCATTCATGCTCATTTCATGAACTTCGAATTTGCGGGAAACGTCGGCAGAACCACCGGTCAGTCGATCCGGGGTGTTCCCGGTGTTGGTGATTTTCACATAACCGCCGGCGACGTTCGCGCTTTTGGGGGTCGCGCGTGTCCAGGGATGATCGATCACCAGGGAGCCAACCTTGTACTCCTGCGCCTGCACGGTGGATGCGAGCGCGGCGAGGAAGAACGCCGCCAATAGACGTATCATCGAAGGCTCCTTGCCGCCCGCCTG
>Ga0173480_10000718_pt1 | contig 11531 bp, 11 predicted proteins | sample NitcycUS209509C1_FD_122622 | JGI IMG/M metagenome (GOLD analysis project Ga0173480, IMG submission 122622) | Soil microbial communities from Arlington Agricultural Research Station in Wisconsin, USA - Nitrogen cycling UWRJ-S209-509C-1 (version... | ecosystem: Environmental > Terrestrial > Soil... | reverse complement strand
GGTGACGGGACGAAACTCCCGCGCCGCCTGCGCCTCGCTGAACTCGTCGTGTACGTCGGCGTGGGGGCCGGTTCGAGCCGGCCCTGGGCCGCCTGAAGGCGGCCCCCACGACTGTGACCCTCGGCCGGCTGAAGGCGGCCCCCACGACTGAGGCCCTGGGCCCCCTGAGGGCGGCCCCCACGACTGAGGGGGATCGATCGCGCCGCCGAGATAGCGCGCCACCTCGTCGAGCGGCCGCTGCGTGGCCGAGAGGCCGATCCGCTGCAGTGGCGGACGATCGCCGCCGCTGGACGCGCGCAGCGCCTCGAGCCGTTCGAGCGACAACGCCAGGTGCGCGCCGCGCTTGCCCGGAACGAGCGCGTGAATCTCGTCGATGATCACGGTGTCCACGGCGGCCAGGCGCTCCCGCGCCCGCGAGGTGAGCAGCAGGAACAGCGACTCCGGCGTCGTGATCAGGATGTCGGCGGGTGCCCGCAGGAAGCGTGCACGCTCGTTGGCGGGAGTGTCGCCGGTCCGGATGCCGATCCCTGGTGACGTAAATGTCACACCGGCCGCCGTCGCCACGTTGGCGATGCCCGCGAGCGGCGCCCGCAGGTTGCGCTCGACGTCCACGGCCAGCGCCTTGAGCGGCGACACGTAGAGCACGCGGCAGCGGTGGCCGGCATCGGGGACCGGCTCAAAGAGCAAACGGTTGAGACACCACAGGAACGCGGTGAGCGTCTTGCCGCTGCCAGTGGGCGCCAGGATGAGCGTGGACTCACCGCGCGCAATCGCCGGCCAGCCGAGGCGTTGCGGCCGGGTCGGGGCCTCGAAGACGCTGGAAAACCAGTCGCGGACCGCAGGATGAAAGAGCGAAAGCGGCGCCGCCGCGCGCGTCATGCACTGATCATAAGGGCGAGCCTCCGCTGCGCTTCGCCTCGCCTGACAGCACTCAATTGCCCGCCCTCCGGGCGGGTGCGCGCATTGACCTTTGAGAGGCCGTTCTATAGCATGAGCAGGTTTGGGAAAGTTTTCACAACAATGATCTTGGACGGTTGGCTCGGAGTCGTGATCATGGCGGTGCTCGGCGTTGGATTCGCCGCCACGATGATCGGGTTGTCGCTGCTCCTCGGCCCCAAGAACCCCACTCCCGAGAAGCTGGCGCCCTACGAGTGCGGCATGCCCGCGGTAGGAAACGCACGGGAACGCCACTCGGTGAAGTTCTACCTGGTGGCGATGATTTTCCTGCTGTTCGACATCGAGGTGGCCTTTCTCTATCCGTGGGCCATGGCCCTGCGCGACCTGGGCTGGGCCGGCTACTGGCAGATCGTCACGTTCTTCCTGATTCTGCTCGTCGGCTTCGTCTACGTCTGGCGCAAGGGGGTCCTCGATTGGGGCCCGGTGGCGCGCACTCGTCCCGCCGGCGCGCAGCCGGCCGGCGCCCGTCAAGAAGCGGCATAGGAAGCGGCAGAGGAAAGCGGCGGAAAGGCGCGACGGCAGCGGCCATGGCACAGGCAGACCACACCCACGGACTGGATCACGAGCTTCCGATTCTCACCAGCACGGTCGAGAAGATCGTCAACTGGGCCCGCCAGTCGGCGATCTGGCCGGCACAGTTCGGCCTCGCCTGCTGCGCCATCGAGATGATGGCGATGGTGGCCAGCCGCTACGACGTCGCGCGCTTCGGCGCCGAGGTCTTCCGGGGCTCGCCGCGCCAGTCGGACCTGATGATTGTCGCCGGCCGCCTGTCGCGGAAGATGGCGCCGGCGATGCGCCGCGTCTACGACCAGATGCCGGAGCCGAAGTATGTGATCTCGATGGGTGCGTGCGCGTCGGTCGGCGGCATCTTCGACAACTACGCCATCGTCCAGGGCGTGGACCAGGTGGTCCCCGTGGACGTGTTCGTGCCCGGATGCCCGCCGCGACCCGAGTCGCTGATCTACGGGATCGTGAAACTGCAGCAGAAGATCGCGCGTTCCCGGATATAGCCGACGCATGGACGCGAACGGAGTCATCGAAAGTCTCATCCCGCTTGTCCCGGGCGCCGCATTCGAAGCCGGCGCCAGCGTGGACTTCGCCACCGTCTACGTGCCCGCCGAACACATCGTCGCCACGTGCGCGGCGCTGCGCGACCATCTGAAGTTCGAGGTGCTCGTCGAGGTGACGGCGGCCGACTACCTGCCGCAGGCGCCTCGCTACGAGGTCGTGTACCACCTGCTCTCGGTGGCCAGTCGCCGCCGGCTGCGTCTCAAGGTGCGCGTGACCGCCGACGGCACCGTGCCCACCGTGCAGCCGGTCTACCCCGGCGCGGGGTGGCTGGAACGGGAAGTGTGGGACATGTTCGGCATCGTCTTCGACGGGCACAACGATTTACGCCGCCTGCTCATGCCCGAAGAATGGGAAGGCCACCCGCAGCGCAAGGACTATCCGGTACAGATTCAGAAGACGGCCCAGACCTACGCGCCGCTCGAAGTCAGCGAAGAGCAGTTCCGCGCCAGCCTCGAGCACGATCGCGTGAAGCGCCCGCACTGACGCGCGTTCAGTAAGAGCACGTAGACGCAGACGACGACCGATGGCAGACATCCGCACCGAAACGATGACGGTCAACATGGGGCCCCAGCACCCCAGCACGCACGGCGTGCTGCGGCTGATCCTGGAGCTCGATGGCGAAGTCGTCCAGTCGGTGATCCCGACGATCGGCTACCTGCACACCGGCATCGAGAAGACCGCCGAGCAGAAGAAGTGGCAGCAGGTCATCCCGCTGGTCGAGCGCATGGATTACCTGGGCGCGCAGTCGAACAGCCTGGCCTATGCCCTCAGCGTCGAGAAGCTCCTCGGCCTCGAGATGCCGCAGCGCGTCAAGGACATCCGCGTCCTGCTCGCCGAGCTGCAGCGCATCGCCAGCCACCTGATCTGGATCGGCACCCACGGCCTCGAAATCGGCGCGGTGTCGATGCTGTTCTACGCCGTGCGCGAACGCGAGCTGCTCCTCAACATCAACGAGCTCATCGCCGGCTTCCGTTTCTTCCCGAGCTACATTCGCATCGGCGGGCTGCGCGAGGACCTGCCGCGCGGGTTCCACGCGCAGGTGCAGGAGTTCCTCGACCGGTTCCCGACCAAGATCGACGAGTTCGAAGGCCTCCTCACGAAGAACGACATCTACAAGCGGCGTACTGAAGGCGTGGGCTACATCACCAGGGAACACGCCTACGCCTGGGGCCTGATCGGGCCGATTGCCCGCGCCGGCGGCTCCGACTACGACGTCCGCAAGTACTTCCCGTACACCGGGTACGAGACCTACGAGTTCAAGGTGCCGACGGCCACCGAGGGGGACGTCTACGCGCGCTATCGGGTGCGCGTGGCCGAGATGCGCGAAAGTCTCAAGATCGCGAAGCAGGCGCTCGATCGCATCAGCCCGACCGGCGTCTTCGCCTGCGACGACACCCGCGTCGTGCCGCCGCCGAAGGACAAGGTCTACAGCGAGATGGAAGCGCTGATCCAGCACTTCCTGATCTACTCGCAGGGCTTCACCGTGCCCGCCGGCGATGCGTATGTGCCGGTCGAGGGGCCGCGCGGCGAGCACGGCTGCTACGTGGTGTCGGATGGGACCAACCGCCCCTGGCGCGTGAAGATGCGCGCGCCGTCGTTCATGGCCATCCAGGCGCTGCCGACGGTGGTGCAGGGCGGCCTGATCGCCGACGTCGTGGCCGTCATCGGCTCTACCGACGTCGTCATGGGAGACTGCGACCGGTGAGCTTTCATCCCCAGATGGAGTACGCGCCGGCCCGGTTCCACCGGTCCGAGCGCAAGCTGGCCGACGAGGGGCAGCCGTTCGCCTACACGCCGGAGAACCAGGCGAAATTCGACGAGAACGTGACGCACTATCCGCCGGAGCAGCGGAAGTCGGCGATTCTCTACGCCCTCTATCTGGCGCAGGGGCAACTGGGCTACCTCACCGGAAACGCGATGCGCTTCGTGGCGCAGCAGATTGGCTGCTCGACGGCGGATGTCGAAGACGTCGTGTCGTACTACACGATGTTCTACAGAAAGCCGGTCGGCAAGCGCGTGCTCAACGTGTGCCGGACGCTCTCGTGCGCGCTGCTCGGCGCGGAGCGCGTCACCGAGGAACTGAGCCGCACGCTCGGCATCAAGCCGGGCGAGACGACCGCCGACGGCGAGTTCACGCTCATCGAGGTCGAGTGCCTGGGCGCGTGCGACCGCGCGCCCGTGGTGATGGTCAACGACGACTGGCACGAGCGGCTGGCGCCCGAGCAGGTGTCGAAGTTCATCGACGACCTCAAGGCCCGCGGTTCAGCGGCCTTCACGGGATGTCACCTCAAGAAGGAGTAGGGGCCACCTTGCAGGGGCCGCCTTCAGGCGGCCCAACCATTTATGGCTTTTGAACCCGTTCTCACACCGTTCGTTGGCGAGCCCAACGCGCACACGCTCGATTTCTACATCCAGCGCGCGCGCGGTTACGAAGGGCTGCGCAAGGCGCTGACGATGCAGCCCAACGACCTCATCGAACAGGTGAAGGCATCGGGACTGCGCGGCCGCGGCGGCGCCGGGTTTCCCACCGGGCTGAAGTGGCAGTTCGTGGACAAGAAGGCGGAGCCGCGCTACATCGCCTGCAACGCCGACGAGAGCGAACCGGGCACGTTCAAGGACCACGTGCTGATGGAGCGCAACCCGCACCTGCTCATCGAGGGGTGCGCCATCTCCTGCTACGCCATCGGCGCCAAGGTCGCCTACATCTACATCCGCGGCGAGTTCTACCACGTGCAGCAGGTGCTCGAAGCCGAGATCGAGAAGGCCTACAAGGCCGGCTTCCTCGGCAAGAACATCCTCGGCAGCGGCTTCGACTGCGACGTCTACGTGCACCGCGGCGCCGGCGCCTACGAAGCCGGCGAGGAAACCGCGCTCATCGAGTCGCTGGAAGGGAAGCGTGCGCAGCCGCGCATCAAGCCGCCCTTCCCGGCGGTCGCCGGCCTCTATCAGAAGCCGACCGCGGTGAACAACGTCGAGACGCTGTGCAACGTGCCGCTCATCGTGCTGAACGGCGCAGAGTGGTTCGCCGCGCTGGGTCCGGAAAAGAACGGCGGCCCCAAGCTCTATTGCATCAGCGGCCAGGTGAAGCGGCCGGGTGTCTACGAGGCGTCGATGCACACGACGCTGCGTGAGCTGATCTACGGCGAGACGTTCGCGCAGGGGATGGCCGGCGGCAAGAAGTTCAAGGCGATCATTCCCGGCGGATCCTCGGTGCCGCTGCTGCTCGACGAGCACCTCGACGCGCCCGCCAGCTTCGACGGCGTGCAGAAGGCCGGGTCGCTGCTCGGCTCGGCCGGCCTGATCGTGCTCGACGAGACGGTGTGCATGGTGTGGCTGGCGATGAACCTGCTGCACTTCTACCGCCACGAGTCGTGCGGCAAGTGCACGCCCTGCCGCGAGGGCGGCAACTGGCTCTATCAGTTGTTGCAGCGGGTCGAGGCCGGCGAGGGCCGGATGAAGGACATCGACCTGCTCTTCGGCGTGGCCAACAACATCGTCGGCAAGACGCTCTGCGCGTTTGGCGACGCCGCCGCCACGCCCGTGCTGACGACGTTGAAACTGTTCCGCCACGAGTTCGAGGCGCACGTCAAGGAAGGGCGCTGCACGCTGCCCTCCGAGTGGCGCGCCAAGCATCCGGTGATGGCGCACTGATGGACTCGCAGCCGCTACTGAGGCCGGCCGTCGTCGGCCTGATGATCTTCATCGTCTTCAACGCCCTCATCATCGCGTCGGCGATTCTGGTGTACGCCGAGCGCAAGGTGATGGGGTTCATGCAGCAGCGCCACGGCCCCTACCTGGTGGGGCCGTACGGCATGATGCAGCCCTTCGCCGACATCCTGAAGCTGCTCTTCAAGGAAGAACTGCGGCCCAAGGGCGCCGATAAATGGCTGTTCACGCTGGCGCCGGTGCTGGCGGTGGTGGCGGCCTTCGCCGCGTTCGCCACCGTGCCCTTCGGCGCCGAGACGACGCTTTTCGGCCTGCTCGATCAGCCGATGAAGCTGGGCGTCGCCGACGTCAACGTCGGCGTGCTGGTCGTGTTCGCGGTGACGTCGATGGGCGTCTACGGCATCGTCCTCGCCGGCTGGTCGTCGAACAGCAAATACGCGCTCTTCGGCGGGCTGCGCGCCTCGGCGCAGATGATCAGCTACGAGCTGTCGTACGCGACGGCCATCGCCGCGGTGATCCTGCTGGCGGGCTCGATGTCGGTGCGCGAGGTCGTGGACGCGCAGAGCGGCTACTGGCTCGGGTTCATCCCGAAGTGGTACATCTTTCTGCAGCCGCTCGGCTTCATGATTTACGCCATTGCCGGCGTGGCCGAGACCAACCGCGCGCCGTTCGATTTCCCCGAAGCGGAGCAGGAGCTGGTGGCGGGCTTCAACACCGAGTACAGCTCGGTGCGCTTTGCGCTCTTCCCGCAGGCCGAATACATCAACATGGTCACGATGTCGGCCGTGGCCACCGACCTGTATCTCGGCGGCTGGCACTTCCCGTTCGTCCCCGAATATCTCGGGTGGCTCGCATTCCTGGCGAAGGTGTCGTTCATCCTCTTCGTCTACATCTGGATGCGCTGGACGGTGCCCCGGTACCGCTACGACCAGCTGATGAAGTTCGGCTGGAAGTACCTGTTCCCGGCGTCGGTCATCAACCTGCTCGTGACGGCTGCGATGGTGCTCTATTTCAATGCCTGAGAGCGTTCTCTTCTACGTGCTGTCGGGGCTGGCGGTAGCGGCGTCTGCGCTCGTCATCGGCCAGCGCAACCCGATGTACAGCGTGCTGCTGCTCATCGTGTCGTTCGCGGCGCTCGCCGGCCTCTACATCGTGCTCGACGCCCCGTTCGTGGCCATGGCGCAGATGATCATCTATGCCGGCGCCATCATGGTGCTCTTCCTGTTCGTGGTGATGCTGCTCAACGCGCCCCAGGAAGACGGCGCCGAGTGGGACCGCACGCATCCGCTGCGGCGCCCGGGAGTGGCCCGCATCGGCATCCTCCTCGCCGTCGTCCTCGTCGCCGAGCTGGGCTGGGCGCTGACGAAGGTGGTGGCCCTCGACACTCCGGTGGGCGCGCGGGCCGACGGCGCCCTGGTCGGCTCGGTGCGCGAGCTCGGCAAGGTGCTGTTCACTGATTACGCCTTCGCGTTCGAGGCCACCTCGTTGCTGATCCTGGTGGCGATGGTCGGGGCGGTGGTGCTGGCGCGGAAGGACGGTGACGCGTGATTCCGCTCAGTCACTACCTGATCGTGTCGGCCATCCTGTTCGCGATCGGCACCGCCGGGGTCTTCCTGCGCAAGAACCTGATCACGATTCTGCTCTCGGTCGAGATCATGCTGAACGCCGTCAACCTGAGCTTCGTGGCGTTCGGGCGTTTCGCCGGCACCGTCGATGGGCAGATCATCACCTTCTTCGTGATGACCGTCGCGGCGGCCGAGGCGGCCGTGGGCCTGGCGCTCGTCATCGCGCTCTTCCGTACTCGGGAATCGCTCAACCCCGACGCTTTCACAACCCTCAAGTGGTAACGCCGTGACCTCGCCGCTGATCGCGCTGATACCGCTGCTGCCGTTTGCCGGCTTCGTCGTCAACGCGACGATGGGCAAGCGGCTGCCGAAGTCCGTCTCCGGCGGGCTGGCCTCGCTCGTGATGCTGGCCTCGTTCGCCGTGGCCGCCACGCTGGTATGGCAGCTCGCGGGCCTGGCGCCCGACGGCCGCCTGATCACGCAGACGATCTACCGCTGGATGTCGTCGGGCGAGTTCACGCTCGATGTCACCCTGCTCGTGGACCCGCTCTCGGCGGTGATGCTCCTGGTCATCACCGGCATCGGCTCGCTCATCCACATCTACTCGACGGCGTACATGCACGACGAGGTGGACAGCGAGTTCGCGCGCTACTTCTCCTATCTCAACCTGTTTGCCGCCTTCATGCTCGTGCTCGTCCTCGGCTCGAGCCTGCCGGTGCTGTTCGTGGGCTGGGAAGGGGTGGGCCTCTGCTCCTACCTGCTGATCGGCTTCTGGTTCAAGAAGAAGTCGGCGGCCGACGCCGGCAAGAAGGCGTTCGTCGTCAACCGCATCGGCGACTACGCGTTCCTGCTCGGCATGTTCGCGCTCTTCGCCATGTTCGGCACGCTCGAGATGCGCGGCATCGCCGCGGCCGTTGCGGCCCAGCCCGTGGAAGCCGGGTTCGGCGTGCTCTCGATCGCGACCCTGCTCCTGTTCGTCGGCGCCACCGGCAAGTCGGCGCAGATTCCGCTCTACACCTGGCTGCCGGACGCGATGGAAGGGCCGACGCCGGTATCGGCCCTGATCCACGCGGCCACGATGGTGACCGCCGGCGTCTACATGATCGGGCGCAACGCGGTGCTCTTCAGCCACACGCCGGAGACGCTCCAGATCGTCGCCGTCGTCGGCGCCGCCACGGCGCTGATGGCCGGCACCATCGGCCTGGTCCAGAACGACATCAAGCGCGTGCTGGCGTACTCGACGGTGTCGCAGCTCGGCCTGATGTTCCTCGCCATGGGCGTGGGCGCGTATGGCGCCGGCATTTTCCACCTCTACACGCACGCGTTCTTCAAGGCCTGCCTGTTCCTCGGGTCCGGTGCGGTCATCCACGCGCTGCACGGCGAGCAGGACATTCGCAACATGGGCGGCCTCAAGAAGTACCTGCCGATCACCTACTGGACCTTCGTGATCGGCTCGCTGGCGCTGGCGGGCTTCCCGTTCCTCGCCGGCTTCTTCAGCAAGGACGAGCTGCTGTTCGAGGCGTTCGCCGGGGGCCACCAGATCCTGTGGGCCGTCGGGGCGCTGGCGTCGCTGCTGACGGCGATCTACATGGGCCGGCTGGTGTTCCTGACCTTCCACGGCGAACGCCGGCACGACGCGCCCGCGGCGCACGGTGCCGGCCATGGGCATGGTCACGGCGCGCACGGCGGCCACCCGCACGACGCGCCGCCGGCGATGGCGCTGGCGCTGATCGTCCTGGCGATCGGTTCAGTGGCGGCCGGCTACGTCGGCATCCCGGCCGCGCTCGGCGGCCACAACGCGCTCGGGGCGTGGCTGGCGCCGTCGTTTGCGCCGCCGGTTGCGGAAGGCGCCGCCGTCGCGGGCGCGGAAGCCGCGGGTGCGGCGGAAGGGGCCGGCGAGGCCGAGGCCCACGACGAAGAACACATCGCGCTCGAGCGGACCCTCATGGGCGTGTCGAGCGCCATTGCCATCGGCGGCCTCCTGGTGGCGGCGTTCATCTGGCTGCAGCGGCGCGAGATTGCCGCCAACATGGCGCGGAGCTTCGCGCCCATCCACCGCCTGCTGCTGAACAAGTACTACGTGGACGAGCTCTACGACGCGACGATCGTGCAGCCGGTGCAAGCCGTGTCGCGCGAAGCCCTGTGGCGCGGCGTGGACGTGGGCGTGATCGACGGCGCCGTGAACGGCGTGGGCGCGATCGTCGGTGCGAGCTCGGGCGTGCTGCGCCGGCTCCAGACCGGCTCGGTGCGCGCCTATGCCGGATCGCTGTTCATCGGCGTGGTGCTGATGCTCGGCTACTACCTCTGGAGATAAAGGCAAGCCGTGCTCCTCACCCTGTCGTGGACGCTGCCGCTCGCCGGTGCCATCCTTCTCGCCCTGATCGGTAACGCCGACGGACGGCGGGACGCGATGATCCGCTGGATCGCGCTCGGCGCCTCGCTCGTGACCTTCGCCGCGACCTTGCTGATCTGGGCGCGCTTCGATCCGGCGTCGGCCGACTTCCAGTTCGTCGAGCGCGTGGCCTGGATTCCAGCCTTCGGCATCGACTACTACATCGGCATCGACGGCATCAGCCTGCTCCTGGTGGTGCTCACCGGCTTCCTCACCCCGATTGCGCTGCTGTCGTCGTGGGAAGGCATCGAGAAGAAGGTCAAGGAGTTCTCGATCTTCATCCTCGCGCTCGAAGCGGCGATGATCGGCGTCTTCGTTTCGCTCGACCTCTTCCTCTTCTACGTGTTCTGGGACGCGATGCTCATCCCGATGTATTTCCTGATCGGGATCTGGGGCTACGACCAGCGCATCTACGCGGCGGTCAAGTTCATGCTCTACACGATGGCGGGCAGCGTGCTGATGCTGATCGCCATCCTCGGGCTCGCCTTCATGCACCAGGAGGCGACCGGCAGCTACAGCTTCGACCTGCTGCGGCTCTACACGCTGCAGATCGCGCCGGAAACACAGCGCTGGCTCTTCCTGGCGTTCGCCGTCGCGTTCGCGATCAAGGTGCCGCTGTTCCCGTTCCACACCTGGCTGCCGGATGCGCACGTCCAGGCGCCGACCGCCGGCTCGATCATCCTGGCCGGCGTGCTGCTGAAGATGGGCACCTACGGCCTGGTGCGCTTCGCGTTCCCGCTCTTCCCGCTGGCCGCCCACGAGTTCGCGCCGTGGATCGCGCTGCTCGCCGTCATCGGCATCGTCTACGGCGCGCTGGTGGCGATGGTGCAGCCCGACATGAAGAAGCTGGTGGCCTACTCGTCGGTGAGCCACCTCGGCTTCGTCGTGCTCGGCATCTGCGCCATGAACGTCCAGGGGGTCCAGGGCGCGGTGTACCAGATGCTGGCGCACGGCATCAGCACCGGCGGGCTCTTCCTCATCGTCGGCATGCTGTCGGACCGCCGCCACACCCGCCTGATCAGCGAGTTCGGCGGACTGCGCAGCGTGATGCCGCGGCTGACCGCGGCATTCATGATCATCACCCTGGCGTCGATCGGCATGCCGGCGCTCAACGGGTTCATCGGCGAATTCCTGACGATGCTCGGCGCCTACCTCTGGGATCCGCGCTTCGTCGTCGTTGCGGGCCTCGGCGTCATCCTCTCGGCCGTCTACATGCTGTCGATGTTCCAGAAGGTGTACCTGGGCGAGGTGACCAATCCGAAGAACGCGTCGCTGCCGGACCTGCAGCCGCGTGAGTGGGCGAGCGTGGTACCGCTCTGCGCCATGGCGATTCTGATGGGCGTGCTGCCCTCGATCTTCCTCGCGCCGATGGAGCCGTCGGTGCGCAAGGTGGTGCAGCGCATAGAGGCGGTGCGGCCGGTGCTGGCGCGGGGCGCGGCGGCCGTGGCGGTCCCGGCGCCGGCGGCCTTGCCGCGAGTGGGGCAGTAGCGATGTTGGGAGCCGAGCTCGACGCGATCGTTCCGATGCTGTGCGTGACGCTGGCCGCCCTGGCCTCGATGGGCGCCGAGGCGTTCCGCGGCCGGAACGAGCGCCTGCCGATCGGCGGCCTGGGAATCGTCGGCCTGGTCGGCGCGGCCGTGACCTCGGTGCTGCTGTGGAACCGCTCGGCCAGCGGCTTCGGCGTGATCCTCGCCGACAACTTCGGCCTGTTCGTCACCTTGATCCTGGTGATCGTCGGCATCCTCACCATCCTGTTATCGGCGCCGGTGCTCGAACGCAACCGCATCCCGGCAGGCGAGTACTACGCGCTGGTGCTGTTCGCCATCGTCGGCATGATGATGATGGCCACGGCGAGCGACCTGCTCGTGGTGTTCGTGGCG
>Ga0173480_10000717_pt1 | contig 11538 bp, 11 predicted proteins | sample NitcycUS209509C1_FD_122622 | JGI IMG/M metagenome (GOLD analysis project Ga0173480, IMG submission 122622) | Soil microbial communities from Arlington Agricultural Research Station in Wisconsin, USA - Nitrogen cycling UWRJ-S209-509C-1 (version... | ecosystem: Environmental > Terrestrial > Soil... | reverse complement strand
GGTACCGCTTCGGCCCTCGCGCGGAGCATCCCGGCTAGCATCCGCGGGTGGCCCCCCCCGACCTCGGGCGCATCGGCGTCTGGGGGCATCTCGACTCGCTGGCCGCGACCGATGCCCGCGCCTACGCGCGCCGCGTTGACGAGCTCGGCTTCGGTGCGCTGTGGGTGCCCGAGACGGTCGGCCGGGAGCCCTTCGCTCTGCTCGGGATGCTGGCGGGCGAAGTGCGGCGAGCGTGGCTCGGGACGAGCATCGTCAGCATCTGGGGGCATGATGCACAGGCGACCCGGATGGGCGCCGCGACGCTCTCGGAAGCCACGGGGGACCGCTTCGTGCTGGGGCTCGGCGTCAGCCATCCGCATCTTGCCGCCAAGCTTCGCGGCCACGACTTCGATCGACCACTGACCCGGATGCGAGAGTACCTCGCGGCGTATCGCGCGGCGGTCTACCGGGGACCGGGGTCCGACGACGCACCGATCCTCGTCGCCGCCCTTCGCGAACGGATGCTCGATCTCTCGGCGACCGATGCCGACGGCGCTTTCCCGTACCTCGTCACGCCGGAACGGGTCGCGTGGATGCGGGACCGTCTCGATGCTGCCGCTCAGGGGACACATCCGCTCCTGGCGGTGACCCTTCCAGTCTGGCTGGGCGATGACCGTGAGGCGGCGCGCGCCTATTTGAAGCCGTACCTGCGCACACCGACGTACCACGCGTCGTGGGAGCTCCAGGGCTTCGATCCCGCTGACTGGGAGGGCCCGGGGAGCGACCGCCTTGTCGACGCGATGGTCGCGATCGGCTCGGCCGACGTCGCTCGTGCGCGGATTGGCGAGTTCCACGTCGCGGGTGCCGACCACGTCGCCGTCATCCCGATCGCGCCGGACGGAACGACGGAGCACCTCGCCACGCTGGAGGCGCTCGCATGACGCTCGCGCCCGCGGTCGAGCGGGCCGCCGCCCACGCCGACGAGATCCGGCCCGAGGAGCTTGCCCGCCTGCGCCGTCGGATGCGGTGGGTCCTCTTCCTGGTCGCCGCGCTCGGCAGCACCGGCTACATCTCGGCGGTCACCGTCGGGACGCTGGTCGCAGCCCAGTTCTCAGGCGGCGCGGCGCTGGGCGGTCTGCCAACGACCCTGACGACGATCGGCACGGCGACCGCGGCGAGCCTGCTCGCTCTTCTCATGCTCCGAGCCGGCCGGCGGCCCGGGATGCTGGCCGGTCTCGGGGTGGGCGTGCTCGGCGGCACGGTGGTGTTCGCGTCGGTCCTGTCGGAATCGATTCCGCTCCTCCTGCTGGGAAGCGCCTTCACCGGGTTCGCCAACGCCGCCGGCAACCTCGGTCGCTATATCGCCGCCGACATGGCGCCGCCGGCACGACGCGCCTCTGCGATCGGCCTCGTCGTGTGGGGCACCACGGTTGGTGCGGTCATCGGCCCGAACCTCACGGCCCCGGCCGGCGCGGTCGCCGTTGAGCTCGGGCTGCCGGAGCTTGCCGGGGCGTATGCGACGACGGTGATCTTCATCGGCCTCGCCTGGATCCTGGCCGCGGTTGCCCTGCGGCCGGAGCCATACACCCTGGCCGATCCGTCGGCGCTGCGGCCATCCCTCGAGGACGCGGCCGCGCCAGCCCCTCAGCTGACCGGCCTGCTGACGCGGCCCTCCGTGGCCGTGGCGCTCGTCTCCCTGGTCTCGGCGCAGGTCGTGATGGTGCTCATCATGACGATGACCCCACTTCACCTCATCGAGCACGGTCACGGGCTCGCAACGGTCGGGATCGTGCTCTCCGCGCACACGTTCGGGATGTTCGGGCTCTCGCCGATCACGGGGCGGCTGACCGATCGGTTCCGCCCGCCGCGGGTCATCGCGTCCGGATTCGTCGTCCTGGCAATCGCCGCCCTCTTGGCGGCTGTGGCGCCCGCTGACGGCGGGCTGCTTCTCACCCTCGCGCTGTTCCTGCTCGGCTACGGCTGGAACCTCTGCTTCGTCGCGGCTTCATCGCTCGTGAGCCAGGGCCTCGCCCTCAGCGAGCGGACGCGGGTTCAGGGCGTCGCCGACACTCTGACGTGGGGCACCGCCGCGTTCGCGAGCCTCTCGTCGGGCCTCGTCGTCGCGGCGGCGTCGTACACCGTGCTCGGCCTCGTCGGGCTGGGCCTTGCCGTCATCCCGCTCGCCTTCCTCGCATCCCAGCGGGAGCGCCTTCGCCCGCCGGCAGCTGCGTCGTCGTGATTCGAACCGAGCGCCTGCTGCTTCGACGCTGGCTCGACGAGGACCGCGAGCCCTTCGCTGTGATGAACGCTGATCCTGCAGTCGTCGAGCATCTCCAGGGTCCGCTGACTCGCGAGCGCTCGGACGACTTCGTCGACCGGATCGAGGCGCACTGGGATGGGAAGGGCTGGGGCCTCTGGGCGGTCGAAGTGCCCGGAGCCGCCCCGTTCGTCGGCTACGTGGGCCTCTGGCCGGCCGAATACGTGCAGCCCGGCATGATCGAGGTCGGTTGGCGTCTCGCCCGCGACCATTGGGGCCACGGGTACGCCACCGAGGCGGCGCGCGAGGTCCTTCGCTTCGGCTTCGAGGACGTCGGGCTCGAGGAGATCGTGTCGTTCACGGTGCCCCAGAACACGCGCTCACGGGCGGTGATGGAGCGAATCGGCCTCGTTCACGACCCCGACGGCGATTTCGACCACCCGCGCGTCGATGCGGCTCGCTATCCGCAGCTCGTGCGACACGTCTTCTATCGGCTTGGCCGTAACGCGTGGCGAAGAGGACACATCTTCCCAGAATAGAACATTCGTTCTATCATCGGTCGTCCGATGGCCATGCCGGACGGCTACCCAGAGCTCCATACCCACAGCAACTTCAGCTTCCTCGACGGCGCGAGCCATCCCGAGGAGCTCATCGCGCGGGCCGCCATGCTCGGCATGCCGGCGCTCGCCATCACCGACCACGCCGGCCTCTACGCCGCGGTCCGCCTCTGGAAGGCGGCGCAGGAGACAGAGACCGATGCCGCACGCGAGGCGGGCCTCTCCCCGGTTCGTCCGATCATCGGCCTCGAGCTCACGATCCCGCGCACCAAGGACGAGCTGCATCTCGCCCATCGCGGCCGGAGGCTGAACCTGCCGCTCCGTGGCGAGAACGCGAGCCGAGGCTGGCCGGGCGAGCATCACGCCGGTCCCATGCCCGGTGACCACCTCGTCCTTCTGGCGCGGGACGTCGAGGGCTATACCGCCCTCTCGCGGCTCGCGTCGCGTGGCCATCTCGCGGGGGAGAAGCAGTTCCCGGTCTTCGAGCGGGCCCTCGTCGAGGCGGCGCTCGAGGAGGCGCGTGGCCACCTCTTCGGGCTCTCCGGCTGCCGGAACGGCGAGATCCCGCGGCTCCTGCTGGCCGGCGAGCACGACGCGGCACGAGACGCGGCGCGGGCGTGGGCGTCGTGCTTTGCGGGGAGCGACTTCGCGATCGAGCTCGGCCATCACCTTGGACAGGACGACGACTGGCTTCTCGCCCAGCTCGTCGACCTTGCCGCCGAGGTTGGCCTGCCGACCGCGGTCACGAACGAGGTCCACTACGCCGACCCCGAAGGGCATCGGCTCCAGGACGTCCTCGTCTGCATCCGCCACGGCGCGACGCTCGAGGAGGCGCGAGAGCTCCTCCTGCCGAACGCCGAGTTCCGGCTCAAGACGGGCGACGAGATGGCGCGCATCGGTGACGACCTGCCCGACGAACGGAGCCGCCACGCCTGGGAGGCGGCGATGGCGCGCAGCACCGAGATCGGCGCAGCCTGTGCGCTTGAGCTTGGCTTCGAGCGCTATCGGTTTCCGGGGTTCAGCGTGCCGGAGGGGGAGACCGCGTTCTCATATCTCTACCAGCTTGCCCACGACGGCTTACTGCGCCGTTACCGGCCGGTTACCAAGCAGGCGCTGAAGCAGCTCACCCACGAGCTCGACGTCATCGAGCGCACGAACCTCGCCGAGTTCTTTCTCATCGTCTGGGACCTCATGGAGTTCGCGCGGAAGCGGAAGATCATCGGCCAGGGACGGGGGAGCGCCGGCGACTCGATCGTCGCGTACTGCCTGGGGATCACGAAGGTCGACCCCATCGAGCACAAGCTCCTCTTCGAGCGCTTCATCAACGAGGCGCGCGCCCTGCCCGACATCGACATCGACTTCGACGTCAACCGGCGCGAGGAGGTCATCCAGTACCTCTACGCCACGTACGGTGCCGACCACGCCGCGATGGTCTGCACGATCGTCACGTATCGCGCCCGAAATGCCGTCCGCGAGGTGGCCAAGGCGCTCGGCTTCCCGGCGGAAGGGATCGACGGGCTTGCCAAGGCGCTCGACACCCGCGACGCCTCCGACGTCGCCCGCGACCTCGCTCTCGACGGGTCGTTCGGCTGGCTCTTCGACGAGCTCGGGATCGACATGGCCGACACGGCGGTGCCGCCAGGACGCGACGGCCGCGGCACGTCGGGGCTCGTGCACCCCACGTCCGACTCGTCGTGGAACCATCGGCCGCGGCCGACCCTCGACACCCGACCGGTCAGCGAGAGCGGCTGGCTGCCACCAAAGAAGGCCCGCGTGCTCGACGCATCGGTGACGAGCGTCCGGCACGAGTCGTCGTCGACGAAGCGCTATGCCCGCTCCGGAGAGCTCAGGGGCGGCGAGCTGGCAGGCGGCGAGCTGCGCGTGCCGACGCCGCGCGACAACGGCTCGCCGGGGCCCTCGAGCGGGCGACCGGCGCTCGTCCACCTCGATCCGGAGAGCGGGATGCCGGTCGAGGAGCGTCGTCGCGTGGCGGTCGTGCCAAAGGAACCGGACGACGAGCCCGTCGCGGGCATCGGTCACGCGCCGCGAAACCGATGGCAGTGGCTCCTCCAGCTGTGCGCGGAGATCGACGGCTTCCCGCGCCACCTCGGCATCCATGTCGGCGGGATGCTCGTCACGCGCGCGCCGCTCATCGAGCTCGTGCCGATCGAGCGCGCGACCATGCCCGACCGCGTCGTGACCCAGTACGACAAGGAGGACGTCGAGCAGCTCGGCCTGGTGAAGATCGACCTCCTCAGCCTCCGGACACTCGGCGTGGTGAGCGACGCCCTCGACCGGATCGAGCGCGACACCGGAAAGCGGATCGACCTCGACGGCCTCCCGCACGACGACCCCGCAGTCTTCGAGAGCATCCAGGCCGCCGACACGGTCGGAATGTTCCAGATCGAGAGCCGCGCCCAGATGCAGGCGCTTCCCAAGGCGCGCCCCGAGCGATTCGAGGATCTCGTCGTCCAGGTCGCGATCATCCGGCCGGGGCCGGTGCAGGGAAACGCGGTCCATCCCTACCTTCGACGGCGCGCCGGAGAGGAGGAGGTCACCTACGCTCATCCAAGCCTGCGGCCGATCCTCGAGGACACGCTCGGCGTGATCCTCTACCAGGAGCAGGTGATGCAGGTCGCGATCGAGGTCTGCGGCTACACCGCGGTCGAGGCCGACATCTTCCGCAAGGCGATGGGATCGCATCGGTCGCACGCGAAGATGCAGGCCGAGCGGCCGCGGTTCATCGGCGGTGCCATGCGGACCGGGCTCACGGAAGGTGAGGCGGAGGAGCTGTTCCAGAAGTGCTCCGCCTTCGCCGAGTTCGGCTTCGCCCGTGCCCACGCCGCCGCCTTCGCAAAGATCAGCTACGACACCGCCTGGCTGAAGCGCTACTGGCCGGCGCACTACACCGTTGGCGTGCTCAACAACCAGCCGATGGGCTTCTATTCGCCGGCGGTCGTCATCAACGACGCCAAGCGCCACGGGATCCGGGTCCTGCCGATCGACGTCAACGAGTCCGCCTGGGAGCACGACACGCGGTGGATTGGTCCGACTGACACACCGTTTGCGCCGGGTGCAACCAACGGCCACGTTGAGGCCGATTCGGCGCCCTCGATGGTCGCGGATTCCCGTACGCGCAACCCGCAGCAAGGAAAGCAAACCTCCGTGGCCGTTGGTCCCGCTGGCAGCAACTCGCCGCCGCCCGCTGCGGCCGGCGTCTGGGCGATCCGGCTCGGGCTGCGGCAGGTGAAGGGCATCGACGAGCGTGCTCGCGGGGTGCTCGAGCGTGAGCGCGCGCGCGGGCCGTACGCGAGCGTCCGGGACTTCGTCGCTCGCACTCGTCTCGGCGAGCAGGTCGTCGAGCGGCTCATCAGCATCGGCGCCTTCGACTGGACCGATACACCCCGCCGCGAGCTCCTGTGGCAGCTGCGCACCACCCTGACCGACGCGGACCCCGAGCATCCCGCCCTCGGCCTGACCGACGATGCCCAGCGCGCGCTCAGCGCCAGCCTGCCGCAGATGACGGATTCCGAACGGGTTGCCGCCGACTATCGCGACACCGGCGTCAGCCCGCACCTCCACGCCGTCGAGCTGTTCCGCGAGCGTCTCGCGGCACGTGGCGTGATCACGGTCACCGAGGCAGCCGGGCGTCGCGATCGGTCCATCATCCGGCTCGCCGGGCTGGCCGTGAGCGTCCAGCATCCGATGACGGCGAAGAACTTCGTCTTCATCGCGCTCGAGGATGAGACCGGGATGATCAACGTCACCCTGCGGCCGAAGGTCTACCAAGCGCACCGTGCGTTGCTCCACCGCCATCCTCTGCTCGTCATCGACGGGCGGCTGCAGGTCGAGGGGGAGGTGCTCAACGTGGTGGCGACCCGGCTGCGCAGCGTCGACGACGTGCTCGACCACCCGTCGGAGCGGCTGCCGCTCGCGAAGCAGCAGCGGATGTTCCGCTGAGTACGATCGCGGCATGAGTCATCCGCTCACCGATCCGATCCGCGCCTTCGCCGCGGGCCTCCCCGAGGCGTGGGAGGACCACCCGTGGGGCGAGAGCGTGTTCAAGGTGCGGAAGAAGGTGTTCGTGTTCCTCGGCGTCGGCGAGGAGGGCCACGTCACGGTCAAGCTACGCGACCGCCACGACGAGGCGATGGCCTTCGAGTGGGTCAAGCCCTCCGGCTATGGCCTGGATCGCGGGGGCTGGGTGTCGTGCGCGTTGCCGCCCGACGCACCGCTCGACATGGTCCTCGGCTGGATCGAGGAGAGCTACCGGATCGTGGCGCCGAAGAAGCTGGTTGCCGTGCTCGACGAGGAGGACCACACGAGCTAGCGGGGAACCGAATCCGACACGAGTGCGTCCAGAACCGTGCTGCGCAGCATCGATCCACCGGCCATCTCACAAGGAGGACGATCGATGCGACGTCCCTGGCTCTCCCTGGCGGCTGCTGCCGCCGCTCTTCTCGCGACCGCTGCCCCGACGCTCGCGTGCGGTGGGCTGATCGGCCCGAATGGCGCCGTCAACCTGCTCCGCACGACGACGTTCGCCGGCTACCACGACGGCGTGGAGCACTACGTCACGGCGTTCGAGTTCGCCGGTGGCGGCGGCGCGTTCGGCTCGATCGTCCCGCTTCCCGACGTGCCGACGAATGTCGAGCGCGGTGGCGACTGGACCCTCCAGCGCCTCGTCCGAGAAACCGATCCCGCTCCCGAGGCCGCCTTCTTCGCCGTCGGCGCGGCGGACTCCGCCCGTGAGGCCGAGGTGCTGCTCGAGACAACCATCGACGCCCTCGACATCACCATCCTGCGCGGCGGTGGCGACGAGGTCGGGCTCTGGGCGAAGAACCACGGCTTCCGGCTCCCGCCCGATGCCCCCGAGGTCCTCGACTTCTACGCCGATCGCAGCCCGATCTTCATGGCCGCCGCCTTCGATGCGGATGCCGCCGCCGAGCGCGGCCAGGCAATCGGCGATGGGACCCCGGTCCACCTCACGATCCCGACCGACAACCCGTGGGTTCCCCTGCGGATCCTGGCCCTCGGAAAGCAGGCGAGCGAGACCGTGGAAGCGGACGTCTACCTCCTGACCGATGAACGACCGGCGCTCCTGCCGAAAGCCGGCGCCTTCGGCGAGTCCGACGGCCTGATCCTCGACCACAGCGCCTCGGCATCGGACGGCCTGCTCGCCGATCTCCGGTCGGACGCCGGCATGGGATGGGTGCCCACGGGTGCGTGGCTGACGAAGATCGTTGTCGACGCTCCCGCCGACGCGATCGACTTCGACCTCGCCATCGACGCGACCGGAGCCGGGAAACCGTCAACGGTCGACGCAGGCTACGCGCCGTTCCGGCCGACGAACCACGCACCGCGCTCGCCGATCGCGCTCTATCTCCTGGCGGCTGCCGTGCTCGTCGTGCTCGTGCCGGTCGCGCTCGAGCGCGCTGCGCGAGGCACGGGCCGGCCACCGCTGGCGGGCGCATGAGCCGCGCGCTCCGCACGGCGATCGCCGTCGCCCTTCTCGGGGTGGCGACGGTCGCCGGCGGCTGCGCGCCGGCAGCGATGAGGGTGACGATCCGGATCCACTACTCGGCCTTCGACCCGACCGAGATCGCCGTGCCGCGCGGCGTGCCCGTCACGTTCGTCCTCGTCAACGAGGACCCCATCGACCACGAGTGGCTCATCGGTGACGAGGCCTTCCACGAGCGGCATCGCCACGGGACGCACGAGGCGCACGGTGCGGTGCCGAACGAGGTCACGGTCCCCGCGCTCGAGACCGTCGAGACGACGATCACGTTCGTCGACCCGGGGCCGGTCCAGTACATCTGCCACCTCCCCGGGCACGAGGAATACGGGATGGTCGGCACGGTCACCGTGGGCGGCTGACCGGCTCCTATACTCCGCGCGTGCTGCGACCGAACCCGCCCCGGCTCATCACGGTCGTGATCGCCGTCGCGCTCATTCTCGTCGGGCTCTCGGCGACGGTCTTTCCCATCGACATCGTGAACCAGGCGCTCGATCTCGTGCAGAGCACGATCGGCACGAGCATCCAGGTGACGACCGAGGTCGCCTGGCTCTTCCTCTTCGCCGGCGACGCGCTCCTCGTCGCCGGTTCGCTGCTGCCGGGCATCTGACCCATGGGCCGCATGAACTTCGCACCCCGCATGCCGACGATCATCATCGCCCTTGCGTTCGTCCTCATCGGGCTGCTCGGGACGTTCGTCGGCGTCCTCCCCGACATGGCGGGCGTCTCGGCGCAGACGATCGGCGTGTGGGCATACGTCGTCGCCGGAGCCGTGCTCCTGGCGGGCATGCTCGTCGAGGGAATCTAGGCCGGTACGGCCGCCTCCGGCGCGCCGAGCACGATCGGCAGAATCGAGCCGAAGAAGTAGCCGGCGACGCCGGCCACGGCGCCGATCGTCACGATCTCGAGGCCGGAGCTCCACCACGACCGATGTGTCCATCGGCTCTTCACGACGCCGATCAGGAAAAGGACGGCGAGCGTCAGGACGAGGGAAACGATCACGGCCAGGTCGCCGGTCAGCAGGAGGTGGGGCAGGATCGGCGGGAGCGCGCCGAGGCCGAAGGCGGCGCCCATGATGAGCCCGCCCTGGAGCGGCGATCCCTCCCCCGGCTCGATGGCAAGGCCGAGCTCCTTCTCGACCATCGTCTTGAGCAGCGTGTCGGGATGGCGCGCCATGAGGCGTGCGACCTCCCGCGCGTCCTCGTGCGGCAGGCCGTCCTCCTCGAACATGTAGGCGACCTCGGCCTCCGCTTCGCCCGGGCGCTCGTGGACCTCCTCGCGCTCGTCGACGATCTGCGCGTCGAAGATCTCGCGTTGGCTCTTGCTGCCGATGTACTCGCCGGCGGCCATGCTGAAGATGCCGCCGAGCGCCGTGGCGATGCCGGCCACGATGACAAGGTACTGGTCGGTTGTGGCGCCGGCGGCGATGTTGACGACGGCGACGGTGCTGACGAGCCCGTCCTGTGCGCCGAAGATCGCCTCGCGGATCTCGCCCAGCCAGCTTGCCTTGCGCCGCTCGTCGGTGAGGTGGATGCGCAGGAACTCGTGGTCGAACTCGTCCGCCGCCATGGTGGCGCGGGCATGCTCGTCGGCCATGAGCCGGGCCGTCTCCTGGTCCATGAACCGATGCTAGCCGCCGGCACTGCTCCGCGTGAGGGAACGTTCCGCGCCGGTACAGCGTCCGGTGCACACAACGTGCCCCCGGAGGGAGGAGATCATGCAATCCCCGCGCACCAGAAGAGCCGGCGTCATCGTCGTCGGCGTGCTCGCAGTACTGGCGCTCGTCCTCGCAGCCTGCAGCTCCGCAATGACCGGTGCCTCGGCACCGCCTGGCCTCGTCGGTGATGGCGACTCGGTGGGTGAGCCAGCTGCGCCGAGTGGCGGCGACGGAGAGATCCCCACAGGCGAGGAGCCGCCGGGCAACTTCGCACCGATCGAGCAGCGCATCATCAAGACCGGCGAGGTCGGGCTCGAGGTCGACAACGTGCCCGGCGTACTCGCCCAGGTTCGTGCCCTGGCTCTCGAGCTTGGCGGCTACATCGGAGGCTCGCAGGCGGGGACTCTGGACCAGAGCGCATCGGTGACGCTTCGCGTCCCAGCGGCGCGGTTCGACGAGCTCCTCACCAGGCTCCACGAGATCGAGGACACGAAGGTCGTCGCCGAGTCCACGCGAGAGCAGGACGTGACCCGCGAGATCGTCGATCTCGAGGCACGCATCCGGAACCTGCAGGCGTCGGAGGAGTCCTACCGCGTGCTGCTCGAGCGCGCGGAGAAGATCGACGACGTCCTGGCGGTCCAGTCGCGCCTCGACGACGTTCGTGGCCAGATCGAACAGCTGCAGGCCCAGCTCCAGACCGTGTCCGGGCAGGCCGACCTCTCGACGCTGACCGTCACGCTCATCCCGCGCGCGGAGCCAGTGGAGGCCGTGCAGGCGGGCTGGGATCCGGGCGCGACCTGGAAGAGCGCGGTCGCCTCGCTCGTCGGCATCGGCCAGGGCATCCTCGACTTCCTCATCTGGTTCGTCGTGGTCTGGCTGCCGGTGCTCCTCGTCGTCGGCCTGATCGGGCTCGTCGCCTGGCGCGTCACGGTCGAGGTCCGGAGGCGCATGCCGCAGAAGGAGCGCGAACCACAGGCGAGCTGATGCCAATGCGCTAGACTCCGGGCGATTCCTTTAATGCCGGCACGGTGATGCCGGGAAGGAGACCGATGCAGCTCGCTGCAGCAACCGCGCAACTCGAGACGACGCCGGCCGCCGCTGAGGCGCTGGCGTCGTTTTCTCGTCCCGGTCTCCTCGCCCTGGAGGGCGGGCTCGTCCTGGCGGGTGACATCCATGGCGGCGGTCCCGTGGCCGAGGGCGAGCTGGTGTTCACGACGGCGTCGACCGGATGGGGCGAGATCCTCACCGACCCGAGTTACGCCGGCCAGATCGTCGTCCTCACGCACCCGATGGCGGGCAGCTACCGGATCGATCGCGCGGAGCTCGAGTCGTCACGGGTGCACGCTCGTGCGCTCGTCGTCACTCGACTCGTCCAGCCGCGCCCCGGGCCGGGGATGTCGCTCGCGGAGCTCCTGGCCGAGGGCGGTATCCCGGCGATCTCGGGCATCGACACGCGGGCTCTGACGCTGCGGCTGCGGAACGGCGCGGCCCGGCGCGCGGTCGTCATGCAGGCCGAGGATGGCGCGGAGACGGCGGTCCGGCGGGCGCGCGCCAGCGCGGCGTTCCGGGCGGC
>Ga0173480_10000716_pt1 | contig 11540 bp, 14 predicted proteins | sample NitcycUS209509C1_FD_122622 | JGI IMG/M metagenome (GOLD analysis project Ga0173480, IMG submission 122622) | Soil microbial communities from Arlington Agricultural Research Station in Wisconsin, USA - Nitrogen cycling UWRJ-S209-509C-1 (version... | ecosystem: Environmental > Terrestrial > Soil... | reverse complement strand
TTCGCCGTCCGCGTCCTCACCGACCCCGACGCCCCGCCCTCGGCCGGGGCCCATCGCCCGGTCGAGGTAGTTGCGCCGCCGGGCTCCCTCCTCAACGCTCGCCACCCCACCGCGGTCGCCGCCGGCAACGTCGAGACCTCCAGCCGGGTCGCCAACCTCGTCCTTGCCGCCCTCTCCAAGGCCCGGCCGGGCCCCGCCCAGGGCCAGGGGACGATGAACAATCTGACGCTGGCCAACGACGACTTCACCTACTACGAGACGCTCGGCGGCGGCCAGGGAGCCTGCCCCGACGCCGACGGCCCTAGCGCCGTCCACGTGGCGATGTCGAACACCCTCAACACCCCGGTCGAGGCGCTGGAGACCGAGTTTCCGCTGCGCGTGCGCGAGCTCTCCCTGCGCCAGGGCAGCGGCGGCGTCGGTGCCCACCAGGGCGGCGAGGGGCTGATCCGCGAGCTGGAAGCGCTGGCCCCGATGCGCTTCACGCTGATCACCGAGCGCCGTCGCCACCGCCCACGCGGCCACGGCGACGCCGGGGACGGAGCGGCCGGAGTAAACCTCCTAAATGGCTCTCCGCTGCCCGCTAAGACCGCCGGCGATCTCCGTCCCGGGGACCGTTTGAGGCTCGAAACTCCGGGCGGCGGCGGGTGGACGTAAGTCACATTTCGCAAATTTCGCGGTTTTTTAGTTGAGATTTCGCCGCACTCCTCTAGAATGCGCGCCTCTGGCGGGCCAGAAACTGCCTCGACAGGCTCTGTGGCAACGGCTTCGCCCTTAGGAACTACGAACTTTCTTCGCTGGAATCACTTCAATGCCGATCGCTCTCAAGGAATGGGCTGTAACTGTCCGCGCTCTCGCCGAGGGCGAGCAGCTGCTGACCCTGCGTAAGGGCGGCATCCGCGAGGAGAACAAGCACTTCGAGCTCGAGCACGAGCGGTTCTTCCTCTACCCGACCTTCGACCACCAGCGGAACAACCTGGTCCGCGAGTCGCACCACCCGGAGCTGCGCCGCGCGCTCGAGGAGGGTGTCTGGCCCGACGAGGAGCCGCCGCCGAAAGCGCTGCTTCAGGACGGCGGCATCCCCCAGCCCGACCGCGTCCGCCTGCGCGCCTGGGCCGAGGTCGTCGATCACGTCACGATCAACGACCGCCGCAGCCTCGACGCTCTTTCGCCGTATTACATCTGGACCCCTGACTACGCCGAAAAGCGGCTCGCGTGGAAGCGTCGGCACCCGCTGCACGTGCTGCTGCTGCGGGTCCACCGGATTCCGCGCCCGGTCACCGTCCGCGTCCGCGACGAGTACCACGGGTGCCGCTCCTGGGTCGAGATCGACCGCGAACTGCCCTTCGAGGGCACGCCGGTGATGGCCGACGAAGAGTTCGATCGCGCCCAAGAAGAGATTCGCGAGCGCTGCGGCGCGGCTACTCCTGCCCTGGTCTAGCCAACCTCTTCCCTCGCTAGTCTCGCCTCGATGTCCTGGGTAGAGACCGAGTCGCTGAGCTTTACCGCGCGGCACGACTCCGACGACTCCGCTTTCGCGGAGCGCACCTTGGACCGGCTCGAGCACCTGCGACTGCGGCTTGAAGACCGCTTCGAGACGGTGCCCGAGGAGGTGACGCTCATCGTCCACACCAACCCGCTGTGGCTGACGGCCGCCCACCCCTTCCTCCCCGCCGCCCGCTGGTCGGCCGCCCCCGCCGGCCGCCGCTACCTCGCGGGCTGGCCGATGTCGACCGAGCTGCACGTCCTCAACGACCCGCACATGGAAAAGCGGGCCGCCGGCGATGACTCTTACGAAGCCCTGCGCGGCACCGCCGAGCGCCTCTACGCGCAGATGGTGATCGCCGCCAACAACACCGCCCTGCCCCCCTCCTGGACCCCGCGCCGCTTCGTCCGCTACCTGCGCTGGGCCTGGCTGGTCGAAGGCGGCGCCCAGTACTTCTCCCGCCAGGTCGGCCTCTACCGCGCCGCGGTAATCCGCCGCCTGCGCGAGAGCGGTCGGACCACCTTCCCGCCCTCGCGCCGCGACGCGGTGATCCTCGGCGGCACGATCTTCGACCTGCTGGAGAACGAGCGTGGCCCCGAGGCCTGCGAGCGCCTCGTCGCCAAACTGCTGCCGCAGGGACCCGAGGTACAGCTGGAAGACGCCTTCGACGCCCGCTTTCGCGACATCGAGGACGCCTGGCGCGACTACCTGCGCGAGATGGTCCGCGGCCCGGTCGCGGTCTAGGCGGCCGAGTCCGACTCGGGCGGAAGCTCGTCCAGAGGCTGAGCTTCCTCGAGAATGGCACGGGCTTCCTCAGCCCGATGCGCATGGACCATCACCCGGCGCCGACCACCCGCGAAAGCCAGGACGAAGGAATCTATCCTCGCGCCTTCAGGCGCCGCCGCCTCCTGCAGGCTCGGGATCCCGTGTTGCTCGAGGACCCCCTGGATGATCGCCGCCTGAACCTCGTCCCCTACGAACGCAACCTCGACCAAGGCTCCCATCGAGTCTCCTAGGTCAGCTGGTAGAGCACCCAAATGAGGAGGAAGCCGCCGAGGACGGCGACGACAACCCAGAAGGCGAGGCGCGCCGGTGGGGTGACGCCGGTTTCGCCCCGCGCCAGCCGCCGTTCCTCCTCCAGCTCGGTGACCTCGTCGGCTTCGCTGTCGACCATCACATCGGCGAGCACCTCGCGCGCCCGCTTCGCGAGCGCGGCGGCGACCAGCACGTCATGTGGACCGCTGGCGAAGAACTCCGGTGCGTCGAAGCCCATGGTGCGCTTCAGCACGCTCGGGATGCCGGCCTCGCCCAGCAGTCCCTGCAGCATCTCGGCCTCTACCTGGTTGCGTCCGAAGCCAACCTTGACGAGCCTGCCGCCACCGCCGCCGCCTCCACCGCCCCCCTCGTCGCCACCACCCGCGTCGCCGCCGCCGTGGGCGCCGCGCTGGTGCCCGCCGGGGGGCTTCTTATGTGACGTCGAGTTCGACATCGGCGATCTTCAGGTCCGCCAGGTCGTAGGCCTTGACGTCGGGCGCGTCCTCGTGCTCCAACGAGACGATCACGTAGATCTGTTCGGGCCAGGCGACCGCTTGGTTCACATCGGTCTGCGAGGGATAGGCGGCGCTGCGGGTGTGCGAGTGGTAGATCCCGAGCAGCTCATCGCCCGCTCCTTCGATCGCTTTCAGCGCGTCGAACTGGCCCTGCGGGTCCATCTCGTAACGCAGCGGGCTGGCGGCGGAGTTCTCGACCCGCACCACGCTGGTCGCCTCGCCGTCGCGGCCGCCGATCATCCCGCAGCACTCGTTGGGCAGATCCTCGCGCGCATGCGCGACCATCTCGTCGATCAGGGCCTGGGAGATCTTCATCGGCCGAGGCTAGCCGCCAAGCGGCTGGCCTACCACCACACCGTCGAGTCGAGGTTTTCGATCTCCTCGAGCGGTTTGGTGTAGACGCCGGAGGAGAGGTACTTCCAGCCGTCGTCGGGAATCAGGAAGACGACGTTGCCGGACTCCAGCTCGCTGGCGATGCGGTGGGCGATGTAGGCGATGGCGCCGCCGGAGACGCCGGCGAAGACGCCCTCCTCGTCAAGCAGCTTCTTGGTCCAGATGACCGCGTCGCGGTTGGAGACCATGATCTTGCGGTCGAACATGGCGATGTCGATGATCGGCGGGATGAACCCGTCGTCCAGCGAGCGCAGACCCTGGACCAGCTCGCCCTGCATCGGCTCGGCGGCGACGATCAGCGTCTCGGGGTTGGCCTCCTTGAGGCGGCGGCCGTTGCCCATCAGGGTGCCGCCGGTACCGAGGCCACCGACGAAGGCGGTCACCTCGTCCAGCTCTTCGAGGATCTCGACCGCGGTGCCGTTGTAGTGGGCAAGGGGGTTGGCCTCGTTGCCGTACTGGTAGGGCATGTAGAAGCCGGGGTCCTGGGACATCTCCAGCGCCACCTCGACGGCGCCGTTGGAGCCCTTGGCGCCCTCCGAGTAGACGATCTCCGCCCCGTACATGCGCAGCAGCTGGGTCCGCTCCTCGGTGACGTTGTCGGGCATCACCACCTTCAGCGGGTAGCCCTTGCGGCGGCAGATCATCGCCAGGGCGATGCCGGTGTTGCCCGAGGTCGGTTCGAGGATCGTGTGGCCCGGTTCGATCGCGCCCTCGGCCTCAGCCGCCTCGATCATCGATTTGGCGACCCGGTCCTTGACCGACCCGGTCGGGTTGTGGCCCTCGAGCTTGGCGTAGATGCGGACGTCGGGCTTCGGCGAGAGCCGCGGCAGCTCGACCAGCGGCGTGTTGCCGATCGACTCGACCACATTGCCGAAGCGACCGCCGCAGGGTTTGTTGAGAAGTTCCGCCATTTCGCCGTCCGTTACTTCAGAAAGTGTAGCGGGGGTCTGATAAGCAGCGAACCGGAGGATTAGCAAGCTCGTCCATTGGAGAGATAAGGCACAAGCGGTATACCTATTCCGCTTTCTGTCAAACCCTCGAACGGAGGAATTCGATGAGATCCACCCGGCTGACCGCATTGCTCGCGGTCTTCCTTCTGGCAATCGCCTCGCTCGCCGTGGCGGGCTGCGGCAGCAGCGACGACGACACCACCGGCGGTGGCGGCGAGCCGCTGACCGTCGGCTCCGACATCCCCTACCCCCCGTTCGAGCAGGGGAAATCCCCGAACTACGAAGGCTTCGACGTGGAACTGCTGGAAGCGGTCGGGAAAGCGATCGACCGCGAAGTCGAGTTCGAGGACACCTCCTTCGACACCATCTTCCTCGACCTCGCCCGCGGCAACTTCGACGTGGTCGCCTCGGCGGCGACGATCACCGACGAACGCGAGAAAACGGTCGACTTCACCAACCCGTACTACATCTCTGAACAGGCGATCCTGGTCAAAGAAGGCAGCGACATCGACTCGGTCGAAAAACTGGCTGGGGCGACGATCGGCGTCCAGCAGGGCACGACCGGGCAGGAATTCGTCGAAGAAGAGGGCGAAGCCGGTGACCTGAGGAAATACCCCCAGGGCCCGGACGCCGTCAACGCACTCCAGAACGGAACGGTCGACGCAGTCGTGATTGACATCCCGGTCGCCGAAAACGCCGAAAACGCCGGCAACGGAGTCGAAATCTCAACCGCGATCCCGACCGAAGAAGAATATGGATTCGCCGTCAAACAGGGCGAAACCGAACTGCTCGAAGAACTGAACGAAGGGCTGAAAGAAGTGATCGACGACGGCACTTACGCGAAGCTCTACGAACAGTGGTTCAAACACGCGCCGCCGAAAGAGATCGAGACGGCGACCCACGAAGCAAGCTGATCGAGGTCTGCGAATAGATGAAGGGGCGCCGGCGACGGCGCCCCTTCTCTACGTTTAGGGGCTAATGGAAGAGTTTCTCAAGCAATTCTTCGACGTCGGCTTCATGGTCGACCACTTCGACGAAGTGCTGGACGGCTTCTGGATCACCACCCAGCTCGCGGTCCTCAGCGGCATCCTTGCCCTGATCTGGGGGCTGATCCTCGCCACCCTGCGGCAGCTACCGGGGAAAGCCGCCATGCCGATCCGCTTCCTGACGATCGCCTACATCGACGTCTTTCGCGGCATCCCGCTGCTGATGCTGATCCTCCTCATCGCCGGCGGCGTCCCCGCGCTTGAGTTCCTGCCGGAGTCGGTGCGGCTGCCGGAGTGGTTCGGCAAACCGGACAGCTTCTGGTTCGGCGTGCTCGCGATCACGATCACCTACGGCGCCTACATGGCCGAGGTCTACCGGTCGGGGATCGAGTCGGTCCCCGGCGGTCAGATGGAGGCGGCCCGCTCGCTGGGGATGAGCCACGGCCAGGCGATGCGCAACGTGATCCTGCCCCAGGCGGTACGGAAGGTGATCGCGCCGCTGCTCAACGACTTCGTCGCCCTGACCAAGGACACCACCCTGGTCAGCTTCATCGCCCTCAACGAGGTGACGCTCGTCGCCAGCGACATCCAGTCCGAAACCTTCAACAGCTCGGCGCTGACGCTGGGCGCGATCATGTTCCTCGTCGTCACCCTCCCCCTCGCGCGCCTCGTCGACAAACTGATCTCCCGCGAGCAGGGCCGCTTCACCCGCGGCGCACCTCGCGTGGAGGCACTCTGATGGAGACCCGCGGCAACGGCGACGGCTCGATGCTGAGCCTGCACGGCGTCTGCAAGCGCTTTGGCGACCTGGAGGTGCTGCGCGGCGTCAACCTCGAGATCAAGAAGGGCGAAGTCGTCTGCGTCCTCGGCCCCAGTGGCTCGGGCAAGAGCACGCTGCTGCGCTGCGTCAACCTCCTCGAGCCGCCCGAGAAGGGCGACATCCATCTCGAAGGGCGCAGCATCTGCCGGGGCCCGGGCTCGGGGACCGGTGAGCAGAGCTGGGAGCTCGACTTCGTCCGGCAGCGGGTCGGGATCGTCTTCCAGCAGTTCAACCTCTTCCCCCACCGGACCGCCCTGCAGAACGTGACGATGGCCCAAGAAAAGGTGCTGGGACGCTCGGCGAGCGAGGCGAAGGCGAAGGGAAGCGAACTGCTCGAGCGGGTCGGTCTCGGCGACAAGCTGAACGAGTACCCCGAACGGCTCTCCGGCGGCCAGCAGCAGCGCGTCGCCATCGCCCGCGCGCTGGCAATGGACCCGCACGTGCTGCTCTTCGACGAGGTCACCAGCGCCCTCGACCCGGAGTTGGTCAAGGAGGTTCTCGACGTGATGCGCGAGCTCGCCGAGGAAGGGATGACGATGATCGTCGTCACCCACGAGATCGGCTTCGCCCGCGACGTCGCCGACCGCGTGGTCTTCATGGACGGCGGCGTGATCGTCGAGGAGGGCCCGCCCGCCGCGGTACTGGAGAGCCCGCGCGAGGAGCGGACCAAGCAGTTCCTCGGCCTGGTCCTAGACCACTAGAAGCGCGTCGCTAGGCGACGCAGGCGCCGCCGGCCATCGCCGGCAGGATGACCACGGTGTCGCCGTCTTTGACCGCGGTCTCGAGTCCCTGCAGGACCCGGACGTCCTCGTCGTTGAGGTAGACGTTGACGTAGCGATTGAGCTCGCCGTCCTCGCCGAAGAGCTGGGCCTCGGTGTCGGGGAACTCGCCGGTCAGCGAGCGCAGCACCTCGCCGACGTTGGCGCCGCCGGCCTCAACTTCGGGCTGACCACCCGTTTTCGGGCGCAGCACTGGGGGAATGCGGACGGTCGCCATGAGGGCGGTGATCCTACTAGGAGGCCAGCGTCTGGCGGTCGCCGCCGGCGCCGGCGCAGAACGCGTCGTAGTCGGGGAACTTGCCCATCTCCGACTCCGGGATCTCCTCGGCGTGCTCGCCGCAGATCGGGCAGTCGGGGTCGCGGCGGACTTTGAGCTCGGTGAAGCTGGTGCCGAGCGCCTCGTAGAGAAGCAGGCGGCCGACCAGCGGATTGCCCTTGCCGAGCACCAGCTTGATCACCTCGTTGGCCTGCAGGGTGCCCATCGTCCCGGCCATTACCCCGAGCACCCCGTTGGCGGAGCAGCTCGGCGCCAGCTCGGCCGGCGGCGGGGTCGGGTAGAGGCAGCGGTAGCAGGGACCCTCGTAGGGGACGAAGGTCGAGATCTGCCCGTCGAAGCCGAGGATCGAGGCGGAGACGACCGGCTTGCGCAGCCGCACCGAGGCGTCGTTCAGCAGGTAACGGGTGGGGAAGTTGTCGGCGCCGTCGACGATGATGTCGTAGTCCTTGATCACGTCGAGGATGTTGCTCGCGTCGAGGCGGCCGTTGTGCTCGATGACCTTGACGTCGGGGTTCAGCCCTTCGATGAAGACGCGGGCCGATGCGGTCTTCGCCATCCCGATCCGTTCGGTGTTGTGGATCACCTGGCGCTGCAGGTTGGAGGCGTCGACCACGTCGTCGTCGACGAGGCCGATGGTCCCGACCCCGGCGGCCGAGAGGTAGAGCGCGGTGGGCGCACCGAGCCCGCCGGCGCCGAGCAGCAGCACCTTCGCGTTCAGCAGCTTCACCTGGCCGTCGACCCCGACCTCTGGCAGCAGCGTGTGGCGCGAGTAGCGCTCGCGCTGCTCGGCGGTCATGCCGTGAGCGGCGACAATCGGAAGGCCCTGCTCCTGCCACTCGAGGATGCCGCCGCTCATCGAAGCGACGTTCTCGTAGCCCAGCGCCTGCAGCTGCGCCGCGGCGATCGCGGAGCGGTTACCGGAGCGGCAGTAGAGGATCGTCCGCGCCGACTTGTCGGGCGCGGCGGTGGCGATTTCGTCAGCCAGCAGCCCCGGCGGCACCAGTTTCCCGCCCTCCAGGTGGGCCTCCTGGTACTCGTGCGGCTCACGCGTATCGATCAGAACGACATTGCCGCCGTTGATCTCCTCGGCAGCCTCGAAAGGTTCGATCTCCTCGATCTGAACGCGCGTGGTGTGGGTCGCCATGAAGTAAATCCCCTAATCCGGATCAGCTTTTACTTCAAAAAGTATAGCGAGCTTTGGGACGGTAGTGGGTCAGTTTGACCTGAGGCATTAGATTGAGAGAGCGAGCCGAGGGGAAGCCCCGCCAAGAGCAATCCCCCCGACCCGCTAAACGAGTCGCAGACGTAGATGTCGCGTGCATCCGGTCCACTTCAACCGACGTGCCCCAGGGTTGGAATCTGGGCCGTAGTTTTGGAAGCCACGGGTCAATCGACTGCCCAATCGACACTAGAGGAAGTGGGCGTTGACCCTCTAGGGGTGCGGCAAGAAATAGGCCGACCCGTTCGCTAAGAGCAACAATTTCGTCGTTTGCAGCCCAATTATTGTCTTTCTTATTGACTTGGTTCGGCAGGAATCGGGGGCGGTAGGGGTCAGTTTGAGCGAGCCCAATTAGACAGATAGGCTCGCGCCATGCGTTGGGTGGCGCTCGTCATCGTCGCTGGGCTAATTGGGATAGCAGGCTGCGGCGACTCGGGCGCGAGCAGGGAAGAACTTCATGCCGCCTACGAGCGCGGGTACTCGGCTGGCGAAGATTCGGGCCGCCTCGATGCTGAGGCTGACGCAGAAGAAGAACGCGAAGCGGGCTACGAAGAAGGCTTCGAAGCAGGGGAAGAGGAAGCCGTCGAACTCGAAGACGAATTTAGCGATGAATTCGAAGCCGAAGAACATCGCCTGGAAGAAGTCGAAGACGAAGCGGAATCAGCCCAGCTCGAACTCGAAGAAGAAGCTGAGGATGAAGCCGAGGAACTCGAAGATCTAGAAGGGGAAATCGAAGCCGAAGAACGGTGCGAACGCTACGACTACTGCTATCCCTGATCCAGCAGCGCCGCGATCACTTCCAACGACCAGACTTAATTCCACGACCCCCGTACTCGATCACCGACCCTCCTACAGAAAAGCGGCCCCGGGTGAAGGGACCCGAGGCCGCTATTTCTCTTCCCGAGAAGCTGCTCGCGTTTTCTTACGAGAGGGTGGGGCGCATCTGGCGCAGGCGGCGGACACGCTCTTCGATCGGGGGGTGGGTCGAGAAGAGGCCGGCGATGCCCTTGCCCGAGAAGGGCTTGACGATGTAGAGGGGCTCGGCCGCCTGGTTGACCTGCATCGGGATCGCTTCCGCGCCCTGCTCGAGGCGCAGCAGCGCGCTCGCGAGTGACTCCGGGTTGCCGCAGATTTCGGCGCCGCCGGCGTCGGCCGCGTACTCGCGCTGGCGCGAGATCGAGAGCTGGATGATGCTCGCCGCGATCGGGGCCAGCAGGACCATCGCCAGGCCGGCCACGAGGCTGAGCGGGGACTCGTCGTCTGAGCCGAACCACATGAACATGTAGGCGAGGTAGGTGATCGCCGCGCCGATCGCCGAGGCGACCGACTGGATCAGGATGTCGCGGTTGCGCACGTGCGCGAGCTCGTGGGCGAGGACGCCGCGCAGCTCATCCTCGGAGAGCAGCTTGGTGATTCCGCGGGTAACCGCGACCGCCGAGTGCTTCGGGTTGCGGCCAGTGGCGAAGGCGTTGGGCTGGTCCTGGGGGATCATGTAGAGGCGCGGCATCGGCAGATTGGCGCGGGTCGTCAGTTCGCGGACGATCTGGTAGAGCCGCGGCGCCTCCGACTCCTCGATCGGCTCGGCTCGACTCATTTTCAGCGCCAGTTTGTCGCTGAAGAAGTAGGAGCCGAGGTTGATCAGCAGCGCGATCCCGAGGAAGAGGCCGGCGGTGCTGGGGCCGCCGATCAGGGCGCCGATCAGGACCAGCAGGCCCGATAGGGAGGCCAGCAGAATCGTGGTCCGCAGCGTGGCGCCCCAGGTGGATTGCTTGGTGGTAGTCATCGAGTCGTCGCTCCTAGAGTTGGATTGGGTAGCCAAGTATGCGACGGCAGCGCTGAATCTCCTATAGGTGGAATCCCCCTACTGGTGGGGGAATGACCCCTAGGCTTGGCCGATGACCCTGCTGGTAATCGGACTCTGCCTGGTGGTCGTGGCGCTGATCCTCGCCCTGGCGCGAGAGCGGCGGCGGCTGCGGCCGCTTGAGGATCTGGTCGAGGCGATGGAGAAGGTCGACCTCTCCAGCCCTCGCCCCCTCCTGCCCGCCTCGATCGACGGCGTCGGCGAGACCGAGGAGGTGGCGCGGATCGAGCTCGCCTTCCTGCGGATGATGCGGCGGCTGGAAGCCGAGCGGCGGCGCGCCGGCTCGGCCACGCTCCACGCGCAGGAGGAGGAGCGGGCACGGGTCGCCCGCGATCTGCACGACGAGGTGAACCAGTCGCTGACCGGGCTGCTGCTGCGACTGGAGGCGGCGCGCGAGGCGGCGCCGCCGGAGCTGGAGTCGGAATTGGCGGAGACCAAAGCGCTGGCCAATCAGGCGATGACCGAGCTGCTCTCGCTCGCCCGCCAGTTGCGGCCGACCGCGCTCGACGACCTCGGGCTGGTGGCGGCGATCGGCGGCCAGGTCGAGCAATTAGGGCGCGGGGAGATCGAGGCACGGCTGGAGGTCGAGGGAGAGTTCTCCGACCTCGGCGACGACCAGCAGCTGGTCGTCTACCGCGTCGCCCAGGAGGCGCTCAACAACGCCGCCCGCCACAGCGAGGCGCAGCAGGTCGATGTCCGGCTGCGGCGCGAGCCGGGCGGCGCCGTAGTCCTCGAAGTCGGCGACGACGGCCGTGGCTTCGCCTTCGACGAATCCCAGCGCGGCCTCGGGATCGGCGGCATGCGCGAGCGAGCCCTGCTAGTCGGCGCCGAGCTGACGATCGAGTCCCGTCCCGGCGCCGGCACCACCGTCCGCCTCGACGTGCCGGCTTGAATGCCGACGGGACGAAAAGCGGTCTGTCTAAGCGGTTTTCGTCCCGTCAGCGATAGTTGGTGCCTATGCGGGTGCTGATCGCAGACGACCACGGCATCGTTCGCTCCGGGATCCGGCTGCTGCTGGAGCGCCAGCCGGACATCGAGGTGGTCGCCGAGGCCGGCGACGGGGCAGAGGCGCGGGAGCTGGCGGTGCGGGAGCGGCCCGACCTGGCGATCCTCGACGTGCGGATGCCGAAGCTGACCGGGCTGCAAGCGACCCGCGAGATACGCGAGCAGGCGCCCGAGGTGGCGGTGCTGATCCTCTCGATGCACGACGACGAGCGCTACC
>Ga0173480_10000715_pt1 | contig 11540 bp, 9 predicted proteins | sample NitcycUS209509C1_FD_122622 | JGI IMG/M metagenome (GOLD analysis project Ga0173480, IMG submission 122622) | Soil microbial communities from Arlington Agricultural Research Station in Wisconsin, USA - Nitrogen cycling UWRJ-S209-509C-1 (version... | ecosystem: Environmental > Terrestrial > Soil >... | reverse complement strand
TACGCGGTATTGGACGCGGGCCTCATCTGCCACCTTGGACTGGTACGCGACGGCGCGCCGGTGGTACTGCCAACTGGATACGCGCGGGTCGATGACACCGTCTATCTGCACGGCTCGCCTAGAGCCGGTTATCTGCGATTCTGGACAGCGCCCCGGTCTGCCTGACAGTCACTCATCTGGACGGGATTGTCTATGCGCGTTCGGTGTTCCACCATTCGATGAACTACCGAAGCGCGGTGGTGCACGGCGCCGCCCGTGAGGTCACGGATGCGGAGGAGAAGTGGTCAGGGCTCCGGGCAATCGTTGAACATCTTGCTCCAGGCTCGTGGAACCATGCCCGGCAACCGGATCGGGGAGCTGGCCGCAACTGCGGTCTTTGCCGTTGGGTTGGCTGAGGCAAGCGTCAAGGTTCGAACCGGGCCGCCGAGCGAAGAGGCAGACGACATCGCGGCGGGAGGTCGCTGGGCCGGGCGTTCTGCCGGTTCGCACTGTTTTCGGTACGCCTGAGTCGTGTCCCACGATCCCGGGTGGCGAACCCGTGCCAGAACATGTTCTAAATCGCAGCCCCTAAATTGCCTATCTCGAACGTAAGTTCGAATATGCTGCTCCTATGAGCTCTCCGGCTTATGCACCGCCCGGTTGGCCGAGCCAGGTGCGCCCGCCGGGTGCGCCGGGCTGGGAGAAGACCGCGATCGCCTACCTTTTGGACTGCTGTCCTCCCGACTTTCGCGCCTATCCGGTGCTCCGCAACCATCCGGTCGTCTTGGCGCAATTCGCTACGCACTTTGTTCACGGCCAGCAGGAAGCGTCACAACAGGGCCTGGCCGATGTTCGCACCAGCCTGAGCGAATACGTGGATCCCAACACCGTGGAGGCTGCGGCACAGGCCTGGCTGGAGCAAGGAGCTCGGCTCACCCGTACCCGCCGGGCCGTATCACTGCTGCAGGACGCGTTGCGTGGCCGGGTTTTCGTTCGCAAGCTGTGAGCTGCCTGAGGAGCGACGTGGGTTGCGCCACACTGGCGATGATCAGAGCGTGTGAACACGTAAACTCAGGCCCATGTCAGCCGCCCCGTACGGACTGTTGAGCTCGATCCATAGCCCACATGATCTCCGGGACCTGACGACAGATCAACTGAAGGAGCTGAGCTTAGAGATCCGCTCCTTCTTGATCGAGCAGGTATGCCAGACCGGTGGCCATCTGGGGCCCAATCTCGGAGTTGTCGAGCTCACGCTGGCCGTACATCGGATCTTCGACTCCCCGCGTGATCCGATCGTCTTCGACACTGGGCACCAAAGCTATGTACACAAGATCCTGACCGGCCGCCAAGATCAATTTCCGACACTGCGGCAGCGTCAGGGGCTCTCGGGGTATCCAAGCCCGGAGGAATCCGAACACGACTGGATGGCGAACTCGCATGCGTCGACGGCCCTGTCCTATGCCGATGGCCTGGCCAAGGCGATCCGGCTGCAACGCAGACCAGGCACCGTAGTTGCGTTTGTCGGCGACGGCTCACTTACCGGCGGTATGGCGTGGGAGGCGCTGAACAACATCGCGGCGTCGGAAGATCTCCCGCTGGTGATCGTGGTAAACGACAATGGCCGCTCGTATACGCCCACGGTGGGAGCTCTGGCACGTTATCTGACCGGGCTGCGTACTAATCCGCGCTACGAGCAGGTCTTGGACCTGGTGAAGCGCAATGTCAGTCGCGCGCCACTGGTAGGTAATGCCGCCTATGACGTCCTGCACGGCATCAAGATCGGCCTGAAGGATGTTCTGGCGCCTCAGGGCATGTTCTCCGACTTGGGTCTGAAGTATGTGGGGCCGATCGATGGTCATGACGTTGGGGCGGTCGAACGAGCCCTACAGCAAGCAAAGCAGTTCGGTGGTCCTGTGCTCGTGCACTGCATCACGCGAAAGGGCAACGGCTTCAAGGCCGCCGAAAATCATGAGGAGGACCGCTTCCACGCTGTTGGCAAGATCAATGCCAAGACCGGCGAAGCCGTGGGCGGTCCCTCGGGACAGCACTGGACCGACGTATTCTCTGAGGAGCTGCTCCGGCTGGGCAGTACCGACGAGCGAGTCGTCGCGATCACTGCAGCGATGGTCTATCCGACAGGATTGCACCGATTCGCCAATGCATTCCCGGACCGGTGCTTCGACGTCGGCATCGCGGAGCAGCACGCAGTCACATCGGCGGCTGGTCTGGCAATGGGCGGCTTGCATCCTGTTGTTGCGGTGTATTCCACCTTTCTCAACCGAGCCTTTGATCAAGTGTTGATGGATGTGGCGCTGCAGAAGTGCGGGGTTACTTTCGTGCTCGATAGGGCTGGCATCACCGGACCCGATGGAGCCAGTCACCACGGCATGTGGGACATGTCGATCTTGTCCGTGGTGCCGGGTCTATGCCTGGCAGCCCCACGTGATGCCGTGCGCTTGCGCGAGGCGCTGGCGCAGTCGCTGACCATTGAGGACGCGCCTAGTGTGATTCGATTCCCCAGGGGCGCTGTGTCGGTGGACCGTCCGCCGGTCGCACAGCTGGACGGTATGGACATATTGTTCAGAACCGATCAACCGCGGGTGCTTGTTCTGGGTCTTGGGCCGCTTGCCGAGACGGCCGTTGCAGTGGGGGAGCGGCTATCTGATCAAGGGATTGGCGTAACGGTGGTCGATCCGGTCTGGGCGCTGCCCGTCAACCCGTCGCTGCTGGGACTGGCCGCCGATCATGAACTGGTGATCACGATCGAGGACAACGGTGTCGTCGGCGGTTGGGGGGCACGGCTCGCACAAGAACTGCGTTCAGCTGGGCTCGACCCGGCGATACGCGAGTTCGGCATTCCGCAGGAGTTTCTGCCCCACGGCGGGCGCGCCGAGCTGCTAGAGGAGATCGGCCTGACACCGCAGCACATAGCTCGGTATGCCGTCGAGGCCATTGCACGTGCCGACGAGTCGATCGAGCAGCCCAGTGGCGCCGACTTGTCAGAACCCAGTTGAGACAGGCACAGACGCGACTCCCGGCGGCAGGAAGCGGCGACCCAGCACGCGCTCGGAGATGCCCTCGCTATCCAGGTACGGCGTAATGCCGCCGAGGTGGAACGGCCAGCCGGCACCCAGAATCAGGCACAGATCGATATCCATCGGCGCGGCCACAACTTCCTCAGCCAGCATGTGGCCAATCTCCTCTGCCAGCGCGTTCAGCGCCCGCTCCCGGACTTGATCCGTGGTGCTCGGCTGATTGCCGACCACGAGTAGCTGGGCCGTTTCCTCGCTCACGTATGGCTTGCCGTCCGGTGTCCATTCATAGATTCCCGGCTTGCCTGCAGCCACTAATGCCTGCAAGTTGCGCGAGACGGGGAAGCGATCGCCGAACGCTGCATGCAGGTTCTCGATAACGTGCAAAGTGACCGCGGGGCCAACCAGCTGGAGCAGCAGGTAGGGCGGCATGGGTAGACCGAGCGGCCGCAGCGCCGCGTCAGCCACCTGAACTGGTGTGCCTTTGTCGACCTCTGCGAAGATTTCCACTATCAGCCTGAGCAGCAGCCGGTTCACCACGAAGCCGGTCGCGTCCTTGACAAGCACGGCGTTCTTCTTCAGCGTCTTCGCCACCGCGAACGCCGTGGCCAGCTTTTCCTCGTCGGTCGCCGGACCGCGGACGATCTCAACCAGTGGCAGAACTGCTACCGGATTGAAGAAGTGGAAGCCTACGACCCGCTCGGGATGATCAAGATCTGCTGAGATCTGCGTCACGGACAGCGAGGACGTGTTCGTGGCAAGCACGCAACTGTCCGGGACATGTTTTTCTAGGTTCGCGAAGACCTGCTTCTTGATCGACAGCTCCTCGAAGACGGCCTCGATCACGAAGTCGCAGTCGGCGTAGTCGACGAGCTCAGTGGTGCCAGAGATCAGCGCGCGCAGCCTGTTCGCTTCATCGGGGTAGATGCGCCGCTTGCCAAGCAGCTTGTCGATCTCGGTCATCACGGATCCGATTCCCTTGTCGACGCGCTCCTGATCGATGTCGGTGATGACCACGGGCACCTGCAACCGACGCAGGAAAAGCAACGCAAGTTGACTGGCCATCAGTCCGGCGCCAACAATGCCAACCTTGGTCACCGGTCGCGCCAGAGTGGCATCGGGTGCGCCCGCCGGCCTTCGGGCGCGCTTCTGGACAAGATCGAAGGCATACAAGCTTGCCCGCGTTTCCGGGCTCATGAGCAGATCCGCGAGCGCCTCGTCCTCGGCCGCATACGCGTCCACTCGATCCGAAGTCTTTGCCGCCGCCATCAGCTCAAGAGCCCGATATGGTGCTGGTGCGGCGCCGAAGACCTTGCTATCAACAAAGCTGCGGCCGCGTGCCAATGCCTTATCCCAAGCCTCGCCCCGGTCGATCTCGGGCCGCGTCACGGTCAGCGACCCGGCGACGATCTGACCCGCCCAATCCAGCGAGCGAGCGAGAAAATCGGCGCTGTCGAAGATGGCGTCGGCTAGACCGAGCTCGTACGCCTGGGGACCATCGAGCATCTTGTTTTGGTTAAGCGAGTTTTCGATGATCAGCTGCACGGCCCGGTCGGGCCCAATCAGGTTGGGCACGATGAAGGCCCCACCCCAACCGGGGAATAGGCCCAGGAAGCACTCGGGCAAAGCGATTCTCGAGGCTGCAGAGGAGACCGTCCGGTAGTGGCAGTGCAGCGTGAGCTCCAGGCCACCACCGAGCGTCACCCCGTTGATGAAGCCGAAGGTCGGCACGCGAGAGCTGCGCAACTTGTCGAAAACGGCGTGCCCGATTCGGGCAATCGCCAAGGCTTGACCGCGATTCAGGATCTTGACAAAACCGGAGAGGTCGGCACCTGCCGCCAGGATGAACGACTTGCCGGTGATCGCGATCGCCACAATGTCATCTCTCGCGAGTGCCGCGTCGAGAGCGCGATTCACTTCGCCGAGACCTTGGACGCCGAGCGTGTTTGGTCGGGTGTGGTCGCGTCCGTTGTCCAGGGTGATCAATACCGCGGTCCCCGAGGTGTGTGGCAGTGTGATGTCCCGGCTCAACGCCCGGGTGACGACTTCGCCCTCGCTCTCAGGCGAGGCCGCGGCGATCAGTTGTTGAAGCTCCTCCGGCCTCACCGCGGCTCCTCCACCTCGGCAGAGAAATGTGGGTTTTCCCAGATCACGCTGCCCCCCATGCCGAGGCCGATGCACAACGTTGTCAGCCCATAGCGGACCTCCGGATGCTCGCGGAATGCGTGCGCGAGGTGGATCATCAGCCGTACACCGGAGCTGGCGAGTGGGTGGCCGAGCGCGATCGCACCACCGTACGGATTGAGCCGCGGATCATCCGCGGCTAGCCCGAAATGATCACAGAAGGCCAGCACCTGGACGGCAAATGCCTCGTTGATCTCAAAGGCGCCAATATCAGTGATCGACAGTCCCGCCTTCGCCAGCGCCTTGTCAGTGGCGGGAATCGGTCCGACACCCATGAGCTCTGGATCTACCCCGGCGAATGCGTACGAGATGAGCCTCATCCCGACCGGCAGGCCGAGCTCGGACGCGACACTCTCGGCTGCCAGCAGGCACGCAGTGGCTCCATCATTGAGTCCGGCTGCATTGCCTGCGGTAACGTGCCCATGTGGCCTAAACGGCGTTCGAAGCGTTGCCAACGCCTCGACGGTGGTCCCAGGCCGCGGCTGCTCGTCGGCTACCGCGAGTCCCCAGCCAAGTTCGGAGCTCGGAGTGGCAACCGCGACCAACGACTCCTGGATCACGCCTTGCATATAGGCGCGCTGCACCCGTTGCTGGCTCAGTGCGGCAAAGGCGTCGGCCCGATCCTTGGTAATGTCAGGAAAACGATCATGAAGATTCTCCGCAGTTAATCCCATGATCAACGCCGACTGGTCGACCAGCTGCTCAGCCACAAACCTGGGATTTGGGTCGATGCCTTGTCCCATGGGATGCCGGCCCATGTGCTCCACACCGCCAGCGATCGCGACGTCGTAGGCGCCGAAGGCGATGCCGGAGGCCGTCGTGGTTACCGCAGTCATGGCCCCTGCGCACATTCGGTCGATCGCGAAGCCCGGCACGGTACGCGGGAGTCCGGCGAGCAGCGCGGCCGTACGCCCGATAGTCAGGCCCTGATCGCCGATTTGTGAGGTTGCCGCAATGGCGACATCGTCGATGCGATCGGGCGGCAGCTCGGGATGCCGCCTTAACAGCTCGCGGATGCAGTCGACGACGAGATCATCGGCCCGAGTCTCGGCGTACATGGAGCCGGCCTTACCGAATGGGGTACGCACGCCGTCGACAAAGACGACGTCTCTCAGTTGGCGAGGCATAGCGGCATATTACTCACCAGTAACAATCATGGCCTTCGTGATAGCCGCGACCGTCAATTCCCGTTGCCATGGCCGCGCCCCCAAACTGGCTAGCGTCTGATCGACCGAATCCTCGGTCAAGGGAGAAGGCGGCCGCCACGCGAGCCGGCGTAGATGATCCGGCGTGATGAGGTTCTCCATGGGCAACTCGTGGCGTTCGGCGATGGTCAGTAGAGCAGCGCGCACAGCTGCGAGCCGCGCGGCAGCACCAGGGTTTTTAGCAGGCCACATTCGCGACTGCGGTGGCCCATCGTTGGGAATGTGCATCGGCGGTAGGGCACGGTCAGGCATCTCAGCCGCCACGTCGAGTGCCGTTAACCAAGTCGCTTCAGCACGCCTGGCCTGGCGCCGAGAGAACGCCGGAATCTTTCGTAGTGTGGCCCGATCTGGGTTCTTGTGAGCGGCCAACTCGGTGATCGCGGCATCAGGCAGGACTTTGCTGGGCGCTTTGTCCAGCCGCTGGGCGACGGCATCACGGGCGTACCAAAGTTCAGCGACGTACGCCAGCCCGCGACGAGTGTGCACCTGATGGATGCCGGAGGTGCGGCGCCACGGGTCCCGTCGTTGCTCAGGGCCTACACCGGCGGTGGCAACCAGTGCAGCGAATTCCTGCTCTGCCCACCGCCACTTCCCGCTCTCGAGTAGCTTCGTTGCCAGCCGGTCCCGCAGTTCGATCAAGAGCTCGACGTCCAGGGCGGCGTAGATCAACCACTCCTCAGGCAGTGGCCGGCGCGACCAGTCTGAGGCGGAGTGCTCCTTGAGCAGCCGCACCCCGAGGAGCTCTTCGAGCATGGTGCCGAGAGCGACCCGAGGGTAGCCGAGTAGTCGAGCTGCCAGCTCGGTGTCGAACAACCTCGTGGGGACTAACCCGACTTCATACAGGCAGCGCAAGTCCTGGCTCGCCGCATGGATGACCCACTCGGCGTCTGACACCGCGGCACCTAACGCGGAGAGATCTGCTGGTTGCCCGAATGCGATCGGATCCACCAGATGCGTTCCGGAACCCGCGCGGCGTAGCTGGATCAGGTAGGCACGTTGGCTGTAGCGGAAGCCGTGCGCGCGTTCCGCGTCGACTGCGACCGGTCCAGTCCCGGCACGAAGTGCCGCAACGGTTCTTTGCATGCCTTCCGGAGTTGTGACGAGAGGTGGTACGCCCTCAATAGGCGTTGTGAGTAACTCCGTTTCCTGATCGATATCAGGTTCGGTAAGCGGTACTTCGGTCAATGTCTCCGGGAGTTTCGGCTCGGCGGTTTGCGCCGAGAAGGCATCATCACCACCCCGGCGGGCAGCGGTGGCAAACCCGCTAGCGTACAGAGTAGTTCAGCCCAGCCGGACAGATGAGGACTTAATCCGGCGCCCTCAACGAGCAGAGGCGTCCACGAAGCGCGAATCTCGATTTCCGCCCGCGAGGGCTCCGCTGCCATTCCTCCGAACGAGTCGCTGGACACTGAGGTCACTGTGCCGCTCGGCGCATCGTATTCGGCTTCATGGCTCTCGAGAGCATCGATCAGCCAGGACCAACCCACGCTGGGCAGCAGCGGGTCTGTCACCATCTCCGGATCGATGTCGGCACGCGCGTATGTCACGCAGCGAAACGTGCCCTGCCATGCGGTGTTCCCGGCCGGGTCATGGAGCAACACGAAACGGCCGCTGCCAAGCTCCTCGCCGTTGACCACCACATCAGCGGTGATCGCCGCGGAGAAGGGTGCTATGCGCTGTGGCGCAGGGAGTTCTTCGACGGAAAGCTCGGAGCGCCAAGACGCCGACATGAGGTCCTCAACAGCCCGACGGAATGCATCGGGGGCGCCTTCGACGTTTCCGCCAGCCGCGTCACTGTTCGCTGCCATCCGACGAGCGTATTCTCACACCCTAGGGCGGCTCATTTCGACGCGCCGACTTTTTGGGCCGTGACAAGATTCACGGGTGTCCGCTCTGGCTGCCGATGTTCCGCTGCTCGTAGCCGCCTGCCGCAAGATCCATCCGGACGATCGCGTGCCGGTGTGGTTCATGAGACAGGCGGGTCGTTCACTGCCGGAATATCGGGCCAGCCGAGAAGGCATTGGCATGCTCGAGAGCTGCATGCGGCCCGAGTTGGTGGCGGAGATCACGCTGCAGCCGGTGCGTCGTTATGGGGTCGATGCGGCGGTGTTGTACTCCGACATCATGCTGCCGCTTAAAGCGGTCGGCGTAGAGCTGGACATTGTCTCCGGCCGGGGGCCCGTCATTGCTCGACCGATTCTGACCGCAGCGGACCTGGATCAGCTACAGCCGTTGGATCCGGCGCGATTGTGGTATGTCAGCGAAGCCATCGGGTTGATCATCAGCCAACTCGGCGATGTCCCGTTGATCGGCTTCGCAGGGGCGCCGTTCACCCTGGCCAGCTATCTGGTTGAAGGCGGGCCTAGCCGGGACTACGCCGCGACGAAGGCACTGATGATCGATGAGCCTGCGTTATGGCACGAGATGTGCACTCGGCTGGCCGATCTGTCCGCAGCATTCCTGAGCTTGCAGGCGGCGGCCGGTGCCACAGTCGTGCAGCTCTTCGACTCGTGGGCGGGGAGCCTGAGCCCAGCAGAGTACCGGCAGTACGCGCAGCCGTACTCGGAACGGGTACTGGCCGGGCTGGCTGGTGCTGGGGTGCCGCGCATCCACTTCGGCGTGGGCACCTCTGAATTGCTTGAGCTGATGGGCGCGGCCGGGGCCGAGGTGATCGGCGTGGACTGGCGACTGCCGCTGGCGGAGGCTAGTCGCCGGCTGGGCCATCACTACGCACTACAAGGCAACCTCGATCCCGCACTCTTGTCGGTTTCCTGGCCGGTGCTGTCTGAGCGGGTACGCGAGGTCATCTCATCGGGCGCTGTCGCGCCCGGTCATATCTTCAATCTCGGACATGGAGTGCCACCGGATGCCGACCCCGCGGTGCTGGCACGGATCGTCGAGCTGGTTCACACCGAGGGTCCGCAGCTGCGCCGTACGGCTCGTGAGCAGCTGGCGGCCTCCGCGGCCGACGGCCGATGACCACCTCAGCACGGCCAAGAATCGTCGTTGTCGGCGGCGGAATTACTGGATTGAGTGCTGCTCGACTGCTGGCTCTGGACGGCCTCGACGTGATCGTGCTGGAGGCGGCGGAGCGTTCGGGCGGCAAGCTGTCGCCGTTGGTGCTCAACGACGTACGCCTGGATGCCGGCGCGGAATCGATCCTGGCACGACGGCCGGAGGGCGTCGATCTTGTGGCTGCGCTGGGCTTAGTCGATCACCTGGTGCATACCACCGCCGCGCAGCCTCAGCTGCTGCTAGGCGGCCAATTGCATGCTCTGCCGCCCTCGCTGCTCGGCGTACCCACTGACCTCAGTCAGCTCACTGGTCTGCTGTCGGAGGGGGGCTTGCGAGTGGCTGCCTCGGAACCCGAACGCCCGGCGCCGGCTTTTGATCATGATGTCGCAATTGGCCGCTTTGTGGATGCGCGCTTCGGCGCCGAAGTCACTGATCGGCTGCTTGAGCCGCTGTTGGGTGGTGTCTACGCCGGAGATGCGCGGCTGCTGTCTTTTGAAGCCGTGGCACCCGAGCTGTTCCAGCGGGTCAAGCGTGGCGGTTCGCTGTTACGGCATGCGCAGCAGATCGTCCAACGAGGTCAGCAGGTGCCCGTGTTCGCCGGGTTGATCGGTGGCGTCTCGACCTTGATCGATGCACTCGTCGATGATCTTGTTCGGCACCGCGTTCGGATACGGTTGGGAACGGTTGTTCGGACGGTGCTGGCTACCGATCGGGGATTCCGGTTAATCGTGGGCGGTGCTGATGATCCCGAGATGATCATGGCTGACGGTGTGCTGTTGGCCGCGCCGGCAGCGGCGACGGGACGGCTGCTGCTGGGTGTAGCTCCGTCGGCGGGGGAGTTTGCATCGTTGCCGTATGCGTCGGTAGCGGTGATCACCCTTGTGGTACGCGGCCTCCAGGCCGAGGCGTCTGGTGTGCTGGTGGCGCCGGGCGAGCTGCCGACGATCAAGGCGGTGACGTACTCATCGGCAAAGTGGTCCTGGGTTGCCTCGCAGGCACAACAAACCTGGGGTCCACAGGTTGACATCGTCCGGGCCAGTGTCGGGCGGCATGGTGAGGCGAGGACCTTGCAGCTCAGCGATCGCGCGTTGATCGAGCGCACGTTTGCCGAGGCGAGGAGAATCCCCGGCTGGGGGACAGCCGACCTGATGGAGGCAACGGTGAGCCGGTGGGGCGGCGGGCTGCCCCAGTACCCGGTCGGACATCGGGGCCTCGTCGCACAATTGCGTGCCGAGGTGGCGGGGATTTGCGGACTTGCCGTAGCCGGCGCGGCTCTGGATGGTCTCGGCATCCCGGCGTGCCTTGCCTCGGCCCAGACTGCCGCCAGGGCGCTCACGGCCGATCTTGGCGTTTCGACAGGCGCCGTCCTGAGCTCGTCGAAGGGCTCAATGCAGAGTGACTCTAGTGGGATGATCGATGAGAAAGATCAACTCGAGGAGAGCGGGAGATGAAGGCGCGCGAGGTCAACTCGACGATTCGCTACACCATGTGGTCGGTATTTAGAAGAGAGGGGCAGCTGAATGATCCGCCGGTGGAGACTGCGAATGCCGCGCTGAAGGCGATCGACCATGCCACTCAAGACGATGACCTGGTGATCCGTGGCTGGTACGACGTCGCAGGCTTGCGTGCCGATGCAGACCTCATGGTCTGGTGGCACGCAGCCGACTCCGACACGCTGCAGGACGCCTATCTCGCGTTACGTCGCGCCGACCTCGGTGCACATCTCGTGCCGGTTTGGTCGCAGATGGCTCTGCACCGTCCGGCGGAGTTCAACAAGGGCCATGTGCCGGCGTTCATGCAGGACGAGGAGCCCAAGGCGTACCTCTGCGTCTATCCCTTCGTACGCTCGTACGAGTGGTACCTGCTGCCCGAAGAGGAGCGACGTGCCATGCTCACCGAGCACGGCATGCTCGCTAGGCCCTATCCCGACGTACGCGCCAACACCGTGTCGTCTTTTGCGTTGGGCGACTACGAATGGATGCTGGCCTTTGAAGCGGACCAGCTGCACCGCATTGTGGATTTGATGCGAGCTCTACGGGCCGCCGCCGCGCGCCGCCACACCCGTGAAGAGGTGCCCTTCTACACCGGCCGCCGCCGAGAGCTGAACAGCATTCTCGAACTGTGG
>Ga0173480_10000714_pt1 | contig 11541 bp, 7 predicted proteins | sample NitcycUS209509C1_FD_122622 | JGI IMG/M metagenome (GOLD analysis project Ga0173480, IMG submission 122622) | Soil microbial communities from Arlington Agricultural Research Station in Wisconsin, USA - Nitrogen cycling UWRJ-S209-509C-1 (version... | ecosystem: Environmental > Terrestrial > Soil >... | reverse complement strand
TTCTGTCTGCTCGATTATTTTACTAAGGATTTTATATGCGTGATAGATGAAAGCCATCAAACGGTGCCACAGGTAAGTGGTATGTATGGCGGCGATAGGAGCAGGAAGCTCACATTAGTTGATTATGGCTTTCGTTTGCCTTCCGCATTGGACAACCGCCCCTTAAATTTTCATGAATTCCAGGCAATGCTTAACCAGGTAATTTATGTAAGTGCCACCCCCGGTGATTATGAATTGGAACAAACCGGCGGTTCGGTAGTGGAGCAGGTGGTGCGGCCAACGGGTTTATTAGAGCCACCAATAGAAATTCGGCCAAGTGTAAATCAGATAGATGATCTCCTGGATGAAGTTGATAAACGAATTAAAAGTGGAGGACGCATTTTAGTAACCACGCTTACAAAAAGAATGGCCGAGGAGATGGATAAATACCTGAAACGTATTGATATCAAATCTAAATACATACACAGTGATGTAGATACATTAGAACGGATAGAAATTCTTCGAGACTTGAGACTTGGAAAAATTGATGTATTGGTTGGGGTTAATTTATTAAGAGAAGGCTTAGACCTGCCCGAAGTTTCATTGGTCGCAATTCTTGATGCCGACAAAGAAGGCTTTCTTCGTAACGAACGTTCACTTACGCAAACGGCCGGTCGTGCGGCCCGTAATGTGAAGGGCCTTGTAATTTTTTATGCTGATAAAATCACAGAAAGCATGCAGCGCACTATTGATGAAACAAATCGGCGTAGAGAAAAACAAGTTGCTTACAACACAGCTTATGGCATTACTCCAACAACAATTACCAGGACAACCGCTCAGATAATGGCGCAAACTTCTGTCCTGGAAATAAAAGGATATGATCCAGACTCTCCATATGCAGTAGACGAAATTGTAACCATTGCCGCAGAAAATGAAGTAGAATACAATACTATTCCGCAAATGGAAAAAGCCATTACCAAAACAAAAAAAGAAATGGAAAAAGCTGCAAGAGATTTAGACTTTATGGAGGCAGCACGATTGAGAGATGAAATGTTCCGGCTGCAAAAAGAATTGGAGAAAATGAAATAGTGATGGAAATTTTTTAAATAAGTCGTAAAAATCGGCGTTCACTGATAGTATATGTACGAAAAGCTATCAAGAGCTTTTACTCAATTTAAAAAAATACATTTCATTACGCTAGCACTTTTCATTTCCATTTTTTATTTTGGCTGCCATCCTAAAAATCCAATTGTTTATGAATCCACGTGTTTTCAAAATTGCAAATTTCTTTGCATTCAATCTTCTCTTTTTCGCCTTATACTTAAATTTTGTTCACAAAGACAAAAATGTTCAGCAAGCAATCATCAGTAATGCACATACACAAGTTGCTGCTGGGAATTTAACTGTTGAAAGTACAGAGCAGTATGTACAAAAAGAAAAAGTCGCAAAGAATGTAACATCTGAAAAAGCCGGCACAAAAGTATTGAAGCTGTCTTCTAATTAAGCGTCCATTTTTAACCATCTTTTCCAAGCATAAAACCTTGCCAACTGGCAGGGTTTTATAGCTTTCAGAGGTGTTTGCAGTACCTTCGCGGCCATGGAAAAGAAATTGTTTTTGTTGGATGCAATGGCACTTATTTTTCGGGCCTATTATGCCTTAATCCGTAATCCAAGAATTACTTCCAAAGGAAAAAATACAAACGCCCAATTTGGTTTTACAAATACGGTTATTGAATTAATCAATAACCAAAAACCCACGCACATGGCGGTGTGCTTTGATACAGCCGCACCTACCGAACGACACACAGATTTTGCGGAATATAAAGCAAACCGCCAGGATGCACCCGAGGATTTGACCATTGCAATTCCCGATATCAAAAGAATATTACAGGGTTTTAATATCCCAATTATTGAAAGTGACGGTTACGAAGCAGACGACGTAATTGGCACATTGAGCAAGCAAGCGGAAACTTTAGGATATAATGTGTATATGGTTACTCCCGATAAAGACTATGGCCAGCTGGTAACCGACAAAGTAAAAATTTACAAACCCGGCTACCAGGGTGGTGATGTGGAAATAATGGGTCCAAAAGAGGTTTGTGAAAAATGGTGTATAAAATCTGTTGACCAGGTGATTGATATTTTAGGTTTAATGGGTGATGCTGTAGATAATATCCCGGGCATTGCAGGGATAGGACAGAAAACAGCGTGCAAACTTTTAACTGAGTATGGAACTCTTGATAACGTTTTGGAGAATGCTGACAATATAAAAGGTGCGCTTGGTGAGAAGATTAAAGCAGGCCGGCAGGATGCGATCATGTCAAAAAAATTGGCAACTATTATTACTAGTGTACCTATTGACCTGCACGAAGAAAATTACAGGTTAAAAGAATGGAACCGGGAATCCTTAAAAGAAGTCTTTACAGAGCTTGAATTTAAAACCGTAATAAAAAGATTGTTGGGAGAAGATGATGCAGGAGCGAACGGCAAGCCTGCAGCATCGGGGGTACAAGGCGATTTGTTTAATACTACAACTGCGTCCGAAGAACCTGAAGTGATATCAGTTGTAAAACCAACAAAAAATATCCAGAACACGCCGCATGAATATGATGTGGTAGAAAGCGAAAGTGAATTTCAAAACCTGTTGGATGTTTTATCCAAAAACAATGAAATTTCTTTTGATACTGAAACAACAAATATTGACGCCAATGATGCAGACCTTGTCGGTTTAAGTTTTTGCGTTGAACCATCTTCAGGCTGGTATGTCCCCGTTCCGTGCGATAATGTAGCGGAAACAAAAACTATCCTTTCAAGATTTCTTAGTTTGTTTAATGACGAAAGCAAAACCTGGGTGGGTCATAATTTAAAGTATGATCTGTTGATGCTAAAATGGTATGGGTTTGAGATTAAGGGAAAAATATTTGACACAATGCTTGCACATTGTTTAATTGATCCCGATGGAAAAAACAATATGGATTGGCTAAGTGCTAAGTTTTTAAACTATGAACCTATCCATATTGAAGAACTAATTGGTAAAAAAGGCAAGAACCAAGGATGCATGAAAGACGTAGAATTGGAAAAAATAAAAGAATATGCTGTTGAAGATGCAGATATAACCCTCCAATTCAAAAAGATTTTTATACCAAAACTGAAAAATTTTGAAGTAGAAAATGTCTTCTATAAAGTAGAAAATCCGTTAGTGCCTGTGTTAACGAATATGGAATACGAGGGAGTGAAAATTGATATGGAGTTTTTAAATGAGTACTCACGGGTTTTAGAAATAGAAGCAAGGGTGCATGAAGAAAAGGTATACGAGACTGCAGGTGTTCGTTTCAATCTCGGCTCCCCAAAGCAACTGGGAGAAGTATTATTTGAAAAACTCCAACTGGATCCAAAAGCAAAAAAAACAAAGACAGGTCAATATGCAACTGATGAATTTGTGTTGCGGAAATTGGCTGTACTACATCCGGTTGCTGATGATATTCTTGCTTATCGCGAATACAGCAAATTACGCTCAACCTATGTTGATGCATTGCCACTCCTGATCAATAAAAAAACAGGTAGGGTTCACACCACTTATGGGCAAGGCGCTGTTGTGACAGGACGTATAAACAGCAACAACCCTAACCTGCAAAATATTCCAATTAGAACTGAAAGAGGGAGAGAGATAAGAAAAGCCTTTATACCAAGAGATGAAAATCATGTTCTTTTAAGTGCCGATTATTCGCAAATCGAATTACGCATTGTAGCGGCTATAAGCAACGACACTGTAATGTGTGAGGCCTTTATGCAAAATAAAGATGTGCATACGGCAACTGCAGCAAAAGTGTATAGTGTGGATGAAGAAGCCGTGACAAAGGAAATGCGTCGTAAGGCAAAAAGTGTAAACTTCGGAATTATATACGGGCAAGGGGCTTTCGGACTTGCAGAAAATTTAGGCATTAGTCGCACGGAAGCAAAAACTATCATTGATAATTACAAAAAGGAATTTGCAGGCATTACCAAATACATGGATGATATGATCAATTATGCTCGTGAGCATGGTTATGTGCAAACGGTGATGGGTCGCAAGCGTTGGTTGAGGGATATAAACTCATCTAATTTTACCGTAAGAGGTTATGCAGAACGCAATGCTATTAACTCTCCTATACAAGGCACCGCCGCAGATATGATCAAGCTAGCGATGGTGAAAGTGCACCAGGCATTTAAAGAAAATGGTTTTAAGTCAAAAATGATTTTACAGGTACATGATGAATTGGTATTCGATGTGATTAAAGAGGAGGAAGAACAAATTAAGCCGGTGATTATTGAGTGCATGCAATCAGCCATGACTTTGCCAAACGGAATTCCTGTTTTGGCGGAAGTCGGTTCCGGTACCAATTGGTTGGAGGCGCATTAGGGCCAGGTCCTCCGTTGGGGGAGAGCAATGCTTTTTCTATTAACGGGCAGTCTTATAAGAAAATTCTATAGCCTTTGCATTGTCAAAACTTTAGAAAAGACTACAAAAGTTTTTAAAACTTTTGTAGTCTCAGAGCACACTACATTAGCACACTACATTTGCCTTCCTTTTTTTAAGAGTATGACCGATAACGAAGAAAATATAGATCTGAGTTCCCCCACCTGGGGACGGGGGGCCATCATTTATTGTTATGACGCTTACTGCGGCTGGTGTTATGGTTTTAGTAAAGTAATGACACAAATAGCTGAAGAATACCAAGACCGGTTTTTCTTCGATGTGCTTTCAGGCGGTATGATCATGCCTGAAGAACCAACACATTTTGCTCCACTGGCAAAATATATTCAAAAGACTTATAAACAGGTAGAAGACCTTACTTGGATTAAATTCGGGGAAGATTTTTTATGGCATGTATTTAATCCGGATAAAACTGATTGGTTTCCTGATTCTACAAAAGCCGCGATCGCTTTATGCATTTTTAAAGAATACTATCCTGAGCAAGCAGTTTTTATAGCGAGCGATCTTCAGTACGCGTTAAATTACGAGGGCAGGGATTTAACGGATGATGAAGCTTATCGGCATCTTGTAGAAAAATATTCTATTCCTGCTCATAGCTTTTATGAAAAGCTAAAAAGTGAAGAGTATCGTGAGAAAGCTTATTATGAAATTGCTTTGACAAAACAATTTCAGGTAAAAGGTTTCCCTTCTTTATTAATGCAAGTAAGCGATTCAAAGTTTTATTTACTGGCCCAGGGGTACACAGATTATGAAACAGTAAAACGTCGCCTTGAAAAAGTGCTGCAGGAAATTGATTAAGGTTGTGGTCTACCTCCGGGTTGGTTAAAGCCACCTCCTGGAGGGAAACCACCGCCTGGGAAATTTCCTCTGTTAAATTCACTATTATTAGGGTTTCCACGAGGATTTGCTGCAGCCTTACCAAAATTTCGAAGGTTATAAGTAAAGGTAAGCAGGAAATATTGTGTCAATACTTGCGAAGTTTGAGTGTAAATGGAATTTCCATCGTCTGATACACTGCGAGAGAAACTTACATTTTGTTTTAGTACGTCAAATGCAGTCAATTTCAACTCTCCCTTTCTGTCTTTTAGAAATTTCTTTCCTACACTCATATTCCATAGCCAGTATTTGTCAGTAGTTATTTGCCACTGCAACTGGTTGGTAAGATCATTCTGAAAAAACCATCCGTTTTTTGACAAAAGGTTTAGCTGTGCACTACCCACATGGCTGAAAAACTTTTGAGTGCTTTCCTGGATAACATTCTTGGAGTCCGGTGTTTCTGAAATAGCCTTGTTGAAATTTGCTGAATAAGAAACCGTGAAATCTACATATTGGCTGACATTGCTGGCAATAACGGTTCCTACGGAATAGGTGTAGCTTTTTGATTCCGTCTTCTGATTGTTAAACAGGCCGGGCACAAAATTGTAGTTCAGTCCACCGTTCATGTTTAAATTGGACTTGATGAATTTTAAAGGAACGGCATAGGTCAGGAAAGAACGAAGGCCATAATAACCATCAACATTAATGGGTTTTGATATTTGGTCGTATTGAGCAAGTATGTTTTTCCCAATGACCGAATCCCTGCCCTGTACTATATAAGTTGCATTGGTGATATAGTTGTTTGATTTCTGAGCAAACACATTACCAACCAGAACCCTTCCCTTGGCCGTATTAGTGAAGGTATACGTTCCATTTAAGATGTGACTATACTGTGGTTTTAAATTGGGGTTACCCACGCTGTAGAAAGGTTGGTTTTGAACATTCAGAACGTCCTGGAGTTGGGTTATGGACGGTTGATTGACATTTGACCGGTAGAAAAGCCTGATGTTACTTTTTGTTGAAAGTTTAAACCGGGCCATTGCATTAGGCAAAACATTATTAAAGGCCTTACTTCCTTCATAAGGAGGATTTGGAAACGTACGATTATTATAAAGTTCGGTACGCTGATAATTTACTCCTGCGGTAAATTGATTATCGCGGTCTCCGGTCCTGAAGGCTATGCCACCATTGTGTGCTGTAGTTTTATTATCAAAAACATTTGAAAGACGGTCATTAAAAATCGAGTACTCTTTATCGACAGAATCATAACTATAAGTTTTCTGGTCGGCAGGGCTTTTTGACCAGGATGGATTATAAGTAAACTGTAATTGGGATTTTGCACTCAATGGCTCTGTATACGAGATGCGTGCAGAAGTTTGAAAGGTACTGCTAAATTGGTCGGAAAATCTTTTGTCTATAGAATCGAAGCTGGGATTTCTAAAGTCGAATTGTGTGAAATCAGTGTAACTTTCCCCGACTCTTTTATTATACGAGGTATTCAAATTAATTGAGAATGTCCTTCCTCTTTTTTTAAAGCTGTGGCTATAAAGAATATTATTGTTAAGATTATTTCCATTTCTGTCGCTAATCGTATGGTTGATTGTTTGTTTAGCCAAACTGTCGGGATGTGTATACTGGTCAGTAGTGGATAATTGATTTGACTTATTTTTCTGAAAACTCAGGTTGGGTGAAATTATGATTTGGTTCATTGAATCGATCTGGTATTCAAACCTCATATTAATCCTGTGGTTTGTATTATTACTGACTGACTTGGTTCTTTGGAAAATGTCTGTAAGGCCTGTAATATCGGGTTGCAGATACTGAGTTTGTGACTCCTGACTAGTTATGTTTTCACTGTTGTTAAAGAAATAACTGCCAGACATGCGTATTTTTTTACCCCAGACATCAGAGTAGTTGATGCCAATGGCATTGGTTTTATTAATACCGTTTTGCTGGCCTACTAAAAAGCTGCCACCACCGCCTCCAAATCCACCGCCTCCAAATCCACCACCACCACCACCAAAGCCACCGCCACCGCCGCGTTGTTGACCACCGCCTCCTCGTTGCTGGCCACCACCACCAAAGCCACCACCACCAAAGCCACCGCCACCGCCCCTTGTGCTGGAAGTAGCGCCCAGTAAATCTTGCGAAGAGAAATTTTGTTGATTAATATTATTTGCTAAGCCTACGATAGAGATTCTGCGATTTTCTTTCAAAATAGTGCTGTTACCACCCAGACTATACCGCTCATCGGTTCCATAACCAGCATAAACCCGCCCATATTGGCCATTGCGCATGCTTGCTTTGGTAACGATATTTATTTCTTTTTGTGTTTCACCTGTAGTAACACCAGCCGCTCTGTCCTGGTCACTCAATCTATCAAACACCTGTATTTTGTCGACAACCTCTGCAGGAAGATTTCTTAATGCTGCGGTTGCATCATCTCCGAATAATTCTCTTCCGTCCAATGTTACTTTGCGTACCGTTTCTCCCTGCGCCTTTACTTCCCCATTTTCTACCGTAATTCCCGGAACTTTTTTAACGAGGTCTTCAGTGCTGGCATCCGGGTTTGTTTTAAACTCACTGGCATTAAATTGCAACGTGTCACCTTTTTGTTGCGCAGGCGGTACTCTTCCTACTACTGTTACCCCGGTTAATTCTTTTGCAGACTTGGGGAATATAACTGTTCCAAGGTCTTTAATGTCTTTATCGGAAGTATCGATGCGAACTGTTCGCACAAGGTTACCATATCCTACAGAAGTAAAACGTATGGTAAACGAATCTCTTTGTAGATCGGTAAATCGGAATTTTCCCGCAGAATCACTAAAGCTTGTTTTTAAAAAATTAGTATCGCTTTTACTCTTTAATTGCACTGTAGCACCCTGTACAGCTAGTTTTGTTTCATCATCCTGCAATTTTCCTGTTATTGTAAAGCTTTGAGCCTTGCTAATAAGAACTAGTAGAAAAAATATTCCGGTCAGTGCTATTCTTCGTGCCATAAAAAAAGATTCTGGCCATAAAAGTAGTTCCTAAAATTGTGCCGGAGGGTGAAGTTTGGTTAATTAACGCTAATAATTAAAAGTCTTTTTGACACTTTAAAAATAAGTTTCTAAACTGATTAAGAGCTCATTAACCATCGTTAACAGGCCAAAAAAAATCAATGTATGTTTTAAAAATCCCATGGCCTGAACCAGTCATTAAATTCTGTGGTTGTATCTTGCAACTCCCAAATTTGGAATATGGAATATAGCAGAATAGTAGCGGTAACAGGTTTACCAGGTTTATTTGAAATAGTAAGCAGTAAAACAGATGGAGCATTGGTGCGTTCGCTGGAAGATAAAACAACGAAGTTTGTGTCTTCCCGCATTCATAATTTATCGCATTTAGAAAGCATAGAAGTGTACACGGTTCGGGATAATGTGAACTTGGTGGAAATTTTAAATGCTATGAAAAGCGGTAAGGAATCAATACCCGACGGCAAAGACAATAAAGTACTTAAGGCATATTTTGAAAAAGTATATCCAGACCTCGATTTTGAACGGGTATATTCAAGTGATCTAAAGAAAATGGTGAAATGGTTTGAAGTGCTTACAAAAAATGAAGTCGAAATTAAATTGAGTGAGCCGTCCGAGGGTGAAGCAACAGAGCAACCTATTGAATCCGAAAATGTTCCTGAACCTGTTGCCGTTGCTGAACCAGAAGCCGTGGAAAAACCAAAAAAGGGAAGGAAGAAAAAAACTGAATAATTAATTAATAGGCGATAGACAATAGGGCAATAAGCAAAGGCAAACGCTAAACTCTGTCATTGCAAATTGGCCATTGCGTATTGCCAATTTTTTTGTATGGAGTATACAGCAGCTATAGCAAAACTTCCAAGGAAGTTTTTGCCGAAAGATTTTAAAGTAACTGATTGGCAAAACCTTGAACCTTATTTCAAGGAGTTACTAGATCGGCCAATTAATTCTTTGCATGATTTGCAAAACTGGTTGCAGGATATAAGCGAACTGGAAGCAGTTATTGGCGAAGATGCCGCCTGGCGTCAGATACGCATGACCTGTGATACAGAAAATAAAGAATTAGAAAAAGCTTTCGAGTTTTTCGTGTTGGAAATTCAGCCAAAAATTCAACCTTACGGAGATAAGCTCAATCGCAAATTGATAGAGAATCCTTTTATTAAAGAGTTGGATCAAAAAGAATTTTTTACCTACTTACGTAATGTAAAAAAGAGCATTGATCTTTTCAGACCAGAAAACATTCCCCTACAGGCTGAATCTGCAGTCCTTGCCCAACAGTTTGGTATCATCTCCGGTAAAATGACTGTAGAGGTGGAAGGGAAAGAATATACCTTACAACAAGCAGCTAAATTTTTAGAAAATCCTAATAGGCAATTAAGAGAAGAAGTTTACAGGAAAATAAACGAACGTCGTTTACAGGACAAAGAAAAATTAAATGATCTTTTTTCCAATCTTTTAACCAAGCGCCACCAGATTGCATTGAATGCAGGCTTTCCCAATTATCGTGATTATAAATTTATAGACCTTGGCCGGTTTGATTATACAAAACAAGATTGCTATCAGTTTCACGCTGCAGTAAAAACGCATGTTCTTCCTCTTGTAGATTTTATTTATGATGGAAAACGTCAAAAGCTTGGCTTAGACTCTTTGCGTCCATGGGATGTTGATGCCGAACCAGAGGGAATAAAACCATTAACACCTTTTCAAACCGGTGAGGAGTTAACACAAAAAACCATCGAATGCTTTAACCAGATGAGTCCCTTTTTTGGCGACTGCTTGATAAAGATGAAGCAAATGGGACGATTGGATCTTGACAGCAGAAAAGGAAAGGCACCAGGCGGTTATAATTGTCCCCTCCCGGAAACGGGGGCACCTTTTATTTTTATGAATGCCGCCGGACAAATGCACGACCTGACTACTATGGTACACGAAGGCGGCCATGCAATACATTCTTTTTTAACCCATAATTTATCTCTTACAGCTTTTAAAGAATACCCCATGGAAATTGCGGAAGTAGCCAGCATGACCATGGAACTTTTTAGTATGGACTATTGGGATGTGTTTTTTGATAAAGAAGAAGACTTAAAAAGAGCTAAAGAACACCAACTGGAAAGAGTACTTACTATTTTTCCCTGGATTGCTACCATTGATAAATACCAGCATTGGCTATACGAAAATCCAAACCATACATTGGAGGAAAGAGCGGAGAACTGGCGAAGCATCATGAATGAATATACATCTATTGCTATGGACGTTTCGGGTCTCGAAGAATACCGTCGTTTTGCCTGGCAGCGTCAATTACATTTATTTGAAGTGCCGTTTTATTATATCGAATATGGCATTGCACAATTAGGCGCTATTGGCTTGTGGAAACAATTCAAAGAAGATAAAGACAAAGCTGTTCATAATTATTTGAATGCTTTAAAACTTGGTGGTACCCGAACATTGCCGGAATTGTTTGAAGCCGCCGGATTGAAATTTAATTTTTCGCCGGATTATATAAGCGAACTAATGCTTTTTGTGCAAGGAGAGCTGGAGAAAATTACAAGGCCGAATTAGAAGCTTAATTGGTGAGAACAAGGAATAGAAAACTAATTATTCCTATTGCAATCCTTACAAATTCCATTTATCACAACCTGTACATCGTCTGCGGCATAGCCTTGCGGCAGATTTATATCAGGTGATACAATATCGTCCAGGCAAATAGTTGTATTACAACTGCGACAAACAAAGTGAACATGATCATCATGATGATGTTCTTCATCGCAATCCTTACAAAGAGCGTATAATATTGCATTATCGGCAGTGGGAATAGTATGTACAATGCCTTTTTCCACAAAAGTCTGCAGGGTACGGTATACAGTTACCCGATCAAATTTTTCGCCAGCTTTTCTTTCAATATCTGCATGCGCCAACGCGTCTTTATGATTTAAAAAAAGACCCAGTATTTTTTTCCGGCTATCCGTTATACTTAAATGCTTCCGGCGCAAAACGGCCGAAGCCTTAGATTCTAATGATTTCGTCAATGGAAAATCCATATTATCTCCTAATCTTTTAATAGTCTTTTAATTTCTTTCGACATTTCGCTTAGCTCACTTTGTTTAAGGCCATCATATATTTTTGTCACTTTCCCTTCCTTATTTATGAGGGCAATAAATTGTGTATGTAAAAAGTCGTCCTCTATATTTTGTGGATTGTTGGCAGGATCATCAATTTTGTAGCTTTCGCGGGCCATATAATACAAACTATCTTTTCGGC
>Ga0173480_10000713_pt1 | contig 11543 bp, 12 predicted proteins | sample NitcycUS209509C1_FD_122622 | JGI IMG/M metagenome (GOLD analysis project Ga0173480, IMG submission 122622) | Soil microbial communities from Arlington Agricultural Research Station in Wisconsin, USA - Nitrogen cycling UWRJ-S209-509C-1 (version... | ecosystem: Environmental > Terrestrial > Soil... | reverse complement strand
GACGACGAGCGCCCTACGGACGCCGAAGCAATTCGATCAACTCGCGGTCGGCGGGGGGAAAGGCGAGCGTCGCCAGGTCCGCCCGTCGTATCCAGCGCATTTCCTGACCGAGCACCGGCCGGGCCTCACTCGTCAGCGTGCAGCGGAAGAAGTGGAGCAACACTGAGCGCTCCGGGTAATGGTGCAACGTCGTCAGCAGCAGTTCATCGACGTCGATGGTCGCATCGAGCTCTTCCCGAATCTCTCGACGCAGCGCCTCGTCATGCCTCTCGGACGCGTCAACCTTGCCGCCGGGAAACTCCCACATCCCTTCCAGATGCGTGCCGCGCAATCGCCTGGTGATCAGAACGGTGTCGCCCGACTCGATGACGGCAGCGACGACCACGATCGTCTCATTCGGCGGCGTCGAGGATGGCGCGGATGCGTTCGGCAAGCGTGCTGGGCGTAAACGGCTTCTGGAGCAGCGGTGCCTGGCCCAGGAAGGCGCCGTGGTCCGCATTGGCGTCGTCCGTGTAGCCGGACAGGTAGAGTACTCGAAGGTGCGGCTGCGCGTGCAGCAGTCTGGCGGCGAGGCTCGGTCCGCTGAGGCCCGGCATGATGACGTCGGTGATCAGGAGGTCTGGTCTGACGCCGGCGGTTTCGGTGAGATGCAGCGCTTCTTCACCGCTGCGTGCCTCGAACACCTTGTAGCCGCGCCGCTGCAGCGCCCTGGCGGCCAGGCTGCGAACCGCTTCGTTGTCTTCGACGAGCAGCAGCGTTTCAGTGCCGCGGTCGGCCGGCGGAGGCGCCGTTTCGACCTTGCCGGTTTCGGCGACCGATTCCGTGGCCGGCAGGTAGATGCGCACCGTCGTGCCGCGTCCGGGCGCCGTGTCGAGGTAGATCGCGCCCCCGCTCTGGTCGATGATGCCGTAGACAGTCGCCAGACCGAGGCCGGTCCCCTTGCCTTTGGGCTTGGTGGTGAAGAACGGCTCGAACGCCCGCTCGCGCGTGGCGGCGTCCATCCCGGTGCCGGTGTCGCCAATCGCGAGCATGACGTACAGCCCCGGCGCCACCGCGAGCGACTCATTCGAGAGCCTTTCGTCATCGATGTCGACGTTGGCTGTTTCGATGGAGAGCAAGCCTCCCATCGGCATGGCGTCGCGAGCGTTCAGCACGAGATTGATGAACACCTGCTCCATCTGGCTCGCATCGGCCTTCACCGGCGCCAGATCGTCGCTGAGATTGGCTGTCGTCCGAATGTGATCGCCGATCACGCGCGGCAGCATCTGCAGCAGACCGGACGTCGTGTCATTCAGGTTGATGACGCTCGGAGAAAGCAGCTGCTTGCGGCTGAATGCCAGCAGCTGACGGGTGAGACTGGCCGCCCGGTCCGCGGCCTTCCTGATCTCGCCGATGTCGCGAGCGGTGGGCTCCGACGGATCGATACGTTCCGCGATCAGGTCCGTGTAACCGATGATGGCGGTCAGCAGATTGTTGAAGTCGTGTGCGACGCCGCCCGCGAGGCGTCCGATGGCTTCCATCTTCTGCGCCTGCCGCAGCTGTTCCTCCCGGTCGTGCAGCACGCGCACCGACTGCCAGTTCCTGAGCGCGAATCGAATCGAGCGCTCGAGTTGCGCGGTCACCATGTGCTTCTCGACGTAGTCCACCGCGCCGGCGCGGGACGCCTGCTCGTCGATCTCGCTGCTGCCGAAGCCGGTCATCAGGATGAACGGCTTGCTCGTGGCGCTGGCGTCGGCGCTCCGAATCAGATCGATGCCGGTGCCATCGGGCAGCTGCTGATCGATCAGGTAGATGTCGTGCTCGTCGGCCTGAATGCGCGCGATGCCAGCCGATGCCGTACCCACAACGTCGATGACCGGCGTGAACGAGGCATCGGCCAGCGCCATGGAGATCAGGGCTTCGGCCTGCGGGTCGTCGTCGACGACGAGGACCCGAACGCGCTTGAGATCGGGAGTGCGACGATTGGAAGAAACCGCAGTGAGTCTGGACTCACCGCGATCGACGCGGCTCATTCGGCATGTTCTACCACGCGCTCGATAGAGGCGCAGCTCAACTGTTTGCCGATCTTTTCGTTCTTCCCGGGCGCTTGCTGACACTGACGGACAGAGACGCATACGAGCGGCACGACCGCTTCATCGGGCAATCGGTGCAGCGCGGCTTGCGCGCTACACAGACGGTCGCACCGAGATCCATCAGCGCCTGGTTGAAGTCGAACACGTGCTTGTAGGGCACCAGCGCCGCTGAAATCGCCCACAGGCGCTTGCGGGTCGCGTGCTCCTTGGCATCGCCAGCCGCCACGAACACGCGGAACAGCACGCGCGCCACGTTGGTGTCGAGGATGGCGGCGCGCTGACCGAACGCGAAGCTGCGGATGGCGCCAGCCGTGTAGGCACCGATGCCCTTGAACGACAGCAGCGTCTTCTCGTCCGAGGGGAGCTCGCCGTTGTACCGTGCCACCGACTCTTTGGCGATGGCATGCAGCCGCCGCGGCCGGATGTTGTACCCGAGCGGCCGCCACGACTGCGTCACATCACCCTCATCGGCCAGTGCCAGTGCCGCGAGTGACGGATACTTGTCGAGCCACTCCCGATACTTCGGCAGCACCCGGTCGACTTGTGTCTGTTGCAGCATCACCTCCGACACCAGGATGTGATACGGGTCGTCGGTGCGGCGCCAGGGAAGGTCGCGGCCGTGCGCCCGATACCAGGCGAGAAGACGTTTCCGGAAGCGTTGGCGGGAGGCTGGTGGCGGAATCGTGCGTGCGTCCACTGCCCCTATAATTCCACGCGGTGAAGATCTACACAAAGGGCGGCGACAACGGCGAGACGTCGCTCTTCGACAACACGCGAGTGTCGAAGGCCGACGCCCGCGTCGATGCCTACGGCGAAGTGGACGAACTCAATGCATGCCTGGGCGTCGTGCGGGCGGCGCTCGACGACGTGGATCTCGAACAGACGGTCGTCATCATTCAGCGGGAGCTGTTTGCCGTCGGCGCCCGCCTGGCCGACCCGGCGTCTCGCATCGCCGGGCGCGTGGTGAAGGCGGCGGTGCCTCCTGAGGCGGTGCAGCGTCTCGAGCAGACAATCGACCGGCTGGAACAGGAACTGCCGCCGCTGCGGAAGTTCATTCTGCCGGGCGGGTCGTCGGCCGGTGCGATGCTGCACCTGGCGCGGACGATCTGCCGCCGGGCCGAGCGGCGCGTGGTGGCTCTTGGCGCCGATGCGGTCGAGCCGATCGTCGTCGTGTATCTGAACCGGCTGTCCGACCTGCTGTTCGTGATGGCCCGCGCCGCGAACCGCCGATCGGGCATCATCGAGATCGAATGGTAGGCGGAACCGCCGCTCATTACGAGAACTTCCCTGTCGCTTCGATTCTGCTGCCGCCGGCGATGCGCTCGCACATTGCTGCCGTGTATGCCTTCGCCCGCACCGCGGACGACTTTGCCGACGAGGGTCAGCTGAGCCACGCGCGCAGGCTGGACCTGCTCGAGGGGTGGCGCGAACGTCTTCACGCCGCCGCGCGTGGTGAAACGGCGATCCGGCCGCCGCGCACGGGTGAACCGCCTGACACGCAGTCGCTGTTCCTGCAGCTGGCGACCACGATGCGCGTCAGCCTGCTGCCGGTGGAGCTGTTCGACGCGCTGCTGAGCGCATTCCGGCAGGATGTCACCGTCCATCGGTACGCGACGTGGACCGAGCTGCTCGATTATTGCAGCCGCTCCGCCAACCCGGTGGGGCGCATCGTGCTCCGGGTTGCCGGTTATCGGGATCCGCGGCTCGATCAATGGTCGGACGCCGTGTGCACCGCACTGCAGCTGACGAACTTCTGGCAGGATCTCAGGGTGGACTATTCCCGCGGGCGCATTTACGTGCCGGCCGACGACATGCGGGCGCATCACGCGGACGAGGCGTCGCTGTCCGGCACGCGCATGACCGAGGAGTGGCGGCAACTCGCCGCGGAGCTGGTGTCGCGGACGCGTCAGCTGTTCCAGGACGGACGTCCGGTCTGTGATGCAGTGCGCGGTCGTTTGCGGCTGGAACTGCGCGCCACCTGGCTCGGCGGTATGCGCATCCTCGATCGCATCGAGGCTGCCGGCTTCGACACCCTGCTGCGGCGGCCGGTCATCGGCTCCTCGGATCTTCCGTGGTTCGTGTGGCGGACGCTCACCTGGCGCGCCAGTCGGCCGCGCGCCGTCATCATCGCCTGAGCGCCATGAGCCGCGACACCAGCTTCTACTATTCGTTTCTCGTGCTTCCGGCGCGGAAGCGTGGCGCCATTGTCGCCGTCTGGGACTTCTGCCGTGCCGTGGACGATGCGGTGGACCAGGTGGTGCCGGAGTTGGAGCGGAGCGGCACGCCGAGCGACGTGGCGCGGGCGCGCGCCACCGAGCAGCTCTGTAGCTGGCGCAGAGAGCTGAAGGACGTCTATGAAGGCACGCCGCGCACGCCCCAGGGGCTCGGGCTCCAGCCGTTCGTCCGCGAGTTCACGCTGCCGCGCGCGCAGTTCGAATCGCTGATCGACGGCGTCGAGATGGACCTGGCGCAGGCGCGCTATGCCACCTTTGACGCGCTCACCGAGTACTGCCGGCGGGTGGCGTCGACGGTGGGGCTGATCTGCCTCGAGATCTTCGGCTATCGCGACGCGCGCTCGCGGGAGTACGCGGTGAGCCTGGGTCTGGCGCTGCAGCTCACCAACATCATCCGGGATGTGGCCGAGGACCTGCGGAGTGGACGTGTCTACCTGCCGACCGAGGACTTGCAGCGGTTCAACGTCAGCGAGGCGGATCTGAACGCCGGGATCGTGACCGAGCGGATCGCGGCGCTCCTCCGGTTCGAGTGCGAGCGTGCGCATCGCTTCTACGAGGCGGCGGCGGCACAGCTGCCGCGCGCGGACGCCTACAGCCTGGTGGCCGCCGAGATCATGGGCGCGATCTACTTCGAGATTCTGCGACGCATCGAGCAGGGCGGCTACGACGTCTTCAGCCAGCGGGTGCGGGTGCCGCGTCCACAGCGTGCGGCGATCGCACTTCGCGTGTGGCTGCGGGCGCTGACTCGTCACGCGCTGGCGCCGCTCAGCCCGGGTTCGCATGTCTCGTAGGTCGTGTCCCCTTCTGGCAGGGTCCGCCGTAAGGCGGACCCCACAGACGCATGTCCGCTGAGGTCGTCGTGATTGGCGCCGGCGTGGCCGGACTGAGCGCCGCGACGGCGCTGGCCGAGCGCGGCATCGGCGTTCACGTGCTGGAGGCGCGCCCGGCCGCCGGCGGCCGCTGTTCGGCGTTTACCGATCCTGTGAGCGGCGAGCGGGTCGACAACGGTCAGCACGTCCTGTTTGGCTGCTACGCCGAGACATTCAGGTTCCTGCGCCGTATCGACGCCGCGTCCGGCGTGCGACTGCAGCCGACATTGCGTGTCGGCATCGTCGATCGTGAAGGACGGCGAAGCCGGCTGGAGTGTCCGCGCTGGCCGGCGCCGATGCACCTTGCGGGGGGCCTGTGGCGCTGGTCTGCCCTCGACTGGCGCGACCGCCTTGCGCCGCTGCGCCTGGTTCGAGCGCTGCGATCGAACCGACGCCTGCCCCCCGCGACGACCGTTCGTCAATGGCTCGTCGCGCACGGACAGACAGACCAGCTGATCGACCTGCTGTGGGAGCCGCTGGCCGTCGCCGCTCTCAACGAGTCGATTGACGTGGCCGGCGCCGAACCATTCCGTCTCGTGCTGGCACGCATGTTCAGCAGCGATCGGCAGGATTCGTCGATTGCGCTGCCACTGGTGCCGCTCGACGAACTGTTCGTCGCGCCGTCGCGGGCGCTGCTCGAGGGCCGGGGAGGGCGCCTCGAGACGTCGTCGCGCGCGCGACTGACCTTCGAGGCGCAGACGTCCGGACTGGTGGTACGCGTTCGAGAGACGACCATGTGCCCACGCGCCGTCATCTGCGCCGTTGCCTGGCACGCGTTGCCGGACGTGCTGCCGGCGGTCGTCTCGCTCAGCGGCGTCATCGATGCGGCGCGAGCCACGGCCGCATCGGCCATCGTCACCGTCAACCTGTGGTTCGACCGTCCTGTGATCGACGAGTCGTTCGTCGGCATGCCGGGACGCGAGATGCAGTGGATTTTCGACAAGCAGCGACTGCTGGGCGAGCGATCGTCCCACCTCTCGCTCGTGTCGAGCGGGGCCGACCACATTGCGGCGCGCAGAAACGACGAGATCCTCGACATCGCGGTGCAAGAGGTGCAGGCCGCGTTTCCGGCCAGCAGGGAGGCGGTGATTACCCGCTCGATCGTGGTGCGGGAGAAACGGGCCACGTTCTCGGTGGCTCCCGGGCAGCCAGGCCGTCCGGGCACGGTGACCTCAGTGCCGGGCCTGTTCCTCGCCGGCGATTGGATTGATACGGGACTCCCCGCTACGATCGAGAGCGCCGCAGTGAGTGGTCACCGGGCGGCCGACGCCGTCTTGGAGTACCTGAAACACTGAGGTGACAGGTTTCCGAATTTCGAATCCCGAATCCCCAGTATGAGCTCAATCGTCGTTCACTATCAGGAGATCGCGCTCAAAGGCAAGAACCGCCCGTGGTTCCTTTCGCGTCTCGTTCGCAACTTGCGGCGGGCAGTGTCGGACCTCGACGTGCGCGCCGTGCGCGCGCTGATGGGGCGCATCGAGATCGAGCTCGGATCCGATGCGTCGAAGGAGGCCGTCGGCGATCGCATCCGTCGCACGTTCGGTATCGCCAACTTCTCCTACGCCACCCGCAGCCGTCTGGATCTCGACGCCATGGCCGCCGACATCCTGCGCGATCTGGAAGGGGAGACGTGCGGCAGCTTCCGGGTGTCGGCGCGCCGCGCGGACAAGCGGTTCCCGCTGACGTCACCGCAGATCGAACGCGAGGTCGGCGGGCGCATCAAGGCGGCGAGAGGATGGCGGGTCGATCTCGAGAAAGCCGATCTGGTCGTCCATCTGGAACTGCTATCGGACGAGGCGTTCTACTACTTCCGCAAGGAGCGCGGTCCGGGCGGACTGCCCGTCGGCACCGCGGGCAAGGTGGTGTGCCTGCTCTCTGGCGGCATCGATTCGCCGGTGGCTGCTCACCGGATGATGAAACGCGGCTGCACCGTGACGTTCGTGCACTTCCACAGCTATCCCATCCTTTCGCGGGCTTCGCAGGAGAAGGCGCGTGAGCTGGTGCAGCTGCTGACGACGTGGCAGCAGCGGTCACGGTTGTACCTGGTGCCGTTCGGCGAGATTCAGCAGCAGGTCGTGCTGGGTGTGCCCGGTCCGATGCGAGTGGTGGTCTATCGGCGGCTGATGCTCCGTATCGCTGAGCGCATCGCGCAATCGCGCCATGCGCTGGCGCTGGTCACCGGCGACGTCGTTGGACAGGTGGCGTCACAGACGCTGGAGAATCTGGCCGTGGTTGGCGAGGTGGCGACGTTGCCGCTGTTCCGTCCGCTCATCGGTATGGACAAGGAGGAGATCACGGCAGAGGCGATCAAGCTCGGCACCTACCCGATCTCCATCATTCCCGACCAGGACTGCTGCACGCTGTTCACGCCGCGAAATCCATTGACGCGTGCGCGTCTGGCTGACATCGCCGCCGCGGAGCAGACACTTTCGATCGACGCATTTGTCACCCGGGCGGTGGAAGAGGCCATTGTGGAAGACTTTGAGTTCCCCGTGTCTGCACGGACAGCCAAGCAGCCTGTCGAGACGCGCTGAGTGCAACCGCCGGTGGTAGGATCGAGGCTCACGCCTTGCCGGGTTCAGTCGCGCGTGGTGCGCACGAGGAGCGAACGTGGCCACTGTCAGCAACGCCGAACGTAGCGGGTCCACCGTCGGACGACTCGAAGAGATTCTCGGCAGCGATGCGTCGCTGCTGAATCATCAATGCCGGACCGTACCGAAGGAGACGCTGCACCTGCCGGGCCCCGACTTCGTGGACAGAGTGTTCGCCGCAACGGACCGCTCGCCACGTGTGCTCGTCGGCCTGCAGCAGCTGTTCAACACCGGCCGGCTGGCCGGGACCGGTTATGTGTCCATCCTGCCGGTGGACCAGGGCATCGAGCACTCGGCCGGCGCGTCGTTTGCGCCGAATCCGGCGTACTTCGACCCCGAGAACATCGTGAAGCTCGCCATCGAAGGTGGCTGCAATGCCGTGGCGTCGACGCTGGGTGTGCTCAGTTTCGTGTCGCGCAAGTACGCGCACAGGATTCCGTTCATCCTCAAGTTCAACCACAACGAGTTCATCTCGTATCCGAACACCTACGACCAGATCCGGTTTGCCAGCATCAAGCAGGCCTGGGACATGGGCGCGGTTGGTGTCGGAGCGACGATCTACTTCGGGTCCGAGGAATCGAAGCGGCAGATTCAGGAAGTGGCGCAGATGTTCCAGCAGGCCCACGAGCTCGGGTTGTTTACGGTGCTCTGGTGCTACCTGCGGAATCCGGCGTTCAAGACCAAGGACGTGGACTACCACCTGGCTGCCGATCTCACGGGACAGGCGAATCACCTTGGGGTGACCCTTGGCGCCGACATCATCAAGCAGAAGATGCCGGAGAACAACGGCGGTTACAACGCCGTCAAGTTCGGCAAGACGCACCCGAACGTCTATTCGCAGCTGTCGAGCGACAACCCGATCGACCTGACGCGCTATCAGGTAGCCAACTGCTACATGGGCCGCGCACCGCTGATCAACTCGGGTGGTGCATCGGCCGGCGAGGGCGATCTGCAGGAAGCGATCAAGACCGCCGTCATCAACAAGCGCGCGGGTGGCACAGGCCTGATTTCCGGCCGCAAGGCGTTCCAGCGGCCGATGAACGATGGTGCGGCGCTGCTGCGCGCCATCCAGGACGTCTACCTGGCCAAGGAAGTGACGATTGCCTAGGTCAAAGAGTCAGGCCCCAGCCTTCAGGCCTCGGGCCTCAGGGCTGGGCAAGAGATCGGTGCTGGGGCCGGACCAGCCCTAAGGCCTGAGGCCAGAGGCCTGAGGCCTGCTGAAAAGCTCTCTCAACCCATCGTGGGTGCTCTGAAACGCGAGCTCGTCCCAGGGAATCTCGTCCGGAGCGAAGAATTTCGCTTCCAGTCCTTCGTCGTCACACGCCAGACACCCGCCAATCATCGTGGCCGCATAGACGATGATCACCGGCGCTTTGCCCGGATACGAGTAGACGTTGATCAGCTCGTCGAGCCTGATCTCGAGCCCGGCCTCTTCACGCGCCTCACGGATGGCCGCCGCCTGGACCTGCTCGCCGCGATCGACATAGCCACCGGGGAACACCCACAGGCCGTAACCCGGCTCGATGGCGCGCCGTACGAGCACGACGTGGTTGCGCTCGTCACGGATAATCGTCCCGACGGCCACTTTCGGATCCAGATAGAAGACGAAACCGCAGGAGGGACAGACGAGCCGCGGCGGTTCCGTCGCCTTGAGCAGCCTCGACTCCAGGGGACCGGAGCACATCGGGCAGAACTTGAAGTGTGCGTCGTGCTGATGCGGGTGCTGCACCCTTATAATTCTGCTTCATGTCCATTCTGAAAGTCGCGCGCATGGGGCATCCCGTGCTGCGCGAGCGGGCGCGGGCGATCGACAAGTCGGACCTCCGCAGTCCGCTGCTGCAGAAGCTGATCGACGACATGATCGACACCATGCACGAGTACAGCGGCGTCGGCCTGGCGGCGCCGCAGGTTCACGAAGGGCTGCGTCTGTTCGTCGGGATGCTGGACGAGGACCCGGGACCGAAGAGCGAGGCGCGCGTGCTGATCAATCCGGAGATCGCGCCGAACAGCGACGTCCGCGAGGAAGGCTGGGAAGGCTGTTTGAGCATTCCTGACATCCGTGGGATGGTGCCGCGTTTCACCGACATCACGGTCACCGCTCTCGATCGCCACGGCAAGAAGGTGGAGTACCGGCTCAAGAACTTTGCGGCGCGCGTGGCGCAGCATGAGACCGACCATCTGGACGGCGTGCTGTTCTTCGATCGGATGACGGCGTTCCAGTCGCTGACGTTTCTCGACGAATACTCGCGGTATCACTCGAAGGACGATGACGACGAATAACGTTCTTGGTTCTGGGTTCTCAGTTCCGGGTTCGCGGACTTGTCCGCCGGCTTGTCCGCCAGGGTCGCGAAGGCGGAAGCGGCGAAGCGCGAAAGCGGAAGAGCTATTTATCTTTCTGTGCCCCCCAGGGAATGGTGGCCCCGAGGCTCCGTAGCTTGGCTTCGAGCTCCTCGCGTTCGCGATTGCGCTTCGGCACGCCGTTCGCGTCGAACGACAACACCCCCAGCTCGACAGCCCGCGCGACGGCGCGCTCCTTTCCTTCGGCGACCAGGGTGCGGAGCACCTCGGTCTCGAGGTTCGAGAGCCTGACGCTGTTGCGCGTGTAGTCGTTGAACGCTTCCCAGACGTTCGGAACCCACTTGGCCACGATCGACTCGCCAATCAGCGAGGCATAGGCGCGAATCTCCTCCTGCGCATGCAAATCCATGCGAAGCGCCAGAAAGCGGAGGAGGTTGTGCAGGTCGACCTTCCAGTAGGCCTCGGTATAGGTGGAGAGCGGCAGGTCCTTCCGCGCTTGCTCGCGCGCGACGCCCTGGTCGATCCTGGCCTTATAGGTGGACGTGGCCAGTGCGTGGAGCTCGGCTTCGGCGGTCGAGAGCCCCGCGCCGACGTCCGCCGGGAAGAATCCTTCGCTGCCCTGGCGGTTGCTGCCGGACTGCCGGCGCCAGTCGGTCGCAGCAGTGACGCTCGCGGCGTCGATCGCCAGCGAGTACCGGGTCGAGTACTCGTTGACGTTGGCGGTGCGATGACGGATCCATTGCCGCCAGGTGTCCATCGGCACCCGCACGTGCAGCTTGATCTCGCACATCTCGAACGGGGTCGTGTGGTCGTGGCGCAAGAGGTACCTGATCAGGCCGCGGTCCTCGTTCACCTGCTTGGTGCCGGCCCCGTACGAGACCCGGGCCGCCTGCACGACGGCGCCGTCGTCGCCCAGGTAGTCGATGACCCGGACGAAGCCCTGGTCGAGCACGCGCAGCGGTTCGCCGAGAATCGCGTCGAGGGCAGCGACGTGCGGCCGTGAGAGTCGTTCGGTAGACGGGATGGAATCGTCGCGCATGGTGGTCTGTGTGGCCGTCTAGTGTATCGAAAGGGACGTTCCACGCGTGACGCGGATTCGACGAGCCTCGGCATGCTGACCTGTGGGCCGGGGCTTCCCTGGGCACCGAAACGCCTTCGCGAAGGTGGCAGCCCCGGTATGAGGTACATTACCCCCTCGTAAAGGAAGGGTGTCCGAATGCTGAGAGCATCTATCGTCGCCGTCGCACTGGCGGGACTGTCTATTCCAGCGCCGGTGCAGGCGCAGACCTGCACCCGCGACAATCTCAAGACGTTCATCGCCAATTACTTCAAGGCGGTGGAAACGCACAGTATGTCGGCGCTGCCGACGGCGCCGACTCTCCGCATCACCGAGAACGGCGTCGAGACCAAGGCCGGTGACGGCTTGGTCAAGACGGGTGGCAAGGCGACGATCCTCCGCAGCCTGATCGACACCGAGCG
>Ga0173480_10000710_pt1 | contig 11564 bp, 11 predicted proteins | sample NitcycUS209509C1_FD_122622 | JGI IMG/M metagenome (GOLD analysis project Ga0173480, IMG submission 122622) | Soil microbial communities from Arlington Agricultural Research Station in Wisconsin, USA - Nitrogen cycling UWRJ-S209-509C-1 (version... | ecosystem: Environmental > Terrestrial > Soil... | reverse complement strand
CTGATCGCGATCCCGACCCTCGGCGAGGCCTTCCACAACAGCCACCACGCCTTCCCGACCTCGGCCACCCACGGCCTGCGCTGGTACCAGGTCGACATTTCCTCGCTGGTGATCAACGGCCTCGAGAAAGTTGGGCTGGTCTGGGACGTTGTCCGGGTCAGCCCGGAGCGGCAGGCGGCCAAAGTGGCCGCAAAAACCGCCTAGCTACGGCGCTTCGTCAGCTTCGTACCAGTCAAGCCACTGGTCGCAGGCTTGGGAGAGCGGCACCGTCCGATGCGGTTCGGCTGGAACCGCGACTAGCTCGCCGATGTAGGCCTTGCCGTCGTATCCGGCGAGGCTTTGCAGAGCGCTCGCGTCGGCGGTCTCGACCGTGAAGGGGACCCTGCCGCCCTTGCTCTCGAAGCGGCCGGCGGGCCAGAACTGGCCGTTGTTGCCGAGGCTGATCGTGTTCGGCCGCTGTCCGTCGAGCGCCGCCATCAGCTCTTCGCTGAAGCTGGGTGCCGAGAGGGTCAGGTCGAAGGGCGAGAAGTACTGCAGCGAGAGGTTCCAACTGCCGGCCGGCAGCCGCAGCGTCTGCGAGGCCGCTTCGCCAGTCTCGAGGATGCTGCCCTCGTCCCAGTCGTCTTTGTGGCCGATCACCGCGCCGGGGAAGAGGCCGGCGCGGCCGGGGTTGGCGAGCAGGATCCGCACCTCTGGCGCGGCGCAGCCGGCCAGCGCCCCGGCCTCGGTCCCCTCGAGTAGGACGTGGCGGTTTTCGGGCGTCGGGCCGGTTCGTTTCCACAGCACGTAGGAGTCGGTGGTCGCGATCCGCTTGAAATTGGGTGGCGCCTGGCTGTTCCAGGCGGCGCGGCCGGTGATCACGTAGGGGAAGCGGTCGAGCGTCCCGCGGGAGAATGAGTCGAAGTCGATTGGGCTGTAGGCGTCGCCGGTGTCGAACGGCTTCTCCGCGTTGGGGGAGACGGCGTCGTCGGGGAACTCGACCAGCGGCACGTGGGTGTCGGCGCCGAGCAGCTCGTAGGCCGCGTAGCGGTCCTGGCCGGCGTAGAGGACCGGCTGGCCGTGGACGATCGGCAGGAAGGCGCTCAGCTCGGCGCCGTGGCCGGGTGGGCCGACAGGGGCGTCTCGCAGTGCCAGGAAGCTTGACCAGACTGCGCCACCGATGAAGGCCACCGCGAGCACCGCCCAAGCCAGCCGCAGGGGGGGCGCCGCGGGAGGGGGTCCGCCGGACAGCAGCGGGGAGGGTCCGGCGGACCCCCTCCCGCGGCGCCCGACGGGCGGGAATTCCTCCAAGAGCGGGCGGACGATTACGAGCATTGCGAGGGGGGCGGCGATCATCAGGGCCTTGGCCTGGGAGTAGTCGCCGGCGGAGGGGAGGGAGACGAGGTAGAGGAGCCAGGCGGCGCCTAGGGCGATGGGGATGGTCCATTCGCGGCGCTTTACCCACCAGGCGACTCCTACTAGGAGGGCGAGGATTGAGATCGTTCCCGCCAGGCCCGGCAGCCGCGCTCCGCCGGCGGCGTCGAGGCGGTAGTTCGAAGCCGGCCAGATCCCCAGCGCCTCCAGCGGCGAGACCGGGCCGTAGGTGTTGCTGCCGGCGACCTTGTTGAAGCTGCTGGCGAAGCCGAACGGACCAATCGTGACCAGCAACGCGATCCCAGCCAGCGCCGCCAGCGCCAGCAGCGTCACCGGCCGCAGCAAGAAACGCAGTACCGAGCGTGGCCGCAAGGCCGCCCGTACCGCCGGCAGGGTCAGCATCCAGAGGCCGAGGATTGCCACCGGCCAGGCAATGCCGGCGAAGCTGTAGGAGAAGAAGATGCCGCCGGTCAAGGTGAGCGCCGGCAGCCAGACCCCCACCCCAGACACATCTCGCCGCGCTCGATGTTGAGTGTCTGGTGAGGGGGCCTGGCTGCCGGCGCTGTCCGGCCGCATCTTGAGTTCCTCTGAGATAGATGCCAGGAGAAGGGCGCAGGCGAGGACTAGGAGGGCCTCTGCCGTCTCCTTGAAGGCCGCCTGGGCGTAGTAGGAGGCGGCGAGGTAGGGGAGGGCGACCATTGCGGCGGCGATGGTGCGGCGCCCTGGCGTCATCTGCCGCAATGCCCCCAGGGCCGTCAGGCCGGTCATGACGCCGATCGCGATGATCTCACCGAGGAAGGCCTGGCCGAGGCCGACTCCCGGCACGGTCGCCGTCGCCACCGCCAGCCCGTGCGGCCCCAGCGGGTAGCCGGGGTCGGCGTCGGGACCGAAGCCGCTGCGCAGCCACTCGGCCCAGGCAAGGTGCAGGCCGAGGTCGTTGTTGAAGCCGACGCCGAGCAACCCCCAGTGGCCGGCGATCGCGAACGGGATCGAGAGGACCACGAGGATCACCGCCGCCACCGGCAGCCCCTCGCGCCAAGGACTTCCGGCGTTCGTCCTTTGGACGTCCATGTCGGTAAAAGGACGAACGCCGATCCACCACAGGACCAGCGCCGCGACCACGATCAGCGCCGCCAGTCCGAGCGTCGCCGAGGTGCCGTGACCCGGCGCCCGCGCCAGCAGCCCGGTCACGGTCAGCACCGCGCCGAGCCCCACCGCGGGCTCCAGCCACGACCACTCGCGCCTCCCTGCAAGCGAGAGAACGGCGCGGCCGACCAGCAGCGAGGCGGCGCAGATCAGCGCCGCCGAGGCGTAGGTGGCGATCATCAGGCGCTGGAACTTAAGGCAGGAGGCGGTTTCAGTACTTCTCGGCCGCCCGTTCGAGCGTCTCGCGCAGGTTCTCGCCCCGCAGTGGATGCTCGTGTCCGGTGCCGAGAACGCGCGGTTCCAGCGCCGCCAGCCGCCGCACCGACTCCTTCGCCTTGGCGTGATCCCAGGCCCAGGCGGGGTGGGGGACGCTGGCCTCGCCCTCGGGCAGTGGTTTCAAACGCCCCGAGTCGACCAGGTAGACGACGTCTGAGACCAATGCCACCCGGTCGCTCTCGCGCCAGAGCCCGATCAGGCCGGGGGCATGGCCGGGGAAGTGCAGGACCCGGAAGCCGGCGACCTCGTCGCCTTCGATCACCGTGTCGGCGATCTTTACCGCGCCGCCGTCCCAGCGCCGCAGTAGGAAGGGGTAGAGCCAGCGCACCCAGGCGACCGGCAGCTGCGAGAGGTCGAAGTAGGGGGCAAGGGCGGCGTCGCTTTCGGCGTCGACCTTTTCGTCGGGGTGGCAGAGGACCGGCACGCCCATGTAGGGGGCGGTGCCGCGGTGGTCGGCGTGGGCGTGACCGAGCACCACCCGCTTCAGCCCGCCAAGCTCCTCCGCCGCGGCCTTCGCCTTCTTGCGCATCGCCTTGGTGCCGGCGTCGAACTGGACCACCCCGTCGCCGTCCTCGATGAAGTAGATGTTCATCGCCCCGCGGAAGTCGCCCCGCAGCAGCCAAACGCCATCTGCCACTTTCTCCAGTGCCATGCCGCTCACCTTAACGGGGACCACTAGGGTTCCCGCGTGCCCTGGATCTGGAGAGCGGGGATGGTCGTCCTCGTCGTCTGTCTCGCGATTTCGATGGTGATCGCGATCTACCGGCTGACCACCACGCCGACCGAAATCCTCGGCGACGGCTATCGCGGCTACAACAGCCTCCCGTCAAACCAGCGTTAGTATCGATCCCGTTCAGCGAGCGAAGGAGGCGGCGTGTTCAAACGCATCGTGGTGGGGACTGATGGATCCGAGACTGCCGCCGAGGCGGTGCGCCAGGCGGTTGACCTGGCCAAGCTGACCGGCGGGACGCTCAGCCTCGTCAGCGCCTACGCGCCCGTCTCCGGACGCCGGGTCAAAGCCGAGCAGTCCGAAGCGCCGGCCGACGTCCAGTACGAGATCGGGCCCCGAGAGGACGTCAATTTCGTCCTCGACGCCGCCGCCGCGGAAGCGAAAAAGGAAGGGGTCGAGGTCCAGACCCATCCGGTCGAGGGTGACCCCGCCGATGCGATCCTCAACGTCGCCGAAGAGACCAAAGCCGACCTGATCGTGGTCGGCAACAAGGGGATGACCGGCGCGCGCCGCTACCTGCTGGGCAGCGTCCCCAACAACGTCTCCCACCACGCTCCCTGCTCGGTGATCATCGTTCGCACCACCTGAGACGTCAGGGATAGAAGGTTGGCCCGGTTCCCGTCGCCGCGTCGGCGTCGAGCAGCCCGGCGCCCTGCTGGAGCCGCGGTAGTCCGAGGTCGCGGGCCGTGCCCCGCAGTCGTTTGGTCACCGCGCGGACCCGCGCCTCGTCCTTCAGCAGGGGATTGATCCGGCGGCTGGCGAGGACCATCGCGGCGACGCCGGAGACGTGGGCGGCGGCCATCGAGGTGCCGATGTATTCGACCGGGATCCCGAACGTTTTGGTGCTGGCCGGCCGCAGGGTCACCTGGTAAATCGGTCGCGCCGCGACCGAGGGGCAGCGGCTCTGCGGCACCCCGCCGCCAGGGGCGACGAGGTCAATTTCGTCGCCGGCCAGCGAGTAGTTGCCGAGGCAGGCGCCCTCGGTGGTGCCGCCGACGCCGATCACCCGCGGCCCGGTCGCCGGCGCCGAGACGCAGGTCTCCGAGCCGAGGTTGCCGGCGGAGGCGACCGTCACCACCCCTTGTTCGTAGGCCTCCCGCAGCGCTTCGTCAACCATCGGCACCCGCTTGCCGCAGGGGAAATTGAAGCTCATGTTGATCACCTCGGCGCCGTGGGCGACGGCGAACCGAATCCCCTGGGCGATGTTCAGTGCGTTGCCGAACCCTTCCCGGTCCAGGACCCGGACCGGCATCAGCTTCGCCCGGTAGGCGAGCCCGGTCACCCCGATCCCGTTATCGGTCTTCTCGGCGATCGTCCCGGCGACGTGCGTGCCGTGGCCGCTTTCGTCGAGCGGGAAGCGGTCGCGGCCGACGAAGTCGTGGCCGGGGACAAACTGCCTGGTGCCGAAGTCGGGGCTGCGGCGGAACCGGGTCCCGAAGTCGCGGTAGGCGATGCCGCTGTCGAGTACAGCGACGACGATCCCGGGCGCGCCTGCGCGGCCGACTTCGATCAGGTTGCGCCAGGCGCCGACCGCGTCGATACCGCCGGGAGAGACCGGCAGGGGACTGTCGCCGGAGGGTTCGGGGGCGAGGAAGTTCCACTGTTTGAACGCCCAGTCGCCGGCCGTGGTGGAGCTGCCGGCGCCTTCTTCCAACGCGCCGGAGTCGTCGGGGTCGAAAGGTTCGGTGGGGGTCGCCGACGCCGAGGCGATGTAGTTCGGCTCGGCATAGACAACCGACGGGCTCCGGCGCAGGGCTCGGGCCGTCTCGCGCACGCCCGCGCCGGCAGGCAGCGCGATCGCCTCGCCTCGCCGCTGGCCCTCGAACTTGACCAGCAGCTGGCCGGGGGCGAACGCGCGCGCCGGCGCGATGCCCGTCTGGGCAAGGGCGGGGGAGGCGGCAAGGGACAGGGTCCCGGTTGCGACCAGCAGCAGCAGAAGCGTGGGAAGAAGTCGTCTCATCTGTTCTCGAGTGGAGCGGATCCCTGAATCCGCCCTCCACCAACACCGCAATGCCGCGGAAGTTGTCGCTGGACATACTCACCCATCGTGGACACGGGCAACCTGGATGCCGGGATGGAGGTCGCGCTCGAGGAGGCTCGCAAAGCCGAGGCCCACGGCGACGTGCCGATCGGCGCCGCCGTCTTCCGCGATGGCGAGCTGCTGGCGCGAGCGGGCAACGAGCGGGAGCTGCGCCGCGACCCGACCGCCCACGCCGAGCTGCTGGCGATCCGTGCCGCCGCGGCCGAGCTCGGCGGCTGGCGGCTGCCGGGCACGACGCTCTTCGTCACCCTCGAGCCCTGCGCGATGTGCGCGGGTGCGATCGTTCTCGCCCGCATCCCGCTGGTCGTGTTCGGCACCCGCGACCCCAAGGCCGGGGCTGCCGGCAGCGTCCTCGACGTTCTCGCCGAGCCGGCGCTGAATCACCGCCCCGAGGTGATCAACGGCGTCCGCGAAGACGAGTGTGCCGCTCTCCTGCGCGACTTCTTCACTGCTCGCCGCGGCTAGGGAATCCTCCTGGGCAGTCCAATACCCTGTGTGGCACCCGGAGAGGTGTCCGAGTGGCTTAAGGAGCGCGATTGGAAATCGCGTGGGCGGGGTTAACCCGCCTCGTGGGTTCGAATCCCACCCTCTCCGCTATCTGCAAGTAGCGGTAATGGCGCTCAATTATTACCCCAGTAATTGAGGTCAACTCTATACTCAGAGAGGTAATGGAGCTCTAGGAGCTTTGTTGCGACTTGGGAGGGCCGGCATTTTCTTGGCCGATGATTGCCGGTCCTCTCGCTTCCTCCTCAACGATTTACAAGAAACCGCTTCATCAATCAAGGGTAGCGGCTCAAGCCTGGCGTAGGGCGGGAATCGACGGATGAACCGGAATCCCGCTCCGATCGCGGTAGTCGTCGAGGGTAACGACGATCGCCTCGGCCTCGGGTAGCGGCGCCGCGGGAGGGCGGCCTCGCAGCCGCTCATGGCTGCAGACGACGTAGCACCACTCCATCAGCTGCAGGCGGGCCTCGGGATCGATCTCGAGGATGGTGGCGCCGATCAGGAAGCTGCCCTCGACCGGGGCTCCGCGGCAGGTACGGATTTCGACCTTGGCGGCGATCTCGTGCGGCTCGCCGGCCGCATCGGTCAGCCCGAGCAGCACCGCCGGTTGGCTGCCGACCTCGAGCGGGGCGGCGGCGACCATGCCGAGACCGGCGGCCGAGGCGTCGATCAGGCGGGCGGGGGTGTGGGCGCTGGGGCTGTAGACGTTGGCCTCGGCGTCGCCCTCGAAGCGGTAGACGAGCCGGCGCTGGCGCCTGCGGCTCACGGCCAGGATCGTCGCCGCCAACCGCCGCAGCTCGAAGAGGCCGAGCAGGGGCACGACTACGGCGGCGATCCCCGGTAGGTCCGGCAGCGGCCCGGCGCCGGCGAGGTCGAGCAGACGCAGCAGCGTGCCGGTCGCCAGCAACGCCGTGCAGAAGAGCACCAGATGGAGCTTGCGGACCGCCTCCAGGCCGCCGCCGTCGCGGCCCTGCTTCGGCGTCACCTTGAAGGCGGTCTTGCCGGGGACCACTGCGCAGCGCAGTGCCCGCGCATAGATCTCCATCGTCAGCAGCTCGTAGTGGGCGGTCTCCGGGATTCGCATGTAGCCGCGCGCCAAGGCGGCGCCGGCGCTGAGGTTGAGCAGCAGGGACGGCACCCAGAGCGCCGCAAGGGCGGCGATGCTGATCTTCATCGGCAGCTCACCGGTCCAGAGGACGAGACCCAGAGTCAGGAGGAGCAGCAGGCGCATCGGCGGTGCCAGGTAGGCGAGCAGGCTGGCGAGGAAGGAGAGCCGCTGCAGCGGGCTCAGCGTCCGCGCCCGCAGGGGCGACTCCGGTAGCCGGAAGACGGCCAGGTTGCCCCGCGCCCAACGATCGCGCTGCAGGAGGTAGCCGTCGAGGTCGTGCGGGGCCAGGCCCTGGACGAGGACCTCGTCGTGGTAGGCGGTGCGCCAGCCGTGGCGGATCAGCCGGATCGTGGTGTGGAAGTCCTCGGCGATCGTCTCGGTCGCGACGCCGCCGATCGCGAGCAGGGCGTGGCGGTTGATTAACGCCGCCGAGCCGCACCAGTAGGAGGCGTGGTGGCGGTCCTTGCCCGGGCAGACCACCCGGTAGAAGAGCGACTGCTCGTGGCGGCCGACGACGTAGTGCTGGACCGAGTCGTGGTTGAAGAAGTCGTGCGGGGTCTGGACGATCGCCATCCGCTCGTCGTCGAAGTAGCCGACCAGGGCGTCGAGTGCGTCCGGCATCGGCACGTGGTCGGCGTCGAGGACGAGGACGAGGTCGCCTTCGGTGCGCGGCAGTGCCGCGTTGATGTTGCCCGCCTTGGCGTGGGAGTTGTCGGGCCGGGTCAGGTAGCGGGCGCCGGCCAGCTCGGCCAGCTCCCGCATCTCCGGGCGCCGCCCGTCGTCGAGCAGGTAGGTGGTGTGCGGGTAGGTGAGCGCGCGGCAGCCAGCCAGCGTCGCCATCACGACCTCGGTCGGCTCGTCGTAGGTGCAGACGTAGACGTCGACCCTGCGGCCGGCAGTGGTCGCCGGGCGCTGGGCTGGGCGCCGCGACCAGGAGAACCAGGTGAGGACGGCGAGCGCGTAGAGGCCGTAGACCTCGGTCGCAAGCAGCATTGCGAAGGCAACGGGACTGGCACCTTCACCGCTCCAGCCGACGCGCCAGGTGAGGTAGCCGAGCCCCCAGATCAGAGCCAGCAGCGCCAGCGTGCGCAGCAGGCGGGGATGCCGATCGAAGAATCGGCCGACCTTGGTCTGCTCGCCGGCGGCCACATCAGTACTTCGACAAACCCAAGTGTCTACTTAAACAATGACGGAGGGGGTGGGATTCGAACCCACGAGCCCCCTTACGAAGGCCAACGGTTTTCGAGACCGCCCCGTTCAACCACTCCGGCACCCCTCCAGGAACCGCGGGCGATTGATTCTAGGGTCGCCCGCCGCTCGGCGGCGGCCCCTCCGGCCGGCAGGCCCACAGGGCGACCGCGGCGGGGGCGAGCAGCAGGGCCAGCGAAGTGATCTCGGCGATCGCGTCAGTCGTGCCGAAGGCCTCGAGGTGATCGGCATGGAAGAGCAGGTGGAGCCCGGCGGTGACCAGCCAGGCGACGCAGAGGGGACGGACCAGCTGGCGCTCGAAGCGCCAGGCGGCCCAGCCGAAGAGAATCGCGAAGCCGAGGTAGAGGCCGCCGACATCGGTCACGAGGTGTTCGTTGAAGGGCGGTAGAAGCTCGACCCATTGGGTAAGGAAGGGAAAGTCGTCGTAAAAGGTGCGCGGAAATACCGTGGCCGTGAGGCCGATCGACAGCGCCGCAACGAGAAGCAGCGCGAGCGCTAAGCGGCCTATCTGATCCCTCTCCACGATCTTGACACTAAGCGATGCAACCGAGAACAGCTCTGTACTTATTGTCCAATTTTAGTACTCTGGATACCGTTGACCGCGAACGCCTCACCAGCCGCCTCATGACCCTCGTAGGGAAGCACCACGAAGTACATCAGCGAGGGCAGAAGCGACTCGAGTTGGTCGTCCTCCTGCTTGCAGAGTCGCGAATAGAGCAAAGATTCGACTCCGCCGACGATGCCGGAAGCGGTCAGCGCGTTGTGAGGGAGCGCCTTGGGAAGGAGCTCGCGAGCCTGCGATTCGAGGCAGCGCGCGAAGTCGTCCATAAGTTCGACACGACGCCTAACTGCGGTGGAGCTGGCGGCGCGTGCCTCGACCACCATGGTGCGGGCGGTGTCCGACTCGCGGCTGGCGAAGCGGAGCAAGGCTTCCAGCGAGTAGCGGACGCGATCGCGCCAGTTGTCGCCGCCTTTGCTGGCGGCGGAGGCGACTTTCTTGCGCAACCGCTCGGCACTCGTGTCGAAGGCGGCCAGGAAGCAATCTTCTTTGTTGGAGAAATGCTCGTAGAAGGTCGGGCGGGACACCCCCGCCCGGTCGATCACGTCCTGGACATTGGTTCCCAGGTACCCGAGGTCGGCGGCGGCGTTGAGCATCGCGACGATCAGACGCTCCCGCTGGATCGTACGAATCAGGTCAGGGGGCAGTTTGCGGACGCCGGACGGGAATTTGCCACTGCTGTTGGCGAGCAATTCGAGGGCGACCTCGACCTGCTCGGGAGGCCAATCATCACCGATCGCAGCGAGGAGGGTCTCTTGACTCAGCTGGATTCGATCGACGGGCACCGGAGAGCTCACAGGTTTTCATTAAAAACAACTAAAGTTTTCTCACGGTACCAGAATATTGACGGGCTGCGCATGCCCTCGCACACCGCTCGCGTCGGCGGGCCATCGAGCGGGAGATCTAGATGAGCTCGACGCGCCCAGAGCTGCCGCGCGAGTTCGTCGCCAGCCACAAGCGGCGGCGGATGATGAACGCGGTCGCCGAACTGATCGCGGAGAACGGCTACGAGGCGACCAAGATCGCTGACATCGTCCGCCGCGCTGCCGTAGCTCGCAAGACGCTGTACGACAACTTCGACGGCAAGGAGGATCTCTTCCTCTCCGCGGTCAACGCGACGCTGCTGGAGATGCGGGTGACGATTGAAGACGCCTGCGAGCAGGCCGGCGATTCTCCGGAGGATGCGATCGTCGCCGGCTTGGAGGCGCTGCTGGACTACGTCGCCGAGCATCCGGCGGCGGCGAAAATGTGCATGCTGGAGGCGATCTCCGCCACGCCCAGCTCGGCCCGGTTATACGACGCCGGCGTGCGCGACTGCGTCGACCTATTGCGGGCGAACGCTCCTGCCGACGCGAGTCTGCCGGCGACGATCGAGGAATCATTGGTCGGCGGTGTGGCCTGGATCCTGCAGCTGAAGATCCGGAAAGGTGAAGCCGAACAAGCTCCGGATCTGCTTCCCGAACTGTGCCAGTTTGTGCTGGCGCCGTACCTCGGCGTGGGAAAGGTGGTGGACACCGGGAGGCGAAAGTGACAGTACGGTGGCAGACTTCAGTATTGGAATGGAGCGACTACCACGGGGACGCCACGGCCTTTCGCCAGAGTTCGTCGCGCGAAATCAGCGCGAGCGGCTGATCGGAGGCCTTACCGAGGCCCTATATGAGGTGGGATATCAAAAAACCACCGTGTCAATTATCGGCCAACAGGCGGCCGTCTCGAAGAGCGACTTCTACAAGCATTTCGAGAGTAAGGACGAGTGCTTCGTCGCCGCCTACGAGGTGGCGATCCAGCGGGTTCGGGGGTGTGTAACTTCGGCCTGCGAGGAGGCGTCGGGTGAGGAATGGCCGGGTCGGGTTAAGGCGGCGACGGCGGCGCTGCTGGAGCTGTTGTCTAACGATCCGGCCTTGGCGAGCATCACCCTGGTCGAAGGATTGAGAGCGGGGCGGGAGGTCTACGATCGCTACCAGGGAGCCCTGGACTCCTTCGTGGGCTACCTCAACGAGGGGGCGCCCAGCTCGAATCCCGGTGGGAAAGTGCCCGAGGCAACCGGCGAGGCGGTCGTCGGCGGCATCACCTCGCTGCTGGGCCGACGCATTCTGGCCGGGGAAGCCGAGCAATTGAATGTGCTCTTTCCGGAGATCCTCGAGTTCATCCTCTCCGCCTACCTCGGTGCGGAGCAGGCGCGGCGAATAATCTCCGCGGAATGAGCGAGCCGAGAAGCGGCGTCTTCCCATCGCAGGCTCTGAACGAGGCGATCGCAGCCGAGTGGATCAGCTCGGGCGACTACCGGATTCGTCCCGAAGCGGTGCAGCCCGCCAGCATCGACCTGCGGCTGGGCGACTTCGCCTGGGCGTTGCGTTGCTCGTTCCTCCCTGACGTCGATTCGACGGTGGAGGAGAAGGTCGACGACCTGGCCTTCCAGCGGGTCGACCTCCGCGACGGCGCCGTGCTCGAGCGCGACCGCCCTTATCTCGTGCCGCTGATCGAGGAATTGAACCTTCCCGAGGACGTGCGGGCAAAGGCGAACCCGAAGAGCTCGACCGGTCGGCTCGACGTGTTCACCCGGGTGATCACCGACCGCCACCACCGCTTCGACGACATCCGCGCCGGTTACCAGGGCCAGCTCTACCTGGAGATCGTT
>Ga0173480_10000709_pt1 | contig 11574 bp, 10 predicted proteins | sample NitcycUS209509C1_FD_122622 | JGI IMG/M metagenome (GOLD analysis project Ga0173480, IMG submission 122622) | Soil microbial communities from Arlington Agricultural Research Station in Wisconsin, USA - Nitrogen cycling UWRJ-S209-509C-1 (version... | ecosystem: Environmental > Terrestrial > Soil... | reverse complement strand
GAACACCATGCTGGGGTCGCTGCTGCTGAATTCGACGTCGCCGTTTTCAAACCAGTCGAACAGCGGACCGACTTGATCATTTGTGTCGGCGATGAAGCCGTCGAGTGACATGGAAGCCTGGACAATCACTTTTCCCATGGGCAGATTGTGCCCTGAGCCATTCGAAGGCCACGTGTGGGATTGGATGCGCGCTAAGCCTGTCGAAGCGCGCGGTGTTGCGAAATGTGCCTGAAGGTTGTCGAGGGCCGGTGAACTATCCTCGGCGCCGATTTAAGGCTCTGCCGCTAGGTCCAGCCGCGCGGCGGGCGGCCAGCTCAATTTGCGCCGTACCCAAGACGCGTACGATCGCCGCGATCGTCGACGTCAGCTTCGCCGGATCGGTGACTGTTGGCTTCGCAGGCCACTTGATCAGTATCGCTGCGGGCGTGTCGGGCGGTTGGACTAGCTCGACAGCAAGTTGATCGGACTGGGTAACCGAACCGACTGCCAGCAACCGATCTGAGTCACTTGAGAGTGCGTTGTCCACAGGCCTGAAGTTTCCCACGAGACTGAGTTTTACACACATGCAGAAGTTTTTTCTCGCATCCCATAAAATGCAACAAAATCTCTCGGCTATCGCACATTTTTCGCGGCCAATTACCTAGTCGCGGCCACCCCTAACCTCTTGGTGCCGGAGGTCGCTCCAGGGTCGTCAAGGGCTCCGACTTCTCTGGCATTGCACATAGGTCCCGAAAGCCGGGCGGCGATAAGGTGACGGCATGACCGAGATCAAGCAGATCATTGTCGGTGTCGACGGGTCGGACAGCAGTCGAGCTGCTCTGCGGTGGGCCTACGACGAAGCCGCGCATCATGGTGCATCCCTCAAGGCCGTCATGATCTGGCATGGGCCGCCGTTGCCGCAGAGCCCGCCATACGGCCAGCTGCCGCCGGAGGGCTACGAGAACCAGCCGGCGCGTGACGCGCAGGCGGTGCTCGAGCGGCTGACTTCTGACCTAGAGGAACGGAAACCGGCGGTGGATGTGACGACCTCGATCGAGCCGGGAAACCCTGCCAAGGTGCTCATCGAGTTGTCCGGAGGGGCCGATCTGCTGGTGGTCGGGTCCCGCGGGCACGGCGGCTTTGCCGGCATGCTGTTGGGCTCGGTCAGCCAGCATCTGGTTGCCCACTCGGCTTGTCCGGTGGTTGTTGTGCGCTGAGCCCGCGGGGGCCCCAAGCGTTAGGTGAACTCACTCATAGCGTCCTCCGGGATTTGGACGATCAGTACGTCGCACTGTGCCCGGTGCACGACTTCAGATGGAACGGAGCCGAGTTCGTGACCCTCTATCGCGCCAAGGCCGCGGTTCCCGACCACGATAAGACTCTTAGGGTCTGAACCGGCGGCGTCGAGTAGGGCTTGCGCTGGGTCTCCGGGCACCATCTTTGTATCGACGCTGCGTACTCGGTCGGAAGTCAGATACTGAACGGCCACATGCAGGGCGTGCAGCGCCGCCTCCTTGCCGTAAAGCTCTCGTCGGGCGCCAACCGGTACCAGATCTGACGGTGCGGGTCCTGGATTGTAGGCGGATACGACTAAGACGTGGGAGTCCGCTTCTGCCGCCACGGCATGGGCCCGGTTCACCGCGTAGAGCGAAGCCTCAGTTCCGTCCGAACCGACGATAACGCGCTCATAAACGCTGATGTGGTGGCGCCCAAGAGGCATGAAATCGGATTCTTCGCTGGCATGCGGAGGATTTACCCAGAGCATCGCCAACGCGGCGAGGCCGAGCAGGATGCCGGCTACCAATATGGCGTTGGTGCCCTTTCCACCCAACAGGTGTTTGAAGATCCAGCCGAAAGTGAAAGTTTCCACGAGCATTGGAACAACGATCATCATGTTGAGAATGCCCATGTAGACGCCCGTGCGAGCCCTTGGCACCATGCTCGCGACCATAAGATAAGGAACCCCGACCATACTGGCCCAACAAATGCCCAAGCCAATCATCGGAACCAGTGAGAGCCACTGACTACTGATTTGCGACAGGGCCGCCAGCGACACTGCCGCGAGCCCCAAGCAGACAGCGTGCACACGCTTACCGCCGTAGCGCTGGCAGAAGATCACCAGGAACAGAGCAGTGACCATCGTAAAGAAGTTGTAGGTGGCGTTCATCAAGCCAGACCAACCAACCGCCGCGTCCCATCCCGGCTGCTCAGGTGCGGTGTTGAACACCGATTCGCCAACGCTCACGGCCACGAACTGCCAGTAGATAAACATGGCGTACCACTGGAAGACGAACACCAAACCGATCTTGTGCATACTGACGGGCATCTCTCGCACGGCCGCCGCAATGTCGGAGACAAAGTGCCCCACTCCTCTGGGCGCTGCACGAAGCTCAGCAAGCTCTTCCTCCGACGGAGGAATTTCCTTCGTGCGCAGCATCGCCGTGAGCACTGTGGCAAGGATGCATACGGCGCCGAGCGCGAAGCAGGTGTAAACCCAGTACGGCACGCCATTAGCGGCAGTGCCACCCAGTAGCTTCTGGAAAATAAACAAAGATAAGTTGGCCAACACGGCGCCAGCGCCAGTGAACAAACTTTGGGTCAGAAAACCGCGAGCAAGCTGGGATTTTGGCAGCTTGTCGGAGATCAACGCTCGGTAAGGCTCCATGGAGGTGTTGTTGCCGGCGTCAAGGAGCCAGAGACAGAGCACACCCAGCCACAGAGTCGAGACGAACGGAAATAGCAGCAAGATGATCACACATAGGGAAGCGCCCGCTAAGATGAATGGGCGCCGCCGACCCCACCTGGGACTCCAGCTTCGGTCGCTCATTGCACCGATTAGCGGCTGGATAAATAGACCGGTCACCGGTCCAGCCAAGTTAAGGATAGGCAATTGCTCCGGCTTGGCGCCGATGAAAGTGAATAATGGATTTACGGCGGTTTGCGTTAAGCCGAAGCTGAATTGAACGCCGAAAAACCCGACGTTCATCATCAGGATCGACGGGAATGACATCAATGGCCTATGGCCCTCCCGCTGGGAGCCGATCTCCTCCTCGAGCTCTACTACTTCAGTAACAGCCATGTTTGGCTCCCTTCCGGTGAGTTCGCTGTGCGCCCTCGTGATCTAGCTCACACCTCAAATGCACCCTAGGCCAGCGTGCGATTAGCCCGCAAGAGAGGAGTAGGCAGCGTCATTGGGAGGCAGACCGCAGAAGCCTGCTGGCCGGTTGCACGTGGTGCAGTTGGGCGGATGCACCTTGACGCTCTATGCGTGCGCCAAGGAGCAGGACGTCGGCCCAAGGCAAGCCATGTCTGGGAATAGAAAAGGCGATCTGCAGCCAGGACTTAGGCTTGTCGGCATGCGTGTTGGGGTCTTCGGCGCCACGGGTCAGGTGGGCGGCGTCATGCGGAGCTTGCTCGAACAGCGCCCATTTCCGATCACGGACGTGCGGTTCTTCGCATCAGCTCGATCAGCGGGCCGGCGCCTCCCTTGGGGCGATGACGAGATCCTCGTCGAGGGCGCCGACACCGCCGACTTTGCTGACCTCGACGTTGCGCTCTTCTCCATGGGCAAAACAGCCTCCTTGGCTACGGCCCCGAAGGTGGCGGCGGCCGGCGGCATCGTGATCGACAACTCCTCCGCGTGGCGGATGGATCCGGGCGTTCCGCTCGTGGTCTCCGAGGTCAACCCGGAGGATGCGATCCGTCCGGCTAAGGGCATCATCGCTAACCCGAACTGCACGACCATGGCAGCGATGCCCGTACTGGCACCATTGCACCGCGCGGCCGGCTTGGTACGCCTCCAAGTCGCCACCTATCAAGCAGTGTCCGGCTCCGGGGGCGCTGGGGTCGATGAGCTCGACGGTCAGGTCAAGGCGGTTGTCGATCGGGCCAGCGAATTCACCTTCGACGGTCAAGCTGTCGACTTTCCCAGGCCGAACAAGTACGTCAAGCCCATCGCCTATAACGTCCTTCCACTTGCCGGTTCGATTGTGAACGACGGCACGGGGGAGACCGACGAGGAGCAGAAGCTACGCAATGAGTCGCGGAAGATCTTGCACATTCCTGATCTTCGCGTCTCAGGCACCTGCGTTCGGGTACCCGTCTTTACCGGGCATTCACTGGCGGTCCATGCAGAATTCGCAGAGGAGCTCAGCCCGGAGCAGGCGACTGAGTTGCTGGCGCGCGCTCCCGGCGTGCGGCTTATGGACATCCCGACACCACTCGACGCGGCCGGCCAGGACCCAAGCCTCGTCGGGCGAATCCGTACCGATCAAGCTGCGCCATATGGCAAGGGTTTGATCATGTTTATCTCGAACGACAATCTGCGTAAGGGCGCCGCCCTGAACGCCGTGCAGATCGCCAAGCTGGTCAGCAGCCAGCTGGTTGCAGGCGGGCAGGCTGGAACCCTGTGACAGCAACGAATTTGGCGTCCAGAGGCCATCCGCTGGCCATCTTGGGCGTCGGAGTTATGGGCGAGACGGTGCTATCAGGTCTGCTCCGAGCCGGCTGGCACCCTGATCAAATTGTTGCCAGCCACCGCAGGCCGGAGCGGCGGCAGGAGCTGACCGTCCGTTACGGCATCCAGATGCGAGAAAACACGAAAGCTGTGGCTGATGCCGAGACGGTGATCTTGGTCGTCAAGCCGCAGGACATGCGCGACCTGCTTGTGGAGATTTCGCCGGCGCTCAAGCCGGATGTGCTCGTTGTGTCGCTGGCGGCCGGGGTCGACACCGCGTTTATCGAATCTCGTTTGCCAGAAGGAGTTGCTGTCGTGCGGGTCATGCCGAACACGCCGGCTCAGGTCGATGAGGGGATGTCCGCTATCTCTCCGGGATCGCACAGCACGCAAGATCATCTTGACCGGGTGACCGAGATCTTGTCCGCTACTGGCCGGGTGATCACGGTGCCGGAGCGGTACCAGGACGCCGTGACCGCTATTTCAGGCACAGGTCCGGCATACCTGTTCTTTGTGGTTGAGGCCATGATCGAGGCGGGCGTCCATTTGGGGTTGCCTCGGAGCACCGCAACCGAGCTCGTCGTCCAGACGATGCTCGGGTCGGCCAAGCTGCTGCGTGAGACCGGAGAGCATCCGACTGTCTTACGGGAGCGCGTCACCTCCCCGGGCGGGACCACAACTGCCGCAGTACGTCAGCTTGAAGATCACAAGGTGCGAGCGGCCTTTCTTGTTGCCATGGAAGCCGCTCGCGACCGCAGCCGGGAACTTGCCGCTGCTGCTCGAGAGAACGACGAGCAGGGCAAGCCGAACGAGGCCGGCTCGACACCGTGGAACCGGACGGGCGGCGGCAGCGGATGAGCGGACTGCTCGTTTTCTCCGACGATCTCACCAAGTACGACTTCGGGCCCGATCATCCGATGGCGCCGGGCCGAGTAACCGACACCATCTCCTTGGCTCGACAGCTTGGCATTCTCGACCGGCTGACGATCGTGCCGCCGCCCGACATTGATCTTGCGCTGCTAGAGACCATCCACACACCGGACTACGTCGCCGCCGTGCAGCGCGGTGAACCGAATCAGCAGTATGGGCTCGGAACCAGCGACAACCCGGTCTTTCCCGGAATGCATGAGGTCGCCGCCTGGGTCACTATGGCCAGCGTCGAGGCGGCACGCAGGGTGTGGACCGGCGATGTGCAGCGCGGTTGCAATATCAGCGGCGGCCTACATCACGCAATGCCCGGCTATACCAGTGGCTTCTGTGTCTATAACGACGTCGCAGTTGCCATCCGTTGGCTGCTGGACAACGGCTGTGAGCGAGTGGGCTACGTCGACGTGGACGTCCATCACGGGGACGGCGTGCAGGCGATCTTCTACGACGAGCCGCGCGTGATGACCGTCAGCCTGCACGAGACGCCGGCGTACCTCTTCCCCGGAACTGGTTTTCCCAACGAGATCGGCGGCCGAGGAGCAGAGGGCTCAGCAGTGAACATCGCGCTCCCTCCCGGCGCCACTGACGCGGACTGGCTGCGCGCATTTCATGCCGTCGTGCCGCACGTGCTTCGAGTACACAAGCCGACCGTTTTGGTGACCCAGCATGGCTGCGACTCGCACCGACGTGATCCGCTCGCGGACCTGAACCTCTCTCTGGACGGGCAGCGCGCGTCGTATTTGGCGCTCGCGAGCCTGGCCGACGAGCTGTGCGAGGGGCGCTGGGTTTCGACCGGCGGCGGTGGGTATGCGGTGCTCAATGTGGTGCCGCGGGCTTGGACTCATCTGCTCGCCATCGTGAGCGGCGAGCCGATCGACCCGAACACCCCCGTACCGGAGGCCTGGCGAGCCGAGGCGGGGGAGTCAGCGCCGCTAACGATGTCTGATGGCGCCGCGGCCACCTTCCGCCCCTTCGAGGAGGGGTTTACGCCGGGAAGCCGAGTGGATCAAGCGATTCTGGCTACGCGACAAGCTGTCTTTCCTGAGTTGGGTCTTGATCCAAGCCTCTGAACAACTGGCAGCGCGCAGTTTGTGCAACGTTAAAGCGATCGTCAATGACTGCTTGCGGCGTGTCGCCGAAATTTATCCGCATCTGCTGTACCAATAGCAACGATTGCCACTATTCTCACTTCAGTACCCCATAACTGGAGAGAGTCGAACGATGAACGATGAGTCCACGTCGGCAGAGCCAGGCGGTCCTACCCCGTTGGCCAGCAACCTGCAAGCCGGCAAGTTCCTCACCGTCGCCGAGGTAGCCGCGATCCTTCGACTCTCCAAAATGTCGGTCTATCGGCTGATCCATTCCGGGCAGCTTGAAGCCGTGCAATTCGGCCGCAGCTTTCGAGTAACGGAGAAGGCGCTCAACACCTATCTACAGAACGCCTATTTCAGCGCCGGCTAAGGTCCGCGAAACTCCATCGCAAACCGCCGCGCACTCGGCCACAGCGCATGCTCGGGCAGCACATCCACGCCGCAGGCGCGTGAGCCAATTCCGTGCACCGCGTCATCGATAAGCAGATACGCATGATCACTTGGCCGAAGCTCGTAAGGATGGTCCGCCCGGTCTAACTGCTGTGGCGGGTACGCGGTCAAGGTGAAGCCAGGACGGTGCCGCTGTGGGTTCGGCCAGGTGCTAAGACGTAGCCGGGCGGCTGTCTCGTCAGAGATCACGAGCCAGCGGAGCTCGCTGCGGTGTCCGGTCTCCTGCGGCCGCGAGTAGGCGACATTCAGATGATCAATGTCGGCAGAAAAACGGCCGACCCGGGCAGCCTGCCGGGTGTCGGGATAGGACTCGTTTGGACCGGTACCGAACCAGCTGGCATTCCGCAATTCGGGCGGCAGGTCGAACCGCAGGCCGACTCGCGGCCAGGTGCAGTCCCAGCCTGGCGACGGCACAACATCCACCAACAGAGCAAGGCCGTCAGTCAGCCACCAGTGATAGCTCACATCTACGAACAGGTTGCTTCCGGCAGTGCCAACTCGTAACTGGGTCCAAAGTTGATCATGGTCGCAGCGGATCTGATCAACTCGGTGCACGAGACGGTCCAGGCCATGCTCGCGCCAGCGCTGTTCGGATGACGGTCCAGGTGCGCCCTCTCCGTGGTTCTCCTCAGGCCGGGCCAGTTCAAAGGAGCCACGGAAGCTACTGCGGTCGTTGTCGGTCGGTGCCCGCCACAGCTCGAGTCGGGGACCGTCGACCTCCATTCCGTAGAGCCGGAGCAGCCGACCCGTCCGCGCGTCGAACTGGGCAGGACCCAGCGTGATGGCGGGCTCCTTCGGCTGCAGCGTCGGCGGCGCCGGCCAGGCTGGCAACTGCTGGACAGTTTCTTGCTCCCTTAGGTCGAACTGGCCGAAGGAGATCTCGTGGCCGCGATCCGCCCACAACGTTGCCGCGGCCAGCTCGGCCCGCACCGTCAGCCAGGTCGCGCCGTCGCCGGACCTCACAAGATCATCAGGGATTGCCACTACATCAGACTGACCTGCCTGGATGCTTGGGACGTCGATCGTTGCATCGGCCACTGGGTTGCCATCCACCTCCTTCACAGCGACGAAGCGCAGGTGGTCGGTGGCCAGAGTGTGGTAGCGGTTGCGGACGGTGAGGAGATTGCCGTTCAGATCGAAAAGCATCGGCTGATTGACCCTGCTGAACTCGGCCAGGCTGGGGGTTGGCGTACCGTCGGGCAAGATCATCCCGTCCATGACGAAGTTGCCATCATGCAGCACCTCGCCAAAATCACCGCCGTACGCGTAGTACTCGGTGCCGTCAGGCGTATGCGTGAGCAGTCCATGATCACGCCACTCCCAGATGAAGCCGCCGTGCAGCCGCGAGTAGCGCTCGGTCAGCTCGTCGTAGATCTGCATGCCACCTGGGCCATTGCCCATGGCGTGGGCGTACTCGCACATCAAAAAAGGCTTGCTGCGGACCCGCTCGGCATCATCGGCGCCGCCGAGGTAGAAGAGAAAACCGCGATCGCTGCCGATAGCCTCGGTCTCCAGGTAGTTCGGGTACATCCGCGAATAGATATCGGTGTACGCGCAGATGTGATCCCCTTCGTAGTGCACTGGCCGACCGGGATCTCGGCTATGCACCCAGTCCGCCATTAGGGCAAGGTTCCGGCCGGTCCCTGCCTCATTACCGAGAGACCACAGGATCACCGACGGATGGTTTTTGTCACGCTCGACCGTGCGCGTGATGCGGTCTAAGCACACCTCTTCCCACCGCGGATCATCGCTCGGATTTCCTTGCCAGCCACAAACCTCAAACCCGTGCGTCTCGTAGTCGCACTCATCGATCACCCAGAAGCCCAATTCATCAGCCAGATCAAGTACCCGCGGATGGGGCGGGTAGTGGCTAGTGCGAAGGGCGTTCACACCTGCCCGCTTCATCATGATCAAGTCGGCTCGGGCGTACTCCTGATCGAACATCCGGCCCTTGACTGGGTTGATCTCATGTCGGTTCACGCCGCGGAAGATCACCTGTCGCCCGTTGACCTGGAGGATGTCGCCGGCAATTTCGACGCGCCGAAAGCCCAAGCGTAGAAGCAGCGTCTCGCCTGCCGAACTCACTCGTGCGTCGTAGAGGCGCGGGACCTCCGCGCTCCACGGCTCCACCTGCCCGACAGAGAATGCTGCCAGCTCGCTCGGGTTTGCGAAACGCTGCAGGACGCCGAGCTCGGGAATCTCAATCTCGACCGGATATGCCTGCTCGCCAGCGATGATCTCCGGATCAATCGACCCCGTGCCGTCCGCTGCATACTCCGTACCCAACCAAAGATCATCCACCGACCCCGGCGGACGGCCTAGTACGGTGATGTCCCGAAAAATGCCGGGCAGCCACCATTGATCTTGATCCTCCAGATAGCTCATCGAGCACCACTGGTGGACCCGAACCAAGATCACATTCTGGCCCCGACGCACGACATCGGTGATATCGAACTCCTGCACCAGCCGGCTGCCCTTGCCAACCCCGATCTCGACGCCGTTCAGCCACACGCGGTAAACCGATTCGACACCGTCGAAGCGAAGCAACACCCGCTCGACTGTCCAGTCGGGCAGCTCGAAGCTGCGGCGATGATCACCGGTCGGGTTCTCGTTGGGAACGTGCGGCGGGTCAATCGGGAAGGGATAGCGAATATTGGTATAGATCGGCCGTCCGTACGCCCCTTCCGCCGCCTTGGCAGACGTGCCAGGCAGCACCCAATGCGACGGCACCGTAATGGTGTCCCACGCCGAGTCGTCGAAACCGGGTTCCGCGACGGAATCGCCCAGGTCATCCGCCCGCGGTGACCAGCGAAATTTCCAATCTCCGTTCAGGCTGAGCATGGGTGCGTCGGTCGCTAACCAAGCCCGCGGTCGGCTGCGCCGCCCGCTGCCGGGAGAAAAGTCGTCGATGTAGCTGCTCACGAGACACAGTCTTGTGCCGAGCGTGCTGAGAGAAGCATGCGGGCGGCGCACTGCCTGACCCGGTGTTGACGCTGTACACGGGGTGCAGGCCATGTACAGCGTTAGGGACCTAGGTACAGCTCGGCTGGCGGCGGCACTATTCACTCACGCGCCAGCGCAATTGATCTCGTTCTCGACTCCAACTCGCATCATCTGGAACTGCCCGGTAGCATGCGGGAGTTGTCCGGCGACAGGCGCCGGCGACTGATCAAGTCCGGGACCACAGTGACGTCTCGGAAACGAGAGGTACGTCAGTGGGTTCGGTCATCAAGAAGCGCCGCAAGCGGATGGCGAAGAAGAAGCATCGCAAGCTGCTCAAGCGCACACGGATCCAGCGCCGCCGCGCGGGCAAGTAGCCTTCCGGACTGAAGACCTTGATGGCCGGGGAACGGGTCGTCCTCGTCACCGGAGTCTCGCGTGACTTGGGTGCCCGATTCGCCCGATCTCTTGCGGAGGAGAACGTCGAGGTTGTCGGAATCGACGTGATTCCTCCGCGGCACGACCTGGGTAGGGCCGATTTCATCCGGGCCGACATTCGCAATCCCATAATTTCCAACGTGATTGCTACCCGCGGGGTCGACACCGTCGTGCATCTGGCGATGGTGGCCACCCCGGATAGCGCAGGCGGCCGCTCCTCAATGAAGGAAATCAACGTCATTGGCACCATGCAGCTGCTCGCCGCCTGCCAGAAGGCCGAAACGTTCCAGAAGCTCGTCGTACAAAGTTCGATCGCTGTCTACGGAGCATCCCCGCGAGATCCGGCGAAGTTCACCGAGGACATGTCGGCTCGCGCCCAGCCACGTACCGGCTTCGGCAAGGATTCGCTTGAGATCGAAAGCTACGTCCGCGGACTGGCCCGTCGACGGCCTGATGTCGTGGTCACGACGCTCCGTCTCGCGAATCTCATGGGAGCCGGCGTGGACAGCCACGTCACCCGGTATCTGTCGCTTCCCGTCGTGCCGCGAGTGATGGGCTTTGATGCGCGGCTCCAGTTTCTGCATCCGAGCGACGCGATTGCCGCCTTGCTGCTGGTGACCGATCGTGATCTTCCTGGCACCTTTAATGTGGGCGCGGCCGATATCGTCACCTTCACCCAGGCGCTTCGCAAGATGGGACGGCCCACAATCGGAGTGCCGCAACGCGCAGCGCCATTGGCGGCAAGGCTAGTTCGGCGAGCGCACCTGGTGGACTTCTCCGCTGATCAGATTGACGCGCTCACCTATGGTCGCGCCATGGACACGTCCCGCTTCACTGCCGAGGCAGACTTCCAACCGAAGATCAGCAGCGTGGCTGCGCTGGAGGAATTTGTTCGCGCCGCCAAGCCCGGTTCGCTGAGCCCAGAGCGCGTCGACATGGCGCTGCACGCCGTGAGCCGGCTACTGAGAACCCCGGCGGTGCGTGGTGGCTGACGCGAAGATCATCCAGCTTGGTAGCGGTGGCGAGGCTGGGCGGGGCAGTCGGAGCTCCCCGTCGGCGTCGGCTCGGCGTCTCGCATCGCCTCAAGCGGCCCGTCAATCACAACGGGGCGCCGACGTTCCACCAGCCGCCCCTCGCGCCGGCCGTCCTGCTAGTCACGGGCGTCGGGCCTCAGCGAAGAATGAACCGCCGGCTTCGCCTGAGCCAGATACCAGACCTCGCTCAGAAGACGCTCCACCAACTTCGGCGCTCGGCGCTCTGCTGAACGAGCTGCTCCGACTCACATCCCATTCG
>Ga0173480_10000707_pt1 | contig 11575 bp, 7 predicted proteins | sample NitcycUS209509C1_FD_122622 | JGI IMG/M metagenome (GOLD analysis project Ga0173480, IMG submission 122622) | Soil microbial communities from Arlington Agricultural Research Station in Wisconsin, USA - Nitrogen cycling UWRJ-S209-509C-1 (version... | ecosystem: Environmental > Terrestrial > Soil >... | reverse complement strand
GGTTTCGGCGCGCACCTTTGCGCGGTTCCCGTATCCCGAATCGCTCGTGCTCTGGAAGCTCACCGGGGGCGACAAAGGGACCACCTACGCGTTCAACCGCGCCGATCGGCCGCCGCCGTGGGAGACGCGCCCCTCCTCCGACGATCCGTTCCCGGTGGTGCTGGTCCGCGACCCGGCCGCGCTGGCCGAACTCGTCGCGGCCGTCCGGGCGCAGGCCACCGCGGCGTCACCCTTCATCGTGCTGGAAAGGCCCATCGACGGAACGCCCTACCAGATCGTCGCGCACGCGCTCTTCGCCTCCAGCCCGCCCCACCCACTCCTGGGATTCATGGCCTTCACCGTCAACGAGCGGTGGCTGCACGCGCAGTATTTCGATCCGCTGGTGGAACAGGTCGAGAAGATCGCCGGCAGCCTTGGCGGCCTCTCGATTACCGTGTCCGACGACGAGGGCCAGGTGGTGACGAAGGCGGCGGCGGTCGAGTCCGACGGTACCGGCGACCTGCACGCGCGATTTCCGCTCCTCTTCATCGATCCGGCGCTCGTCAAGTCGATTCCGTCACGCCCGACCCCAGTCCGCGAGTGGACCGTGCGCGTCCGGTCGCTGCCCGATCAAACGCTCCTGGCGACGCTCCAGGGGGCGCGGCGGATGTTCTTCCTGATTTCGCTCGCCGCGGGCGCGAGCCTCCTGGCGCTCGTCCTCACCGTCCGCGCCGACCGGGCGAGCGCGGCACTGGCGTCGATGAAATCCGATTTCGTCGCCGCGGTGACGCACGAGCTGAAGACGCCCGTGGCCTTCATCCGGCTGGTGGGCGACACCCTGGCCAAGAGCCGCTACACTTCGCCCACCACCGTACGGGAGTACGCCGGTCTGCTCTCGGTGGAAGCGGCCCGTCTCGGCGGCTCGATCGACAACCTCCTGACCTACGCGCGCTACAGCAGCTCCCCCGCGGCGGCGGCGACCGAGCTCGCCAACGTCGAGCCGGCCGATCTCGTCGAGGACGCGCTGCAGCGGTTCCGGCCAATACTCGACCACCTGGAGTTCGATCTGGTCGTCGCCGTGCCGGCCGATCTCCCGCAGATCTGCGTCGATCGGCCGGCGATGATTCAGACGCTCGACAACATCGTCGACAACGCGATCAAGTACTCGACCACCGAGAAGCAGCTGACCGTGAGCGCCACGGCGACCGCCAGGACCGTCACGCTCACGGTCCGCGATCGCGGCACCGGAATCCCCCGCACGGATCTCTCGCGCATCTTCGAACGCTTCTATCGGGGCGGGAACGTCACCGTCAGCGGCAGCGGCCTCGGCCTGCCGATCGCGAAACGCATCGTCGAGAGCCACGGCGGCCGGATCGAGGTGCGCAGCACCGTCGGTGCGGGTACCGAAGTGGACGTGACGCTGCCAATCGGCCGCCGAACCGCATGAGCGCGCCCGGACAAGGTCTGCAGATGGCCAAGCGCATCCTGATCGTGGAAGACGACAAGGCAATTGCCCGGCTGCTCCGCGACAACCTGGAGTACGAGGGGTTCGTCGTCGAAACGTGCGACAACGGCCACGAGGCGCTCCCGTCGGTGAAACGCTTCACGCCGGATCTGCTCCTCCTCGACCTGATGCTCCCGCATGGCGCCGACGGCTTCGAGATCTGCCGCGCGCTCAACGAGAGCCCGACGCGGGTGCCGGTGATCATCCTGTCGGCCCGCGGGCAGAAGGAGGACCGCATCCGCGGCCTGACGCTCGGCGCCGACGACTACGTGACGAAGCCGTTTGCTCTCGACGAGCTGCTGGCGCGGGTGCACGCCGTGCTGCGCCGTACCAAGCCGCCTATCGAGCAGCTGCGGCTCGGCAAGACGCTCATCGACTTCAAACGTCTGAAGGCGTATTGCGGCACCAAACGCGTCGAGCTCACCGACCGGGAGTTCGAGATCCTGCGTTGCCTCGCCGAACGGGCCGGCCACGTGGTGACGCGGGACGAACTGCTCCACCTGGTGTGGGGCTACTCGGATGTCCCGCTCACGCGCACCGTGGACAACTTCATCTTTCGGCTTCGCCACAAGCTGGAACCCGATCCCCGCCATCCCACCTATATCCGCAAGGCGTACGGGGACGGCTACCGCCTGATCACCGAATAGTCCAGCCGGTAGCGCGCCCGGCGCGGTTCTCGAGCTACTCGCGACGGCGGACAGCCGCGAGGCGCTTCCGGTTCAAGCTGCGAACGAGCGGCACGGCGATGCCGAGCAGGGCGATCGCGCCGGGCTCGGGGACAGCGGCTGCCGGCTCGACGATGAGATTCCACTCGTAGTGAAGGGTCCAGACTTCACCCGCCGGTATGCTTCCCCCCAGCATCTCGTAGCTGCCCGGACCGAGCGGCAGGACTGCCGTGAACAGATTGTTCTGCGGCGACGATACGACGCTGAAATTCAAACTCTCGAGAGCCAGGCCAGGCCCGGATTGATTCTGGTCGTCGTCGATTTCGAATGAGGTCACAAGCACGGTATTGATGTTCGGATCCTCGACGATACGAAACAGGAGATCGACCTGCGCCAACTGCAGGCCGGCGGGGATGTCGAACGCGAACGAGTCGAAGTCGACGCAGCAGCCCAGCGTACCCAGGATTCGGTTGACACCGAGGTCCAGCAGAAACGGTGACGTGGAATACGTGAGGTCGACCTCACCGGAGACCGACTCGTCGTAAAAGAGCGGCGCAGCCGACACTTGGTTGGTTACTGTAACGAGGCTGACAAGAACGAACACCCCGAGGAAGATTCGCCGAATCGTGGTCATCAGGTCTCCTTTGCTGGCAGCGCCGAGCACAATCAGTGCCAATTCGCTGGCGCGTCACGCGCGGCTTGATGGCGAGTCCCGCTGACTTGAGTTCCGTCGCAGGCGGCCAAATAGTCTTCACACGGGAGACCTGGGCGTACCGGCCGTAAGAGACGGGGTCAATAGGCCGAAGGCGTGGCGGCGAGGGATGCTGCAGACTATCGCGCGGTCGCGTCGTCCTGCGGTGTGGCCCCGAGCGGCAGCGTCTCGGCGGCGAGAAAGCGCGCCAGGTCGCGTTCGGCCTCGAGCACGCGGCTGTCGCCGGCGCGGCGGTAGCAGTCGCGGCGCAGCGAGAGATACGCCGCGTTCCACGGCGTGTGTGGATCGAGGGCCGCGACCGGCGCGCGGCATGCCTGGGTGTCGTCCAGACGAAGCGCCATCGACGCCGCCACCTTCAGGCGCGAGTCCTCCATGGCCTCGATCGCAAACGGCTGCTCGATCGCCCGCAGGAGCCTCGCGTTTCGCGTGGCGCTGGTGGACGCCACCCGTTCGAGGAGCGCCAGCGCCAGCCCCTTGAAGCGGTGCTGCGGCCAGGGATCGGTACGCAGCCGCTCGGCCGCGCCAACCAGGAGATCCGTTGCCTCGTCGAGCCGCCCTTGAGAGACCCGCAGCTTTGCCAGAAGGATGGCGGCCTCGGTCGGCTGGTACCGCCGCAACTGCTCGATGAGTGCTTCGGCGTCGGGCGCAGCGAGCCCCGCCCTCAGGTCGGCCAGCATCGCCAGCTCGACGATGTCCCGCGGCGCGACGCTGGCGGGCCAGAGGCTGCTCGCGGCCGCCGGGTCGTTCCGCTGGAAATACGCGCGCATCGCCGCGCGACGGGCCTCCTCCGCCGCATCCCCCGGGGGCGCCTGGAAGAACCAGCCGTCCGAGCCGTTGAACCCCACCCACGCGGTGTCCACGGAGCCCCACGCGACGGTCTGCGAATCGCGCACGAGGCCGTGCGCGGCCCCGAGCCGCTTCGCCAGCCCGCGCAGCGCGGCCACGTGCCCGCCTTCCCCCCTGCCGACGGCGCGCGCCAGGCCGAACTCGACGACGTTCCGATCGTCGGTGTTGATCTCGACGCCCGGCGTCGAGGAGACCGCGCGTGCCAGCCGCCCGTCGCCGATGTAGTGCGCGAGGACGCCGCGGAGATCCGTGGCCCGCCAGCTCGAGACCAGGGCCGACCGGTAGGGCTCGGATTCGAGCCGCGCCGTGAGCACGGCCGCCGATTCGACGAACGGCCGCCGCCGCGCCACCAGCACGATGTCGGTGCCCAGGGTCTGCCACGTCTCGACGTGCGGAAAGACCGACTGCAGCGTCGCATAGACCGTGCGCATCGTGCGCGCGTCGATGTCGTAGGCCTGCACCCACTGCACGAACACGCCGTCGTCGGTCAGCCGGTTGGCGGCGGCGCGGTAATACTCCTGTGTGAACAAGCTGGCGATGCCAGCGCGATACGGATTGGACGGCTCCGACGCGATGACGTCGTAGCGGGCCGTCGTCGTGAGCAGGGCCTCGCGCGCATCACCCAGGACGATGTGAACGTTCGGCGCCGCGAGCACGTTCCGGTTCACCGGCCGGCTCGCCCGGGCGACGTCGAGCACGACGGACTCCAACTCGACGACGTCCACACGCGCCATCGACGGTACGGCGGCGAGCCATCCGGCCGAACTGCCGGTTCCAAGACCGATCACCAGCGCCCGCGTCGGCTGCGGGTGCCGGATCGCGCCCAGCAGGCCGAGCATGACCTGCGTGCCGGCGTCGCCGCGCGCGCTGCCGTCGGCCTTGCCGTTCACGATGAAGGAGTAGCCCTTGTCGTCGCGCGCCAGCGCCACACCGCTTTCGACGCCGTCGCGGGCCCACACCACCATGCGGCGCGATTCGAGCATCCACGACATGAGCCGGTTCCGCGACGACAGCACATCGTTCGGCGCTCGCCCCGCGCCCACGCCGCCGTGACGCCAGGCGGCCGTCGGCCCCGAGGTCATCAGGCAGCCGATCAACAGCCCGGCCGTCGCAAGCTGCGGCAGGAACAGTCGCCGATCGCCTCGGCCCATGGCCATAGCCAGGGACCACACGCCGAGGCCGAGCAGAAGCGCGGCGACGAGTTGCCACGCGCCCGGCGCCGAGAGCCACGGCAGCAGGCCGAAGCCGCCAGCCAGCGAACCGGCGATCGCCCCCGCGGTATTGGCGGCGTAGGCCGCGCCAATCTGCCGGCCCACCTGCTCTCGCCCTCGTCCGAAGAGCGCGATGAGGAGCGGAAACTGGTAGCCGGCGACGATCGCCGGCGGCATCACGACCAGCGCCGTGACGAGTGTCCACCCGGCCGTCTGGGCGAGGAAGCCGGCCGCACGGAGCGACCCGGTCGAGAGCGCGAGCAAGGCGACGCCGTCGCCCAGCGCGTAGGTTCCGGCGACGGCCGCACCCTCGAGCAGGCACGTCGTCGCGAAGGCGACGAGCGTCGCCGGCCGGTTGGCGGCGGTGAGGGCGTACATCAGGCCGCCGAGGCCCACGCCCACGAGGGCCACGGCCAGCACCAGGCCGAAGGTGAAAACAGACCCGCCGAGCAGCGGCGCGAGCAGGCGGTACCACACCAGCTCCAGGAGGAAGAACGCAAACCCGACGGTCGCCGACGCGGCCAGGAGAAACGCCACCGGCGCGGCAGCCGAGGACGCGCCGCCCGTCACGGCGACGGAGGCTGAACTTTCATCGATCGGCGTGGCCACGATCGCCACCGCCGGCTCGGCCGGCGAGGGCGTCGCACGATCGACGGCCCGCGCAACGATTGCGATGAGGAGGTTCACCGCGGCCGCGAGCCAGAGCGTTTGCCGTGTGCCGAGCGCTTCGAGCAACACGAACGTCGACACGAGGCATCCGGCGACGGCGCCGAAGGTGTTGAGCGCGTAGAGCGCGGCGACGTCGCGCCGGCTCGCATCGCTCGCGCGCGTGACGGCTCGCGCCGCGGCGGGGAGCGTGCCGCCCATCGCGATCGTCGGCACGGCGAGGACGAGGGCCGACACCAGCAGCCGGACCACGCTTGCGACGCCGGTGCCGAGTGTTTCGCTGCCTCCCAACGCGAGATACAACGCCCGGCCCGCATCGAGCAGGAACGGCGTGGCGGCCGCGGCCAGGGCCACGACGAGCTCGAGCGTCGAGTAGAAGAGCAGCGGACGCGGATGCCGATCGGCCCGGGGGCCCAGCAGCCATCCACCGAGACCCAGGCCGCCGATGAAGATCGCCAGCACCGCGGCCGAAGCCGCCGTCGACGCGCCGAAAATGAGCCGGAACTCCCGCAGCCACCCGATCTGGTACATCAGGGCGCAACATCCCGAGCCGAGCAGCAGGCCGGCGGTGCACCGGAGTCGAGTGCGATCTGTCATAGCTACTGGTTGTTCTCGGAATCGGCGCGCAGATCCTGCAGCCGCTCCCCGATGCGTCCACGTGCCGGCACGTGCAATTGTGGGGGCGCGCGCGGCCGCGATCTGCGAGACTCGATCGGATGCTGCGAATCGGCGCGCACATGTCCGTGGCGGGCGGGGTCTCGAAAGCGGTCGACCGCGCGGCGGCGCACGGCTGCGAGGCGCTGCAGATCTTCACGAAGAACGGCAACCGATGGCTCGGCAAGGCGCTCGATCCCACCGACGTCAGGCGCTTCCGGGCCCGTCTCGAGGAGACGGCCATCAGGCCGGCGGTGTCACATGCGAGCTATCTGATCAACCTCGCGACCACCTTCGACCCGCTGCGGCGGCAGTCGATCGACGCGTTCATCGACGAGCTCGATCGCGCTGACGCGCTGGGGCTGCTCGGTGTCGTCGTCCACCCGGGCACCTGCACCGCGGGCAGCGAGGAAGAGGGGCTGCGCCTCATCGCCGCGGCCATCGGCGTAGCCCTCGCCGCGCGCGCCGGGAGCCAGGCGATGGTCCTGCTCGAGCACACGGCGGGGCAAGGGCGGACACTCGGGTATCGCTTCGAGCATCTGGCGGCGATCATCGATCACCTGGACGGCTCCCCGCGGGTGGGCGTGTGCCTCGACACGTGCCACCTGGTCGCGTCCGGCTACGACATCGTCACCGACGCCGGCTACTGCGAGACGTTCGACGCCTTCGACCGTCTGGTCGGGCTCGGCCGGCTCAAAGTCTTTCACGCCAACGACTCCAAGAAGCCGTGCGGGAGCCGTGTCGATCGGCACGAGCACATCGGTCGCGGCTGCCTCGGCGAGGAACCGTTCCGCCGCCTGCTGCACGATCCGCGCTTCCGTGGATTGCCGCTGCTGATCGAGACCGAGAAGTCGTCGGCGTCCTCACGACCAGGATCGATCGTCCTCGATCCGCTCGACGTCGGGAATCTCGACACGCTCCGGCGGCTGCGCACGTGACGATGGCCAGGCTGACGACGCTCCTGACCATCGCCTACCTCGCGACGACCGCGCTGCTCCTCGGCGTCCTGGGTCGCGCCCTTCCGTACTGGCCATTGAGAGTCGCAGTCCACCTCGTCCTGTGCGGCGGGCTGCTGGTTCTCCTCCGCGCAGGATCCTCGTCGCGGATCCTCGTCCTGGCGCGCGACTGGCATCCCCTCGCCCTGTTTCCTCTCCTGTACCGCGAAGTCGAGGTGCTCGCCGGCGTCATGGGCAACTGGCGGCTGACGGAGACGGTGGCCGCCGCCGAAGCGGCGCTGTTCGGAGGGCAGCCCAGCCTCTATCTGAGCGAGCGGCTGCCCTTCATCCCGCTGTCCGAGTTCCTTCACTTCTGCTATTTCGCCTACGTGGTCGTGATCCCGGCACTGGCGGCCTGGTGGTACTTCGGAAACCGCCGCGCCGCATTCCACGAGCTGGTGCTGCTGCTGGCCGCCGTAATGTACGGAAGCTACCTCTTCTTCATCCTCTTTCCGGTCGACAGCCCCTACTATCGATTCGATCGCCTCGCCGCGCCGCTGGCCGGACACCCCTTCTTCGATCTGGTGCACGCCATGTCGGCGCGCGGCGGCGCCCGGGGCGGCGCGTTCCCGAGCGCACACGTGTCTGGCGCCGTGGTCGTGATCCTCGTCGCCTGGCGTCATCAGCGGCGCGCGGCGGCTCTGCTCGCGCCGATCGTCCTTGGGGTGATCGTGGCGACGGTGTACGGCCGGTTCCACTATGCGCTGGACGCCATCGCCGGCATCGGGCTGGCGCTGGCCGTGGTGGGGCTGCACGCGACGCGGCGCTCGCCGGTTCAGTCGATATGAACGAGCCGCGGCACGTTGCGAAATCAGATGTGGGGGCCGCCTTCAGGCGGCCCAGGGCCGGCTGGAACCCTCAGCGGCTGGATCCTGGTTCGCTCGACGTTCATCGGCGCCGTAATGAACGGCCGCCGCTATCCGCGCCACCCCGCGCCGGCCGTACCCAGCGCGGGATCAGGAGGCTGAGGCAGGCCCACTCCTCCGAGGAACGGCGATCGCCCCCGCTGCACGAGCCGCCAGGCCAGCAGCATGCTCGCGATCCCGAGCGCGAAGCCGGCGATGATGTCCGGGATCCAGTGAACGCCCAGCACGAACGTCGACAGAACGACGGTGGTGCCCAAGGCGAGAGCTGACATCCGCGCCGGCACGCGGAACATGAAGCAGGCCACAACGACCAGCACCGTCAGCGAGACGTGGAAGCTCGGAAAGGAATTGTCCAGACCGCTTATGGGCCGAAGGAGCTCGATCAGCCGGTCACTGACCTTGTCCGAGAGCAGCATGGCCTCGGTGGCGGGGAACGACCACCGCTCCGGGACCGGAAAGAAGATGAAGAATGGCAGGCTGACCGCGTAATCGATCGCCACGGCGAGGCTGACAGCCTGGTACGGGCGCGGATCGCTTTGGCGCGCGAGGACACACGCCACCGCGAGGCACAGCACGGGACAGAACAGGAAATAGGAAGCGGTATACCCGTAGTACGCGATGGCACTGGCCGTGTCGTGCAGCTCGAAGCTGAGATAGCGCTCGAACCACTGAAAGGCGTCGACGATCGGATAACCGGCCTCGATGCCGAGCGCACGGGGAGTGAGCGCCGCATCCGCGCTGGTTTGAATGTAGTTGGCGAGGAACACCACCGCCAGGAGCACCGTCGGTTCGGCCGACGGATGCCGGAGGGCAACACGAGCGAGCCAAGACTCCGCCCGCGGCAACGCGGGCCGAGCGGATAGAGGCGAAGCCGGAGGCGGCGGTGATGGCAGCGCGGGTTGAGGGTCTCCTCCGGTTGGAATGAGAGTGTGCAGGCGGCGGGTCAGGAGCTGGAATTCACCGTCCTCCACATCCCCCGCCCAGTTCAGCAGCGTAGCCGCGTGCAATTGCCTGAGGCCCAGCGGCATCTCGACGTCGTCGATCCTGACCGACACCAGACGGCCGTTCTGGTTGCCGGACTCGGCTTCGTCGATCACCCATCCGCTTTCGACCGAGGCGCGCGACCAGAGCGCGATCACGCAGCGCGCCTGCTTGAGCTCGTTCCCGATGGCGCGGCGGTAGCCCTCCCCCGGCAGCAGCTCGCGGTCCCAGAAGACAGTCCATCCGCACTGCTCGAGCGCCTGCTCGAACGCCCGTGCCCGCTCCAGATCCGCTCGCGAGTAGCTGAGGAAGATGTCCGCCATAAGTGATCCCGCTGTTCTTTCGCTGTGACTCTACCGGCCGTCGAGCGCTGGGTGGCCGGCCGCCACGGGCGACGGCGTCTGAGAAGGCGTCCGCGAAGGCTCTGCGACGCGGCTCGGCGCCGCTGATCCGCCGCTGCGCCGGGCGCGGACCGGTTGACGCGCCCGCCAGCGCCACCCATCCCACACCAAAGCGGCAGCTCCGGCGACGAGCAACACGACGAACGCGACCGTGAGCGCCCGGAACAACGTCCGCTCGGGCGTCTCTCGCATGAGCAGCACGCGGAACGCCTGCCGTCCCATCGGTTCGAAGTCCAGGTTGCGGTTGTCCGGACGTCTTGGAAATTCGGCCGCGGCCAGCCGTATCTCGAAGGTCTCCTCCTTCTCGACGTTGGCGACGTGGGACTCGCCTTCGAGCCGATAGTCGTTCCGCTGCGGCTCGTTCCACTGAATCTCCTGGAACGGAACCCGCTTCGCGATGTCGAACTCCACGTCCCGCAACACCGTCGGCGCGGTGTCGTTGTAGAGCCAGACCGGTCGAATCCGGTGCAGCCGCGAGTGAATGAGCGACACCAGGCGGCGAGTGAGATCGGAAGGCGCCTGGAAACTGACGTCGAACTGCTGCGTCACTTCCGCGTTGTCCAGGCGGAAGTTCTCGTACCGCACCGTGAGACGGACGGCGCCGTCGTGAATGCGCTCGATTTCCCACCGGATGTCGCTCTTCTTGTAGTAGTCGAAGTACTGGCTGCGATCGACGAGCTCGGTTCCTGACCGCCGAATCGCCAGGCGCGCGGCGTCGAGCAGGTCCCCGTCAACCGGCGACGCCTGGTTGGATTGCGCGTCGACCACGACCGGCAGCGTCGAGGACCCGGCCTGACGACGGAGTTCTGACAGCGCGCGGCGAGCGGGTCCCGCGTCGACGTTCGCCCATGGCACCCAGGTGGCAACATCCGACTTCTTGGCGTCAGATCCAAAGGGCTGCAGCGTCTCCAATTTCGCGGTGATGGCGTTCTTGGTCGCGTCATCCACCTTCCTGGTGGCGACCAGCAGGTCGCACGGAAGGTCGTCCGGAAGCTGTACGAACCGGACTTTCTTCCCGAATTGAAGATATTGACTGCTGGCGGGATCGACGAAGCCCGACCTCGTACCAGTCCAGACCGAAGCGATCGTCTCTCGTCCCCCGGCTTGGTTGGCGACCGCCAGAATCAAGTCAGAGCTGCTCTGCGTGGCGTTCCGCTCGACCGCAATGGTGGTGACGCCCGCGGGGTTGGACGTGCGGTCGCCGAATCCGAAGACTCGCCGGGCGCGAAAGTAGAGCGACGGCACGAAGTAGCTCGAGGTGCTGTACTTGTTGTGGTAGATGAACTGCGCCGGATTCTCGGCATCGCTCAGCGTCTTCAAGTGATCGAGCACCTGCTCGAGCGTCGGCGTCGCACCGGCAAAGGGCGCCTCCGGCACCACCATGAACGCGTTGGTCACCGTCCTTCCGGTCGTCTTGCTGTTGCAGGCGGCGAGCAGCTCGACCTTGGCTCCCCGCATTTCAGCGACGACGAACGCATAGGGCGTGACCCGCGCCACCACGCCGCCCGTCCGGGCCAGTGGCTTGTCGCGGCGCGCGTCGTCGAGGAGCGCGCTGATCACGGCCTCGTAGGACAGCTGCTCCGGACTCCCAATGAGCTGCGTCCCGAGGCGCTGCGCCAACACCTCATCCGCCTTGAGCTCGTCGGCGCCCTGATCGACGGTGAGGAAGCGCGCCGGCGACGTCGGTGATGTCTGTGCGTAAGCGTCGTGAACGCTCAGCAGGTCGATCCCGATCGACGCGGCGATAACGACGACCGCGAATCTGCCGATGACCATGGCGTGCCCCTCGCGGCGTTGTGCCGCCTTCTGTCACTGCCCCGAACTCAGACTGTTACAGTGGGGTTAACGGTGCCGGGTGGCGATCCGCACGCGGCTCAGCTTACCTTTTGCCGACAGGACCTGCGGAGACCAGAAATGGGCGGAAACCGCACGTCCTGCTAGTCTTTAGCGGCCGTCGTGACGTCCCCGAACACCAAACAGGCTGAAAAAGAGTACCTCGCGCGCACCGGCTCCTCGGCCTGGGAGCGCTCGAAACCGTTCTCGCCGCCCGGCCTGGATACGCTGGCCGAGAGTGCGCGGATGCTCCACGACTTCG
>Ga0173480_10000705_pt1 | contig 11582 bp, 21 predicted proteins | sample NitcycUS209509C1_FD_122622 | JGI IMG/M metagenome (GOLD analysis project Ga0173480, IMG submission 122622) | Soil microbial communities from Arlington Agricultural Research Station in Wisconsin, USA - Nitrogen cycling UWRJ-S209-509C-1 (version... | ecosystem: Environmental > Terrestrial > Soil... | reverse complement strand
CTCCCGGTCAACGAATGTATAGGAGAATAAACACATGGCACGTAAGTCAGGAGCTGTAAGGCATACGCACAAGTATTACAAGGCCGAAGATGGTCTATGGTATTGTGGAATGGAGTCATGCACTCATTTCATGCCACGGAATGTAGCTCATCAGGTGGCAGGGAAACTGAGTAAATGTTGGGAATGTGAGAAAGAATTCAATCTCACTAAGACAATGATGGAATTAGATAAGCCATTGTGTCCAGCATGTAGGATTGGAATCGATGAAGGAGATTTAGATCGACTGTTGAGAGAGAAGGGTTTGGCCTAAATGGAACGTAAGGACACGGATTTGGCGTGGTGTGCCGGATTCTTTGATGGTGAGGGTCATGTAAGCTGCCATCGTAGTTATCCAAATGAGAAGACAGGAAGAGTATCGGCTCAACTATACGCGAACGTGCCCCAAATGGAGGATAATAAAGGAATACTCGATCACTTCCAATCAATCATTGGATTCGGTAAAATCAAGGGACCATATAAGACCAAATTAGGTAGAGCGAAGTATACGATTCAATTCGGGGTGAATGAAGTAGAGAAACTATTTCTTTTACTCAAACCATATCTTCAAGAGGAGAAAACATTAGACTTTCAACGGGCACTAGTGCAATACTGGACATTCGATCATACAGCTACACCAGATGATCACATTAGAGCTATTAAACGTAATCGAAAGAAGGGAAAATTGATATGATAGAATAACGGGGTTGGGTCGCCGGCTTTGGGGGCAGTCGGCCTAACCCCTTTGTTTTCAGTCAGTTAGCCCCCCTTGACTCAGCCCGTCCGGTCTGGTAAGATGGTGGCTGGATTCACGCGTTTTCATCAGTAGAATACAGGAATCCAGAGTCTCTCAGTCAGTCAGAGCAAGTCACAATCGCTGATATCCGAAAGGACAGTAGCCATGCAACGGTTTTTCTGTAACATCTGCAACAAAATCAAGCGAGTTCAGCATCTCCCATCGAATGTGGAGAATGCATTCGCTACGATACCAGAAGAGCGTGTCGGTCAGTGTAATCGACACACTTCAGGTAGAGAACTTGCGCGCATCGAAAAGCGTGTTCCTGTCAATCTGTCACGGAAGGTGAGCTAATCATGTCACTGAATGTGAATAATTCGACATTCAAGAAAACTGGTGACTGTGAAGTATGTGATGCTACTGGGATTCCAGTACATCTCATGCATCACAGTATCTGGATGTGTGTTCCATGTAAGGACGCGGAGACTCAGGTAATCACTGAGAATCAAGAGATTGAATCGGTTCTGAAACAGTCGAAGAAAATCGATGAAACGATTCAACTGAAGACTGATATCTTCGTGGTCAAGACGATTCCAGCGATGGAATTACACGCATCCATCCTTCAGGATGATTCAATTCCTGAGAGTGAGAAGGAATACGCATTCACTAAGGCGTGTTACGAGAGATTCCTTCACATGCAATCAGTGGTTTTCGCCAAGAGGCAGGAAATCAATGAAGCGGAGAATGAACTGAGAATGTGGCAGGTCAATGTTCAGACTACTGCTGCGAAACTCAGGAGTGACAGGAGAGACGAGTTCAAGAAGCTGGATGTGAACTATACGCCGGCTAAGGTCAAGTCTCCCAAGAAAGCCGCATCATCGAAGTCTGGTAGTCAGAAACAGAAGTTCGATAGAGTGGCATGTAATGAAGCGGCTATCAAGTATGGCGTTCCATCCGCTCAGGTGCAGTCAATCGTTGTATCTAAGAATCTTGGATATGATGATGCGGCGAAGCATCTGGCCGGCCTGCTCGGTTTGTTGTAATATCAACTCTTTTCTGACATTCCGTAAGGACAGAAAATGACTAGACAGGAAGCTACTCAACGTCTCAGAGATGAGATGAATAAACACGGGCTGAAAGACTGGTCCGTGAGACTGAACACCAATCCAACAAGTCATTTCCTTGGCTTGTGTTCGCATAAGGATAAGTCGATCATCCTTTCAGCTCATCACATTGATATACATCCAACCCCGGATGTGATCAATACCATCCTGCACGAAGTAGCACACGCGCTTGTAGGTCCGGGACACGGGCATAATGAAGTGTGGGAAGCAAAGGCTCGTGAAGTTGGATGTGATAACACGCTTCCATGTTCTAATCTGTCACTCAGTCCTGCAATCATCGATGCAATTCGATCAGGTGCGGATGTTGAAGTGACATTCGATGAGCATGTAATCAGAACACCGAAGTACAATGTGACGCGCTTGCAGGATAAGTGCGAACAGTGTGGTAAGGTGGCGAAGACTGTTAAAGAGAAGCTGATTCCATCCAAATCAGAGACTTCTCCTGATATGAAAGTGATTACACTGGAGTGTGGTCACATCGTTGTCAGGAAGATCCCGAAAGGCACTCCATTCCATCAGTTTCAGATGGGTGGTTCATCTGATTGCACTCACTCATGGGATAAGAATAAGTGCGTGAACTGTGGTCGGTTCAAGCCATTCGATTTTCAGCTTGAGGGAATGAAGTTTCTTGAAGCTGCACTATCAGTGAATAACGGTGGTGCAGTTCTCGATGAAATGGGATTAGGTAAAACGATTCAGGCTGGTGGTGTAATCAAGTATCACCCTGAATTGTGGCCTACTCTCTGGATTGTGAAATCAGGTCTGAAGTATCAGTTCTCATCATTCATTCTCAACTGGTTGGGTGATGAACACGTGCCTCAGATCATCAATTCATCGAAGACTTGGCTTGTGCCGGGACTGAAGCATTACATCATTGGCTATGATATGCTTGTTCCGAAGTCTCGGACACTCAAATCAGGGAAGGTAGCCAATCAGGGATTCGATATCACGAAGTTCGATTCAATCAATCCAGTTCTCGACAGTAAGGGAAAGCCGAAGAAAGACGAGAATGGAAATCTTCTGAAGACAGGCATTCGATGTGTTGTATTGGATGAATGTCAGCAGATTAAATCTGTTGATTCGACACGGACTCAGATGGTTCGGCGCGTAGTGAAAGGCAAGAAAGTAATCGGACTATCAGGAACACCGTGGAAGAATCGTGGAAGTGAGATGTTTCCACTTCTGAATATGCTCGATCCCATGAAGTTCAACTCTGAAGAAGGCTTCAAACGCGCGTGGGTCGATGTATACTGGGATGGGAAATACATGAAAGAAGGTGGATTGAAGAGAATCCCAGCTTTCAAGCAACTGACAAAAGACATTCTAATCAGAAGGGAGCGAACGGAAGTGATGTCAGAACTTCCCCTTGTGAATAGAACGAAGCTGAATGTAGTGATGGACCCTGCTACAGAGACGGCATACGATGATGTTGTCGCAGAGTTCGTGGAATGGTATGAAGCTCAGGCTGAAGAGATGAGCGGAATGCAGATTCTTGCGATGATGGCTAAGATGCGGCATCTCGTGGCACTCGCTAAGATTCCATCCACTGAAGAGTTCGTCGAAGAGTTCGTTGAAGATACTGACAGGAAGATGGTGATCTTCGCTCACCATCAGGATGTTCAGGCTCTTCTATTTGATTCGATGAAGCAGAAGTATTCGGATCAAATGCCAGTCTTGAAGCTCACATCAGACATGAGTGGACAGGACAGATTCGAGACTCAAGAAAAGTTCAATGCTTCACCACGCGCAATCTTGGTTGCAAGTACACTCGCGGCAGGTGAGGGATTGAATCTCCAGACGTGTTCAGACTGTATCATTCATGAACGTCAGTGGAATCCTGCGAATGAAGAACAGGCAGAAGGTCGATTCATTCGTATCGGTCAGACGGCAACTAGTGTGAATGCAACATACGCACACATGGAAGGGCTTACAACCATCGATCCTCAACTCGATCAAATCGTTGAGAGGAAACGTGTTCAATTCCATAATGCCATGAACAATGGTGAACTGTCACGATGGAATGAGAACTCGATCATCAAGGAATTGGCTACATCAATCGTAAACGCGCATAACGCGAAGAAGAATCGTCAGATCCTTTCATCAACTGTCGCGAAGTAACTGACAGATAGGGGCCGCGCATCTTACACGCGGATCAACTGATTCAATCACTGAATCTAAATACAGGAGACGAAATGGAATACAAGGCACTCACACTCATTCAGTCAGCTCAGTTCGACAAAGGTGCGAAGCATTCTGAATTGACGTGGACCGTCATCTCTGCGACCCGTCAGATGAAAGGCATCTCACGTGCGGCGCGTATCAAGAGAGGTGAAGGGAAACGTGGTGGTCTGATCTCTCGGAGAAATGGAGTAAAGTGATGGTGGCAGTCGGATTCATCATGTTCGCTCTGTCACTGGCATTCTGTCTGTCGGCATCTCAGTCTGAGTAATTCAGAGAAAGAGGAGAGTGTGAAATGACTGTGTTGAAATACATCATTCAGTCGAAGATCTGCAACACGGCTGAACTGCTGGAATTGAAGCGTGAACACGACGCGGACTGGCAGGTGATTCAGATGTGGGCGCGTGAAGAGATGAAGAGGAACAACGTGGAGATCGAAGAGTCCAACAAGTAAGTGTGGATAGACCTGTCCCATGCTCTAACACAGTGTGGGACAGGTCTTCCATTTCATCCAGTCCATTCAATAAAATGAATGAATTGAATCAAGTGGATCTATCCTGTGCGCCTTTAACTGAATTTGACTAAACAAGGAGAATGTAAGATGTATGCCAAGAATCGAATGAATCCACGTGGACTTCAGTTCCATCTCATGCAACTCTCTGATGGGATGACAGAGATTCGATATAGATCGAAGAAGATCACGGTGAATCATGACATTGAACGCATCAGTCAAGGTTGGTACGACTGGTGTATTGGTGGATGTTTCATTCAATCGGCATTCGATTTCCTCAGTCCATCAGAGAGAGAATTTCTGATGACTGGAATCACTCCTGAAGAGTGGGAAGCTACATTCACTGAAACTGAAGAAACTGAAGAAAAAGGACTGGGGAAGGAATGATGGACGATCGAATTGCAATGAGACTGGTGGAAGCAATTGAGCAGATTGCCAAGACATCATTGAAGAATGATGAGATACTGCTCGATACCATCAATGCTCTCACTACTGAAGTGAAAGAACTTGAACGTCGAATCTTTCAGTTGGAGTCAAGTCTGGATGAAAGGACTCAGATTCGATGACACGAAAATCTGAGAAGAAGTCATGTAACTGTGAGTTCTGTATCGCCTGTGATGTGTGCAATCACTCAGCAGATTCGCATGTAGCAGGTGATGGGAACTGCATGATGAAAGGATGTGATTGTGCATCACATCACTCATGGGTCATCAGTATTTGGGAACGAATGAGTCAGTCACAGAGAAATGATTACGACTCATTCACTCAATTCGCGGACAGAATGATGGAAGCGAAGAACACGGTAGTCAATCAACTGAATGGATCAATCGCATTCATTCAGTTCGATGATTCTACGATTCACTAATCAAGAGATCTGATCCGGGAGGACAGACTAATGAAACTGAAACTCATTAAGCCTGAAGTGTTTCAAACTGAATACACGAAATCAGGTAAGCCAAAGATCAAGAGATTACCGAAGAAGAATGGAGTCGTTCGGAAGACTGCATCTCTTGGTGCGTATCAATATCAGAAAGATGAGCTGAAGAAACGCGCGCGTGCTAAGGGAATGACTGTCTCGTACTACTTGAACTACGTTCTCTGGAGTGAATGGCTGTGAATCAAATCAACATTATCATTCCATACATTCATCGAGGTCAGTGGGTATTCGATGATATGGATAAAGGTCTTAAACGTGAGCCATTCGTTGGTGGATCAGATCTGATCATCGATAAGCTCACACAAGGAATATCAGGTGCAGACATGGGATTCATTCTCATGTTCTCATCAGGTCCATTCCCTGAAGCTCAGTCCAAGTTTACATGGATTGAATCAGGTCTTGGAGGTAACTGGTATTCATCTGAATCCTTCGGTATGAATGGATGGCTCTGTCCTGCTCTTCTGAAATATTTCGATGAAGCTCCGAAGGAATTGTATGTCAGGGCAAGAGGAATCAAGTGACTGACATCTCTGAATCCAATCTGTTGATTCTACCACAACAGAAGAAGAACGTCATACTAGATGCGACGAATCTGTCTAGTCTGATGAGCTGTGGTCAGTTCTATGACTTCAGATTCAATCATCGATTCATGTCCACGAAAGGGAAGTCGAACTCCTTAGAGGTAGGTTCGTTAATCCATAAGGTCTTGGAGGTGTTTTATCGACATCAGATCAATGGATTTCCGCGTGCAACATCGATCGGAAATGGACTCATTGCCGGGCAGTTATACGTCAATGGCTGTCCTCATTGTGCTGATATTCATAATGCATCACCTGAGTGTGGGCATGAACAGGGTGAATATCCGGGTGTCTTCAATACGCCGGAAGTCGATGAGAAGTATTCAGTTGGCTGGCGACGAGCATTGAAGACATGTGAAGAGTACTTCGATTTCTATAAGAACGATGCATTCGTTCCACTGACGGCAGAAGATGTCAGAGGTGAAGTCCTCTACGAGGATGATGAGATCAGAGTACTCTGGAAAGCGAAATTCGATCTAATCATTGACACGAATCAGATTGGTATCGTGTCAATGGATCACAAGACATTCAAACAGCGGCGTGACAAGTCTTCACTGAGCAATCAGTTCATGGGTCACTGTCTTCTACTCAAGTCGAGGAATGTAATCGTCAATAAGATTGGCTTACAGACCTCCTTGAAAGTAGCTGAACGAATGACACGGGAAGTAGTCTCTTACTCATCAGATCGACTACTTGAATGGCAGTCACAGACTCTGCCCTACTACGCCTATAAACTGATTCAGTTCAGAGAATCAGAGTATTGGCCCCCTGATTACACGCATTGTGATACGATGTACGGCCCGTGTCCATACAAGGGAGTCTGCGAATCGAATCCCAACATGCGTGTTGAAGTGCTCCGAAATGATTTCACTGTGGGTCCGAAATGGGATCCAACTAACAAGGAAGAAGAATAAGATGGTACACTATGGGCTGGAAGTCGAGGAATACTGTCCTCACTGTGATCGTGTAACTCTGCACAAGTCACTTCCTGATGATGTGTTTGATTATGCGATCAAATGCATGGAATGTGAGACGGTGTGGGAAGCTGAACCTCCAGATCTTGAAGACACAGAAGGAGAAGAAGATGACTCAGATGAATAACTTCACTCAGTATCGTCGAAGTCAGATCGCTGAGATGCGTCCATACATTCAGGACGAAGACATGACAGGAATCTCAATCTCTGATGTGGATGTGCGTAATGGATCTCCGAAAAAGGGAGACATGATTGCACGTAATCCTCAGAATCATGAGGATCAGTGGCTCGTCTCTGCTGATTACTTTAAGGCGAATTTCGAGCTTATCCAGCAGAGAAAGACAGATTCGGAGAACTAATGCCAGCTAAAGGTCAGGAAACAGACGTAATCGCTAGATTAACTGCTAAGACTGTTTATGAAGGTGAATGCTGGCTGTTTACTGGCAAATTGACTGGTAAGGGATACGGAAACATCTGGTACCAAGGTAAGATGGTTCGTATTGGTCGATTGATATGTCATCTAATCGGTGGTATGGATCTAGATGATCAATCATGGGTAGCAGCCCATAGACCAATATGTTCAAATAAGAATTGTTGGAATCCTGCTCATTTGTATCCGACAACTCAGGAACAAAATGTTCAGGATCAAATCAATGCTGGTACATTTTACTATGGAACTGAGAATTTAAATGGTGGAGAGAATTTCAACAAGGAGAATTGGATGAAAAATAGGGGAGATAAAGATGCCTGATATGACTTCTGTGAACTTTGATGCACTCTATGTACTACTGAAGGGGGAACCCGGAACACGTAAGTCAACACAGGCTCTATCATTCCCCGGACCTCAGTATTGGTTTTCATGGGATAGGAAGATGAATGGTATCTATCTTCCCATGAGAAAATGGGGACTGGACCCGAAGAACATTACATTCGATGACTATGATGACTGGACTAAGCCAAAGAAAAAGTTGGAACAGTTCCAGACTGAATGTAAGTACAAGACTCTCGTGTTCGATTCAATCACTTCAATGGCAGACATGACACTACGTCAGACTGTTAAGTTGAAGTATGGTGTGACTCGATCATCAGGTGCTCAAGCAGGTAAACTAGTCGGAGGCATTGCAGTCAATGAGATCGAAGACTACAATGCTGAGAGTTCAGCTCTCAATGAGCTGATTGCGCTGACAAAGGATATCAACATCTTCCATAAGGTGAATATCATACTTATAGCGCACGTCGTGAAAGCAGAGTATCGTGACACGACGAAGAACGTGACTCATATTTCTCGGCAGATCGTAACAGCCGGGAAGAATATCGCTGCTAAAATCCCTGCATATTGTGGTGAAGTCTATCACTTCAATATCAAGAAGGGATTTGACCCATCACTAGGAGGTGACTATTCACTACTGACAGAGCATACAGGTGATGACTTTGCTCGAACTGCATTAGGACTGGATAAGGAGATTCTCTTTGGTGAGAAGCCTCTTTATGACACCTACATCAGACCAGCAATCACCAAACTCAACACAGCCTACACACCAACAACCAAGTTCTAAGGAGACAGAAGTGCCTATCATCTCTTTTTCGGATCGTGACATGAACCGCGGGAAGGTAGTTGAACCCGCATGGTACGTAATGAACATCATCAGCGTCGGAGAAGCTCCGTCGAAGGATGGTGGTTCAACCAATTACCCTGTCGAGGGGAGCATTGTCAAGAACGCTGACAATGGCTCTGAGGAATACGCGGGTGTTCCTATCGACTGGAACTTCAATTCCAAGGCGATCGGATTCGCTGTGGGCTTTCTGTCAGCATTCGGTGTTGATGTGAAGGCAGGCGCACGATTCGATCTGGCGAACGCTGCTGGAAAGCAGATTGAAGTGTTCGTGGAGAATGGTGAGTGGCAGGGACGCATTGTGAATCGCGTCAACCACAAGTATCGTGCTCTGCGGAACAACTCGTAACATCTGAGTGAAACATGAGATGGGATAGGCGTGACCTATACTATCCCATCTCATTCATTTAAAGTAGGTCCAACCCAAGTGGAGTGTGTCATGAGACAGTTTGAATTCGCATCATCTGAGCGAGAGCCAGTACAGTTGGATCTTCCATTCGATCCTCCTGTTCATCCCGTCATTCAGGAGACTGAAGAAGAGGAAGAAGATGATGATGACGATATCATCGATGAGGATGATGAGGAAGATGAAGAGGAAGATGCTGAACTCGATGATGACGGCATCGAGGACGAAGAGGAAGACGAAGACGCTGTAATCACAGATCCGAACCCATCAGGGAATGTGTAGGAAGCTCATAGCTTGCTAGTGGTTCATTCTCCCCATTAGCATAAGTTGACACCTGCTCTACCCTGATGATAGGACACGCATCCAATGCTGTGAATCCAGCTCACGGGTGCGTGTCCGCCTCATTTCAGGACAAGGAAAATGACTGAACAGACTGTACAGACGAATCAGAGTAATCGAATCTCAGGTCGAATCATCAAGGTCAGTAAGGATGGTTGGGGATTCATATCCTCTAGGGATATTCAATTCACACGCATCTTCTTTCACTGGACCTCACTCAAACAAGACACACTTCCTTTCTTGGAATTGAAGACTGGAATGATTGTCGAGTTCACTCCGATGCAGATTCCTGATAAGGGATGGCGTGCGATTCATGTACGTGTGACTGATAAGCGTGAGAAGCCTCTCACTATTGAAGAATCAGCACTTGGAGAGGAACCAAATGAAGCCACTACTATTGATCCCACTGAACATTCGATGCCCCCATTGCAAGAATGATGACAGGACACTAATGGAACAAATTGCAGCGGATGTTACCTTATGTAATGTCTGCTCCAAATTGTTTCGTCTGATTTTCACTGACGGAATCACTCGTGTCAAGGAAGTGAATTAGGAGGAACTGATGCAGAAGGAATTATTGACTGAAGTACTCGATCAGTGGAATGTAGCCCAACTAGATACGTACTTGAAGATGCTTTCAGAAAGGAAGGAACAGTTGGATGAATGGATGCGCATCGTTCAGAACATTCGACGGGCTAAAGTAAAACAAATGAATCGAAAGAAACCACTCGATAATGGAACGAGGGGTGGATTGGGATGAAACATGTATACTGGATCAAATGGAATAACCAATTGAAACCAGAAAGATGGGAATGTGATAACTTAGATGAATTTTGGCATCGTCTAAGAGAACATTTTCTCAGGAATCCCGATATTCTTGAATGGATGATACGAGATTGACTACTGAACTAGAAGAATATATCAGACAGTTGAAGCTAAGACAGGAAGTTCTTATCAGAAATATTGAAATTACAGTGATGAGAAGAACTTTAGAATTTGCACAGGACGCTGTCAAAGCTATAGGAGAGATTAGTGTAGATGAATGTAAGGAGGCAATTAAGCGTATGTTTTGTGAAGAAATGGATAAACTGAGATGACTGAAAAGAAGTATATAGCTGGAACTGGACCGATTGGAGCTAAGATAGTCATTCTAGGTGAAGCTCCATCTATCGAGGACACTATAGCAGGGAAACCATTCACTGGACCTCCTGGTAGAGAGTTAGATCGTCTATTGAAGGATGCGGGTCTACCTCGATACGAGTGTTGGACAACCACTGTATCGAAGTATGAGGTTCCTCCGAATCAAGGAAAGAAGAAACTTCCTTTTCATGTCAGGGCTAGAAATCATGGCATTGATATGGATCAACAACTTGACGAACTACGGACTGAAATAAATGAAATCAAGCCGAACTGTATTCTGTCTCTGGGTGGGACTGCTTTGTGGGCGCTTTCAGGAAAAACCAAGATTAGTAACCACAGAGGATCTATCAGTTGGGGAATGGGCACTAAGTTTGTGCCTACCTATCATCCCGCGCATCTTCTACATAGCAGTGCAGGTGGAGAGATTAAGGGATACTGGAACCGGCAGGTGATGATTCATGATATCAAACGCGCACATGAGGAATCATTCAGTCCGACTCTTCAACTACCGACACGAGTCCTTCAAGTGTGTAGAAATTCAGGGGAGTTACATGAATTTCTTCAGAGATACTCTAGTTCTGAATATCAGAAAGTAAGTGTAGATATTGAAGCAGGTGGTCATTGTCTGCCCATCTGTATAGGTTTGTCCTTCCACAAAGGACATGGAATGACAGTTCCTCTATGGAATAAAGATGATATATCGGATATTCCTGACTCAGATTTGGCAACTATTTGGGCAATGTTATCGAAAGTTCTGTGGGAAAAGAAAATCGTTGGACAGAACTTTAATTACGATCGTGACAAGATCGGACGATTGGGCTTTGCCATTAGGTATCTCCACAGTGATACTATGCTCAAAGCCTTTGCTATTAATCCTGAACTCCCAAAAGGGCTTGCATTCAATACAAGTATCTATACCCGAGAACCCTTCTACAAGGACGAAGGTATGTATGAGGGGTCGATTAGAGATCTACTCATCGGATGTGCTCGGGACGCTTGTGTTACACTGG